>JGI24890J29729_1000114_pt1 | contig 65585 bp, 61 predicted proteins | sample FreactcultureFD7_FD_29729 | JGI IMG/M metagenome (IMG submission 29729)
TGAGGCAAAGATTTTGGCTCATAAATTGGCTATTGACATAGAATTTCCTGGTTGGGTTTCGCCAGTCGATGAAATTTTGATTGAAAGTGATGTTCTATTGATGACGAGCAAGAATGAAGGAATGCCAGTTATAATCATTGAAGCTGCCGGTTACGGAATTCCGACAATTACAACCGATGTCGGTGGCGTAAAAGAATTTGTCTCTGACTACGATACCGGATTTTTGGTGAATCCCGACCCTATAAAGATTGCAGAGAAATTACTCGAAGTCTTTAACAACGGTGAATTGCGTAACCAAGTCAGCAAAAGAGCATTTGAGCTTGCACACAAGGAATTTAGTAGCGACATGTATTTACAAGCACACTTAAAACTTTATCGTAGCTTAAAGCCCCATTAGTTCGGCCTGGCGGTTGAAATCTGGAACAGCCTGACGAACTTCCTCAAAGGTACCCTGCGCTTGGATTTCCCCGGAGTTCAAATAGATAATTGTATCTGCGTTTCTGACAGTCGAAAGTCTATGAGCAATCATGATTACGGTAACTCTTCCTCTAAGGCTTTGAATTGCCTCAGATATGTCATATTCCGTCTGTCCATCTAGGGAGCTTGTAGCTTCATCGAGCACCAGTAACTTGGGTTGCGTAAACATCGCACGAGCAATACCTAATCGTTGGCGTTGCCCACCGCTAATCTTTGTTCCTCGTTCTCCGACCGGGGTATCCAGACCTCGAGGCAAACTCTTTACAAATTCTGATAGTTGAGCGGTTTCAATTGCATTCCAAACGAGATCGTCACGAGCAGCTTCCGCAGGAAAGCCCAGCGCGACATTTTCGCGAATGGTTCCATTGGAAATAGTTACATCTTGCGGTACATAAGAAATTGCGCCCGGCCATTTCGAAACCGTTTCTAGTGGCGTTAAACCAGAGATTTCTACTGCACCAGATTGAGGAGTAAGTACTCCTAGTAGAACGTCAACAAGGGTGGTCTTGCCAGCGCCCGAAGACCCTACAAATGCGACAGATTCACCTGGGCTTACAGTCAAGTTGATGTTGCGTATCGCGGGAGTGGGTTTTCCTGGGTAAGTAAGGCTCACGGAGGAAATTTCAATTTTCGAAGTAAAACCAAGGTGCTCTACATCCACCTCATCACTGACCCTTGGTGGAGCACCTAAGTCTCCTAGTGATTCGATTAGATCTAAAGTTGGNCCAGCCGTACCCAATGATCCTTTAATAACTATTGATCCTTGCTGTACTCGCAGAACCGCTGGCGCAATGCGAGTTCCAGCTGCGAGAAATACCGAAAGAGTAGCCACGGCGTGAGTCGCATCTTGAAGCATGAATTGAATAGNACTTATGAGGAGTGCGCCCAAAACCATTGTAGTTTCAATGACATACTTACTGATATTTGGCATAAACGCGATTTCTGCCAAGGTGTTTGCAAGGTTTAGGCGGAGACCACCAATCTCTCGCGCATAATAATCTCTACGATTTCGCACTACAGATTCGCGATAAGAATTTAGAACTTCACTGATTTTTTCATTGCTAGCAATGCTTAGTTCGGCTTCTTGGGAACCCAATCGCTGTGCTCTCTTGTGCATCAGCCTATACATTGCTAAACCAATTATGCCGAAAACAAATGCCGTCGATAGTGCAATTGTTGGATCAACAACAAAAAGTCCAATAGCCATCACCACCAAAAGCGACGAATCCGAAACTAACGATACTGTCGTCCCAAGAACTCCTAAAGTGATTGCATTAACCCCATTGGTCACCGCGTAAATAGTTTCTTGAGTAGTTTTCTCTTGAATCTTAAGCAAAGACTGTGAAAGCAGCTTCGAAACTAAATGGCTCGAAATTGTTGCTCCTCGACGGCTGAGGAAAAACATGGTTCTGCGCGTAAATAAAATAGAGAAAATGGTTCGAGAAATAAGAATGATGGTTGCGGTGGCACCAAGTATCGCGGCTTGATTTTGAAAGGNGAGTCCGTCAATATGGAGCAACTTGAGAACAAAACTAACTCTATTACCTGGTTGGCGGGATTCGACACCACTTACGGCAAGCGCTCCTAATATTCCGATAATCGCAACACCAATTAGATCTAGTGCGCCCATCGCTATCTGAAGAATCATAACTAATAGGATCTTCTTCTGATCGGATCGAGATAGTACTCGCGCTGATCGTCCAATGGTGGTTTGTCGCCATTTTTCTCGAAGTGCACTCATGAGTTGCAGTCTAAGCGATTAGAAGGCTTTGCGGGTCAGCCATCTGGGTGGAATTAGATCAATTGGCGAATCCATGCCTGCGAACCATGGGGATGGCGCTATGACATCGGNATTTTCAGAGTAGCTCAAAAATGCGCCCCACCAACTAAATGTGGAGTTAGCAATTACATATCCCTCTCCATACCTCATCAATTCCAAGGTTTCACCAGGTGACAACTTTGAATCATCAAACCAGCGAAAATTTGAATTAGGTATCTCAAGGAATTTTTCCTTTGCTAGTTCCGGTTCATCAGAAAATATCCAGATTTCACCATACTTACCAGACTTCCAAAGTTCGTCGATAGCGGCGCGATAATAATCATCACTTGGAATTCCAAAGTGTTTCTCTGCTTTGTAATCCCCTAGCCGAACGTGTACCACCAATGGTGAAATTTCCATTGCGAGTTTTGCAAATTCGGATAAATCAGAACTTTTGTTTACCGGACACATCGTCTTAAGAACTTTATTTACTCGAGTTTCTGAGGCAAATTTGTAGGTTTGAAAATAGCCAATTTGAATAATTGTTCCTATTGACTTCACTGGTGGCGAAAAACCCACTCCTGAGTTAACGGATAGTCCCACTGGCTTCCTTAATTTTACCGAGAATAGAAACCTGGCGATTTGTCGAATTATTAAAAGTGCTCCAGGTATTTGCTCCCAGCTTCGCTTCTCCACTCCAGAGCGTAAAACATACCCCGCTACTTTGCTCAAGAATGTACTCTGCTTCAGTGAATTGCGCTCAAGTCGAACATTTGCTGGAAGTAGAAATGAAAATAACTCAGGTTCGCCTACATTATTTAATCGCGGAGCCAATAGAGAGTCATTTATTAATATATCTCGTCCATTTGCTCTTTCGAGAGCAGCCGCGAGTTGGAAGAGTTGATTTCCTAATCCACCAGTCAGGGCTATCCGAATTTCCTGATTGCTCATTTTCCCAACGTCCTTTTGATCGTGAAAATAAGTGCGTAAATAGCCTTGCCTATTTTAGGCTTTAGAGTCCAAATCGATTCTGGGATGGTAAATATTGACCATAACTTCTCAACTAGATTCCCCCTAAGAATCATGGTGACTCTTTGTTTAAAGAACATCACCAAGATATTTCTATGAGCACCAATATTTTTGATGATTTCGATTAATAACTTATTTGCTGCTTTTAAATCCTTCAAAGCATACTTATCTTTAGTCAGGTGACCAGAAGAGCCGTAAAAGTATGTATATACATATCTGTCTGAAAAGTAAATATCGGATTCTTTAGGGTTTATCGAAGCAAAGAAGAGTTGATCTTCTGCCATTTTCAGTGGGGCAAATCGCACTTCGCCTAATAACGAGCTCTGGAAACACATTCGCCAAAGACCTACATTTAGGTAAATTTCAACCAATTGATTCCTTTTAATCTTTCTTTTTTCTTCATTAGAGGTATCTCTTTCATTGACAGCTTTATAGTTGCCAATAGCGATTTTGCTACGTGATTCAATCGCCTCATTCAACATAGAAATATATTCGCTCGGATTTGGTAGATCGTCCGAGTCCCAAAACCCAATCCATTCACCAGTGCAAATGTTTAAACCCGCATTTCTTGCTTTTCCTGGACCACCAAAATTTCCCTGAATCAACTTAATAGTGGGGGCTTCAATTAAAATTTTGCGAAGTTGAGTTGGAATTGGTGTGTCAATATTGTCATTAACCAAAATAATCTCAACGCCGTCAAGTGAATCAGATTGCAGCCATGAATAAAGGCGCTCTGTATGGTCTTGGATGTTACGAAATGGTGTAATTATCGATAATTTCATTTCAATTCTTGCAATCTTTGGTGGAGTTCGTGCATTAATTTGATGTCATCTCGCTTTTTAAAAGTTCCGCTTTTTAATCTGAAGTGTGCTGTTTTTAATAAATCTACCTCTGACAATATTTGCAACTCTTCTTGGTTAACAATGTCTAGAGACGGAAGTGATACATAAATATAATTGCATTTTTTTAGTAAGCGGCCGAGAGCAAGATCTTCAGGTAACCAATAGTCAAATTTTTTTCGATTATCCACGATGTAAGCAACAACATCTCTACTTAAAATTCTAAAAGCCCCGCTTGCAAATTTTGTCTCACGCTGCTGAAGTATGCGACCTGCGATGACATTTTTATCAGGGAGCTTATCGATAAGTTTATTTAAAACATCTAAATTAATGTAGGATGAAGACGTCGACGTTACTAAGTAGTTTCTATCTGACTTCAAGAAATGCTCAAATATTGCTATGGTTTTATTCCCTAAAAGCACATTTAAGTCCGGCGTGAGAATTTCCCAGTTGATGGTCTTTGGTAAGAAACCAGGTTTTTCGATTATTTGTAGATTTATCAAACTTAATGGGAAATTTATTGCTCTTTCACCAAGCATCACCAAGCGTCCAATCAAGTTCATCCATTTCATATCCCAGTACTTAACATCAATATTTCTAAGTACAGGTTTCACTGGGTGACCATACGAGTGATGAATATTTGGACCTTGATCAAGTAGCCAGGTCTTTAGTTGCCCTTCATTTAGAATTTCTAGCCATGGACTATAAAGAGCGTGTCCTATAACCAATTTACTCGTGGTATTAACATCGTTTAGCAATGTAAGTGAATCCGCTCTTGTTATAGTTGCTCATAGAAGAACATAGTGAAATTTACCAGTTACTCGAGAATCCGGTGGTTCTGAAATGAGTGAGTTCGAATATGGCGCTCTTGTCTTGGGATACAAGCGGGTCGATGAAGTGGTCCAAATTATTGAGTCCTGTATTGAAGCTAAAGTCAGAATAATCTATGTATCTGTTGATGGGTCCAAGCCTGTGGATTCGACCGATCTTCAAAATAATCAGGATATGAGACAGGCTATAAGGGTCTTGGAGAAGGAATACCCCGGAAGAATTGTTTCATTTTTCAGAAACGAAAACGTTGGATGTGCGGTCTCAGTCTTGACCTCTATAGATTGGTTTTTTTCTGAGAATGATTATGGGGTAATCCTTGAAGACGACTGTCTTCCTACAATTGATTTTTTCAAATTTGCTCAATGCGCTAAATCGGAGATACAGAGAAGGCCTGACGTTTGGTTGGCTTGCGGCACCCAATTTTCTCCAAAAAGTGAAATTTCAGGGGAATGGTTACTGTCCAAATATTCACTTACTTGGGGTTGGGCTACTTCAAGAGAAAAGTGGAATGAGATTCGCAGTTTTATACATTCAGCAAAACCTGAAACTTTAGGCCTCTCTGCGGAAAAAAATTTTTGGACCGCCGGAAGTAATCGTGCTCTACGAGGTGAGACTGATGTCTGGGATACACTCTTGGTTAAATTACTTGCCAAGGAAAATAAATTAGTGATTCTTCCAGCTGAAAATTTAGTTAACAACGTTGGTGATGATTCTTTTGCTACCCATGATCAGACAGACTCCCCATGGACAAGAATCCCGACTGGACATTTTAAGAACACTACTAAGGGTGAGTTAGTAGCTCAGCCAAGAGTAGATAAATGGTTGGCGAGAAATTTTTATCGAATACGGCTCAAGCATGTATTTACACCATGGCTATCACAGTTCCGCTTTCGAGTAACCAATTCGTCCAAATTTAGCTTAGGGCTAATTGAAAGATTAGATGTTTCAAGCATAGAGGCGGCTAAAGATGGTTCGTGATTTTGAAACCATCCGAAGATCAATCTTGAGAAAAGCGCACTGGGGACTTAATAAGTCATCGTATCCATTTATTTCTGGTGACACATACAAGGCGCTCTGCGACTTTGAGATTTCACCAGATTTTTCGAACGGCATGAATAAAATTGGTAGTCAGGCTCTTCGAGATGAAAAGCTTCTTTACGTTTCCGCACAATTCGCCGAGGAATTTGTAGCTTGGCTCAAAATCCAAGGAAATCTTAATTTTTCGAAATGGCATCTCCTGCTTCACAATTGGGATGATATTCCTTCTCTGAGCAGTTTTGAATACTTAGCTTCTAGGTTTAGAACAGTGGCTGCAAATCATTGGCATGGTGATTTAACAATTGCTAAACCTCTTCCCATTGGACTTGAGAACTGGGATTTACAAAGAAATGGCATCCCTCGAGATTTTATGAAGCTGCAGAAGAAGGGATTAAGAGAATTCCAGTCTAGAGACATAGAAGTCCTATGCAGCTTCTCGGTGAAAACAAACCTTAAAGAAAGGGCAGAGGCCTGGAATTTTTGCACGTCATTAGATAACGCATTTTTAATGCCCGCATTCACCNCCCCCGCTAAATATCGATCATTAGTCGCTCGATCAAAGTTCGTTATTTCGCCGCCAGGAAATGGTGCTGATTGTCATAGAACATGGGAGGCAATTTATCTAGGTGCTGTGCCAATTGTACTTCGAGAATTCTGGGGTTATGAACATTGGAAGTTGCCGGTATTGATAGTTGATAACTGGAGCGAAGCGACCTTGGCCATGAGTAACTATGACCCTCAAGAACCCATGAGCGTTGATGAATTGAAGAAATTGTTTTTAGATGATTCCTTCTTACGTAAACAATTTTCTGAATAAAAAGTTTGCAGCCTGTTTGACGAAAACGGTCGGGTAAAGAATTTCATGTTCCGGAAGAAGGGCCGAATTAACTCGACGTTTAATCACTTTCCCTCTTGTAGATAACCTGAATAGATTTGGTCGCTTACATGTGGCATGAAGCGAAAATATTGGGAGGGACTGGTTTGAATTGGAAAGTTGAACATAAGGTAAATCACGATGAGATTGTAATGAGATTCTCCAATGATTTAAATCCCCGTACGAGTCAGATATTTTTCTTCTAAAGGTGCTGCGACCTCTTAAATTTCTAGGATCAGTTCCGAAATAGAATAACCCGAAATCATTTCCGTCTACAACGCCCCCAAGAATCTCAGAATTTCTCTCCATCTCGTTAAAGAGATGGGATGGGGNGCATTTTAAATAGCCCAGTCTTCCCTTTGGCCCAAAGGGTAAAGGAGCAACCAACCCTGGGAAGCTTCGATAATAGTTGCCCAGAATAGTCATATCACTTGCATATGGGTCTCTTTCTATTTCAGAACGAGTGAATTTATTTAACTTTTCGATTGACTTTAAATCACGAATATATATTGAACTAGCAATNCCCCGTTCCGCCGAGATTATTGGGTAAGCAAGCCCATTATTCAGTAATTCAAATTTGTCTAAAGGGAAATCCGAGGCCATGATGACATCTGATTCAATGTGAATAATGGGAATATTTCCATTTTCTTTTAAATATTGTTCCAAAGCAAAGAAGCGAGCTATTGATGAAAACCAAAAGTTTTTACGAAATGTCTTAGGGTGTTTGAGTTTGTCATTATATCCAGCCCATGACAGATGGTTCACTTGGGTAACAATTACATTTCTGAGTTTAAAACGTACGTTTTGGTCGGTTACGAGAGTAATTCTATTTTCTGGAAATTGCTTTGATGTCGAGGCTATATTTAATCGTAAGTATTTTGGTACTTTAGAATTGAGGTGTACGAAGACAATTTCAGGAGAATTCATCACTGCCACTTTATAGATTGCTTAATTTTGACAAGAGAAGGATAGAGAGACTGGGGAACGAGCCATCGAGCAAATCGGTTTAACCATTTACCAAATGACCTTAGTCTTTGCTCGAATGATGGATTGTGGATCCCTTGACGTGCGTACAGTGCATCTCCCCACCCTAGGGATCTTTCCCAAACCGTAAAAACTCTTTCGAATCCTAATTTTTTTAATTCTTGATCCAGATCTCCAACCAATGCAGATCCTTCATACACTTGTTTCTTGCTTACTTCTGTAAATATCCACTTAACGCTTTCTAATAGCTCACCCGCTCCTTGAATGGCTTGGAGCTCTGCTCCTTGGATATCAAAAACAATTAATTCGAATTTATCTTTTTTTGTCAAAATAGAATCTAGTCGACTGGTCCTCACCTTGATTTTTTCTACGACTGTAATGTCGGGATACGTTTGAGAGTGAGTACCGAATTCAAGAATGCTTGAAGAAGCGGTCTTGGACGAAACATTAAATTCCNCCTCGACATCGTCAACATTCCAGACAACAGCATTAATAATCGTATTTAGTCTCGGGTCCAATTTATCCTGCAGTTCCTGAGCCAGTTTCGGAATCGCCTCTACCCAGTAGATTTTTTCTCCGTTGTTGAAATTCTGTTCTAAATACTCGGAAAGTTCCTCTGCTTTATGTGCCCCAACATGCAGGATCCCTTTAGGGCGTACGTCATGCAGCTCGATCATTTCCTTCACATACATTTCATCACCCAATTTCTACCAAGAATTCTTCTATTCTAATACTTCTCTTCCATGTCTAACCTTAGAATGGGGTAGTGAATCTGTTAAGAAAAATTGCTAAGAAGGCAGTGAGGAGAGTTTTTCCTGTATTCGCGCCATTGGTTTTGTTCGTAATTAGGAAGTTAACGATAATCGCCACCTCCCTACTTCTATTAAGACCATTTGGGGAGAGAATTTGGATCACTTATGACCCCAAAGTCAAACCGGATGGAGTGGGCGCTCAAGTCCAAAGAATTCTTGCAATTTACAGTTTGGCAAAATATCTCAGGTTCAATTTTTTGAACACGGGAATAGAGAGCGTTGCTGTTCATCCGTTAGATCCCTATCAATCAACTCGAGAATTGAATGAATTTGTTGCCCAGATTAACAAAGCTTTTGAATTGCCAAGTGATGAAATTCCAATCGACTGCACTCGAATTTCTGTTGAATCTTTAACGTTGTCTTATTTGGTATTAGTTATAATGAAAAATATTTTAAAGAGAGAAAAAATAGTGATTCAGTGTATGGAGCCTTATGGAATAGTTGATTTTATTCCAAGTATCTATTCTAGTGCTCGGACCGACTTGCTAAATTGGCAAGAATTTGTTGATTCTTCCGGAGCTAATTGCGATAGTGATGGCGTAGTTGCCGTTCACTATAGGCAAGGGGTCGGCGGGTTGATAGTCCAGAAAGGTGAAAAATACCCACGTGAAATACCAAGTGACTATTTTGTAGAAGCAATTCAATCGCAACTTCATCGAATTAAGATCAATAAAATTTCGATCTATACAGATGCGCCTTCGAAAGACTTAATATTCGATATCCCTGAGAATCAAGAGCAATTATGGGAGACGAACCCGATGGTTGAAAAGAGAAAGATGAGAGTTATTGCTTCTGATCTGAGCCTGTTTGAAAGTACTTTTCCTGGAGTTGTTCAAATTCACTCTGGTGGGAATCCATTGGAAGCTATAGCGTTCATGAGTACAGCCTCTTTACTCATCATTGGCCGTTCGAGCCTGAGCTACGTTGCAGCGATCTTGAATAGAGAAGGTTTAGTTATCTATCCTCCAAATTTTTGGCATAGTCCTCTCAAAGATTGGAAGCTTGGGACTTTGGATTCGATTGCTTAATCCTTGAGGTGGCATCTATTAGGTAGGCAATGATTACGATTATGCCCATGTAAGTCGAAGACATTACATAGCGTGGCAACGGTGCGGGTCCAATTAAAACTAAAGTGGCATGTAAAACTAATGTCGGGATCAGGACTTTAATACAATTTTTGATAGATCCTTTGGATAAATAGATGAACACAAAGGCGATAAAGGGCCAAAGCCAGAGTGCGCCCCACCCCCAAAACCATGAAGCTTGATTGAAAACAAACATCGATGCCTGAGCTAGGAATTCAAGTGGTTTCAAAATTGCTATATGAGGATGGACTGATGGTTCATCGATTGAAGGGTGGAGCACTCCGGGTCCACTTTGTAACGCGATATTGGTGTTATATCCAACTGGTAATTCAGTATTTTGCAAAACTTGATTATCTGGACCTTGAAAGAATGGAGGTGGGAGTGCGCCCCTTGATCTTTGCAAGTGAGTTTGAACGACTATAAGCGGATTGTTCATAAAGATTCCTAAATAATTCTTTACCAAATCTTTGTTTAGAACTGCCCTATTTTTATCTAAGTGTTCCAACGACAAATAAAGCGGGTCTGGCCATGAGCAACTAATCGGCTTGGTCCACTCCGATTTAGGCGCTAGAGATTCTAGATAGGCCCACTCTGCTGGAGTAATTCTAGCCTGTGGATGCTGTGCGACGCACTTCAAATCATCTATAAGAAAGGCAACCTTGAAGGATGGAGGGTTCTTGGTGATGCCAAATCCAGAAAAGAATTGCAGAGCTATGATTCCAACAATCAGAGAAGTGGCTATTATAAATTGTTTTCTAAAAAGAAGCACGAGTGCATTAATAATTACGACAACTAGCCCTTGAAATGATGTCATCAACATAACTGTTGCCAGTAAATTTAACAAGAAGAACTGTTTGACTGAGTAAAAAGAATTTTGCGATTTGCGTATATACAACCCGGTGAGAAGCACAATTCCCGCCGCCAATAAGACATCGTGACTTACGTTGACACCAAATGCTCCAATTAGGGGTAGGCAGGCCGTGTATAAGAAGGTTCTTCTCTTCGTGTCTTCGGATATGGGTAAAGAAAAAATGAAATATCGTATCGAGTATAGGAGCACCAACAACGACAATGCAGAAATCAATGCAATTGTTTTTCCGTTTAAAGTCAAAATTCTAAATATCCAAAAGTAGAGCGATGTCCACTGATCAGTGCTTTTGTTCGAGTGAATCATTCTGGTTGCTAAGGAGTAGTCATAACCAAGCCGCCCCGGAAATAAAGAGATGTACCAAAAAACTGAAGCACCGATTGAAATCTGTGTATCCTTGTTAAGTTCGCGCCATTTAGCGAATAAGTTGCTCATCAGTGAATCCCGTCGAATTTTATTGATTGCCAGCTACCTGTACTGCAGAAGTTTAGAGGTTCTTCGAATAGAATGTTCTGAACTAGCCACGAACAGGGGAAATTGATGAGTTTAGGCCGTAAGGCAAGTCAAATTTTGTTGATTAGCCTCGGCGAAGGATTAACTTTTCTGGTAATTCTTTATTTCTTTCGAGCCTTACACCTACTCCAACGTCTGCTCTTTGAGCAGATTATTCTTAGTGTCCTAGTCACAACTGCCCTCGCACTGGTCTTGCCGTATGCAATAAAAAATTCTCAATTAGGATTGGTTAAACGTCTAAGAGGTTTTCACTATAAATACTTAGCTTGCCTGATTGCCGGAGCAATTTTTTTTACCGCCACTAGCACTATTCTGAATATTGATAGATCTCGTTCTTTTTACATCCTTAGCTGGGTAAACAAAAATCTGGTGACTCTTAAAGGATCAGAATACGATTTGTCGAGTGTGAAATCTTCTGAGAAGTTGAATGTTGATGGAATTTCTATGAGGATTCTAGAGCAACAAAATCGAGGAATTATTATAAAAAATGGAGAGAAATTCAAACTATCTTCTGAAGGGAAATTTACTTTGGAGGTGGCAAATATTCTTGCCAGGGTCTATTCACTTAATGGGTGGTACGAAAACAACCACTAGCTAAGCAAATTTCCGGTATTTATATCTATTCGGATCCAACTTTTTGGTCGAAAATCCTTGGATTCAACATGATTCATTAAGTTTGGAGCAATTACTTTTCCGCCATTTCGCTCTACGAAAATCCCAGCCCAACTTGAGAACGAGCTATTGGCCGTAACAATATTTTTAGCAAAACTTAATCCAATAAAGGAATTAACCGTACTCGCATCATTGGGACCTATTATTTTGGATGCCTTTTTTACGATTTGTGGATAGTTAGCTTGGGTCATGGCTACATCATCTGTAAATATGTACAAAGGTAAATCTGAGTTTATTTTCTCGATTCCAGACAGCAGATATCTCTCCGTAACGAGCGGATACACATCTGGATGCCATAGATAGTCGCCAAGTCTTATGTGAAGGGCATTGTAAGGCCGCTCCAATTGTGGTCTTATTTCTCTTTCAGGTACGAGTTGAGTCGGAAATCCAAACTCAAATGCATCGAAGATCCATTCGCTCTGAGCAAAATAGCCCGAAAGGGTTTTCCCTTCACGTGCAAAGTCCATTATTTGATTAAGCTCTTCGTATTTATCTGTCGAGATTAAGTCACTATTCTGCTTCAAGGAATCGCGTATTCGCGCCATAACTCTTTGATGTGGACCATTTCGAAAAGGCGTAACTAAGGGACGCTTTATTTTAATTGGAGTATTTACACCTGAAATATTTGGCCAAAAGAACTTATTTACTTCTATCTTCCGTGAAGCGTTTGATCCCCAAGGAATATCAGTCCCATCGAATATTGGCTTGAGTCCTGTTCTGCCAGCGATTACATAGCCGGCGGCCATTCCGTGGAGCTGATTACCCAGTCCGCCAACGAGATTTAGGGTAAAGGTGTCCGAATTGGTAGCCATTGATTTACTTAAGAAAAGTTAAGAGGTCAGATTTAGTTGCACCGAGCGCAGCTTCAGGTGCACTCAATACTTTTTTCCACCATTCCGCCGTATTGCCTAGTGCCTGCACTTGATTGAACCTAGGGCTCCATTTTAATTCTCGGGCGGCGAGCGTTGAATCTAAATCCAATTCTATGGACTCCATTTTCTTAGCTGCATCAGAATGTTTGATATTTAATTTTAAGGAATCAGGAAATTTTTTTGAGAATATGTCGATGACGGACTGTACAGAGAGGCTATTTTCTATAGGACCAAAATTAAATTGACGACTCTTCCCACCGTTAAGTGAATATTCAAGCGCCTGAACATAACCACGAAGTGGATCAAGTACGTGTTGCCAAGGTCTAGTACTCATGGGATTTCGAATCTCGACGGGTTTGCCTGAGATTATTCCACGAACTAAATCTGGGATTATTCGATTCTCAGCGAAATCTCCACCTCCGATTACATTTCCTGCCCGCACTGAAATAATTCTTGGACCACCTTCTACATCTACTATCTGTTGCCAGGCTGAAACAACCGCTTCGGTGCCAACTTTGCTCGCGCTGTATGGATCCTTGCCGGCAAGCGGGTCTGATTCTAAGAATCGACGCCCAGAATTCTCGTTCTTATAAACTTTATCTGTTGTTATGACCGTAATGGCCTGAATTGATTCGACGCCCAGCGTCGCGCTCAGCAAATTTGCGGTGCCCATCACATTAGTTTCAAAGGTTTCTCTTGGCGTTTTATATGACTCCATAACCAAAGGTTGGGCCGCCATATGAAAGATTGCAGACGGCTTGAACCGCGTTACCGCTTTGCCTAGAGACTCAAAATCTCGAATATCTACAAATTCTTCCTCGACTAAGCCTCTTCTTTCGAGGCGCTCGTATAAGGATTCTTTTGTTGGCGGAAGAGATATGCCAACTGTCTCAATTCCGAGTTCTTCAAGCAGGAGGGTCATCCACGTGCCCTTAAATCCGGTGTGACCGGTGATCAAAACCGGTCCTGATAGCGCTTTTAAACCGCTACCAAGCCTATTTTCCATAGGAGAACAGTAGTCTTAGACTCCTGAACTTGAGGAATTTACGCATAAAAGAATAGGTGGTTGGGATTGACTACGAACNCTCCGATTTCGGTAGCCGATCTCGTTAAAGAGGCGATGGCTAATCGCCATCCTTTTAAAGAATTCATAGCTGGAGAGACAGCCATTCCTGTAACCGGCAAAGTTTTTGGGGAACCCGAGCTCATCGCCGCTGTTGAGTCTGGTCTTGATTTCTGGTTGACCTCTGGCCCGTACACCGAAAAATTTGAGAGCCGTTTCGCTAAAACCGTGGGAATGCGTCATGCATTTATGGTGAATTCTGGATCATCTGCAAACCTGCTTGCTCTTTCGTCTCTCACCAGCCCGAAGCATGGTGAGAGAGCACTCAAGCCTGGGGATGAAGTCCTCACTGTGGCAGCTGGTTTTCCAACAACCGTAACGCCAATACTTCAAAATGGTTTGGTTCCTGTATATGTGGATATCGATTTAGAAACCTATGTTGCAAACGAGGAAGCCCTTGAAGCAGCAATCGGGCCTAAAACTAAAGCCATCATGATGGCACACACCCTGGGTAATCCTTTTAACCTTGGGCTTGTTGAAACACTTGCGAAGAAACATAATCTCTGGGTCATTGAGGATTCATGTGACGCGCTCGGAGGAACTTATAAAGGCCAAAACCTTGGAACCTTTGGAGATCTCTCTACATTTAGTTTCTACCCAGCTCATCACATTACAACTGGTGAAGGCGGAGCAGTCTTAATTAAAAAAGTTGCTCACAAAACAATTGTGGAATCTTTTAGGGACTGGGGTCGCGATTGCTGGTGCCCTCCTGGATGCGATAATACTTGTCTGAAGAGATATGAATGGCAACTAGGTGAACTTCCAGCAGGTTATGACCACAAGTACACATATTCTCACCTTGGATATAATTTAAAATCGGGTGATATTCAGGCAGCCATCGGATTGGCTCAATTAGATCGACTAGATTCATTTATCGAATTACGTAAGCGAAATTGGAAATACCTATACGAAGGACTAAAGGGTCTAGAAGATATTTTCATGTTACCGAAGTCCACTGAACATAGCGATCCATCCTGGTTTGGATTTGCTCTAACAGTCCGGCCAAACTCACCGAAAACTCGTAATCAGATAGTTCAGGAATTGAACGATAAAAAAATTGGTNCCCGTCTTTTGTTTGGTGGCAACTTACTTCGACAACCAGCCTTTGCCGGTACTCCTCGTCGGGTCCTTCGTGAACTAACAAACACAGATATTGTTATGAATGATACATTCTGGATTGGTGTATGGCCAGGACTCACAACTACAATGTTGGACTATGTGATTTCTGCGTTAAATTCAATTATCAAGAGCTGACGCAGTTTTCTGAATCTGTTCGTCAATATTCAAAAGATTAATCCCGAGTGAATTCGCTATTGAATTGAATTTTTCATATTTTCCTAAATAACTGTTGGGTGGCACTGAATTACTGTCGACAAGCACTTTTACGTTGAAATATTTTGCAATATGATTTCCCAATTCTAAGAAATTTACTTTTGAGCCGCCAGTGTCGAGCTCAATATTTGATTCTTTGGAAATTAAGTAGAAAATTAATTCATTTAATTGCTCAGCATCTACATAAGTTCGCTCACTATTTGGACTCTTAATTGTGAGATGCTTACCTTCTTTAGCTTGCTTCAGAAGGTTCCCTAAAGCAAGATCTGAGAAATTATTTAAAAACTTTCCAGAAAGTGAAAAAATACGGATATTTATAAATTGCGCCCCAGACATGGTACATCTCTTAGCGATTAATTCCTCAGCTTCTCTTTTGAGTACTGAATATATTTCAGTTGAGGAACCTAAATCGACGTCTTTCGCAACTCCACTCGAACTATTTACAACGCTCTTTAACTTTTTTTGACTTATTATTTCGCAAACAAAACTTGTTAATTTCCTATTTGTAGAAATGTAGGTATCGATATCTATTGTTTTCGTTAGTTCCCGACGTAAAAATGCATAATTTAACAAAATGCAATTATCTTTGATTTTCGCCAACGCCTCATCAGCTTGATGAACTTGAAATTTTTTTCCTAAAATCTCTAATGTGCTATTTGTAGATCCGAGTAAAAGAAGATTCCCAAATCTCGCATCCACACCACTGTTGATGTATTCAGAGATGGCACTTCGACCTAACCAACCTTTCGCACCCAAAATTACAACTTGAGTTGAACCACCAAGTAAACAATCTAAATTCATTTAAGGTGTTTTGATTACTTATTTAATATTTGCCATCGCGCTTCGAGCATTTCAATCCGCTTATTATCCTCGGATGTAATTCTCGAGTAATAGTTACGCTTGTTTAGAAGCCAAAGTAATTCAAAGTGAACTGCTTCTAACAGTCCATTCTTAATTTCCTTATTGTTCAGCGCTTTCGAATCAAAAACTATTTTGCGAGTTTCAAAACGAGTTAAGTATTCAGAATTAATTGCTTTCAGCGACCCCAGGGCGTCGGAGCTGACAGCGCCGCCAACAACTAAGTCAATATTGTGGGTCTTTGCTGCCTTAGCAGTTTCAATCACCTTTTTGGTTACCTCAGCACTTTCGATGCCATCCCTACCTAAGCCCAGAGAACCAGAGAAATCCACTCGGCCGAATACAATGCCGTTCAATCCTCCCTGCGCAGCTAGCTTGGCCATCTCTTGTAAATTATTAAATGCAGTGATTGTTTCTAAGTTAAATAGGAAGTCTGTATGTTTCTGTTCCTCTTCGTCGTGAGTTAATTTTACTGCTGCGATGAATTTTGTTAAGGCATAAGGAGTTTCGACCATCGGTGCGACGATATAGTCGACGCCAATTTGTTTTGCTTCAAGGAGGTCTCTGATGGCTTCACNCCCGCCAATTTTGACTGTTAATTTTAGTCCGGCAGCGCGCGCAACATCAACGAGTCTTAACAATTCATCCATTCGAGTACCTTCGGCTTCAAATTCAGCCTTCACGCTTAAGGCGCCAAAATTAGTACGGCAATTGGTAAGAATTTCTACCATTTGGGATTCGATTGCGTTCATATNCCCCTCATCTCATGTTATTCAAGTCTATCAAAAAAATATGGAAGTACCTGGTGTTCAAGCTCTTCTTCCAGTGGGGGCGACATCTTATGTAACGGATTTGAGACCATTTGGCCATTTGGCAGTATCTTGGAATTAATCTTGGGCCAATAAGTCTGCTCGGGATCGATATCAACTTCAATTAAAAATGGACCAGTTTTTTCAAGAATTTCTCTTATTGATTCTTGATTAAAATTTCTTGCAGTTAACTTGAAATAGGGTATTCCAAATGCGCTAGCCAATAGTTCCCAATTGGGTAATCCGAGACCCGTTGTTTCGTCACATCCAATATACGCACCATTAAAATAATTACGTTGCGTCATGAGAATTGATGCATAACCACGATTTGAAAATATAAAGATTTTGATATTTGAATTTTGTCTTGCAACAGTTCCAAGCTCCTGAAGGTTTTGTGCAAATCCACCGTCGCCTTCTATTAAAATTGTGGGGCGGTGATTCGACGCATAAGCTCCAATAGCGCCAGCTAGACCGTAACCCATGCTAGCTAAACCTTTATTCGAAATAACGAGTTGACCTTGCTTGGTTTTCAATGCTTGCATAGATACTGTGAAGGCTCCCCCTGAACTCGCTGGAATTATATTTGTCTCATTGGAAAGTAACTCAGATAAAGTTAAAATAAAGTCATAGGGATTAATGTAACCCTCGGAAGTTACATTGCTAGATTCGCTAAGTGGAAATTTTTTGATAATTGACGCTCCAAACTCTATCCAATCTCGAAAATTGAATTTTAGAGTTGACACTTCATCTACAAATGAATGTAAGAAAGAATTCGCGTCCGATACGAGGGAATTAGATATTTTTGGATGACCTTTTTCTATTTCACTCTTGTCAATTTCTATTTGAAATATTTTTCCTATAGGCGCAAATTCAGCCCATGCAAATCCAGTCTGTTGGAGGCCGAGTCTCGTCCCAATGGCGATTAGTAAATCGCATTGTTGAATTAGTAGATTTGATGAGCGTTGTCCCCAAGTATTAGGTCTACCCCAATAATTTTCTTGATCCGACGCATAGTGACTAATTCCATTCCAAGTTGTCATTATTGGAATGCCTAGATTATTTAATGCAAGATTAAGTATTCTGCTCGTTTTATTGGATACGCCTCCGCCCAGCAAAATTATTGGGCGATTACTCTCCTTCAACGCTTCAATGATGCTGTTGACGAATAGAGTTTCAGCTTCACGATTTTTAAACTTATTCACATTGATTGTTTGTATTTTTAGATTTTTAGGTGATTCAGATACTGTAGCGGCTTGCACATCTAGTGGAATTTCTAAGAATACTGGCCCTTCTCTTCCGGGCTGCTGAAGTAAACTATCTAAATCAGCAGAAGTAATTGGTTTTAAAATTCGAGCTGCTTTATTCGCGATTGACTGGACAATCGAAACCCCATCAATTTCTTGTATGCCATTCTGCCTCATAGTCGAAGACTTCATATCGATAGTTTTAACTTGACCACCTATTACCAATAGATTCCGACTCTCGAGATAAGCGCCCGCGATCGAAGTCACTATATTTGTTAATCCTGGTCCTGCCGTTACGAGTGCAAATCCTTTTTTATTGTCTAAATTCGTTGCATTGAAGTATTCTGCCGCAATTCCAGCGCTCACCTCGTGAACGACAGGGATACATATAAAACGACTACGTGCAGCGTTTAGTAAGTGCATTGTATTTCCGCCAGCAACAAAGAAGCAATGAGTGTATCCATGCGCACTTGCAAGTCTGTCTAAAAGAGCTTCAGAGAACTGCATCATTTACCATTTCGACTGCGGCCATAATCGCCGATTCTGACCTCATTATTGCGCCTGTTTCATATGAATCATAGATTAACTTTAAGCCGACATCATCTGGCAGTATTAGGGCAAGGCTTTCAAAATTATTCTTTTTGTCAAGTTTAATTGCACTGGAGAATTTACTAAGCTTAAATTCGGCAAGCATAGATTTTACATCGCTTTTTGCAAGCTCAAGCAAGCTTAAACATTTTTCCTTTAAGAGTAATGAATGTTTATTTATTTTTGCATGTTCGTGGTTTGTGGCTGCAATCATTCCAATTAAAACCGCCACACCATGGGGAACTGCAAAATTTGTCGCACTTTCAAGGGCATGTCCAAATGTATGACCGAAATTCAATAACTTACGTTCCTTAATATCAAATTCATCAATTTCGACAAAATATTTTTTAGACTTGATGGATTGATAGATCAACTTTTTGATTATCTTCGAATCTAGCATCCATTCATTGCCATCGAGATTTTTTAGTACATCCGTAAATGCTTCTTCGCTGTGGGCGTAGCAGATTTTTATGATTTCGGAAATACCCGCTAATAATTCTATTTTAGGTAGGCTTTGAGTGAAACTTGGTGAAACAAAGATTGCTTTAGGCGGGNGAAAATTTCCTATTAGATTTTTTATGTCTCCAACATTTATTGAACTTTTACCTCCGATGCAAGAATCACCCATTGCCGCTAATGTGGTTGGCCAGTAAACCCAATCTACTCCACGCATGTAGAGCGATGATGCCAGAGTCCCTAGGTCCTGAGTAAATCCTCCGCCAATTACGTTTAATGTGTTATTTTTCTTATGTCCTAAATTTGACATTGAGATTAAAATTTGTTCAACCGTTGAAAGATTCTTTTTCTTCTCATCTACAAATACTTGTATTTTCTTATTGAATGGATGCGATATTGAATTAGCCACATTTTCATCGATTAGATAAATAGTGTTTTTGTCAATCTCAAATTCGTCGACAAAATATATTGGGTAATTACCTGTCTTACTCGCAATCGATAATTCAGACAAGTTTCGAAACCGCCCATCCGCCATCAACAATTATATTTTGACCATTCATTCCTGGCATTTGTCCGAACGCAATGGTTTTAACTACCTCCACAATTTCGTGTATTGTTACAAGTTTCTTTGATGGGGTTTCATTTATAACTCTGTTAATTTCTTCGTTCGTTAAGTTTTGGCGAGTCATGGGTGTATCTATGACTCCTGGGGAAATTGAATTTACAAATATATTATTCGGAGCTAAATCAATGGAAAGCGATCTCATCAACGCATTAGTTGCAGCTTTACTAATTGAGTATCCCATCTTTGCGGGGCGTGCTAAATCGGACCATACGCTTGACAAGATGACAAGCTGTGAGGGATTGGCGAGTTTTCCGCCGTCAAGGAGAATCCGCAACGTATTTGCAATAAACAGAGTGTTCACATCTAGATAACTTTGAAGATTAATCGCATCAAAATTCGAAAGAGTTTCACTCCCGTTAATCCCTTGTGCCCATATAACTCCATTAAATTTCGGAGTCTCTTTTGAGATGTAAGTTTTGTCGTTCAAGTCTCGTGACCCACGATAGCAATTCTCCATTTTAGAAATATCATTAAAAATTGCTTCGCCTAATGTTCCATGGCTCCCAAAAATAAGAAAATTCCTAGTTGAGTGGGGCTGAATCACAGGATTATCTCCAGTTTGCCCATGGTGCTTCTCGTCGCTGCCAAAGCTCATTTAGGTATGTGGATTCACGAAGCGTATCCATAGGTTGCCAAAACCCATTGTGCTTATATGCGAAAAGTTGATTATCAGAGGCAAGTTTTGCTAACGGTTCTGCTTCTAGAACACAATCAGAATTAAGGTACTTCTCAATGCCGGGCTCAAATATAAAGAAGCCTGCGTTGACCCACCCATCCATAAGTGGTTTCTCTCGAAACTTTCTAACTGCCCCAGAGGGATCAACTTCCATAATCCCAAAACGGCTTAGAGGGNGGACTGTTGTGACAGTTGCAATTTTTCCGTGCGCTTCGTGGAACTTAATAAGCTCTTTTAAATTAATATCCGCTAGACCATCACCGTACGTACAAAGAAATCTTTCGCCCTTCAAATATTTAAGGCTTCTGAAAACTCTCCCACCTGTCATAGTCAATTCACCTGTATTTGCGACAGTCACATTCCAATTAGACTCTTCATGTTCACTGTGATGAATCAGCGCGGACTTATTTCCTAAATCAATTGTCACATCATTATTTCTAGAATCGTAATTTAGGAAATAGTCCTTTATTAACTCCCCTTTATATCCGGTCGCTACCGAAAAATCACTAACTCCTTGAGTTGAAAGATTCTTCATTATGTGCCAAAGAATCGGGCGGTTTCCTACTTCAACCATTGGCTTAGGTTTGAATTCAGTCTCTTCCCGTAAACGAGTACCGAGCCCTCCGGCCAAAATAAGTGCTTGAATCACCTATTAATCATAGCCTGAATCAAGTAAAAACTTTAGGATGTGACCATGTCTACAAGCGCCGAATTACAACCGTTAATTAGCATTATAGTTCCCGCATACAATGAACAGGACTGCGTTGATGAGTTGGCCAGTCGACTGAAGCAGATATTTAATCTTGAATCTAAGTACGACTTCGAAGTCATTGTTATAGAAAATGGCTCAATCGACTCAACGTGGACTAAATTAGTCCAAATTGCAAAGGAAGATGAACGTTTTAAGATTTTGAAACTCTCGCGAAATTTTCGGATGGATGGCGGACTTACAGCTGGACTTGATTTCGCCTCGGGCGAAGCTTGTGTGTTAATGACTGCAGATCTTCAAGNCCCTCCGGAATTAATTTCTGAAATGTTAAGAAGATGGGAGGAGGGATGGGAGAATATTTATGGTGTGGTGACTGAACGTCAGGGAACTGGGCCGATACGAACCTTAAACTCAAAGCTTTTCTATTGGATTGCTCATTCACTTACTGATGGCCGAATCCCTCGAAACGCATCAGACTTTCGCTTAGTTGATAAAAAAGTTTATAAGTCTGTAGCCAGCATGCAAGAAAGAAATAGATTTGTTAGAGGTCTTTTTGCCTGGAGTGGTTTTAAATCTATTGGTATTCCTATGAAACGAAGCCCTAGATTTGGAGGGACTTCGAATGCTCATACGCTCGGTGTTATAGATCTAGCCTTTAAAGGCATTTTCGCTCATTCATATAAACCTTTAAAATTAATAACTATTACGGGTCTATTTTTATCAGCGCTGTCCACACTTTCATTAATCCCGCTAGTTGTTCTTTGGTTTACCTCAGGTGTGCCTTTTGCTGGTTTTGGAACTCTTGTTTCATTGTTATTGCTTCTAATCTCATTCTTATTTCTTATGTTGGGCATTATTGGGGAGTATGTAGGTTTGATATACGAAGAAGTAAAGAATCGGCCGAACTATTTAATAAGCCAAAAAGTCGGAATCTTTGATCGTGAATAATTGCCCGAGTTGCAATGGCATTGCCGAGCATCTTGGATTTTCGTTGCTTGCGCCTTGGTTGAAAGAGCTATTCGGATCAGTAGACAATCCATTTGAAACAAGTCTCAGGCAATGTGGAGAATGTTCACTGATTTTCTTTTCATATAGGTTTTCTGAAACAGAGATGAACTTAATTTACTCCGAATACAGAGGTGAAAGATATTTCAACCTACGTCGAAGGTGGGAACCTTGGTTCCGACGGCAGGAGTTACACGCCTTTTCGGAGAAGGGTAATAGAAATTTAGTTTCTGAACGCCAAGATTTTATGAGTTTGCAGTTCAAAAATGCTGGTTTGAAGATTCAAGATTATGAATCGTGTCTGGATTTTGGAGGAGACCTAGGTCAATTTATTCCTAAAGAAATATTGGGTACAAAATATGTATGTGATCCATCCGAAAGCAACACATTAGAGCCTGGAGTGGTGCGGCTTCGTAATCTTTCGGACTTGAAAGACAATGTCTCTTTAATATTGAATTGTCACACCCTCGAACATCTTGTTTTCCCTAAAGTAATTGTTGATGAGATGATTTCAAAGCTTGCTGTTGGGGGGGCTCTTTATTTAGAGGTACCTGCCGACCGCTTCAAAACCTCCAACTTTCATAAAAGTATCGCTTATAAGAATTACTTGGGATTCATATCTAGGCATCGAGTTCTTTTCATATTTCTAGATTTTTTAACTGGCGTTAGCCGACAATATTTTAGAAGAATTCCTATTTTTGGAATCATTAAGCAATCGGAGCATATAAATTATTTCGATCGAAAATCAATCTCTTCTTTGGTTGCTCAGAATACTGGCATAATTAGGCTTGTAAGTCATCCGGATTTCACCGTATCACAAGGCAGGTTACGGCTAGGTCGGCAGGCGCTGATTTTTTCTAAATCTAATTAATCCATACTTCTTGATTATTATGCAGAAATTTTACGGCGGTGAGTCCGACTTCATCAGTTTCATCAGAGTGAATAGTTAACTCAATAGAGTCCATAGAAGAAAGAATGCTTTTTTCTAACTCAGGATTTATGCTAGAGAAATTACTAGCTAAACGAACTGCTCCGATAGCGGCATGTGCAACACCATCGAGACTTGGGTGTTGAGCTGATTCCCATTCAATAAAGAATGGAACCTGTGGATCGTCCAAAAGTTCGATAATCCCGATCTGCTTCCATGAAAGTTCAGTTCCGTCTGGACGGCGGCGGTGTCCCTCTACGGCTTTGCGGCCGAGTTCGGTCTCGATTGGTGAAATATCTTCTGTTGAAAATACCCATGTAAGCCAACCTCCACCCTCGTTAGCTTTGCGCGTCACCGCTTTCCCAAACGGTGTTTGCTCTGCCGCGGGGTGATCAAGCGGGCACACCACTTCAATGTATTGACCATTTAGAAGAGGAGCTGTGAAATTGCGTGTACCGAAGCGAGGGTGGATACCGCCATCAACAAATGCTGTTCCAATTTGTGATCCGATGCGTTGTACAACATCTGAGATCTGGTCGTGTGAGGCTACGTAGGAGACGTGGTCTAAGCGCATAGGGAAATAATGCCGTATCTAGAGGGGTGCTATTTACCAAGGTTGAGGGCATTTGAGCAATGGAGAACTAAGATTTGCACTCATGGAGACGAATGAGTAGTTCATTTGCAGACTGGGTCGCCCATTTTGGAATTTCACCTACAGGAGTTCTCCATGTGGGGGGCCATCTCGCAGAAGAAGCCGAGGCATATAGTTCTCTGGGATTTGAACCAGTGATTTGGGTGGAGGCGCTCCCCGATATTGCCGAGCAGGCTGCAGCGAGAATTAAGGACTTTTCGAACCAGAAAGTTTTATGTGCAACCTTGGGCTCAGTGTCGGGCCAGGAACTCACCTTTTATCGAGCGGGNAATGAGGGNTCCTCGAGTTCGCTTTTGGAACCCCACTTGATTATGGCCGCACATCCAGAGGTACAAGTTTCACAGGAGACTAAAGTAATTACGCAGACAATGGATGAACAGTTTCAAGATCTCTCTAACTTTAAATTTCTCTGCCTAGATGTTCAAGGTGCGGAACTTGAGGTACTAAAAGGAGCTAGCCGGTCTCTTAAGGTATTTGATTACATAATGTCTGAAGTATCAATTAGGCAACTTTATAAAGGCGCACCACTTTTCAAAGATATTACAAATTTTCTAAGTAATGCAGAATTTGTATTAGCTGCAAGCAAAATAAACTCAACTACAGGTTGGGGAGATGCTCTTTACATACGTCGAAATATCTATGATGATCTAGACAATACTAAAAAATTGGAAACTCACGAAAGAAGCCGTCAGGGCGTAGGACTCTTCACTCAACTGCGAGGAGTTTTAATAAAGTTTGGATTGAAATCTAAGTGGTTGAATCCGGCAGCTAAATTTAGGAGTAGGTAAGTTAAACATGGGAGACTGTTGTGGCAAATAAGGCAATAAGAGCAATTCGGGCTGGTATTGGATTGCTGAACCCGCGAACTTGGGGTCCGTTTGTTGAGGCCTACGAGCTAACTAAGTTTGATCACGGCTTTTCTGTAAGTTGGAGTCAGGGAGCTGAAGATCTAGGGCTTCAGGCAATCTTTTATGGTGTGCGCGAGGGCTCATTTCTTGATGTTGGTGCTCACCACCCGAGTCGATTTTCAGTCACGCGGCATCTTTACCAATTAGGTTGGAGAGGGGTAAATATTGAGGCAAACCCCGACCTAATTCCAGCATTTAACCTTTCGCGGCCTGAGGATAAAAATATCTGGGGCTGTGTGGGCACAGAAAGCACCTACCAATTTAATATCTTTGAAGAACCAGCCATTTCTACCGTAAGTAAAGAATGGAAAGAGAAATTTCTCAGTGAGAACCAGAAGATCTCAAGAACGATTGAAATTCCAGGCGTTTCGCTCAATTCATTAATTTCTGACAATTTCGCCGGTAAGCCCTTGCGCCTATTGTGCATTGATGCTGAAGGATCAGACTTGAATGTCCTGAAGAGTGGATATTTCGAAAAGTACCCTGAGCTCAAACCGGAATGGTTGCTTCTTGAAAGCTCACCTCCGGTATCAGAGTCTCTCAAGACTCCCGCTGTCGAATACGCAATTTCTCTTGGTTACGAACCTCACCTGATCTTAAGTATGTCTACGATATTAAAATTGAAGAAGTAAATGTTTGACACCACACCTAAATTAGTAGCAAGGCTTAAAGCTGTCCATTGGTTAATTATTTCACTTGTATTTTCCGGATTTGTTTTTCTTTTTCAGGCGTCCTGGGATCCAGAACCACATCATGATGGCATCATGTTCACTGCTGCGTTTGCCGCTAGTAAAGGTAAGATTCCAAATAGAGACTACTTCACGCAATATGGACCACTGACTCCTGAAATTCAAGGACTTTGGTTGCACCTGACAAATCCTACATTGTTGAATTTAAGGATATTCACCGCACTTCTTTTAACAATTACTGCTGGATTGCTTTTTTGGACCACTTACAGGTTTCTAGGTTCTAAATTGGCATTCTTAATTGCAGTCGGGTGGTCTCTTTCTACTCCGAAAATACTTCCGACAAACCTGCCATGGTCATCAATCTTTTCAACTTTGCTTATTTTGGTTGTAATGCTTCTGATCCCTCATGTGTTGGCTGCAAGCGGTCTAAAGCAAAGATTTTATGGTGGTTTAATCGGATTTTTGCTTTTTATGGGTGGTTTTATTCGAGTGCAGATGTGGCTTAACTGTATTTTGCTCATTTTGGTTATTTTGATCCTACGTCGGCGCGATGGACAATCGCTGGCGATAAATGGGTTTGTTGGTGGAATAATTGGATTATTAATTTCACTATCTGTGATGCACTGGCTAGGGATGTATTCTTCTTGGTTTTCGCAGTGTATTTCCTGGGCTATCCACGCTTACTCGGGGCCAAAGCCCGATATCAAGGTGCAAATAGTTAATACTCTGATGCCACTCTCGTTTTTTTATTTCTCATTTATCTTCATTGCTTACTTGAAATTCACACAAAGGATTCGGAATAAATTATTCCTGTCCGCTGGCGTGGTAATTCTTCTGCTCACACTTTCTTATATAGGTCGAATTCCATTAGATTACAAGCTCAAGAGTTTCCGCAACCCTAAATACATGCTTATTTGGCAATCAGAGAACGTTCACTACTTGCTTAATGATTTAGCAGTATTCGCAGTCCTCTACTTCACCTATGAACTAATGAGATACAAGCTAAAGACTGTTTCTTTGGCTAATCTGATGTATCTAGCTCTTGGATTAGCAACGCTTACTCAACTCTATCCATCGCCCGATGCGTTACATCTGTGGTGGATTGTTCCGGTTTGTTTTGCCGCAGTGGCTCCTTTAATACCTGATCGAATGGAGAGCTTAGTCGGGCATGGTTGGCAGAAGTCCACAGGGTTTGCAGTTTGTGCTCTGATTTTTTCACTTCTTGTAAATCTTGGAATTAGCGCCAGTGAAACTAGAGTCAGGTATACAGATCCTGTTCTCTCCGGAATGAGAGGGCCGGGTAATAGTCCGACCGAAAAAACGATGCTGCTCTTGGCGAAGTACGGAAGAGCCAACTCTGTAGATATGCAATGCCAAAATGGATTATTTGCTTCGGCTGGCGATAGATATCTCGCATCCTCTGGGGCTTTTGTTAACTGGGGTCCTCGCGGAACTGATATTAATCAGACTTCATCCACTCAAAGGTTCTTTTGTTTCACTTCTAAGCCATTCTCTTCCCAAATTAATTTGGATAAGTGGAATGAGATCTTTGAGGTTGAATCTGAGATTCCTGGGCAGTACAACGTTTTATTTGAAAAAAAGTAGTTTTATTTAAGTTGCAGCATCATCGCTTCCACTGTTAACAGTGGGGCGGCGTTGTGGGACAAGTTGGTGCGGGCGGCGGTGATGGCCTCGATTTTGGTAAGGGTGGATTCTGGGGGTGTGCGAGTGGCGATTGGGGAAAGTAGTGGGGCAAGGTCTTGATTGATCAGCTCTTCGTGGGCTCCGGATTGCATGAAGAGAATGTCTCTATAGATCGTGGACATATCCAAGAGTGCACGGTCCAGGTAATCGCGGACCATGCGGGNGGTGCGGGACTTCTGGTCTTTCTCTAACTCTTTGAGTGCTTTGGTATTGGNGGATGAAATCTTTGTTGTTTGTGTTCCCCATGCATCTTTGAGGGCAGCGATTTCGCGTTCGTTGCGTTCGGTTGAATCTTTCTCGGCTTCTGCTTTCGCAGATTCAACGAGGTCTTGCGCAGCTTTAAATGCGCCAGCGATATCTTGAATGTTAAGTGCAAGTTTGAGAATTGATTCGCGATGAGCGCGTGCGGATTCATTCGTGGCTAGGTGGCGTGCACGACCAATATGGCCTTGCGAGGCACGGGATGCGAAAGCCGCCATGGTGGGAGTGACGTTCTCTTTTTCTAAGAGATTTGCAACTGAAGTTACTGAAGGTGTTTTAAGAATAAGTGAACGTGTGCGAGAACGAATCGTGGGTAATACATCGGTGGTGGATGGTGCACAGAGCAACCAGACGGTGTGGGTTCCTGGTTCTTCGATTGCTTTAAGAAGTGCGTTAGCTGCCGATTCGGTAAGTCTGTCGGAATCTTCCATAACAACAACTCGATAGTTTGCAACTGATGGATTCCATGAAGCTCGAGTAATCAAGTCTCGCACTTCATCAATCTTGATGGATAAACCTTCGGTGCGAATGAGTTCTACATCTGCATGGGTGCCATTAAGAGCGGTGATGCAATCGGTGCAAGTACCACAACCACCTTGAGGGCATATCAGAGCCGCTGCAAAAGCCATGGCGGCGTTAGAGCGACCAGAGCCCGGTGGGCCTGTAAATAGCCAGGCATGGGTCATCTCTTGGGATTCATCGAGATCGTTCTTGGAGGCTGCGACCGCTTCGGTGAGGGTATGAATTACTTCATCTTGATCAATAAGTTTGTCGAAGACAGACATTTACTTCTTCTTGTTCTTTTTTTCTTGATTTACTTTCAGAAGAGAAATTTGTGCAACACGTTCGGTAATTTGATCGTGAATTGCTTCTACGGATTGTGTTGCATCGACAACGAAATATCTTTCCGGATCAACGTTGGCAAGGTTGAGGAATTCTTGGCGGACGCGCTCATGGAATGCGAGTGGTTCTGATTCCAGGCGATCTTGTGACTGCAGGCGGCCGAGTCCAATGGATGCGGGGATATCCATAATGATGGTGAGGATGGGTGTGAGGTTCTCGGTGGCCCATCTGGAGATGCGAGCAACTTCTGCTGGTTGCAAGATGCGACCTGCGCCTTGATAGGCCACAGATGAATCAAGGTATCGGTCGGTGATCACGACTTCACCTTTATCGAGCGCTGGCTTGATGAGTTCAAAGACATGGTTGGCGCGATCTGCGGCATACATCAACGCTTCTGCGCGCGGACTGATGGCGCCGGTCTCGTTGGCAAGGAGTATCTCTCTGAGTTGATTGCCAAGAGGTGTGCCACCTGGTTCGCGAGTGATCGTGACGGTCTCGCCGATGTTCTCAAGGTATGACTTGAGCATCTTGGATTGTGTGGACTTTCCAGAACCTTCGCCACCTTCAAAGGAGATAAAGATTCCTTGATGTTGTGCGCCGGTGATGCCGCCGAGTTCACCGCGGAAAGCGGCGGCGATATCTGACCAGAGCGAGACGGTGGGACGATCGCGCATCTGGCGATAAGAGATGACACCAACGACGGTGCCGATGATGCCTGCGGCAAACATGGTGAAGGCGGCGCCGTTATAGGAGAAGTGCAAGCCATGGATATGGAAGCTGTGGCGGCCGATAGAGGCGGCTATGACTGGGGCGATAGCAAGGACCAGGACCAGTGAGATACGGATCAGAGATTGCACGAAGGCAAAGGTGCGACCGCGGACTTCATCTTCTACTTCTAGGCCAAGCATGGTGAAGCCGGTGACCCAGGAGACGCCAGCAAAGGCGCCCAGGAAGATGGTGACGATGATGGCAAGGACGAGGTTGGAGATGAGTGCAAGAAGTATCAGAAAAGAGGAAGAGATGGTGAGCGCGGCGCCGAAAAGTCTGCGACGGGAGAATTGCGAGAAGACCTTTGGTCCAAGAGAGATACCGAGGGCAAGGCCGGTGAAGACCGAACCGAAGAGAACACCATAAGNAGCATCGCCTGCCTTGAGGTCGCCGACAAATGTACGGGCAAGGCCGATGACTGCGCCGGCGGCAAAGAATGCGCCGAGCATTCCAAAGATTAGGCCGCGAATAACTTTTGATTCATTGACGGATTTGAATCCTTCGATGAGTGACTTACCAATATTTTGATTCTCAGATTTTGTGGAGGAGGCGCCTTTAGGAATCTCTTTGAGCGTATAAACAATCCACGCTGTGTAGAGAAATGAGGCAGCGTCGATATAGAGACCGAGGTCTGCGGTGGAGCCAAAGCGGTGTGAGACAAGGTTGGTAAGCGGGGNGGAGATAAGAGCAAGGAGAGAGAAGATGATGGCGGCGATAGGTGCGGTGCCATAGCTGGCAAGGAGTGTTACTTGGTTGGCATTCTCAAGTTTATTTTTAGGAACAAGATTAGGAACTGAGGCCTCTTTAGCTGGTGACCAGAAGAGGGNGACAGATTCGACCAAAACTGTGGCGGTGTAAAGCCAGAAGTAATTGCCGACAAGGGGAATTGAGAGATATAGACCAAAGCGCAAGATGTCGCAGAGAATCATGAGGCGGCGGCGATCAAAGCGATCGGCAATAACGCCGGCGATAGGGCCAAGAAGAACTGCTGGAAGTAGGCGAACGATAAAGACGCCTGCGATAGCGAAGTTAGCTTTGGTGTAGTTGCCACCCGAGAGCTCTTGTGCGAGCGCGGTTGTGGCAAGTAATCCCAGCCAATCGCCAAAAGAGGAGAAGGCCATGGAGTTCCAGAGTTTGCGGAAGGCAGGGATGGCTAAGACGCTGCGGGAATCCGATTGGGNTGGCGCGCTTGGATAGGGAAGTGTGTTGGACACGCTTATGCCTGCTTTGTGGAGGCGATAGAAGAGGCGACCATGGATTGAAGGCTTTCCTTAGCGGACCAACCTAAAACTTTCTTTGCCTTGGTTGCATCGCCATAACTTGCGGCGGGATCTCCGGGGCGGCGATCGGNGAAGTCGAATTGAAAAGAATCTCCGAGTTGTTTTTTAAACTCATTCATAACTTCTAGAACTGAAATTCCATGTGCGGTTGAAAGGTTGAGAACTTCATACCCGATGCTTTTGGATTCCATTTGCTGGGCGGCAAGAACATGTGCGCTGGCGATATCGCTGACGTGAATGTAATCGCGAATCGGGGTTCCATCTGGGGTCGGGAAATCTTTTCCGGTGATTGAAGGCTTCTCACCTTTTGCATATTTGTTAAGAACAATAGAGAAGAGACTGTATGGAGATTTGTCGGCGAGGNGCGGATAACCAGCACCTACGACATTGAAATAACGAAGCGCAAAGGCGTTGAGCGGAGATACTGGGTCATTGGAGTTAACAACATCTTTGATCAGCATCTCATCAATGAGCTTGCTTGTTGCATATGGAGATTCCGGTTCGCATGGTGACTCTTCGGTGACCGGAAGTACTTTCTGTGAACCGTAAACACCGGCGGAAGAGGAGANGAGNGAGATGAGCAACTTTCTCCGCTTTCATGCACTTGAGTAAGTTGAAGGTTCCGATGACATTGGATTCGTGGTTCTCTATTGCGTGGGCGACTGATTCAGAGGCGTATTTGTATGCCGCCAGGTGAATGACTCCATAAACGCCCTTGAGTGCTCCCAAAAGTTCAGTGGTGTTGTTGAGGTTGGNCTTAACCAGGCGCACGCCATCGGGGATGTAGGAGTCAAAGCCCGTGGAGAGGTCATCGAAGACAACGACTTCGGCGCCAGCCTTGATCAGGTCGTGAACGACGTGGCTGCCTATGTAGCCGGCTCCGCCAGTTACCAGCCATCGTTTCATATTCGGAATCTTAGAGGGTGGCAGGTTCCCCAGCTTTTAGGGCCTTGCCCTTGCCGGAGGCGGCCTTCTTCTTGGCCTTTGGAGCGCCGGTGGCCTTCACGACCTTGGCGGTGAGGGTTGGAGCGGACTTTTTCGAGCCGCTGGAGNCCTTCTTAGCCGTTTTCTTGGCCCCCTTTTTGGCTGGGGCGCCACCATTCTCAGCCTCCCAGGCGCGGCGGCCGGCAAGGAGCTCCATGCCGCGCTCCAGGGTCAAGAATTCCACGGTATCCCCGCGGCGAAGGGTGGCGTTGGTTTCGCCATCGGTGACATAGATGCCAAAGCGGCCATCTTTGACCAAGACCGGCTTTTGGGAGGCCGGATCGATACCCAAATCCTTGAGAGGGGGTTTGGCAACGCCGCGGCGGCGCACCTTTGGTTGTTTGTAAATTTCGATTGCTTCATCGAGCGTGATGGCAAAGATTTGATCTTCCGAGGTGAGCGTTCGGGAGTCGGCGCCATGTGTCATGTACGGGCCATAGCGACCATTTTGCACGGTGATGTTAACGCCTTCATATTCACCGAGGTCTCGTGGGAGCGAAAGTAATTTGAGCGCATCATCGAGTGTGATGGTGTCCAGTGACATCGTGGAGAGAAGTGATGCGGTCTTTGGTTTTGGTGCATCTTTCTTCTTGCGAGGTTTCTTGAGCTCGCCAGTTTTCTTATCGACCACCATCTCAGGTTCTGGAAAAAGTTCGGTGATGTATGGACCAAAGCGACCGGACTTTGCAATGACTGGCAGATTTGTTTCGGGATCGATTCCGAGTTCGCGTTCGCCAGAAGGTTGGGCAAGTAAATCGATGGCTACTTGAAGTGTGAGTTCATCCGGCGCCATCGTCTCTGGAATATTGGCAAACTTTCGATTATCGCCTTCGCCTTGTTGGATATATGCGCCAAAGCGACCAACACGGATCTCAATATCTTGACCCATCTTCATGGTGTTAATTTGTTGGGCATCAATCGCACCAAGGTCGGCTGCAAGTGCTTCTAGTCCAGGGTTACCCTCGGTGCCAAAGAAGAACTTAGTGAGCCAATCAACTCGATCTTCTTCACCATTGGCAATTCGGTCGAGATCTTCTTCCATCGAAGCGGTGAATTCATAATCAACGAGTTTGCCGAAGTGTTGTTCAAGAAGTCCGGTAACCGAGAATGCCAAGAATGTAGGGACGAGGGCGCGGCCGCGCTTTGCAACATATCCACGATCTTGAATGGTGGAGATGATGGACGCAAAAGTGGATGGGCGACCAATTCCAAGCTCTTCTAGCTTCTTAACAAGGGTTGGTTCGGTATATCGTGCTGGAGGTTTTGTTTCATGACCTTCGCAGGTATAGGCGTTAACTTTTATATCATCTCCGACGGACATAGGTGGAAGTCGCTTGGAGTCATCATCTTCAGTATTGCTCTCATCGGTAATCTCTTCGTATGCAGCAAGGAATCCGGGGAAGGTGACGACTGAGCCATTAGCTCGGAAAATAGCGGCCTGCTTTGACTTTGTGGTGACATCAAAGTCCACGCGCATCTGCATCTTCTTAGCATCAGACATTTGTGAAGCAATCGTGCGCTTCCAAATTAAGTCATACAAAGCGAATTCATCGCGCGAAAGTTCTGGTGCAAGCTCTCCTGGAGTTTTAAAGGTATCGCCAGCAGGACGGATTGCTTCGTGCGCTTCTTGAGCGTTCTTGGTCTTGCCTTCATAGAATCGTGGTGAGGCGGGAATATATTCTGCGCCGTAAAGCGCCTTTGCTGAATCGCGCGCTGCTTGAATCGCAGATTGCGACAAAGTTACTGAGTCGGTACGCATATAGGTGATGTAACCGTTTTCGTACAAACGTTGGGCAACTCGCATGGTGAGTTGAGCACCCCAACCAAGACGAGAACCAGCATCTTGTTGCATGGTCGATGTGGTGAAAGGAGCTTTAGGACGCTCGGTGCGAGGCGATTCCTCGGTGGACTTTACGGTCAGTGATTGGCCTTGGAGGTTTTGAACAAGTTCTTTGGCAGCGCCTTCATCAAGCAGAAGAATATTTGCCGCGTTCTTCTCTTTTAGTCCGCCATTGGAATCAAAGTCGGATGTTTGGGCAAGACGCTTTCCATCCAAGGAGAGCAGGCGTGCGTTAAAACCGGCTTGGCATTGTGCGGTCAGATCCCACCAGGATGAAGAGATAAAGGCCATGCGTTCGCGTTCGCGTTCGACAATCAATCGTGTGGCCACTGATTGCACTCGGCCGGCAGAGATGCGCGGCATAACTTTCTTCCAGAGAACAGGTGAGAGGCGATATCCGTAGAGGCGGTCTAAGACGCGACGCGTCTCTTGCGCATCGACGAGTTTGTAATCCAAGTCGCGAGTTTCATTAGCGGCCTTTTGGATTGCTTCCTTGGTGATTTCATGGAAGACCATTCGGCGCACCGGAATCTTGGGACGCAGTACTTCAATCAAGTGCCAGGCGATTGCTTCACCTTCGCGGTCCTCATCGGTTGCCAGAATGAGTTCGTCGGCATCCTTCATAAGGGCTTTGAGTTCGTTGACCTTGGCGCGCTTGTCCGGATTGATGACGTAGAGCGGCTCGAAACCTTCTTCGATATTGACGCCCTCTTTGGCCCAGGCGATCTTCTTATATTCCTTGGGGATATCAGCTGCTCGTTGAGGCAGGTCTCGAATGTGGCCGACCGAGGCCTCGACAACGTAGTCCTCCCCGAGAAAGCCGCCTATTTTGCGAGCTTTCGCGGGGGATTCCACGATAACGAGTTTTGTACCCATTCCTTAATGGTGCCTTGCGGGGAAGCGCTTAGGCAAGTTGAGGCTAGTTACTGGTGATTACTGGTGATTACGCAAGCACCGTGGCAGCGCGACGGTTACGGATTAACGCTCCGATGATGACGATCACTGCAACCAGTGAAATCAACTTGGAGTAGGTGTGGTGTCCGTTAAGTGCGAAGCCAACAATTGCCGGAGTAATCAAGAGACCAACCAGGTTCATCACCTTGATCAATGGGTTGATTGCAGGTCCAGCGGTATCTTTAAATGGATCGCCGACAGTGTCACCGACGATTGTTGCGTGGTGAGAATCTGAACCCTTTCCACCGTGGTGACCATCTTCCACCATCTTCTTTGCGTTATCCCAAGCGCCGCCTGAGTTAGAGAGGAAGACCGCCATCAAAGTTCCGGTACCGATTGCACCGGCAAGGTACGCACCGAGTGCGCCCACGCCGAGGCCAAAGCCAACTGCGATTGGTGCCATAACTGCAAGCAGTCCTGGTGTAGCAAGTTCACGCAATGAATCGCGAGTACAGATATCAACAACGCGACCATATTCAGGCTTCTCAGTGCCCTTCATAATTCCTGGGTGCAAGCGGAATTGTTCGCGAACTTCGTGAACAACTGCGCCAGCTGCGCGCGAGACTGCGTTGATGGCAAGGCCAGAGAACATAAAGACAACGGCTGCGCCAATGATTAGACCGACGAGGTTGCGTGGGTTTGCCACATCCAAGATGCCAGAGAATTGAATATCTGAGGTGGTCTTGGCGGCATCAACAACTGCCTTCTTAATGGCATCGGTAAATGCACCAAAGAGCGCGGTTGCAGCAAGTACAGCTGTTGCAATTGCAATTCCCTTGGTGATCGCCTTGGTGGTGTTACCAACGGCATCGAGTGAGGTAAGAATCTGTGCGCCTTCGCCCTTAACATCGCCAGACATTTCAGCAATGCCTTGTGCGTTATCTGAGATAGGACCGAAGGTATCCATGGCGACGATAACGCCGACAGTGGTCAAGAGTCCGGTACCAGCGAGTGCTACTGCAAAGAGNGACAAGACGATAGATCCGCCACCGAGCAAGAAGGCACCAAAGACTGCAGCAGCAATGAGAAGTGCTGAGTAAACAGCAGATTCAAATCCGACTGAAATACCAGCGAGAATTACTGTTGCTGAGCCTGTTTTAGAAGATGCAGCAACATCATTTACTGGACGCTTGCCAACTTCGGTGAAGAAACCGGTGAGCAATTGAATTGCAGCTGCGAGAACAATTCCGATGAGTACTGCGCCGATTGCAAGAACGCGTGGGTTGACATTAACGCCAGCTGCTTCTTGGGAGAGACCAGCCATTTGCTTGAGTGATGAAGGCAAGTAGGTATAGGTCGCAAAGGCAACGAGTACAGCAGAGATAATTGCAGAGGCAAAGAATGAGCGGTTGATAGCTTGCATGGCCGACTTATCGGTCGCGCGAAGACGGGTAATGAAAATACCGATGATTGCGGTGACGATTCCGATTGCAGGAACGATCAATGGGAAGACGAGACCGGCGTTACCGAATCCAGCTTTTCCAAGGATGAGTGCAGCAACCAGAGTTACGGCATATGACTCGAACAAGTCTGCGGCCATACCGGCGCAGTCTCCGACGTTATCGCCGACGTTATCTGCGATGGTTGCGGCGTTACGTGGGTCATCTTCGGGAATACCTTGTTCGACTTTACCGACGAGGTCGGCGCCGACATCTGCTGCTTTGGTAAAGATACCGCCGCCCACGCGCATAAACATCGCGAGCATTGCAGCACCAAAACCGAAACCTTCGAGAACAGATGGTGCGTTCTCGCGATAGATAATCACAACAAGGGAGGCGCCAAGAAGTCCGAGGCCAACGGTGGTCATACCAACAACGCCACCGGTGCGGAAAGCAATCTTGACTGCGCCTTCGGCGGAGTTTTGGCGAGCGGCTTCAGCTACGCGAACATTCGCGCGAACTGCCAGCCACATACCGTTGTAACCAACGGCGGCGGAGAAGAGCGCTCCGAGAAGGAAGAAGATCGAACGGCCGATACGAATATCGGTGTGACCTGGGAGAGCAAAGAGTAAGAAGAAGACGATGACAACAAAGACGGAGAGCGTCTTGAATTGTCGGTTGAGATAGGCAGCTGCGCCTTCTTGAACAGCGGCTGCGATCTCCTTCATCTTGGCGGTTCCATCGCTGGCAGCCAAAACCTGGGCACGAAGTGCGAAGGCAATTGCGAGAGCGATGAGGGAAACTGCCAGAACGGCATATACATAGTTCAGATTCGAACCGGTTACTTGGACCAGATTGGACACAGGTTGACTCCTCGTAGTGTGCGTCGGTGGACACTTATCGCGGAAAGGTTACACAGGGATTCAGGCCTTGGGGAGAAATAGGAGGTATGGTTCAGGTCATATGAATATCTTTAACGCTCAAAACGCGATCAATACCTTCGGTTTGGCCGGAATCTTCACCCTTCTGGCCCTAGAGACCGCCCTGCCGCTGGTTGTTGGCTTACCGGGCGACTCACTCCTCTTTATTGCGGGTGTGGCTGCCTCGGGAACCGGCTCGGTTATTCATATACATATCTCTCTGGTCTGGTTGGCAATTGGCGCCCCATTGGCCGCCATCCTAGGTTCATCGATTGGCCACCACATCGGCCATCGCTATGGCGCCAAGCTATTTACCAACCCGAACTCCAAGTTCTTCCACCCCGACCGCCTGGAAAGTGCCAGCAAATGGATGCGCAAGTACGGCACGGCAAAGGCTGTCTTCTTGGCTCGCTTCATTCCAGTAGTTCGCCATTTGGTCAATCCCATCGCCGGCATGATCAAGATGCCGTATCGCAAATTCTTCTTCTGGAATGTCATCAGCGCACTGGTCTGGACCGAAGGGNTTATCTGGGTCGGTTATGGACTCGGTGAAAAACTCAAGGGCTCAGTCGATAAATATGTTCTGCCTATTGTTGCCGTGATTGTGCTGGTTTCAATTGCGCCGATTCTCTGGGAAGGCGTCAAAGAGTGGCGCACACGCCGCCATCTCTCATAACTATTTCTTGTAATTAAAGACCGAGATCTGCGAGCTGATAGGCCGCTCGATATTCCAAGCCGTTCTGCTCGATCAATGGCGCAGCTCCGCGCTCAACAATGACCGCAACCCCAACAACAATTGCGCCAGCTTCTTTCAAAGCCTCGACCGCGGTCATAACAGANCCTCCAGTGGTCGAGGTATCTTCGACAGCAAGTACGCGACGACCTTTTACATCAGGACCTTCGATACGACGTTGGAGTCCATGTGCCTTCTCGGCTTTGCGAACTACAAATGAATCAAGCTGGCGACCTTGTTTAGCCGCGGTGTGCATCATTGCTGTAGCAACAGGATCGGCACCAAGGGTGAGACCGCCAACGGCTTCGTAATCCATATCTTTGGTGAGTTCCAACATGACTTCACCTACGAGAGGTGCAGCAACTGCATCGAGGGTTACACGACGAAGATCAACGTAGTAATCAGCCTCTTTGCCGGAAGAGAGAATAACTTTTCCGTGAACAACGGCCTTTGTGAGGATTTCTTTTTTGAGTTCTTCGCGTGATGACATGTCAGAACCCTATCTAAATTACTTATCTTCTTTGTATACGACGATGGTGGGTTTCTCGCGTCGCACAAGTCCTTTGGGAGGGTTCGCCTCGATCAGGGCATCAACTTCAGTGCGCAGCTTCGCCATTTCAATCGCCATCGACGCAACGGCGGATTCCAACTCCATGATGCGCTTAATGCCGGCCAAATTAATACCGTCCCCAACCAAGCGTTGGATATTGCGAAGCGAGGCGATATCTCGAAGTGAGTAACGGCGGCCACGACCAGATGTGCGTCCTGGCGAGACCAGACCTAACTTGTCATATTGGCGAAGAGTCTGCGGATGCATTCCAGAGAGTTGTGATGCAACGGAAATTACATAAACCGCCTCGTCATCGGAATGTTCGGTAAATTCGTTCTCGCTCATTATGCCCGTGCTCTCTGTGCCAACTCGGCTCGTGGATCAAATTCTTTTGTTGCTTCAGCAAATGCCTTAAGCGCTTCCTCTGCTTTTCCATCAACTCGTTGTGGAACTTGAACTTCAACCGTGATGAGTAAATCGCCTGTGACTTTTGCTGTCTTTACTCCGCGACCTTTAACGCGAAGGGTCCGACCATTTGGTGTACCAGGTGCAATGCGAACGGTTACTTCATCACCATCAATGGTGGGAATCTTGATATCTGCACCGAGTGCGGCTTCGGTGAAGGTGACCGGAAGCGTCATAAGTAGATTGGCATCTTTGCGAGTAAAGACCGGGTGCTTAGTGACATGCACAGTGATGTATAAATCTCCAGCGCCAGCTTCACCAGGTGCGCCACGATTCTTTAATTTTATTTTTGCACCATCGTTGATGCCAGCAGGAATTCGGGTGGTCACACTGGATCCGCCACGCGTTTGGGCAGGAATGGTTACTTCGGTTCCGTTTAGTGAATTGCGAAATGAAATAGTGATTTCGGATTGAAGATCAGCGCCACGACGCGGTCCACGACCGCCACCAAAGAGGGAGGAGAAAATATCTTGTGGGCCGCCACCGGCATTATTAAAGAAGTCACTGAAATCTGCGCCTTGAGGGCCTTGTCCGCCGCCAAATCCAGATTGGGGTGGCCTGCGACCAGATTTAAAGGCATCGCGCATCTCGTCATATTCGGCGCGCTTTTTGGAATCAGAGAGCGTTTCATAGGCCTCAGAGACCTCTTTGAAACGCTCCTCTAACTTCTTGTCGCCCTTGTTTTTATCAGGGTGAAGCTCGCGGGCGAGCTTGCGATACTGCTTTTTAATGGCGGCATCGTCATCGCTCTTTTTCACGCCAAGGATTTGGTACAAATCCTTCTCATATAAATCTTTGGCGGCCACGATTAGTTCTCCGGATCTGTAACTGCTACCTGAGCCGTGCGAATGACTTTATCTTTGAACTTATAGCCAGGGCGCAAAACTTGGGTGGCGGTTGTTTCAGTAACTTCGCTTGAGGTGTTGTGCATGAGCGCTTCGTGAATCATTGGATCAAAAGGCACGTTGATATCTTCAAACTTAGTTAAACCAAGTTTGGTTGTGATATTTGTGAGTTGATCGGCAACAGCTTTGAAGCCCCCGGTGAGTTCACCATGCGCCTCAGCGCGAGCAATATCGTCGAGGACTGGAAGTAATTCAAGAACAACAAGTGAGGTAGAGAACTCGTGCGCAATCGCGCGGTCGCGTTCTACTCGCTTGCGGTAATTGGAGTACTCGGCTTGAAGTCTTTGTAAGTCGGCAGTCAGTGTTGATACTTCATCAACAACAACGTTCACCTCGGCAAGTGCTTCATCGACAGCATCAGAGAGCTCTTGTTCAGAGCCCTCTGCGCCGGTGTTCGTATTTTCAGTCATGAGAGATTATGCCTCTTCGACTACTTCAGCATCCTGCACACCATCATCTTCTTTTGGTGCTTCGCTGGCTGCTGCATTAGCTGCATAGAGAGCTGCGCCAAGTTGTTGTGACAACTCAGAGACTTTCTCGGTGTTGGACTTGATGGCAGAAAGGTCTGAGCCTTCGATGGAAGATTTCAAAGTAGCAAGAGCTCCTTCGAGTTCGGTCTTCTTCTCGAGGTTCTCACCTTCGGTGAACTTCTCGCCATTTTCCTTGAGGAACTTTTCGGTTTGATAGGCAAGACCATCTGCGGCATTGCGAGTATCTGCCTCTTCACGACGCTGCTTATCTTCTTCAGCGTGAGCTTCGGCATCCTTCATCATGCGCTCGATATCTTCCTTGGATAGTGCTGATCCACCAGTGATGGTCATGGATTGCTCTTTACCTGTTCCAAGATCCTTGGCAGATACATGAACGATTCCGTTAGCATCGATATCGAAGGTAACTTCGATTTGTGGAACTCCACGTGGAGCTGGGGCGATACCAGTGAGTTCGAAAGTGCCTAGGCGCTTGTTGTAAGCAGCCATCTCACGCTCTCCTTGGTAGACCTGAATAGCCACACCTGGTTGATTATCGTCGGCGGTTGAGAAGATCTCAGAACGCTTTGTCGGAATGGTTGTGTTGCGCTCGATCAACTTTGTCATAACTCCNCCCTTGGTTTCAATTCCAAGTGAGAGAGGCGTGACATCGAGAAGCAGAACATCCTTCACTTCACCACGTAGAACACCAGCTTGAAGTGCTGCACCAACTGCAACTACTTCATCAGGGTTTACACCCTTGTTGGGTTCCTTTCCGCCGGTAAGTGAGCGAACAAGTTCCACGACTGCTGGCATACGAGTGGAACCGCCAACAAGTACAACGTGATCGATATCTGCGATTGGAATTCCAGCATCCTTGAGTACCGCTTGGAAAGGAGTCTTGCAGCGCTCGAGGAGATCTGCGGTGAGTCCTTCAAACTGTGCGCGAGTAAGTGTCTCGTCCATGAAGAGTGGATTCTTTTCGGCATCTACTGTGATGTAAGGAAGATTGACGGAGGTTTGGGCAGATTGGGAAAGTTCAATCTTTGCCTTCTCTGCTGCTTCGCGAACGCGTTGCATCGCCATCTTGTCCTTAGCAAGATCAATTCCATTCTTAGCTGCGAAGGTCTTGATCAAGTAATCAACGAGAGCTTGATCCCAGTCATCGCCACCAAGGTGGTTATCGCCGTTGGTTGCCTTAACTTCAACAACACCGTCGCCAATTTCAAGAAGTGAAACGTCGAATGTTCCACCACCGAGGTCGAAGACCAAAATAGTTTGTTCCTTATCGCCCTTGTCCAAACCATATGCAAGTGCGGCAGCGGTTGGCTCGTTAACAATGCGAAGAACGTTGAGTCCGGCAATTTCGCCAGCCTCTTTAGTTGCTTGACGTTGTGCGTCATTGAAATATGCAGGTACGGTGATAACTGCATCTGTAACTGTGTCACCGAGGAATGCTTCAGCATCGCGCTTGAGTTTCATCAAGATACGTGCGGAGATTTCCTGTGCGGTGTATTTCTTTCCATCAATCTCTTGGGTCCAAGTTGTACCCATGTGACGCTTTACGGAACGAATGGTGCGATCGACGTTGGTAACAGACTGACGCTTGGCTACCTCGCCGACGAGCACCTCCCCGTTCTTAGCAAAGGCCACGATCGAGGGGGTTGTGCGTGCGCCTTCGGCATTGGCGATAACAGAGGGTTCTCCGCCGTCCAATACTGATACGCAGCTATTCGTGGTTCCTAGGTCAATACCAACTGCTCTTGCCATATCTCTTTCTCCTTCTTATATAAGCCCATTTAACGCCCGGCTACGGTCAAATTCTCGACCTTGAGCCCGCTCTTGTCAAAAGATTGAGTCGAACTGGCTCAAGTTGAGTTATCCGTATAACTGCCCCGTCCCCAGCTTTATTCCCGGTCGGGGGTCTTGTTTTTGGTGGATTACCGTGGCGATGAAGGCGGAAGGCCTGGGCGGGCAATCAACCTTTAACCTAAGAGCATGACTTTGCTCTTGGGAATCTTGGCCTATTCAACCTCGCTGGTGGCAATCGCAATGGTCGCGATTCGGGGGCGGGAGATCTATCAGCGGATTGCACGTGGTCAAGCCGATCCGACTCGAAATGCAAATAAGGGCAAGCGGCTGCGTTGGATGGTGCACGAAATTTTGTCACATACCAAGATGCTCAAATTTACTGGTTCAGGAATTGCGCACTGGTTTGTAATGGTGGGCTTTGTTGCGCTGCTCGGAACTTTGATTCGCGCAATGGGTCAAGTGGTAAGCCCAACCTTTGATTTCCTAGCGCTGGGAAGTTTTGCCCCGTATCGATACTTTGTACTTGTAGTTACTTGGGCAACCGGCGTTGGAATTGTGACGTTAATAGGGATACGCCAATTTACAAAGGTTTTTCGTAAAGGCCGAAAGTCACGTTTCTTTGGATCTGGAAACCTCAAGGCTTATTACGTTGAGGCAACGATTTTAGCGATTGTATTTTGCGTCATCGCACTTGATCATTTAGAGCACGTTGCCGGAAATCATGCGCGCGCGATTCAGATTATTGCGACGGTTAAAGTATTGGTTTCAATGGCTTGGTTTATTGTGATTGCCACAAATCTAACGATGGGCGTTGCTTGGCACAGATTCTTGGCACCATTTAATATTTACTTCCAGCGAAATCCAAGCAAGGAGCCATCACTTGGTGCGCTGCCAGAGATGCTCTCCCATGGCAAGCCGATTAATTTTGAGGATCCCTCTGAAGATGATCTCTTTGGAATTGGTAAGGCCGCCGATATTTCATGGAAGGGCTTGCTCGATATGGCCAGCTGTACCGAATGCGGTCGCTGCCAATCACAATGTCCTGCCTGGCATACAGATAAGCCGCTCTCGCCAAAGTTATTGATTATGGCGATGCGTGATCATGCGCTGAAGAAGGTGCAAGATGATAAGCCAATTGTTGGCGAGATTATTTCTAAAGAAGTTCTATGGTCATGTACGACTTGTGGAGCATGCGTAAATGAGTGCCCGGTTGATATCGAGNATATTGATCACATCGTTAATATGCGCCGTTTTCAAGTGCTGGTGGAATCTGAATTCCCATCAGAACTTGCTGGAACCTTTAGAAACTTGGAGAAGGCCGGCAATCCGTGGGGCGCCAACCGTACGGATCGCGATGGTTGGATCGCCGAGNGCGACTTCCCTATAACTGTAATTGATTCAGTTATTCCTGATGATGTGGAGTACTTGTTCTGGGTTGGCTGCGCTGGTGCATATGAAGAGCGGGCAAAGAAGACCACAAAAGCGGTGGCTGAACTTTTGTANATGTCTGGAACTAAGTTTGGTGTTCTAGGTAAGCGTGAAACNTGTACTGGAGATCCTGCACGCAGAGCCGGTAATGAATTCCTCTATCAAATTTTATCTCGTGAAAATATTGAGACTTTGCAGGAGACCTTCGGTTCTCGTGGTGCGAAGAAAGTTGTGGTGACCTGTCCTCATTGCTTCACAACAATTGGTCGTGACTATAAACAACAAGGATTTGAATTGCAGATGGTTCATCACACCCAACTACTAAATACCTTAATCAAAGAGGGCAAGCTCAAGACCAGTCCTCATAAGGCTGATAAGACCTTGACCTATCACGATCCTTGTTATCTCGGACGACATAATCAGATTTACCAACCNCCTCGCGAACTTCTTGAGTCAACCGGTGCAACGGTTACGGAGATGCCTCGAAACCAAGAGCGATCATTTTGTTGTGGTGCTGGTGGCGGTCGCATGTGGATGGAAGAGACACTGGGAACGAGGATTAATCTCAATCGTGTGGATGAGGCAATCGCTACTGGCGCTGAACAAGTCGCGGTTGCTTGCCCATTCTGTCGCGTGATGGTGAGCGATGGAATGAACGCTCGGGAATCAAGCGTTGAGGTACTAGACGTTGCTCAAGTTCTCTTGGAGAACGTTAAGAAGTAACCAACTACAGCGCCACCAATTANCCCGCCTACATGTGCGTGCCAATCAATTCCTGGCACAGTGAAAGTAATGATGAGGTTAACAACGATGATGCCTGCAATATTCTGGTAGTTCACTCCCATGCGGCGACCTGTTACGAGCATTGCGCCGAAAAGACCAAAGATGGCTCCTGATGCGCCAACTGCTGGAACATTGGCGGGGNTGAAGTAGTTAGAAAGAAGTGATGCTGCGATTAATGAAACGAGAAAAATAAGGGCATATTTAGCTTTGCCATAAAAAGCTTCGAGTGGATTGCCCACCGACCAGAGNGCCAACATATTTGAACCAAGGTGTAACCAACCAGCGTGTGTGAGTACAACCGTGAGAAGTCGCCACCATTCGCCCGCACCGACGCCATGGACTTGGCCATCACTAAGGATTGCTTTGTTAATGAGGAAGAGATATTCCTGAACAGGTGGGTTGGTGAGGTTTGGAAAGTATTGGGCAATAAGAAAAGCGCCCGTGATTACACCGATGAGGGNGTTGGTCAGCGAGCGCTTTGCCTGCATCAAACTTTTATTCTGTGACGGTTACAGAGTTAATGACAACAGCTTGGATTGGGCGATCGCCGGCACCAGTTTTAGTTGTGGCAATTGCATCGACAACCTTCTGTGAATCTGCATCTTTTACTTCACCAAAAATTGTGTGCTTGCGGTTGAGCCAAGTTGTTGGCGTAACAGTAATGAAGAATTGTGAACCATTTGTGCCAGGGCCAGAGTTAGCCATAGCAAGTAGGTATGGACGATCAAAGACGAGCTCGCCATGGAATTCATCAGCGAAGCGATATCCCGGTCCGCCGGTTCCGGTTCCGAGTGGATCGCCACCTTGAATCATGAAGCCATCGATGACGCGGTGGAAGACGGTGCCATCGTAAAGATTGGCGGTGCTCTTCTCACCTGTGCGTGGATCTACCCACTCGCGCTTACCTGTTGCAAGCTCGGTGAAGTTTGCAACGGTCTTTGGTGCTTGGTTTGGGAAGAGCTCGATGGTGATATCACCAAGGTTGGTGTGAAGAGTTGCTGATGACATGAGTTGCCTCTCGATTTTTTTATGTTGGGATTAAGTGAAGTACTAAGTGGAGACCAGGGGAATCGAACCCCTAACCCCCGCCTTGCAAAGGCGGTGCTCTACCAATTGAGCTAGGTCCCCGAGTTATCGGGCTTGCTGGCAAACCTTATCTAAGAATTCACTTTTGGATAAATCCTTAGAAACGGATTGGTGGGCCTAGGTGGACTCGAACCACCGACCTCTTCCTTATCAGGGAAGCGCTCTAACCAGGCTGAGCTATAGGCCCGCATTTAAGCGGAAGTCGAAGGTTACCCGAGAAATAGGCCACCCCAAAATCAGTCGTTAGGCCTGTGGGACAGGCTCTGAAACCTCATCTTTTACTTGGGTTATTGAGACGACCGAGATCCCCTCATCAAGATTTACTAGGCGAACACCGAGGGTGTCACGACTGGTTTCGCGAACCTCAGAGCAGGCCGTGCGCATTACTGTTCCGCCAGATGTGATGGCCAGGATTTCATCTTCTTCTTCAACAATCATTGCACCGACGAGTACGCCGCGAGAATCTTCATCAATCTTTGCCGCCTTCACACCGATACCACCACGACCTTGTGGACGATATTCCTCAAGCGGTGTGCGCTTGGCATATCCGCCATCGGTGGCTGTAAAGACAAACTTTGCAGCATCGCCTTCGTTAATAGCAGCCATCGTGAGAAGTTGATCATCGCCACGGAATTTCATTCCGATAACTCCAGATGTGGAACGACCCATGGAGCGAATGGATTCTTCTGATGCGTGGAAGCGCAGTGACATTCCTTTACGAGAGACCAGAAGAATTTCATCTTTTTCAGAGACGAGCGCGGCTGATACAACTTCGTCGTTCTCTTTGAGATTAATAGCAATTAATCCACCAGTACGAGGGGAGTCATATTCAACAAGTGGAGACTTCTTCACGATTCCACCACGAGTTGCAATAACTAAATATGGATGCGACTTGTAATCCGAGATTGCAATTACTTGGGCAATGGATTCGTCCGGCTTAAATGCAAGGAGGTTGGCAACATGTTGTCCGCGCGCATCTCGACCAGCATCAGGAAGTTCGTGGACCTTCGCGCGATAGACGCGGCCTTTGTTGGTAAAGAAGAGCAGCCAATCATGAGTGGATGCCACAAAAAAATGTTCGACAAGGTCATCTTGCTTAAGGGATGCACCCTTTACGCCCTTGCCACCACGACGTTGTGATCGATAAAGATCAGCCTTGGTGCGTTTGGAATAACCGGTCTTGGTGATTGTGACGACGACATCTTGCTCTGGAATTAAATCTTCAACTGAGAGATCAGAATCTCCAGCGATAATTTGAGTACGGCGCTCATTGGAGTGCTTTTCAGAGAGTTCTGCGAGTTCGACTTTAATAATCTCGCGTTGCTTAGATTCTGAGGCGAGAATTTCGTTGAGATAGACGATATCTGCCATGAGTTCGTTGTATTCATCGTTGATCTTCTGACGCTCGAGGGCGGCGATACGACGAAGTTGCATATCCAAAATCGCATTAGCTTGAATTTCATCAACATCAAGCAACTTCATAAGGCCATTACGAGNCTCTTCAGATGAAGCAGAGGCGCGGATTAAAGCAATGACTGCATCAAGTGCGTCTAGGGCTTTGAGATAACCGCGAAGGATATGAGCGCGCTTCTCACGTTCAGCCAAGCGGTACTTGGTACGACGAACAATGACTTCAATTTGGTGATCGATGTAGTACTTGATGAATTCATCGATGCGAAGTGTGCGTGGCACGCCATCGACCAACGCCAACATATTTGCGCCGAAGGAATCTTGAAGTTGGGTGTGCTTGTACAAGTTATTAAGAACAACCTTTGGGATGGCATCGTTACGAAGAACGATGACTAGGCGTTGGCCAAGACGTTCGTTACCTTCATCGCGTACATCAGCGATTCCCTTGATGCGTCCATCTTTAACTAGTTCGGCGATTTTGAGTGCGAGGTTATCGGGGTTAACTTGGTACGGAAGCTCGGTGACCACTAAGCAGGTGCGCTTGTTGATCTCTTCAATCTCTACGACCGAACGCATAATGATGGAGCCGCGGCCGGTGCGATAAGCATCCTCAATTCCTTGGCGACCAACAATGAGCGCTTTGGTTGGGAAATCTGGGCCTTTAATGATGGTGAGAAGTTTTTCCAACAACTCTTGAGGCCCCGCATCTGGGTGTTCAAGTGACCAGATAACTCCTTCCACAACCTCGCCAAGGTTATGTGGTGGAATATTGGTGGCCATTCCCACTGCGATTCCCGCAGAACCATTTACGAGCAGGTTAGGGAAGCGGCTTGGTAGAACGGTTGGTTCTTGCGAGCGACCATCGTAATTTGGAATGAAATCAACAGTGTCTTCATCGATGTCGCGCATCATCTCCATTGCGAGAGGTGCAAGACGGGCTTCGGTGTAACGCATCGCAGCGGCTGGATCGTTTCCTGGAGATCCGAAGTTTCCATTTCCATCGATAAGTGGATAGCGAAGCGACCAGAATTGTGCGAGACGAACTACAGCATCGTAAATGGCNGTGTCNCCGTGTGGGTGGTAATTNCCCATGACATCACCGACGATGCGTGAAGATTTGTAATAACCTTTTTCAGGACGATAGCCCGCATCAAACATTGCATAAAGAACACGACGATGAACGGGTTTTAATCCATCGCGAATATCAGGAAGCGCGCGACCAACAATGACCGACATTGCATAATCAAGATATGAACGAGCCATTTCGACTTGTAGGTCGACGGTCTCAATGCGATCCATCTCCATACCTTCTTGGTAACGGTCGCCGCCTTTTTCGGTGCGTGGATCTTTTTCGTCAGCCATTAGATATCCAAGAAGCGAACGTCTTTAGCGTTGCGTTGAATGAAGTTACGGCGAAGTTCTACATCTTCACCCATAAGTACTGAGAAGAGATCATCAGCTGCTGCGGCATCATCAAGTGTTACTTTGATGAGAACACGGTGAGCAGGATCCATGGTGGTGTCCCACAACTCTTTAGCTGGCATTTCGCCCAAGCCTTTGAAGCGTTGGATGCCGTCCTCTTTCGGAAGTCGCTTGCCGGCATCNAGCCCGAGTTGAATAAATCCNTCACGCTCTTTATCTGAGAATGCGTATTGGACTGGCTCTTTGCCGCCCCACTTCAATTTATAGAGAGGTGGTTGGGCAAAGTAAACAAAACCGTTTTCGATAAGTGGACGCATAAAACGGAAGAGAAGGGTGAGAAGAAGTGTGCGAATATGTTGTCCATCAACATCAGCATCGGCCATCAAAATAATCTTGTGATAACGAAGTTTGGCAACATCAAAATCATCGTGAATACCAGTACCAAGAGCAGTGATTAGCGCTTGTACTTCATTGTTTTGTAGGACGCGATCGATACGAGCTTTTTCAACGTTTAAAATTTTTCCGCGGATAGGAAGTACTGCTTGATAACGAGAGTCGCGCCCGCCTTTAGTTGAACCACCAGCAGAGTCGCCCTCAACGATATATAACTCGCACTTTTCTGGCTCAGTCCATTGGCAATCTGCCAACTTTCCTGGCATTCCTCGGCCTTCGAGCAAACCTTTGCGGCTTCGTGATAGGTCGCGGGCTTTGCGCGCGGCAACACGTGCTGCGGCGGCATCAATTGATTTACGGACAATATCTTTTCCTTCAGTTGGATTTTGTTCAAACCAACTTGTGAGGTGATCGTTCATTGCTTTTTGTGTGAAGGATTTTGCTTCGGTGTTGCCAAGTTTGGTTTTGGTCTGACCTTCAAATTGTGGTTCACCAATTTTGATGGAGACGATTGCGGTTAATCCTTCACGGATATCATCACCAGTAAGACGATCTTCCTTCTTGCGGATAAATCCCCACTCTTCGCCAAATTTGTTTACAACAGAGGTGAGAGCGGTACGGAAACCTTCTTCGTGAGTTCCGCCCTCGTGAGTATTAATTGTATTAGCGAAGGTGTACACAGATTCAGAAAATCCGGTGTTCCATTGCATCGCCACTTCAAGGCTCATCTTGTGCTTTGTGTCTTCGGCATCAAANGCGATGATGGATTTATGTTGTTCACCTTTAGAAAGATTTAAGTGGCGAACGAAATCAATGATTCCGCCTTCGTAGTGATATCTGGCGTTTAACGGATCGCCTTTTTCATCTACGTGGCCAGGACGTAAATCAGTCAAAGTTATTGTTAGGCCTTTATTAAGAAATGCCATCTCACGAAAACGGGTAGAGAGTGTTTCGTAGGAAAAATCTGTGGTTTCAAAAATTTCGGCTGACGGCCAGAAAGTTACGGTNGTGCCGGTCTTTGTTGTTGCATCACCTTTTCGAACTGGATGTTGTGGAACGCCGAGTTTGTACTCTTGGAACCAACTAAAGCCATCGCGTTGTACTTCTACGGCGAGATCTGTGGAGAGGGCATTAACGACGGAGATACCCACGCCGTGCAATCCGCCTGAGACTGAATAGCCGCCATCGCCAAACTTTCCGCCGGCATGTAGAACAGTGAGTACAACCTCAAGGGCGGGCTTCTTCTCGACTGGATGGATATCAACTGGAATACCGCGCCCATTGTCGATCACTCGAAGGGAACCATCTGGCATCAGGGTGACATCGATGGTGTCGCAATATCCAGCGAGAGCTTCATCGACTGAGTTATCTACGACTTCATAAACCAAGTGGTGGAGGCCGCGCTCTCCGGTGGAGCCGATATACATGCCGGGGCGCTTGCGGACGGCGTCGAGGCCCTCGAGGACGGNGATATTGCTGGCGTCGTAGGATTTCTCAGCCATCTCGCACCTCCTTGAAAATTAGGCCAAATCGCTGGAGAGCCAATCCTCGCCCGATTTCGCTTACTTTAAGAGTTACATCCTAGTCGTAAATCCTTCATAGGCCTAGCCAAATTCGGGTTAGGTGGGCAATCTGCGGGCTTTTTGGCGAAGGGTTGTGGGTGGTTACTGGTTCGGATTATCCGAAGGTATCTCTGGGGCCTTTCGCGCCACGGACAGATCGCAACCCCTTTTTCCAGCTTGGAGCGTTTGGGCCAAAGATGGCCAGCTCCTCGACCAGGGCTCCCGGGGCGGAATTAGCGATGGTTTTTAAGAGGTCGTGTTGAATGATGGAGAGTTGGGTCGCCCAAGCTGTTGAGGTGGTGCGAATAGTCAGACGGCCATCTACAAGTGAGATTGGTGTTGCACGAGATGCAATCTCTGCGCCAACAATAATTTCCCAATCAGTAAAGAGAGTTCCCTCAGCAATTCCTTGTTTCCAATCGCGAGCAACAACAAGTTCTTGTAGCGCACCAGCTAATGAGAGTGGATCGTTTACATTGGTGCGCTCTTCAACAATTTCGTTACCGATTTTCTTTCGACGATTTCCGGTGCGAAATGCGCGATACATCTCGCGAGCTAAATCTCTGCTCATGATTTATTAACCGAACCGGATTTAACATGGAAACGGGCGCCGGTAAGTTCGGATGGTAAATCGCTCTCTACTGCGACTGTAATGAGAGTTTGTTCTGCGCTCTTTGCTAAAGAGATCAAATGTGTTCGCCGCTCATCGTCCAACTCTGAGAAAACATCATCGAGGATAAGAATTGGTGAGAGGCCATCGTTTTTAAGTAATTGATAGGTCGCTAATTTAAGAGATAGTGCGATGGACCAAGATTCACCATGGCTGGCATAACCTTTAACTAAATGATCGCCAAGGTGTAATAAAAGATCGTCTCGGTGGGGGCCGGTTAAGGTTAGACCGCGCTCAATCTCTGCCACTCTTGTCACTTTCATTCGCGCCAGTATTTGCTCTGTGTTCTCTGTTGGAACAATTGATGGGCTTTCAATACTTGCTTTGTAATCTATCCGAGCGGGTTTTTCAGAGGAGATCTCTTTATATATTTCAGTAAAAACTGGTAATAAATCATTTAGAGTTTGTAGGCGCGCTGCAATAACTTCGCCGCCGAATTTTGCTACCTGTTCATCCCATGATGCAAGGGATTCATTTCCTGCGCGAGATTTTAAAAGTGCATTTCTTTGCCGGACCGCTCTTTCATAATCAGAGATAACTCCAGCCATACGAGGGGAGCGNAACATTATTATCTGGTCAATAAATTTCCGACGTTCAGAGGGATCACCCCGNACCAGATCCAAATCTTCTGGCGAGAAGTAGATGGCTTGAACGATGCCAAACAATTCTTTCTGACTTCGAACTGGGTTTTGATTTATACGAGCCCTATTCGCCTTCTCGGCATTTACCTCTAGCTCTACTAAGACTTGCCGCTCGGGAAGTTCTGTGGTGGCTCGGATATACGCACTTGTTGAACCTAGTTGTACTAAAGGTGTATCGCTAGAAACGCGGTGGGAGCTCAGAAAGGAGAGGNAAAGGATTGATTCAATGATGTTGGTTTTACCTTCTCCGTTACGGCCCACAAAAATAGAGATGCCGGGAGCGAGATCCAACTCTAGGTTTTTATAAGACCTAAATGTTTGGAGGGAGAGGTGCGAGATAAACACTTTTAGGTACTAAAGGCGCATTGGGTTAAGGAGGTACTTATAACTTTCGTTGCGCGGAGAGGTAGCTTCGCTCTTTCCGGAAATCACCGCGAGTTTATTGCTTGCGGTAAATGCAAAGTGAACGAATGGCGCATTGATAGCTTGGAGACCATCTATTAAAAATGTTGGGTTGTATCCGGTACGGATTTCTTCGCCGGTGTGATCTATCTCGATGCTTTCAGATGCTTGTGCATCTTGATCTCCGCCTGCTTCTAAAAGAAGTGAGTTGTTGGCAAAGGTGAGAATAAGCGGAAGGGTTTTATCTGTTACGAGAGCCACACGGCGAACTGAGTCAAGGAGTTTTGCCACCTCAATAGTTGCCTCTGCTGTTGATTCTGCTGGGATGAGATGTTCAAAAGAAGGAAGTTTTTCATCCAATGTTCGAGATGTCATGGTTTTCGATCCAGAGACAAAACCGATAAGTGATTCTTTAGAATCAGCTTCTGATAAAGCAAGTGTAATTTTACTTCCGGTTGATAACGATTTAGCTGCATCTGAAAGTGTGCGTGCGCGAACTAAAGCAGATGTTTCTAGATCTGGATTATTTGATTTCCAATCTAGAGTTTTGATAGCTAAGCGATATCTATCGGTAGCAGCTAAAACGATTTTGTTTTTGCGGATCTGAATATCTACGCCTGTGAATTTAGGTAGTGAATCATCTCGGCTTGCTGCCACCACAACTTGGTTTACTGCTAGAACAAATTCATCTCCNGAAATCTCTCCNGCAGCGCTAGGGATAGCTGGAAGGTTTGGGTATTCATTCGCTTCAAGAGTTGGGAGTGTGAACTTTGAAGTTCCTGCACTCACAATNACTCGAGTTCCTTCTAAAGTAAAAGTGATAAGCCCAGAAGGAAGCGAACGAACAATCTCTGCGAGAAGTTGTCCTTTTACAAGGACGGTTCCNCGTTCTTTGATATCCGCATCTAAGGTCGCCTCGGTTGAGGTCTCGAGGTTTGAACCAGTAAGAACAATCTCTGTGCCCACATCGATTTTAATTCCGAGTAATGCGGTAATCATGGGGCGAGCTGAGAGGCTGCGAGCAACCCAATTCACAGCATCGATCAAATTCTCGCGTTCTACAACAAACTTCATAGTCACAGTCTTTCCATCTAGGCCTATTTGGGCAACTCTTTAATTGTCTACAGGTTCTCTATCCACCCTTAATTAGCTTTATATATAGGTAGTAGTAGTAACCAGAGGGTTTTCTTGTGGAAAAGAGAGATAAATGCAGGTCACATATAAGAAAAGTTGTGATTTTCCTTGTGGGTAACCCGTTATTACCCGTGGATAGGAAGCTCCATTAAAAAGCTAAAAACCCCCAAACCCACTAATTCCTTCTTTTCACACACAATATGTAGTTGTTTATCCACAGTTATCCACAGGTTACCCCCAAACTGGGGGCAACTTCCTTCTTAACTACTTTTAGCTTGGAGCTTGATTCGGTTGGTGAGCTCAGTGACCTGGTTATAGATCGAGCGACGCTCAGCCATTAATTGCCGGATCTTCCGGTCGGCATGCATAACCGTGGTGTGGTCGCGCCCACCAAAAGTTTGGCCGATTTTCGGGAGGGAGAGCTCGGTGAGCTCTCGGCACAAATACATAGCGATTTGGCGGGCGTTAACCAAAACTCTCGAACGCGAGGTTCCACAAAGATCATCCAAAGTAAGGCTGAAGTAGCTGGCGGTCTGAGCCATGATTGTGGTCGCTGTGATTTCAGGTCCACCGACATCCGGGATTAAATCCTTTAAAACAATTTCAGCAAGACCAAGATCGACACCCTGGCGGTTGAGTGAGGCAAAAGCAGTAACNCGAATCAAAGCACCTTCAAGTTCGCGGATATTAGATGAGATNTTGCTGGCGATATATTCCAAAACATCATCCGGGGCATTCAACTTATCTTGCGCNGCTTTTTTGCGAAGAATAGCGATACGAGTTTCAAGTTCCGGCGGTTGAATATCTGTAATAAGGCCCCACTCAAATCGGGAGCGAAGACGGTCCTCCAAAGTCGTAAGTTGTTTTGGCGGACGATCACTGGAGATAACTATTTGTTTATTTGCGTTATATAAAGTGTTGAAGGTGTGGAAGAACTCTTCTTGAGTACGTTCTTTATTTTCCAAGAATTGAATATCATCAACTAGAAGCACGTCGAGATCGCGATAACGACGTTGGAATACCGAAGCCTTATCATCACGGATTGAGTTAATGAAGTCATTTGTGAATTCTTCAGATGAGACATAGCGAACTCGAACCCCGCCATATAACTCTTTGGCATAAGCGCCAATAGCGTGAAGTAGGTGAGTTTTACCTAGTCCAGACTCACCATAAATGAAGAGTGGGTTGTAAGCCTTTGCAGGTGCTTCAGCTACAGCGACCGCGGCGGCGTGGGCAAAACGGTTTGATGCACCAATAACAAATGTTTCAAAAATATATCTTGGGTTAAGTTGGGATTGTTCAGTNGCCACGCTTTCGCCAGAACTNCGACCAGTTCCAACCTTCGGNGCGAGATCAGCAAAGTGNTCGACTGGCGCCTCTTCATAAACCTCAGGGCTTTTAACTAAGGCCTCTTGATCTTCAACAACCGTCACCGCAATATTTATTTTCTGGTTTAACTTCTCAGAGAGAACCTCATTTAGTGAGGCGCGAAGTCGAGTCTCTAAAAAATCTTTAGCAAAATCATTAGGAGCCGAGAGGAGAAGGTTTGAACCACTACCCTCGCCAGCGCCCTCAAGGAGGCCAAGGGGTTTTGTTAGCGAGAGAAAAGCGCGGTGCTGGGGGGATTCAACCGAGAGCTCGGTGATCACAGCGCCCCAGACCTGAACCAGGTCCTCAATCGCCAAAACTGCCATCATCTACCCCAACCGTAAAATGCCCGAAAAAGCTATAATTCCTTCATCCACAGAGTTATCCACAGCCTGTGGTCTAAACCCTAACTTTAACCTTTGAAACTCTCGCTTTTGAGAGGATTAGAGTCTTGGTCTGTGGATAGAGGCTGAAAGTAGGGCTTCCAGAGAAGAAAAGCAAGTGGTTATCCACACCAACAGATATCACCAAGCGGGAGGATCTACCAACCCAGCTTGCGAGAGTGAGCGAGTTTGACCCTTATCCACAACGTCCCGTACCGTAAGCGCCTCACTAGCTGTGGCCAGGCCGGGCCGTAAAACCCACCAGGCGTTATCAAGGAGTTTTTATGTCAAAGCGCACCTTCCAACCTAATAACCGCAAGCGCGCCAAGAAGCACGGCTTCCGTGCCCGTATGGCAACTCGTGGTGGACGCGCAGTACTCGCCTCTCGCCGCGCAAAGGGCCGCACCCGCATCTCTGCATAACTCGAGCGCCACGTGCTTGCACAAGCTAATCGACTTCGCAGCAGTAAAGATTTCGCACGAACAACAAAGATTGGTCATCGTGCGACCTCGCACTCGCTTGTTCTCTATTTACATACCTCAGACTCTCTGCCTACCGCCCCACAAATCGGATTGATTATCAATAAGTCGGTTGGAGGATCTGTGCTTAGGCACCGCATCGCACGCCAACTCCGTCACGCAATTCGAGAACACCTAGCTCAATTACCAGCACATTCCCAACTCGTGATCCGCACCCTTCGTCCNGCCGAGAGTTACACAACAGAGTTAGCAGAGTTGGTAGAGAAGGTTTTAAAAAAGAGCGCGGCTCACATATGAAGAAATTATTAACTCTCGCTATTCGCGCGTATCAACTCACACTCTCGCCATTGCTTGGTGAGCGTTGTAAGTACTACCCATCTTGTTCTCATTACGCAGTTGATGCGATTAATGAAAAAGGTGCGATAAAAGGTTTAGCTCTAACCGGATGGCGGTTGCTTCGTTGCAACCCTTGGTCTCATGGTGGAGTTGATTATGTTTCAACCTCAGAACGTTCATCTATGCATCTAAAACCCACAGGAGCGCGTTAATGTCCACAATCCTTAACCCTTTATATTTCGCTGTTTCTTGGGTGATGGTCACCTTCCACACCATCTTTGGATATGTTCTTGGTAAGACTTCGCATGAGTCGATCAAGTGGTCGCTATCCATCATCGGCCTAGTGATTTTAATTCGTATCATTTTAATTCCACTCTTCGTTAAGCAGATCAAAAGCCAACGTGCACTAACTGCCCTTCAACCACTTATGAAGGAGATTCAGAAGAAGTACAAGGATGATCGCCAGAAGCAATCCGAAGAGATGATGAAGCTCTACAAAGAGCATAAGACAAATCCACTCGCATCATGCTTCCCAATCTTGGCGCAAGCACCAATTTTCTTCTCACTCTTCACTGTGCTCAATGGAATTGCGCGCAATAAGCCACACGGATTTCTTAAAGGTGATTACTTAATCTCCGCTCGCACTGCAAAATTCTTTGGTGCAGATCTCTCCAGTTCATTTTTATCTGCACATACAAACACCCAAACTAAGATAATCACCGTTGCACTTATTATTTTTATGTCGGCCACAACATTCACTACACAACGTCAGTTGATGTTAAAGGGAATGCCAAAGATGGATGCATCAAACAATATGATGCTGCAACAACAAAAAATTATGTTGTATGTATTTCCCATTATCTTTGCAATCTCCGGCGTAAATTTCCCAGTAGGAGTTTTGATTTATTGGTCGACCACAAATCTTTGGACATTGGGCCAACAGTTCTATGTCATCAAGCGAAACCCAACCCCAGGATCTCCTGCCTATGAAGAGCTACAACGTAAGAAGGCAGCAAAGGATTCAGGTATCTCTGGTACAGACGCCCTCGGCGCCATTGAGTCAGGCAACCAAGAGGCGCCAAAACCAGCCCAAAGAGTTCAACCCACCCGCAACAATAAAAAGAAGAAGAAAAAGCCTTAAAAGGTACAAAAACGTTTAAATAGTACAAATAACCTAAATTTATGGAGGATTTAATGAGCGAAGTAGAAGCACCTAAGAAGAGCCTAGTTGCCCGCCTTGAAGAAGAGGGCGATGTCGCAGCCGATTACCTAGAGGCGCTACTCGATATTGCAGATCTAGATGGCGATATCGATATCGATGTAGAGAATGATCGCGCCGCCTTGGCAATTGCCGGTGGCAAACTCGGCCNCCTCGTTGGTGACCGTGGTGAGGTTCTAGATGCCCTCCAAGAGCTCNCCCGCCTGGCTGTCCAAACCTCACTTGGCGAGCGCTCGCGCCTCATGCTCGATATTGATAACTTCCGTGGCGATAAAAAGTCCGAGTTGGCCAAACTTGCACATGAGGTAGCTGACGAGGTCAAGGCAAGCGGCGTCAACGTCAAACTCCGCCCTATGAATGCCTTTGAACGGAAGGTCATCCACGACACCATTCAAGAGATTGGCCTCACCAGCGAATCCGAGGGAGAAGATCCCAACCGCTGTGTAGTAGTTCTTGCACAATAAACCCTTTAACTAATGCCAGTTTCACGTGAAACGTTATTAGCCACCTTCTTCCAAGAAAAAGGGGTTGAGGCCTCCCGTTATGCCGAAATATTGGCGACTTGGGGAATTGAGCGCGGTTTGATCGGCCCGAAAGAGGGCGAGATCATCTGGGAGCGCCATATTGCCAACTGCCTACCTNTTACCACCCTCCTTCCAGAAGGTGCCTCAGTACTAGATATTGGTTCCGGGGCAGGTTTACCTGGAATAGTCATTGCGCTGGCTCGCCCTGATCTCAAAGTCACACTTTTAGAGCCCTTACAAAGGCGCGTGGACTTCCTCAACGAGGTTATTGCAGAGCTAAAATTAGATATAACAGTTATTCGTGGTCGGGCCGAGTCGATTAAAGGCTCATTTTCAGTAGTTACTGCTCGAGCGGTCGCCCCACTCCCTAAATTACTCACCGTTTCCTGGCATCTAGTCGCACCAGGCGGGGCTGTGATGGCGATGAAGGGGGAGGCTGCCGCTGCTGAGCTAGAGGAGGCAAAAGCGAGCCTCAATAAGATCTTTAAAAAGGTGGCTAAAACCGAGCTCCATGAGCTTGAAGTTGGCGGGCTTCCTATCGCGCGTATCGTGGAGTGCCGGAAGGCTGGTTAGATATCCCCGTGGATGATTCACGTGAAACATCGGGTGCAGGCGCGAGCAAAGTTGTAGGCATTCGTCGCCTCAAAGAGCCGATGCCCACTCCTTTAAAGACCCGGATTATCACGGTCGCCAACCAAAAAGGCGGGGTCGGAAAGACCACCACAACGGTCAACATTGCTGCCGCATTGGCCATGGGAGGCCTTCGGGTGGTCGTCATCGATCTAGACCCACAAGGCAACGCCTGTACCGCCCTTGGAATTGATCGCAAAGATATCGATGGCGCATTCGACGTTCTTGTTAATGGAATGGCAATCGAAGAGGTCATTCGTAAAGTCTCTGGTTTCCCACACCTTGAATGTGTTCCAGCGGATATCACCTTGCAGCACGCCGAGGTCAACATGGCGAGCTTTGTAGCTCGCGAACTTCGACTTCGGTCCGCGCTAAATACATTCCTTGAAGGACGCGAAGCCGCAGGGGAGCGAATCGATTATGTCATCATCGATTGCCCACCAAGTCTTGGCCTGCTCACCATGAACTCACTTGCTGCAGCTCATGAAATTCTTATACCGATTCAGTGTGAGTACTACTCGCTGGAAGGTGTGACCCTTCTGAAAAATACCGTGGATGAAATTACACGAGCAGAATTAAATAAGAACCTTGTAATTTCAACCGTTGTATTAACCATGTTTGATTCACGCACCAGACTTTCGACAGATGTTGCTAATGATGTGCGNCGACATTTCCCAGATCAACTCATCGATATTCCTGTGCCGCGCGCAGTTCGAGTTTCAGAAGCGCCGGCNTNNTGGCAAACAGTTATGACCTATGACCCGGGATCTCCTGGNGCAATTGCATATATGGGTATCGCACGAGAGATTGCNCGACGTGGATCTGGAATCACAAATAACAATACAAATAATGGAGTTCATAGCGCATGAGTACTCGCAAAGGTGGATTAGGTCGCGGATTAGATTCTCTTATCCCAACAAATATCACCACTCCAACCGGTGTTGCTATTGCCGAGAATAATGAAGTTGATATCAATTCAATTATTCCCAATACAAAACAACCGCGAACTGTTTTTGATGAAGATGCGCTAACAGAACTCTCGGCATCGATAAAAGAGGTTGGTGTTTTACAACCTCCAGTAGTCCGATCAATTGGTAATGGTAAGTATGAATTAATTATGGGCGAACGTAGATTGCGCGCCTCCAAACTTGCTGGGCTAAAAACAATTCCGGTCATCATTCGCGCAACCCCAGATAATGAACTACTTCGCGAAGCTTTGTTAGAGAACATCCATCGTTCACAACTCAATCCACTTGAAGAAGCTTCGGCATACGAAAACTTGATTACTGATTTTGGTTACACCCACGATGAACTTGCCACCAAGGTAGGAAAGTCTCGGCCAGCAATCACCAACACTCTACGTTTAATGAATTTGCCGGCATCAGTTCAACGCCGCCTTGCAGCCGGAGTAATTTCCGCAGGACATGCCCGCGCACTTTTAACTTTGACAGATGGTTCGGAGATTGAACGACTTGCCAATCGCATCGTTGCCGAAGGACTCAGCGTTCGTGCAACTGAGGAGCTGGTGGCCACCGATCAAGGTGTAAAGAAGGGCGGAAAAGTCCGCCTAGGAAAGCAGCTTTCACCACGTCTGGCCGAGATTGCATCACAACTCTCAGATGCTCTTGATACTCGAGTTCATGTAGAACTTGGCAAACAAAAAGGCAAGATCACCATTGAGTTTGCAACACTTGAAGATCTAGAGCGAATTACAAAGGAAATTAATTAGCAATTCCGCGAAGCTGCATCTCTTGGCGAATAACTCCACCNAGCGCNTTCACGCCATCACGAATACGTTCTGGAGTTGGATAACAATAAGAAAGTCGCATNGACCAAGANCCAAATCCATCGGCATAAAAAGCGCTGCCTGGAACATAAGCAACCTTGGCGACAATCGCCTTTGGAACTAAAGCCTTTGTATCAATCTCTGGCGGCAAAGTAACCCACACATAGAAGCCACCACCGGGTTTGGTCCATTGTGCACCAGCTGGAAAATGTGCTTCGAGTGATTCCAGCATCGCATCGCGACGAGCCTTATATAAACCACAAAAAGATTGAATCTGATCGCGCCAAGGTTGATCCGATAGATATCCAGAGATGGAGAGTTGCGCCAAATTAGATGGGCAGAGAATCGATGATTCCGAGGCGATCACTATCTTCTCTTTAAGTGATTGTGGAACAAGTGTCCAACCCACGCGAAAGCCAGGGACAATCGTCTTGGAAAATGAACCGAGATAGATAACATTTTCCGAATCTTCTGCGCGCATTGCATTTGGTGAAGGTCCATCAAATCCCAATAAGCCATAAGGATTATCTTCAACCACAAAGATTTGAGCTTCCCGACAAATTTCAAGAATTTCCGTACGACGGTCTGCTGGCAAGGTCACACCTGCAGGATTTTGGAAGTTTGGAATTAAATACAAAAACTTTATTTTTCGGCCGGTTGCTTTTACTGAGGCAATTGCATCCCGCAGCGCAGATGGAATCAAACCTTTGTCGTCCATCGCAACGTGCACAACCTGCGCCTCGTACTGGCTAAATGTGCCAAGCGCTCCGACATATGAAGGTGCTTCGACAAGGACAACATCTCCTGGATCAATGAAGATGCGGGAGATAAGGTCGAGGGCTTGTTGGGAACCAGTTGTCACAATGACATCGTCGGGATGAGCCTTTATTCCTTCAAGGGCCATCATGTCGCAGATCTGTTCCCGCAATTTTGGATGGCCTTGACCGCTGCCATATTGCAACGCCTCTTGGCCATTCTCGCGAACTAATTTCGAGACAACATCAGCCATCATCTCCATCGGAAGCGCGGAGAGGTTTGGCATTCCACCAGCTAGTGAGACGATATCTGGACGAGATGCCACCGCAAAGAGAGATCTGATCTCCGAGGGATGCATGTGGGCCGCGCGGTGGGCGAAACGCTCAGTCAGGTTCTGTGAGACCCCGGTATGGATTCGAGTTACATCGCCGCTCATTGGGCAATTCTCGCACAGATGTTATGTAGTGCGGAGCCCAGCCCGGCGCAGGTCAGAGATGCGAAGGGNGCCGGTTTTGGCATCACTTTCGTCAGATAAATAAAGCCTTTGAATCGCAATCGCCATAGATTCAACAATAGTTTCACGGAAAATTGGATCAGTCAGCCGCTTGGCATCGCCAGGATTGCTTAAATAACCCAAATCCACTCGAACTGTCGGGGCTTTGGTTAAACGTAATAAATCCCAAGTCTTGGCGTGCGTTCTACAGTTTAGTAAATCCGTGCGCGCCGTGATTTCACGTTGTAATAACGCGGCAAATTTCTCGCCCATCACAGAGGCAACACCATGATGTTCGCTGCCATAGTAATAAGTAGCAATCCCATTAGCTAGTGAATTCTTGTAATTATCCGTATGAAGCGAGATGACTAGATCTGTGTTGCCGGAGTTGGCTAGTGCAATTCTCTGGGAATCACTTGGATTCATGGTCGCACTTCGCGTAAGTAATACCGTGACGCCTAGCGCAATGAGTCGACCTTCCAACCTTTGGGCGATATCAAAACAAATATCGGCATCTTCAGATTGTGAACTCGGATCAATAACAATTACCTTGTTTGCCAGGGCCGGGCCTCGTTTAGTGCGAATGGCATCTTCCCGTAAACCGGTTGGCGCGCTGCCAGCAACGGTTTTAACTAATCGCATCAAAGCGATAATTGTTCCAGGACCGCAGACCCCATCAACTTTCACGCCGACAGATTTTTGAAACTCTTTAACAGCGCTCTCGGTTAATGGACCAAAGAAGCCATCAACTTTTCCGGCGTTGAAGCCCATTTCGCCAAGCCTTGTTTGTAGTGCGGTTACATCATCACCACGCATTAAATTTTGTGGAGTGTAAGAGATGATGCGATCACCGAGTTTCCAGCGAGCATCTTCTAAGGCTCGAAAAGTTGTGCCGCTGATAATTCCAGTAACGCTTAATCCGCGTTCTTGTTGGAACGCCTTTACTGCCGCATCTACAGTGCCATCAAAATCGCGAGTAGCGGCAGTAAGAAAACCAAGTCGCGAAAGTGTTGTGGTTAATTGCGCGACAACATCTCCGTGATCACCCAGTGAGAGATCAACAAAAGACATGGATTTAGAGGTAGGCAGCGAGTTCTTTAAGAAGTGCTGGCTTTGGCTTTGCGCCGATGATGGTCTTAACAACCTCGCCATTAACGAAGACGTTAAGTGTTGGAATAGAGGTAATTCCATACTTCATGGCAATTGCCGCCTCTTCATCGGTGTTGAGCTTTACTACTTTGATTTTGCCTGCATGCTCGGTGGCAATCTCATCGACAATTGGTCCAACCGCACGGCATGGGCCACACCACTCGGCCCAGAAATCAACAAGAACTGGGGTGGTGGACTTCAAAACTTCGGCCTCAAAGTTGGCGACTGTTACTGGTTGTGCTGAGCTCATTTTTATCCTCTACTTTTTAATTGGAATGGTTAATTCTAGTTTTATTAGAGCTTAATGTCCCGCTAGAAAACGCTCTGCATCAAGGGCTGCTTGGCAGCCAGAGCCAGCGGCTGTGATTGCTTGGCGGTATGTGTGATCAACCAGGTCGCCACACGCAAAGACACCGACTTGATTGGTGCGAGTCGAGCGACCCTCGACCTTTACATACCCTTCGGAATCCAAATCGATTTGTCCGCCGAGTAATTCACTGCGAGGAACATGGCCGATTGCAACAAAGAGGCCATCAAAGTTCCGCTGTGAAAGCGTTCCATCGACGGTGTTTTTAAGGGCAAGGCCCGACATATTTGCATCACCAAGTACATCGATAACTTCTGTGTTCCATAGGAATTCAATTTTGGGATTGGCCATCGCGCGATCGGCCATAATCTTTGATGCTCGCAAAGTATCGCGACGGTGAATCAGGGTAACTTTTGTGGCGAAGCGAGTAAGGAAATTTGCCTCTTCAATCGCAGAGTCGCCGCCACCAACAACCGCAACCTCTTTTTCGCGGAAGAAGAAACCATCACAAGTGGCGCACCAAGAGACTCCGCGACCAGATAAACGCTTCTCGTTTTCTAAACCAATCTCTTTATATGCCGAACCAGTGGCAAGAATGACCGCTTTAGCCTTTAACGTATTTCCAGATCCATCGATCAGAGTTTTGACTTCGCCATCAAGCTTCATCTCGACGATATCGTCGGTAATTAACTTGGCGCCAAATTTCTCGGCCTGCTTACGTAAGTTATCCATGAGGTCTGGACCCATAACGCCATCCGGAAAACCAGGAAAATTCTCTACCTCAGTGGTGTTCATGAGTGCACCGCCTGCGGTGACCGAACCTTCATAAACAATCGGTGAAAGTTGGGCACGAGCCGCATAAATTGCTGCGGTATAGCCGGCCGGACCAGATCCAACAATTACCAAATTATGAATTTCGCTCATGAGAGCACCTTACCTTTGAGAGGATGAATTTCGTTTTAATAACAGGTTAAACAAATTTGTGATCTCTTTTATTCGCAGAACTTTGGCGATTGCAAGGTAACCCACTCCACTCAACCCAAGGAGCTCTATAAGATGTGAGAAATTTCCACCTGGGAGCTTGGATTGAAGAAGAAATAGCGGCAGCGCAATGACGAGAGCGGCAAAGAAGAGTTTGGCGTAGAGAAATACGGTCTCGCGAATCTTGATATTGACCTCATATCGCCGCAGCACCCGAATCGTCCACCATGCGCCAATGAAATAGCTTCCAGAGAGGGCAGCACCTAAACCAACAGTGACCCACTTTGGCGCCAGCAAAATTTCGGCCAGAACGCAGAGAATTGCGCCAACTGCATTCATGATGAAGTTGCTGAGCACTTGAAGTTTGACGTTTTCGAAGGCATTAAGCCCACGCAAGGCGATCAGATTTACGCTCATAGGAGCCAGGCCAAGACCAAGGGCTGCCAGTACTCGTCCGATGTACGAAGCATCCCCAGTCGGAATTCCGACAAAGAGGGCTTTGGTAATTACTGGTCCAAAAAGCAGAAAAGCCACCGAGCTAGGAACGGTGATGATTCCTACCAATCGAATAGCTTTTACGAGTTCATCATGGACCAGGTTTGGTCGTTTATCAATCACATACTTTGCAAGCGCGGGAAGTAGCGCCGTCACAACAGAGATTGTGATTACTGAATGTGGCAACATAAAAATTAAAAGTGCGTTGCTATATGGACTAAAGCCCACACCTGTTGTGACGCCCTCTTTTAAAGCGTGAACGGCGGCGCGAGTAGAGATATTTACGGTAATCAAATAACTAATTTGCGAGATCGCAGCAAAAGCCAGAGTCCAAGAGGCTAGGTGCAGCGATTTCTTCATCGAAGGATCTCGCCAATCCCAACGCGGACGAATTTGAATTCCAGTCCTCTTAATAACTGGAATCAGAATTAAAGCTTGTGCCACAAAGCCGGCGGTGGTTCCCAGCCCCAGCCAAGCAACTTGTGAATGAGAAATACTCCCAACGCTGAGTTTGTGAGCATCTTTTAAAAAGAAGAAGAAGATTGCGATAGCGATTATGTTGTTGAGAACCGGTGCCCACATCATTGGACCAAAACGATGCTTGGCATTGGCGATCTGACTTAATAATGCATATAAACCCATAAAGAGAATTTGCGGCAGGCAATAACGCATAAATGAAACGGTTAATCCGAATTCAGGACGACCAACATATTCGGTAGCGAAAATTCGAACGAGTAGCGGTGCAATGATTGTGGAGATCACGACCATCGAGCCAAGCAGCACAGTTGTTGCTGTTACTAGCCTTGAGATAAAGGCATTACCGCCATCTGCATCATGAGTTGCACGGACGATCTGCGGAACAAATACAGCAGTCAAAGCTCCACCGATAATTAAGTTGTAAATAATATTTGGCATGGTGTTTGCGACATTAAATGTATCGCCCAAAATTGTCGTACCGAGTACCGCTACCAACATTAATCCGCGTATTAATCCGGTAACTCTGGAGACGATGGTTCCAACCGCCATAATTGTTGAGGATCGAGCCATAGAGNGTTTACTCATCAGATACACCTCGCTTCCTTCGGATCCTTCGAAGGCTTTGGATTACAGCGCCAACAAAGAGTGCGATAGCAGCAATCGAAGTAAACCAAGTTGCTATTGGGCTGATAACTGCCAGCGTAAGTTTGTATTGAACGCTCTCACCAAGCGGAATACCTTGAGAATTCTTGATGGTCACCTGAATAACAGATTGTCCTGAAGTTACGACTGAGATAGGAATAAATACCTGTAGTTTCGATTTTCCAGCCACCGTGACCTGTTGCTCTGTATCCGGTACGGATACCTTGCTATTTAAAGCTTCAACTTTGAGCCTAAGAACGGCCTGATTATCAAAGTCATTAATAACAGTAATTGGTAATTTCTGGTGCTGCGAGGTAACGGTAAATTTACTTGAAGCAAGCCGAATCTTCTTATTAATAGCAGCCATATTTGTATCAATATCTAAAGCTAGGTGTTCGCGCTGAGTACTACTCAAGGTCGGATTTAATACCGCTGCGATTCGCAAATCGTATTTCTCGAGATCGCCGGCACTCATAAAACTTCCGGTCGCTTTAATCGTCTCAATGGCGGCAGAGAAGGTATCAATGACAGAGGTTGGCAGCCTAAACCAATGGGTATTTAAGTAAGTAGAAGATGGATTTATGGTGCGGCCAAAAAAAGTTTGTAACTTATTTATTCCTACCGTAAGGAAATATGATTCATCATGCGGATCTAATCGGTGAATCCAATAACCCGACGGCGAGCCATATGGCGCAGCAATAATTGAATCGAATCGAGTAATACTTTTTAATCGAGAAAGCCAAATCTGGGCAACGGTCTGACCTTCGCCGACGGTATTGCTCTCCAATTTATAACCATTTGCCATGGCGCTGACTTCATCGATAAGAGCTGGGTCGATTTCCCAAATTCGCGGACCAGGTGCTGGTGAGAAGATTAATTTTCCTAAAGCTCCGTCATACCCAAGGGAAGTTGCTAATTCATCGTTAATAAATTTTCCATCAAGAGTTCGATGTGATGGTGCCGAAATTGTTATGAGGTTGGTGGCCGATGCGCTCTGGAGCGTGAAGGAACTAAATAGGGTTGCGAGCGCGGCAATTACCGCAAAGCGTCTCATAAGTTGAGCTCGCCGGATTTAGCAATTAATTTCTTCTCATCGGGATAGGCAAGCAGAGAGATGATCTCCTCGAGTGGAAACCAACCAACCTCATCAACTTCAGTAATTTGTGGGGCGAGGGTTCCACCAATCTCTTTAAATAGATAGTGATGAACGGTTTTATGAATTCGCTTTCCACCAGCCATAAACCAGAAATCAATAACACCCAACTCACGAGAAATTTCACTTTGGATACCGGTCTCCTCGGCCNCCTCTCGAACGGCCGCCTCTTCCGGAGTCTCACCCGCTTCGATATGACCTTTAGGAAGTGACCAAAGCAGACGCTCCTTCTTTAAATCCTTAAGATCTTTCCGTCCGATTAGCAGACCTTTGGTACCAGTTGTATCGATAACGAGCCCACCCGCACTGACCTCATCGACGCGCTTGGCATACTTTTGCGGTGGCTTTGGTTTTTT
>JGI24890J29729_1000115_pt1 | contig 65329 bp, 83 predicted proteins | sample FreactcultureFD7_FD_29729 | JGI IMG/M metagenome (IMG submission 29729)
CCAATGTCACTTGGATAAATCCGAAACCCCAATGTCACTTGGATAAATCAATAACCCAATGTCATTTGGATAAACCCCAATGTCACTTGGATTGCTGCAAAACCAAATGTCACTTGGATTATGGCAAATTGCAATCGCACCCAGGCGTGACCCGATGTCACTTGGATAAATTTAAAACCCCAATGTCACTTGGATAAATTTCGCTTGACATGTATCTAGGAATTTGAGATACTCACCAGGCAATACTTAACTACCACAAAAGGAGAAACAAATGTTATTAAATATGCAGTATAAAACACACAACGATATTAAAAGTATCAATGTGACAGGAACCTCATTACGAGGTGCCATCGATTGTAGCTTTGATCAATTAGTAGAAGCTTTTGGTAAACCTATGTATAACACAAGCGGCGACGATAAAGTCAAAGCTGAATGGTATGTAGAATTTGACGATGATACTGTCGCCACGATCTATGATTGGAAATCTAACCTTGACCCAGAAGATAATACCGACTGGCACATAGGTGGATTTGCAAAGGGTGATCCTACAAACTATGTGTTAGCCATATTGGCAATGCTTGCTTTAGACAAAGTGCCATCAGATGATGACACACCATCATTGCCGCAAGTTAATTTTTATTCAACAGTAACTCATTAAGGAGAATAACATGACCAAGAAAAGAATCGTAACACACAGGCAGTTAGCTAGGCATAATGGTTGGCATAACGAATACCATGATGATATAGAACATGACCCGATTGATAAAGCAGCATGGTGCGTCATTATCTTCTGTATTGTTTTGTTTATATTCTTGGTGTGACCTATCATGATTACTATATCTGTTGAAATCACACAAGACCAATATGACACAATTATCATTGATGCTTTGAGTCATAGCTTTACTACCTTATATAAAGATTATGAAAAAACTAAAGATGAGTCGTTGATGGAATACATCACAGCTTATCGTGTAGTCTTAAATGATTATATGAGACCTAGTGAATTTGAAGCATTACTTGATAAGATTAAAAAGACTAAAAAATATGATGGCAAAAGATTGACCGATGCCAATAATGGTCTATAATAGATCTTGCAACTTAACCACCAAGGAGAATATTATGAATGACGATTTAGTTAAAACCATTGACACTTTAGGCATGATTGATAAACAAATCAAAGAACTTGAAGCATCTGCGCGTAAATTAAAAGACGCGTTGATTGCCAGAGGTGTTGGCAAGTACGACGGCAATTTGTTCCAAGTCAACGTGCAACAATTCGATCGCGCGGCAATTAGCCCAACGCTTGTTCGAGAATTAGCAGATGATAACTTTGTGTCCTCTGTGACCGAAATTAAAACTGTCAACGCCGTAGTAGTAAAACCTTTGTCGCTAGGTATCTAATGCGACAACCCTCATACGAACTACGAGATGAAACCGGCGAAGCAATTCGTCGGTTTTATTCTATGGAGTTTGCAGAAAAGTTTTTATGTCAAGGCTACACCATCACCAAATTAAATCTTCCTAAACCACCATCCCCATATCAGCAATTACTTTCCCTCAACCTTGGAGACCCACCATTTTGACAGAAGAACATCAACCCAATGATATACTCACAGACTATTTACAGTCGCTCTATGGTGTGGACATACTACCTACGGAAGAAGAACACCGCCTGGCTTATCGCATCGCATCAGGTGACCAAAAAGCCCTCGATAAACTTATCAAGCATAATTTAAGATTTGTAGTTTATGTCATACGCAAAATGACAGCTTGGAAATATGGCAAAATGCCACTTGAAGATTTGCTTGCTATGGGTAATGAACAACTTACTATTGCAGCAAAGAGATGGACACCTACAAACAATGCACGCTTTGCAACTTATGCTAGATCTTTTATTGAAAAAGGAGTACGACGCGAATTGGATAATACGGCTAACCTCATACGCCTTCCTGTAAATATAATGGAAGCTGTTAAGAAAATGAATTATAATGAACGTGCCTTATCACAAGTTTTAGGTCGCAAACCAAAAATAAGTGAAGTAGCCACAATGATGGGTGTCGATGAGGAAAGAGTCAGACTACTACAATCTTACCTTACACGTGAACCCATATCACTCGAACACTTAAATGAAGAAAGATTTTTGGAGGAACAAGATGACTAACGTTATACAAATCAAACGCCGTACTAAAGATGTAGAAAAAGAATTGGCGGCAGAAAAAGGATTGGCAGTACCTACAGATGTCTTTGATAAAGAGGGTAACTTTAAAAAGATAGACTTTCATAATAGCTCAGGCAACTTTATCTTAGAAGCACTATGGGACGACCGCGATGAACAGAATGAAGAGAATCGCATTGCTTTTCGTAAATGGGCTTATCACATGATGAAGAATAAGGGGTATGCAATTGAACTTTGATAATGAAAAGACATGGTGGCAAGTTGCAAAATGGTACGTAGTTATCCTATTTACTTACTTTTTTGGCAGAATACTATATGATTATGTTATTTGCTATTTGTAAGTCATTGATTAATAACACTTTGTCACACTTGTCACACTTGTCCCCCTCAAAACACACATTGGTACACCCCTGTAATTTATTTTATTTTATTATAAATTGAATAATAACACAGACAAGTGTGACAAGTATGACAACTTGTTTAAAATCAATGGGTTACAGAGGGGTAAAGGGTGACACACAATTGTAACAGAATTGTAACAACCCTTTATAATCAAGCACTTAGCTAAAAAGAAGTATGACAAACTGTTATAAATCAAGGACTTACGATACTCCTTGACAGAGTAGAAAAAATATATCTATAATTTTGAACAAAATTTGCATTAGTTAGGACGAATATGGAAAACACCACGGATAATTTAAAACCACAATGCTTGCCCGTTAATATGGCAAACATTCCACTCGAACTCAAAACGATACCGCGTTGGGTATTATGGCGTATGGTACAGATGGGCGATGAAAACGCACCACGATGGTCAAAAATGCCAGTCCAGCCCAATGGCCAATCTGCTTCATCAACCAATGCAGAACAATGGACAGACTTCATGACTGTCGAACACGCATACAACTCCAACCCAGGCAAGTTTGATGGCATAGGCTTCGTCTTCTCGAAAGATGACAACTTAGTAGGCATAGACCTAGACGACTGCCTTGATCCCGTCACTCACCAATTTATCTCGCCCGCATCAGAGCAAATTGCGACGCGACTCAACGGGTATATGGAAGTCTCACCCTCGGGCACAGGTGTTAAGATATTCACACGTGCAACGCTTCCCGCCGCACATGTAGATCACTCGATCGGGTTAGAAGTTTATCCTCACTCACGATACTTTACTGTGACGGGTCATCACATCTCAGGTACGATTCCTGATGATGAACAAGACGTAACTGCTATAGTGCCGCCGAGACAACTTACCAAAACAGGTGACGCGTTCGCGGACTATACACCCCCGCTCGAAGGATATGATATTGCCAAAGTAGAATCGGAGATCCTACCGAACTACTCACCCGATACAGGTTATGCAGAGTGGTTAAAGATCGGCGCAATTCTTCATCATCAAGGTCAAGGTGACATTGAGTGGTGTGAGTTATGGGACAGATGGTCAAGCCAATCGGGTAAGTATCAATCGACAGGGCTCAACTCGTGTGAATCCAAATGGAGAACGTTTAAAGGCAGTGGTGCCACGTTGCGCTCACTTGTGTTTGAAGTGAATCAGCAATTACTAAAGCAAGCGCTCGCCAATGGGGACACGATTTTAGACAACAACGTGATGGCGCACGCTCGAGTATTCCTCGATAGTTTTTACTCATCAGAAGAAGGTTACCGAATCGTACATTATGCCGATGACTTTTATATTTATGCAGACACACACTATGAGATCATAGAAGAATTAACTGTCAGATCAGACCTATATAAGTTTTTAGATAAGTGCAAGAAGTTAGGAAGGAAGCAAGAGATCTTACCATTTAATCCAACGCCCGCATCGGTATCCGCCGCATTGGATGCGATCAAGTCGATCACACACTTACCTAACCACCCGAATACAAAACCACCGATATGGTTAATGCAGCATCGTCATAATAAACCACCAGCATCTAAATTGATTTCGTTACATAATGGATTATTCCATTTAGAAGATGATGTATTGATACCACACTCATTAGGATTCTTTACACAGAATTCTTTAAACTTTGGCTATGATGATTCAGCATCATGTCCAACGTGGTTAAACTTTTTAAACTCAGTATGGGAGGAAGACCATGAATCAATCGAAACCTTACAAGAAATGTTCGGCTACATCCTCAGCGGGGACACACGCCAACAAAAGTTTTTTAACATCATTGGCCCTCGAAGATCAGGCAAGGGAACGATCAATAAAGTACTCGTGTCTCTCCTCGGACAACATAACACGGTCGCTCCCGAATTGGGCGAACTATGTGATAGCTTTGGTCTACAGCCTTGGCTTGGCAAGTTGCTTGCTAGTTTTACTGATGCCCGCGCTCCAGAGCGTAACCGTAATGCTGTTGTGTCTCAACTCCTTCGTATCGTTGGTGGTGATACCATTACTGTTAATAGGAAGAACAAAGAATCATGGAACGGATACTTACCCACAAGAATCGTCATCTATTCCAACGAAGTATTACAACTCACAGAAAATTCAAACGCCCTCACAGGACGAATGGTGGTATTAAAAATGACTAAATCTTTCTATAACAAGGAAGACACAGAACTTGCACGTAAGTTAGAAAATGAATTATCTGGTATTTTTAATTGGGCGATGGAAGGATTACGTAGACGATTAACACGTGGTGGATATTTCACACAACCTAAATCGGGGGCTTCATATTTAGACTTGATGACTGAATTGGGAAATCCAATCGGTTTATTTGTAGAAGATGCATTAGTATTTGATCCGGCGGCATCTGTATCCAAAGACGATGTGTTTACATGTTACTCACGTTGGGCAATTAAGAAGAAGTTACCGCCTGGCACAGAGTTTTCATTCAAGCGTCGATTCTTGGCAGCAACGCAAGAGCATCGTATTGAAGTGGGACTACTACGCCAAGATGGAAAACGAGACCATGTATACATGGGCATCAAACTTAATGACGAAGCTCAAAAGTATATTAATAGTGTTATTACATTTGAGGAGGGTGCATTTTGATGTTAGATTTTCTCGTAGCATTTTCGTTATATCATTTTCAAGCTGATTATAAATGGTGGATTGGGTTTATAATTGTGGTATTAATAGAAACAATTCAAGACATTAATAATAAATATGGAGTTAAGAATGATTGAACCAAATTTTGAATTGTTATTTCCTACCCCTGTTATGTTTAATAGCATCGGCAGAGACTTTACTAAAGAAGAACTTGCATACATAGAAAGCCATGCAACAGCTACCAATCGTAATGTAGGTAACGTAACATCTAACAACAACTATATACTTAATGAACCTGAGATGGCAGACTTGAATAAGTTTGTTACTGAACAGCTAAATGAATATGTTAAGCGAGTATACAAACCTAAGTTTCCTGCTGAAGCTTTTGTTACACAGTCATGGCTTAATTGGACTAAGAAGGGTGAATTCCATCATAAGCACGAACATCCAAATAGTTTTATATCAGGTGTGCTATACCTATCTACAGATTCCACTAAAGACAAGATTACTTTTCATAGAGCAGGTTACAAACAATTACAATTAGTTAGTGATACCTTTGACATATACAACTCTGACTCGTGGTGGTTCAATGTTAAGACGGGTGGCATAGTGATGTTTCCTTCAAGCTTAACGCATCATGTAGAAGATGTAATAGCCGATGATGTACGAGTAAGTCTTGCATTTAATTCGTTTATCAAAGGAACACTCGGCGATAACAAGTCATTGACGGAGTTTAAAAATGGATAAGTTAACAGACTACATTAAAGTATATCCTTGGCTTGATAAAGAGTTATGTGACCAGATAAGAAAAGAAATAGATGAAGCTACATGGAAACAACATGTATTTTATAATGCTGATGGTAAGTATGTTACTCAAAGTGGTGACCAAGAACTTGATGTATCGTGGGATAACATAGCTACACGCGATAAGCTTACTCAAAAAGTATGGGAAGCTATCAGCCAATACATCTTGACCGATTTTAAGAAGGATTACTTTAATGGATGGCAAGGCTTTACCCATATAAGATTTAATCGGTATAAAGAAGGTAAGACTATGGCTAAACATTGTGATCATATTCATGACATGTTTGATGGTAAAATGAAAGGCATACCTACATTATCTATCGTAGGCTTTCTTAATGATGATTATGAAGGTGGAGAATTTATCATGTTTGATGACATGGAAATTAAACTAAAACAGGGGGACATATTAATATTTCCATCTAACTTTTTGTACCCACATAAAGTTAATCCAGTGACCAAAGGGATACGAGATAGTTTCGTATCATGGGTATGGTAGTAACCACTAAAAAAGAAATGATTAACAATTTATTGGAAGAAATAAATAATGAATACCATTGATGTATTAAGAGAGTTTATCAACGATAAAGTACCAACAGTTAATTTAGGGGCAATCAAGCCCGAAAGTAAATTTGACGAGCTGGGTATCGATTCGCTTGATTTAATTGATTTATTATTTGAAGTCGAAACAAGACTTGATATAAAGTTAGGTAATGATTTTCAAAACATTGAGACGATACAAGATCTCATCACTAAAATAGAAACGGTAAAGGCAAACCATGGTAACTAAAAAAGAAATGATAGATAATTTACTTGAAGAAGTTAAGATGAAACCATCTACGCTTCTTAAGCTTAAACTCGAGATTGATGACTCTGGATATTACTATGAGCTTGATCCAGCGCGTGATGTGTCTCCATATGAATGTATGTTACTGTTTAAATTAGTCACAGTGGCCATGAATACAGAAACGCCCATTGATTTAACAAAACGGTACATTAAACTAAATAATTTAAGACGTCACTTCATCAAAACAAACGATATCGTCGAAGAAGCAGAGTATGAAGATGACGAAGAGTTTGATGATTAATCTATTTAGTATATTTTATCCATTAATAATGTTGATGTTTACCCTCATTGGGTTTGTGTCGGGATGGATCTTACATAAGGAGTTTGGAGATGGCGAGAGTACTTATCAATGCATACAGGAATGTTGCAATCGAAGTATCGAGGAAAGACAAGTGGACAACGCTCATCACGGGATGGACACCCCACAAAAAGATCAAGATATTAAATAGTGAAGTCGATCGAGAGTGGACGGAGCTAGCCGATTACCCAGTGACCGCCGCGATACAACGGTTTTTAAAACCCATGCTGCAATTAGAACAAGAAATTGATGCAACAGCAATTCTAGAATTAAGGAGATTACTAAATGACGGAAAATAATATAACAGCAGAACAGTTTAAGAAATGGTGGTTTAAACATGGTAATCCGCTACGCATACCTTTTAAAGATTCAATATTTTTTACAGATAAGGTTCACTCGCTTTGTCTTTTTAGAAAAGGTCAATTTCAATTAGTACTCAATACAGTAAAACCTAACACGACTATACCCGAGCATAGGCATCCAGGTGTAGATAGTAGTCCCGTTTATTTGGGAGGTAATTTAAGATTAGCGCTTGAATCTGTAGGCTACGAAAAATCAAAAGAATGGGATAGTATGCAAAAAGAAAATCCTAAAAATGGTACGCATGCATTATTCGGAGTATCCATTGAGGGATACACAGGAGATTTACATGGTCTTCAATCTCTTGAAGGGGGAGGATCATTTTTAGTATTTGAAAAATGGCACACCATGCCACCCACTACGGCATTACTTAATTGGGAAGGCGAACCCATTGATGAAGCGCACAAAAGGATGCTCGATGAACATAAAAAAGTATAACTATTATAATATTGATGTGGGGTTTTTTCCTCGCTGCGTAAAATTGTGTTTTAATAACCAACAATTTCAGGAAATACTTAAAGATCAAAAATTAGATTCACAATCTATTACAGCACTTGAAATGGGCGTTGCCGAAGTGCATTACATTGGAGAAGGTAAAAAAGGAATTATCATTGCTGTCTTTAATTTAGATGATATGAAAGATAGTATAGAAGAAATGCTCGCAACCATTGCACATGAAACTGTACATATCATCGAACGCATTAGTGACTACATTGATGAAGAAGAAATTTTTACGGAAGAAACAAGAGCTTACTTAACAGAATCTATCGTACGCCAAATTTTTAAGGCTTGCGTCATAGAAAAGGAAAAACATGTTAGAAAAACATTTGGAAAAATATTTCAAAAACTTAGTGGAGAAAGCGGGGGGTCTGACGTTCAAATGGATAAGCACAGTAACAGGAGTGCCAGACAGGATAGTATTCCTAAACGGAAAAGTGCATCTAGTGGAACTAAAGGCAAAGTCAGGCCGACTGTCTCCAAGACAATTAGTCGTATTCCGACTACTGGAAAAACACGGGTTCGTGGTAACGATTCTATTTAGCGAAGAAGAAGCCGATGCGTTCATTAAATTTAACACCGAAACAAAGACAAATTAGAGCTCGGTATTATCATAATGCTAGATCAAGGGCTAAGAAAAATAATCTCTTCTTTGATTTAACTATAGAATATTTAGAATCAATTGCGACGGATGAATGTCCAATATTTAAAATACCCTTTGCATGGGGTCAGTCTGGATTAGGTAAAGGTAAACAAAAAGAAAACGCACCAACACTTGATCGCATACTGCCACATAAAGGGTATGTTATAGGTAATGTGGCATTTATATCTCACAGAGCTAATCGTATTAAAGATAATGCATCCATGGAAGAAATGTATAAAATAGCAGATTGGATTTGGGAACATCTTCATGCTAACAAGAAATAACCTACATCAGTATCAACAAGATATTATCAAGCAAGCATCTATACTTTCTTGCATAGGACTACTATTACCGCCAGGGTTGGGTAAGACAGCAACAACTTTAACAATCATTGCAGAACAATGTAAAGGTCGCACACTCATCATTGCACCAAAAAAGGTAGCCGAAACTGTATGGACTGAAGAAGTATCAAAGTGGGAACATCTCAAACACCTCCGCGTCTCAAAGATATTAGGTAATCCAAAAGAACGCATAGAAGCTATACAAAAAGATGCAGATATTTATATTGTCAATTTAGAAAATGTAGTATGGTTGACTGATCTTAAAATACCTATGACTAAATTTCATAATCTTGTTATTGATGAATCATCAAGATTTAAAGATTCGAGTACTAAAAGATTTAAAGCTTTAAAACCTTTTCTTAAAACATTTAAACGCCGCATCATTCTAACAGGTACACCTACACCTCAAGGATATCAAGACTTATGGAGTCAAGTAGCAATCCTTGATCTAGGACAACGACTAGAAACATCACTTACTAAATTTAGAGATAAGTACATGATGCCAATTGATCGTAATAGGCACACAGGTGTGATCTATAAATGGGGCATCATCCCAAAAGCTGATGAGGTAATTAACGATAAAATTAAAGACATATGTTTTTCCCTTAAAGCAGAGGACTACCTTACACTTCCCGAAATCACCAAGATTTATCATACTGTAGAAATTGGGCAGGCCACAAGAAATGCATATGATCGATTACGTAAAGATATGGTACTAGAAGTTGAGGACAACACCATTACGGCAGTTACCGCCGCGGCTCTATCAAATAAATTATTGCAGTTTACATCTGGTTCACTTTATCTTGAAGATGGTACATGGCTAAAACAGCATGATGCCAAGTTAGATTATTTAGAAGATCTTATTGATGAGAACATACCCACACTAGTCTTTTACCATTATAAATCGTCTCTTGCAGGATTACAGGCAAAATTCCCCGATGCAAAATTATTAGATAGTAATCCTCAGACGATAGAAGATTGGCGACAAGGTAAGATTAAGATGTTGTTAGCCCATCCACAATCAGGTGGCATAGGAATCAATTTACAATGTAACGTAGCGGACACAGCTCAGATGGTTTGGTATGATTTACCATGGTCAAGTGAGAACTATATCCAAGCTAATGCCAGGGTACATAGGCAAGGTCAAACAAAACCTGTAATTATCCATCATTTAGTATTGAGTAAAAGTATAGATAAACAAGTTATTGACGTTTTAGAGGGAAAAATAAATATACAAGATGCTGTATTAAATGCATTGAATTTTGCATTAGTATAGTATGCTTAAAAAAACCGTATTAAAACATATTGTTAACGCCATGATTCCTAGATTATCTGATGAGGATCCCGACCCTATGGAACGAGACGATTCAAAAGAGGGTAATTTTTCAGCCACTTTAATTGAAGGATGGTTACCTTGGACGGAAGAAGATTTGATTGATATTCGAAAAATTATTGATACTCATTTAGATCCAAAGCAACAATTTATCTTTGAAGCTTATCTTGATGGATTAACTTATAATGATATTTCAGTAACTGAAAAATATTGGAGATATCATTTTGGTAAAGGATTAGAAATTATTAAAAAGGAATTAAGTTTATGAGTGGAGCTGGAAAAGAATTTAATTGGTCAACATTTACATCAGAAGAAATAAATGATTCAGTTAATCATCCCAAACATTATACAAAACATCCAAGTGGTGTAGAGTGCATCCAAGTTACAGAACATATGAACTTCTGCCTTGGTAATGCTGTGAAGTATATCTGGCGTGCAGATTTAAAACACGATGCCATAGAAGACTTAGAAAAAGCGATATGGTATATTCAACGTGAACTAGATAAAAGGAGAAAAGTATGACTGATATTAGCAAAGAAACAATCACATTAACATTTACAGTAGATCAGGTGAATGCAATCCTAAACGTATTAGGTAATGCACCATTTGTAGCTTCTGCAAATTTAATTAATGAGATTCAAACTCAAGGTGGCCCCCAAGTAGCAGAATTACAAGCTAAATGCCCACCACAAGTTGAAGAAGCTACAGCAGAAACACCAGCAGCATAATGGCTTCCGATCTTTTAAATAAGATGCTAGAAAAAGGCGGTTTTTCCAATGCCGAAAACATTGAGAAGAAGCGCCAAGAACTAGCAGCAGCAGTCACCCGAGTCGTTATTAACGAAGCTATGGCTGAGATGAGGGCTCGCAAAGCCGAAATTGAACGCATGTCAGTTAAGACCGATGATGGGGCGAAAAAAGACTAGTTTGTGCATTAGTAGGAATAGGACACCCAATGTCAACTCTTAGCCCTTGTAAAGGCATTTGTCGATTAGACAAAGAGTATTGCGTTGGGTGTAAACGCCATGTTGACGAAATCGTTGAGTGGTATAACCTTTCCGAAAAACAAAAGCAAGCAGTCGTTGAAAGAATCAAAAATGGCACAGCCCACAAATCAAAAATTTAAGTTTACTGAAGACCACGCCAAGATCATTCTTGAAATGGGTAAGCATGGAGCATCTCAAAAATCGATGTATTCCGCAATTGGTATCAGTAAAACTACTGCTCTTAAACTTAAAAAAGAAGATCCTGATTTTGCAGAAGCTATGGACTTAGCAACAACTTATGGCCAAGCATTTTGGGAAACAATGATGTTGGCAAATATCGAAAACAAAGCATTTAATTCCCGTGTTGCAGAGATTGCATTACGTGGACAATACCCCGATGATTACAAAGATACAAGAGAACAAAAGATCGACCTCAAAGCCGAGGTAGTCGTTGACTTTAATAAAGAAATAGCTAATCTAATTTCCGCCTTAAAGCAATAAAAATATTTTCAATTTAGTTAAAAAAGATCCCCCGAAAGGGGTATTTTTTTGCATTAGTATAGGTAACACTATAACGAATTGAAAGACTAAAATGACTGCACACGCTTTTCTATCAGCCTCTGGATCAAAACGATGGCTATCATGTACTCCTTCCGCAAGACTCGAAAGTACACTCCCAGATTCACCAAGAAGTACAACCGGATTTGATTATTCAGCAGAAGGCACAACTGCCCATACGCTATCTGAAATCAAACTGCGTCTCCAGTATGGACAAATTAGTAGTGAGGAATATAAAAGAGAGCTTGAGATTATCAAACTCACTCAATACTATAATGAAGATATGGAAATGTATACTGACAACTATGTCGTATATGTACGATCACAGATAGGTGCTAACGATGAGCCTTTGTTTGAACAAAAGGTAGACTTTTCAGATTGGGTGAACGACGGATTTGGAACAGCAGACGTTGTAGTATTATCAGAAAATTCAATTCATGTCATGGATTTAAAATATGGTGTTGGTGTGCCTGTATCAGCCATAGACAATTCTCAACTTAGACTTTACGCTTTAGGCGCATGGAGTAAATTTAAAGTCAAGTATCCAAATATTAAAGAAGTTAAATACACAATTATCCAACCTCGATTGGACAGCATTACAACAGATAGCACAACACTCAACAAGCTTGTTGACTGGGCAGAGTATTTTGTTAAACCTAAAGCCACAAAAGCTTGGACGGGATCAGGCAACTATGTGCCAGGAGATCATTGCCAATGGTGTAAAGCCAAAGCTTTATGTCGCGCTCGATCTGATTACAATAATGAGCTTGCTAAATTAGATTTTAAAGAACCCCCTTTGCTATCAGAAGATGAGCTTAATACTGTGCTTACTAAAGCGCAAGATTTAAAAACATGGGTAAATGATGTAGAGGCTCACGCACTTGATCGAGCTATCAATGAGCATAAGATCCCTATTGGTTTTAAATTAGCAACGACAACAACACATCGCAAGATCACCGATACTGAACTTGCTGCCAAAGTGCTTCTTGAAAAAGGACTTTCTGATAGTGTTATTTATGAACCAGTTAAACTAAAATCGATCGCAACATTAGAGAAGTTAGCTGCCAAAGGTCAAGTAGTTACTTGGTTAGGTGAATTAGTACAACGCCCCGAGGGATCACCTAAATTGGTCCGCGATACATCGGCTAATGCAGCAGAAGATTTTAAATGATGCTTGTTAAATGTTATGAAAAGGTATACAGTGTTCCAGATAGCTTGATTAGTAAATACACCAAAGAATTTGAGGTATTGCCAGGAAGCGGGCTTCGTGATGAAATCAATTTGCTCCGCGATTCAGTCTATCAGATTCTTTTACTTATATCGGTAGATCCTGATATGCTATCAGAAGAAGATTATAAAAAAGATTTTATCAATGCCCTTGCAATTAAAAAGGCTATGGAGAATAATAAAATCTTGCATGATGATTAAAAGTAGTATAAGATGTTTTTTATGGGTAGACGAACTGGCCCCAATTGAAGTCTGGTTCTTACGTTAAGGAGTAATAGATATGGCAACAACTAATAAAATTAAAATCGTAACAGGTAAAGTACGTTTTTCATATGCACATGTATTTCAACCAAGTGCAGCTGTTGAAGGCGGAACACCTAAGTATTCAGTATCAATCATCATTCCAAAGAGTGATACAGAAACTGTTGCTAAGTTTCAAAAAGCATTCGAAGATGCAGCGAATACAAACGCAGCGTTCTTTGGTGGTGCTGTTCCAAAAGGTTTAAAAGGTGGTTTACGTGATGGTGATGCAGAGAAAGATGATCCAGCATATGCTAACTCATTCTTTGTCAATGCTAACTCAGCTAATAAACCTGGTGTTGTTGATGCAGATATGAATGCGATCATTGATCCTTCAGAATTCTATAGCGGTTGCTATGGTCGTGCATCAGTCACACTATATCCATACAATGCTTCGGGATCTAAAGGCGTTGCAGTTGGATTAAACAATGTTCAAAAGACAGAAGACGGCGATAAATTAGGTGGCGGTACATCTGCTGCTGTAGATTTCGCAGTTTAAATAATGAAGAAAATCCTAGTCATGGGTCTTCCGAGCGCGGGCAAAACAACAATGGCTCGCGCTTTGATGAAGCAATTAAAACAACATAACAAAACTGTTAATTGGTTTAATGCTGATCGAGTACGTGAAGACTTTAATGACTGGGACTTTTCCGATAAAGGAAGATTAAGACAAGCTGCTAGAATGTTTTATTTAGCGCGAGATTCAAAAACAGACTATGTAATTTGTGATTTTGTATGTCCAACAAAATTAGCTTATGCACTATTCGAACCACAACATATTATATGGATGGACACCATTAATCAAAGTAAGTACGAAGATACAAATCAAATTTTTACACCACCCACCCAGTATGATTTTAGAGTGACTGAAAAAGACGCTGTAAAATATGCTGAGGATATTGCTAGAAAGATTATAAATGGATCAATATAGAGAATACATTGCCGCAAGTCGATACGCTAGATTTATAGATGAAAAAGCACGTCGAGAAACATGGGGCGAAACAACCCAAAGATTTGTAGATTATATTTTTAGTCATACAGAATTAATTAAAGACAATGAAGCATTAAAGAAAGAAATCTTTGACGCTATTTTTAACCATCAATTAATGCCTTCCATGCGTGCCATGATGACGGCAGGAAAGAGTGCCGATCGTGACAATACATGCGTTTATAACTGTTCTTACTTACCCGTGGACGATCCTAAATCATTTGATGAAGCCATGTTTATCTTGCTATGCGGAACAGGAGTTGGTTTCTCAGTCGAAGCAAACAATATTAACAAGTTGCCCGAAGTGCCGGACACTTTATATGAATCCAATCACACGATCGCAGTCCATGACTCAAAAGAAGGTTGGGCAAAATCATTAAGATTAATACTGGCTCATCTATGGGCTGGTGAAGTTCCACAATGGGACGTAAGTAAAATACGCCCGGCGGGTGCTCGATTAAAAACATTTGGTGGTAGGGCGTCTGGCCCACAACCGCTGATTGATTTATTTCAATTTGTAGTAGCCGTATTTAAAAATGCTAGAGGACGTAAATTAAACTCCCTCGAATGTCATGATATTATGTGTAAAATCGGTGAAGTTGTTGTAGTTGGTGGCGTACGTCGTTCAGCTATGATTTCACTATCAGACCTAGATGATGAAAGGATTAGACATGCAAAAGCGGGACCTTGGTGGGATACAGCACCGCACCGTGCGTTGGCGAATAATTCCGCAGTGTACGACGAGACGCCTACAGTTGGCAAATTCATGGAGGAATGGCTCTCCCTCTACAATTCGCACTCGGGTGAACGAGGCATTTTCAATCGCGAGGCAGCTAAGAAAACGGTTTCCAAATTCGGGCACCGCGATCCAAATTTCGAGTTCGGTACTAACCCGTGCTCCGAGATCATTCTTCGTCCGTATCAATTTTGTAACCTCACGGAAGCTGTTGTACGTCACGACGATACCAAAGAGACTCTTATATACAAAGTCAAATTGGCTACCATTTTGGGTACAATTCAATCGACGTTCACAAAGTTCCCTTATTTAAGAAAAGTGTGGCAAAATAATACCGAAGCAGAACGCTTGCTTGGTGTGTCATTAACTGGTATATTTGACAATAAATTATTAACTACACAAGGGACAAAATTAAATGAAATTCTTAACGAACTCAGAGATGTGGCGAGAGCTACAAACAAAGAATGGGCAGAAAAACTTGGTATTGAACCAAGTACCGCAATCACTTGCGTCAAGCCAAGTGGAACAGTCTCTCAACTTGTTGACTCTGCGTCAGGAATCCATCCAAGACATTCTAAGTACTATATCAGAAGAGTACGAGGAGACAAAAAAGATCCACTTACAACCTTCCTTGTGGAACAGGGCATTCCTAGCGAAGACTGCGTATATAAACCGACGCAAACAACAGTCTTTAGTTTCCCTCAAAAAGCACCCGACGGATTAACAAGAGAAGATGTTACACCTATAGATCACTTAGAATTATGGTTGACCTATCAAAGAGAATGGTGTGAACATAAACCTTCTGTTACCATATCGGTTGAAGAAAAAGATTGGCCAAGTGTTGGAGCATGGGTATGGGATCACTTTGATGAGATTAGTGGAGTATCATTCCTACCATATGATGGTGGCACTTATCGCCAGGCGCCATACGAAGAGTGTACAGAAGAGCAGTACAATGAATTAAAAGCTAAAATACCTAACATTGATTGGACACATTTTAAAGAAGTGACTGACAATGTTGAGGGAGCCCAAATGCTTGCATGCGTGGCAGGTGTTTGTGATATCTAATTTCACGTGGTGGTGAAGTAGGGGGCTCTGTAGTTTGGAGCCTCTTTTTATTTGGAGAAAACACAAATGATTAAAAAAGCAAAATTAAAAGTGTTAAGTGTAAAAGAAAAAGGTGATACATGGTATATCACAGTAGACACTAATGAAGAAGGTCGTAGAATACTTATGCAAGCTGGTATAAACCAAGCACTAAATAACATGGTAAGTGATAATTATAAAATATTATCATGGTGGCAACGATTTAAATACGCATGGAAACACGCTAAATAAATTATTTACGGAATAGTATGATAGTATATCGAATGAAACATTTGAACGGACATATTATGTTTAATCGTCCAATTAAAATGAGGGTATCTGATAAAGATAGTAGAAGATATGCTAGAATAGAACGTAAACTTAAACGAAATTCACGATATTGGTTAGGAGATTAAAATGGCAAGTGAAGCAGGCAAGGGAGATAAACGTAGACCTACAGATATGGAGTTATTTGAAACTAATTTTGAACGTATCTTTGGAAAGCCTAAAAAATCTCGTATGGATACCATTGGACAAAATGGTAATGAAGGGTTACACTATGATTCTGATGATGCAGTTGACCGATGGTCAGCCGTATTGCGAGATGAATATGATTCTAAATATTGGAAAGACCAATGATCTATAGTATCGACTTTGAAACGAGATCTTTTGCAGATTTAAAAGATCGAGGGCTAGATATTTATGCAAATTGCTTATCTACAGAAGTTATTTGTATCGCCTTCGGTACATCAGAAGACAACGTAATTGTCAATGAGCCAACACACGCCGCGATACAACCGCTTTTAACCCATGTTGCTAATGGGGGTAAAATTGCAGCTTGGAATGCGCTCTTTGAATATGCCATATGGAATTGTGTTTGTGTTCCAAAATATGGATGGCCTGCCCTAAAACTAGAACAGTGTATCGATACTATGGGTATCGCTGCAGCTAACAATATCCCACAAAGCTTAGATGAAGCCGGTCAATTCTTAGATGCAGAATTTAAGAAAGACCCTATTGGTAAAAGGCTTATTCAGAAACTATGCAAACCCCACAAAGATGGCTTCAATAAAGACCCCGAATTAATAAATCAGTTATTTGAGTACTGTAAACAAGACGTTAAAACAGAGATAGCCATAGGACGCATTTTAAGGCCCCTAGACGCGTCTGAACAAAAGATATGGGAGTTGACTCAAAGAATTAATATTAGAGGTGTTCCCGTCGATCCTATTGAGTTAGATTTTGCAGTAACAGCCGTTGATAATGCTCAAGAAGCTATTAATCAAGAAACATTAACTTTAACTGGATGCAAACCATCAGAACGTGCCAAACTATTAAAATGGCTTAATGATCAAGGTGCTAATTTAGAAGATTTAACTGCTGAGACTGTTGAGGCAAAGTTAAACGAAGAGCATTTAACGCCGAACGTTAAACGTGCATTAGAATTGCGACAAGAAGGAAGCCAAACTAGCGTGGCTAAGTACGCTAAAATGTTGGAGATACAAAACAATGGAAGAATTAGAAACACGTTGGTCTATCATGGGGCGAGTACTGGCCGTTGGGCTTCGAGGGGTGGACTTAATTTGCAAAATATTGCACGCCCTACATTGGAGGATAACGCTATTACAGACGCGATTACACGAGTCTTTAGCACAGGAGTTGGCACGATGTCCGAACTCTCCTCCCTTGTACGATCTGCAATTCGTGCTCCACAAGGGCAGACCTTCGTGGATGTCGATTTTAGCTCGATCGAAAACAGAGTGGCGTCTTGGATCGCTAACCAAAATGATAAAGTAGAGCTATTTAGAAAAGGGTTAGATGAATACAAGGTATTTGCATCAACTTCTTTGTATCGAGTACCTTATGAAGAGGTGACTAAAGAACAACGCCAAGTCTCTAAATCAGCCGTTTTGGGTTGTATGTTTGGACAAGGTGCTAAAGGTTTGGTTGAGTATGCTAAAGGTATGGGCGTTAAATTGACAGAAGGCCAATCAAAGAATGCCGTAGATAATTATCGCGCATCGTATCCAAAGGTTAAAGCATTATGGTATGCGTGCGAAGATGCTGCTATTCAAGCAGTACAAACGCCTGGTGTTGCATTTAAGGCTAATGATAGAGTGGTGATGAAGTTTGATAAGGGGGCTTTATGGATGCGTTTACCGAGTGGTAGATTGATATGTTGGCAAAGACCAATGTTGGAATCAGTTATGACGCCTTGGGGTGCTGAGAAGCTTGCTGTTACAGTGCATGGACTTAATACATTTACCCGTAAGTGGACGCGGAACGTTCTTATTGGAAGTTCCATATTTCAAAGTGCCGTCCAAGGAACCGCTAGGGATTTCCTTGCCATGGCTATGCTCAGTCTTGAAGATAAAGGATATAGTGTGTGTAACAGTATCCATGATGAAGTCCTATTGTTAGTTGATGAATCTAAACAAGATGTTGCACTAGATGAAGTCATTAAGATCATGACAACTACACCAAAATGGGCGCCCGATTTTCCTCTCGCTGCCGAAGGGTGGGTAGGAACTCGCTATCGCAAGTAATCTAGCACTTCCAACGTTTTAATGATGCGGCTTTACGCGTTGGGTTTCCGTGTTCATCTTTCATAGGGCCAGGCATGCCTGACATTCTTGCACAAAATGATTTTTTACGAGATCCACCTTCTGGTTGTGGGGCTTTTAAATGACTGCCTGTTTCTCTATTATACTTCTCACGACCCTTGGCAGTTAAGCCTGCACCTTTAGATACAGGTAGCTTTTCGCCACGACCTACAGCTAGTGATGGACCACCTTTTTTCATTGGCTTTGCAGTCTTTGCTGACTCTTTAAAAGCCTCTGCAGTAGGTGCACCTTTTGATCCAGGTTTGCGCATTTTCTCTCCACTACCTTCTGCTATACGTTTTTGTTTAGCGTGGATGTTTGAATATAGTCCAGGTTTTGTTGCCATAATTTTTCCTAATTATAATCTTTAAAAGGTGATTTACCTTGACGCATTAAGCGCATAGCTTCTTCTCTTGCATGTTTCATTAAAGCTTGTACATCTGGGTGATCTGGATCTAGTAAACCAACTTCAAATTCTTGAGCTGTTTTAATCATGTCAGGTGACATGTTTTGTGTAATCATTGGATAGAATGGCTCATCAGAAGTATTACCCCCTAATGATTGTTCAGTCATAACATCACCAGTTAATGTAGGAATCTCACCTTGCCAACCTGATGTCTTAGGCATCATTTGACCTTGATAGTTTCCTTGCTCATCTTGCCATGATCTTAATCCATACGGATTAGGATAATTCGTTGCCGCTAATCCACCTTGTTTTGGGTGTGTTTGAGTTGTTGATCCACCACCTGCAAAGAAGTCTTTTAAAGTAAAATTATTTCTTGTTTGTTCTTCTGGTGCAACAAGAGGGTTATCCCCATATTGTTTTTTAAAGTTTTTTAAAAATTGTTCTTGATCATAGTAATGATCAATATCATCACCCATAATTCTACTTTTATATACAGAAGGTTGCCCTGGAATTTCATTTAATTGATCTCTTAAATCTTTGCCAATATCTAATTCAAGAATTGTTTTATCAAATCCAGCTTTATCTAAAGCAGCTGATCTATGTCGACCTTCATGCCCCGTAATATTTAATGGCGTACCTAAAGCTTCTTTTATAGAAGGAGATGTAATTAAATCCAAGTTTACTTTAGGAACTCTATTAAAACCACCTTGAGTTTTTAATACATTATTTGCAAGATGTGAAATATAATCAGCTTGATTTAATCCAGCATCACTTTCTAAATTGAGAAATCCTGAAGGGGATTTAACATATGTATTGTGATATCCCGGACCTGAAGGTAATGCATATGCATATTTATCACTGAATTCCGAAGGATTGGTAATAGTTAATAGATTAGGTCTACGGCCGGACCATCCAGCGTTAGCTCTAGAAAATAAATCAAATAATCCACGTTCATCAAATTGTTTTTCTAAATTAGGAACTTCATCTGCCGCTCGTTCTAAACGAGTTGCTAAATAATTTCCACCTTTTTCTTCATTAATTAATCTATCTTTAATTTTAGCTATCAAGCTTGGTGTAACTTTTGTTCCAATAGATCCTACAGCCATGGGTCCAAAGTTTAATGCCATATCCATCATGTCTTGTTCAGTCATGGGCTTTGCTGGCTTCTTTAAATCTTCAATGATCTTGTTACCCTCACCACGCATTATGCGAGCTGCGGGAGCATCACCTTTACGCCAATCATCAAACGCTACAGATAGCGGCGATGACTGATCTACAAAAGACGTAGCTTTTTTATCTTTGACATTACCGCCCCCTTCAAAGGCGGGAACTATTTTTTTATGTGTGCTAACCCACCGGCTTTTTTAGATTGTGTTTCATTGCTTGGAGCAATTGCTTCAGCGCCTAATCCTAAACCCATACTCAATGGTAGTCCTACTGTTTCTAATGGTGGATAAAATTCGCTACCTAATGCAGCACCCCCACCAAGAATATTCATAGCACCAGAGACTTTATTTCTCCAGCCTGGTTGTTGAAGTCTGTCAACACCGCCTACTAATTGAGCACCAGATAGAGCTCTACCAGCGTATGGAAGAATTGATTTAATACCTGGGGCATTAGCAACTTTACCTATAGCAGATCGGGAAGATGTTTTTGCGGCTTCTTCAGCAGCAACTTTTTCTGCTGCAGCTTTTGCTGCTGCTTGACGGTCTATAATTAATTGTGAATTTGTACCCTTTGGCACTAATTCAGGTTTCTCTATTGAGATTTCCCATTTTGCCGCTTCTTTAGGAGACATCGCAGCATGTTGTGCTTTAATTTTTTCTAATTCTGCATTAAGATTATAAATATCAGCACCAGATGCATGCCATGCAGGTGTTCCTGCTAATGGATCTTTTGCAGCGGCTGCAGCAGCAGTTGGGTCTTTACTTGCTAGTGTTTTATTTAAGAGATCAATTGTTTTATGTTTTAATCCCAATCCTACATCTTGAATAAGTTTGGAAGCTGCTCCAATTGCGGCACCTGCTGTTTTAGTTTGATTTGGATAATAATTAGGTGCATTTAAATTACCATTTTCATCCGTATGATTTTGAACAAGGTCATCAATAAATTGTTTTTGGTCTTCTGGAGATTTATCTTCAAAATGATTTGGAAGATTAACTATTGTTCCATTAATAGCATATTGTCCCATGTTAGTCTCCTACCTTTTGTACAGTATGGCCAGCATTTGTTTTAATTGCATTTTGTGGATTATCTCCAAGCGACTCTTTACCGGGGGATAAACTTTTCCAATGGCCATAAGCATCTGTCGATTTAAAATTAGTCCATGTAGGTCTAATTCCCATTTTGGCTTCTTGTTCATAAAATTTTTGCCAAGCATTAGCTAAACCTAAATTTTTAGTAGCTTCATGTTTAATAAGATTAATAGCAAGTTGATTAGACGTCGTTGGATCATCCACACTTAAACCTTTAGCTTTTTGTTGTTGACCTAATTCCATGTTAGTCATACGACCAGGGAAGTTTAATTTAGCATAAGCGATACCTAATTGAGTAGCTAATGCATCAGCATTATTACGATAACCTAATTCTTTTTCATTTAATTCAGTATTAGTAATAGCATTTCTTAAATCCCAACCATGACCTGCTTCTGATCCAGGTTTTTTAACACCAGGTAAAGCTTCTAACCAAGGCACTACATCTTTTAAAATTGGATGGCTTGTAATAGGAGCAAAAATATTTGGATGTTTATCTAAATATTGTTCATATCTTTGTACATCATCAAGCGCATTTTTAGCTTGTGCAGCACGTGATTGTAGATCCTTAATATCAAGCATGTCTTCTTTTTCACGCTCATTACCACCTGTTGTTTCAATTGTGTTTTTAATATCTCTATTCTTTGCAATTTCTTCAGGCGCTGTAGGATAGCTTTCTATAGGTGCTGGTCTTGTTACAACTTTTGGAGTATTGGGAGTAACATTAACAACTGGAGCTGCAGGTATACGAACATTATTACTTGCATCAGCAACTAAAGTTGGAGGCACATCTGCAAATACTGAATTACCATCAGCATAATGTTGAACCCTTCCACCTTCTTTGTATTCAGTTCTTGCTTTTGGAACAAGAGATGGATCAGGAACAAATTTAGGAGCTGCAGGTTTATTATGTATTGGGGCATTTGATGAAACTATAGGCTTACCAGTGGGATCAAGCTGTTGTCCTGTTGAAGGATCCATAATAGTTACATTTGGCTGATTTAAATATTTTTGAGCATCTCTTAATGACATTTGTTTAGTAGTTGAGTTAACACCCTTACCAAATCCAAGAAGAATAGGTTTATTCCACTCAATATTATAAAAGTTTTTAGCGCGCTCTACGTTAACATCTTTAGCATATTCATTATAAATTTTATCCCATTCAGCTTTTGTTTGAGCACCAGCTAATGCATTTTGAATTTCAGTAGGTAAAGTATAAATATTAGAAATTCCACCTAAATTAGCAGATCCTTCAGCACCAGATGGGGCATTTGCACCAGTTAAAAATTTATCTTTCATTTTATTAAATGCAGCTTGGTTTGCTTGACCAGCTTTAAACTGTTCAATCTGCATTTGCATATCAAATGCGGATTTAGCATTATCTTGAGATTGTTTTTGGATATTAAGTATATCTTCAGGATTTCCTGTGCCATATGCAATCGCTGATTGTAAATGTTGATCCAATGGAGACATCATATTTCCAGAACTACCTTCTCTTTGATTCTTAAATGCTTGCATGTTTTCTAGTATGCGTGCAGATTGTTCAGGATCATAAAGGCCAGTACCATAATTAATACCACCTTTACCTTTTGCTCCCGTTCCAGTTCCAGATTTCATAACAGTAGAAGTACCTTGAGTGTCTCCTGAATCTGATGTATTATTTAATGGTGAATCAGTAGACATGCCAGGATCACGTTTTGGAAATGGCGAATTGCCACCTAAAACGCCAGGAATACTTAAAATAAGAGATAATGGATTCATAAATATTTATACTTTCAAAATTATATTGTCATACCTGGATCAGAACCACCAAAATATGGATCACTGCCACCACCACCACTATATGGATCATTGCCACTGCCATAAGAAGAATCTGCTCCGGTATAAATAGGTAAGTTACCATAAGAGTCAGAACCTGCTGTTCCATTACCACCACCACCAAGTAATCCACCTATAACATTAAGAATACCACCAGAACCAGATCCTATACCAAGATTTTTAAGAATATCTCCACCAGCTCCAAGAATACTACTAATACCCCCAATTTGAGCAGCTAAAGGTAACTGAGTTGTAACTTGTGTTGATTCAGGAGCTTTAATTGTATTTAAAATTTGAGCTAAATTCGCTGTTGACTGCATTGGATTAGCTTGTTGTAATTGACCTAATGCCGTTTCAGTTGCAGTTCCTTGTGAACCCACATTTCCTAAAGCAGTATTAGCTCCAATAGCTGTTTTTTGAGCATCAAGAGCTGCTTGATATTGTCCCGGCAACATTTGAGCTTGAGCATTAGCAATAGCTGTATCTGCAGCAGTAGCATTTCTTAAACTACCAAATTGACCACCAGAGATTGATTGTGCATTTGGTTGAGCTGTATATTGAGGAATAAGTTGTTGTAGTTGTTGATTTTGTGCTGCAAATAACCCACCTAATGGTGTTGCCGTATTTGGAGTAACTTGTCCAGATGCCGATGTTAACCAAGGATTGGCGTTAGATGAAGCTATTGAAGATAAATTAGATTGAGCTTGAGCAAAAGGATTAGTAGGGCCAGATAAATTATTAATGGCTTGACCTGCCACAGTATTTTGTAATGTTGGCATTGCTGCCGCACCAGCAGTTGCTTGATTAACAACATTTTGTTGTGCCTGGTCATACCACGCAGGCATTGCCGTAGTTGAGGTTTTACTTGTGGTTAATAGACTATCTAATCCAGACATTATTTTTTCACCTTATGATTTGCTTCTGATAAATAAGATAAAACACCTTTACTATCTGGTGGTAACTTATTAGGAGCATGTTGTTGTTTATGTTGTCTTATTGTATGTAAAAATTTATCTAAGACTTTAGATCCACTATCATTACTTCCATTACCTAATGATGAAACGACATCAGCAGGAATAACAAATTCACCATTAGCAAGCATGGCTGGTACACTATCAGAAGTACCGTCTCCATCACCTTGTACATATGTATTTTTCATACCACCTTCACTATAAAATTCAGGAGTATGTTCTGCTTCTCCACCTTCTGCATATAGTTCTGGTTTAACTGCAGGTACTAAATTTTCAAAACCTGTGGGTTTATTAATTAATGAAATCGGAGCAAAAGTTCTACCATGAAACGCATTATGAGATAGCGATGGATTAGGATTATCTCTTAACCAATTTTTATTTGATAAGCCCATATCAGTAGTGCCACCAGTAGCAAAATTAACTGGAGATCCAAATGTTTCGGCTTTAACACCACCGCTTGTTAAATTAATTGGAGCACTGCTTCCTGGCGTTACTTGAGGAACAACAACAGAAGAATCAGTTAATCCTTTAGCTGAAGAGTACGGATCTGATCCTTTAGATGTGCCTGTGCCTGTACCTGTACCTGTGCCTTTACCACCACCTGATGTAGAACCTGGGAATAATCCTGGAATATTAGGAATGTGTGGTAATCTTATACCACCGAAAGGATCAGATCCACCAGGTATTTTTGATACATCTGTTCCAGGAGGAACACCTGGATCCCATCCGCCATATGAATCTGTGCCTGAAATATAATCTGAGCCAGGGTCAATGCCACCAAAAGCATCGCCGCCAACACCCGGATCAATACCACCAAATGAGTCGCCACCTGGAAGAAAATCTGAGCCTGAGTCAAAACCAAGAACATCCCCAATACCGATATCAATTCCTAAGACGTCAGTTACCCCTGGAACAAAGTCACTGCCCGGTATAAAATCACTTCCTGGTACAAAATCACCCATTACTTACTCCAATACGATCGAATATATTTTTTCAAAATAACCAGCACCAAGTCTTTCCAGTAATTTACCATAATCATTAGATGGTTTTACTGACATTAAGATCCGTTGTGGTTTCCGTTCTTTAATCTTATCTATAGACCACTTAATAAATGTAAAAGCATTCAATCCTTTTCTATATTCAGGAAGAATGTATATTAACGTGGATGTTGCGGTAACGCTTTGTTTATAGTGTATATGTCTACCTAAAATCCACATACTGTAACCTACAAGATTACCATCATCTCTGATAGTATGAACCTCAGCTCTATTTAAAGCTTCTAGTTTAAAATATTGCTTATAATTAGGATTTAATGGGATCTTATCTAAATGCTCTGAGGATTCTTCGGCATGTTTTTTAAATAAGTTTTGTACGTCTTTATCAGATGCAAAGACGGCTCCCGGTTCTTTTTGGTAGGTTATCATCTAGGTATACTAATGCAAATTTAGCTTAGTTTACGCCCACTATTTATTAGGTTTTCCGTTAATTATAAGGACAAACTCATTAGCCCAGTCTTCCCATTTACTGAATAGAGTAGGATCAGGAACTAAGTAACTTGAAAAGGATGGTAATTGTGCTATATTTTTAGCCGTAATTTGCCAATCTGCTTCTTCGCTATAAGGAATAGGTTCTTGACCATAATACATGACTAAATTGCCATTAAAATTTTCCCATGTTGTGTATTGAGGTAAGAATGGAAAAACATTCTGAAAATTATTAGCCATTACGGACGTTCATCTCCAAATTCAGCAGTAATAAGATTTCTGCCCATTTCGTAATTACCATCAATAGTATCAGATTCAAATTTAAGTCTAATTTCACGATGCTCAATACGTAAATCAATTTTTTCTGTATTTTCATCAAATGCAAATGGGCCAGAATCTTCTATGGGGCCGCGAGCAAATTTACGACCTAATATGTTTAAATTCATAGAACCACTTTGTACAAAATCAGGTTCTAGTCGTCTTAAATGCATACGACGGTTAATACCAATTGCCGTATCTTCAGAAGGCGTACCACCTACCCAACTAATATCACAAGTTGTAAAACTTGAATAAATAGAAGATTCAGCATTAAGTGTTATTTTGTTTAATCCTGATTCATGTTGCCAAATTGCGTAGCCACCTTTTATAATATAAACACTAGTACCTACACTTGGGGACGATCCAAATGTTGTTGCTACGGTAACTAAAGTTGCTCCTGGAATACCAATGGTTGTATTATTAATAAATTGACTTGTTGTAATTAAATATTTTGGGGCTGATATGGATTGATTTGAAAACGTTAAATATTGACCAGGACTAAATACTCCAGATTGATCACCTGATAAATAGAATTGAAATGCTGTTGCAGCAGATTGTCCTGTTGGCGTTGATCTAATAGTGTATGCTACGCTATAGGAAACATTATAATTCCAATCACCCCAAACAGGTGAGGGGAATACTTCTGTAGTAAATCCACTTGATCTTTGAGCACCTTCTGCTTGACCTGCATCATACCAAATTTTATCTTTAGTATTATAAATAATAGCATCTGTACATTCTGTTGCTGATCCCCTTGGGTAAAAGAACCAAATTTCATTATATTTAGGAACTTTTGTAGCCCATACTTTTTGACGTTGAGTATAATTAATATTATCAAATAGCCAGTTTACATTTTTATCATTAGGTAATACATTGACTTGACCATTATATACATAGAATCTATCAACACCCATCCAAAAATATAATCCGTCCATTTCAACAACAGCGCTGGAAGACATAATAGATATTTGGCTAGAGACAATATCATACTGCCAATAAGTAGGAGGATTGTTAACAAATGAAACACGAATTAAGCTATCAGTTGCCCAAAATAATCCTGATGGTGAACTTGTACCACCGCGAACTGGCATGCCCTTAATAATTTTACCTGTAGCTACGTTAACCTGATTAGCAAATGTGCCATTCCAATCTGTAAGTGTTTGATTAGTATAGACTGCATTAACATTATTATTGGCAATATATCCATTTGATCCATATACAAATATGAATGGGTGAAGTACGCAAACTCCACCATCCACTGAAATAGGTCTATATGTAGGGGATGTTCCGCTTGTATCGGCTAATCCCGTCATAACCCATTGATTATTAGCATTAGGAATAGTGGAACCTATATAAACTTGAGAAGCGACACCGTTATCTATATTGTTTAAATTTAATCCAGGATGGGATATTAAATTTAAAGTACCGCCTAAAGGGGAATATTGATAATCAAATTGCCATAATAATCTTGAATCCGTTTGAAAATAAGTGTTTGCTAAATATACAGTTGATAAAGTTCCAGAAATTGCAGACCCAAAATTAACAGTTGTAATACCTACAGCAAAAGATGACGAAGATACTGTGTAAATAGTTGAATTTGCAGTTTGATTTGTTGTTGCGGTGCCTGTACCGGTACCTACACCTGTTGCAATAAAAGATACGCCCACTGTATTAGAAGAGGCGCCTATTAAAGTAAAATTTGTTGTACCTACAGATGCAATGGTATAAGAAGTACCAACAACAAATGCACCAGAAGTAATAAGTTTAGAAAAAACAACTTTTGTACCTGCTGGAAAAGTGGAAGTATAATCCGTGGAACTAGAAATAGTAAAAGATGTTGTAGTATTTGTTGCTATTGTGAATGGAGCATACCCTGTAGCCATAATGGCTGAGTATGGGCCACTACCAATACCAAAAGATTGTCCTGTTGTAAAAACATCTAAACCATTTTGATTACCTGCAAAAACATAATTAACGCCATTATAGGCATTCATAATCATACCACGTGGAATACCATTAAATGTATTTGATAGTGTATTGTATCCGCCTATTTTTTTAGGTATGCCACGTTGAAAGCGACACCAAACACCATCACTAAATTCACGGGATTCAAATGTAGTACCATCTCTTTTTATACCGGGTTGGACACCTAATGTATAAATTTGATTATACTGGGACTGTCCTTGCTGCTGCTGTTGTTGATCTGCAGCCATTTAGAAAGTTCCGCCTGGTATAAGCCCCGCATTTAATGTTGCTGGTGTTGATATTTGAGGACTTGATGTATTAGTATTATCTATATTTAACATTAATACACTATTAGCTGTTAAGCCTAATTTACTAGTACCTTGTAAATACATACCAGTATGAATATCATTTGTAAAAGAAAAGGATGGGTTAGTTTGTGATCCATTTGCTGCAAAAAATATAGAAGTTGATGTTTGAGTAATTGGATATATAACACCTGCATCTACAACAATGGTGGCTACACTATTTGCACTTAATACAAAAGTTGATGAAGTTCCTGAGATAGAAAAAATAATATTATAAGCACTTGAAGTTGTACTATTTACAAGTACATAAAGTTGAGTAATATTAGGTAAAGTAACTGTTAAATTAGTTGTACGCGTGCCCGATAACGCAACATAAGTTTGAATAATTGGAGCATAAGATACTAAACTATAGGTAGACCCAATAATACTATCTACATCATATGTTGCTGCAGAAAAAGTTACATTGGCTGGAACATTCCATCCTACTGTAAAAAATTTACTTGTAGAAGAATCATATAAAATAGTACCGGAATCACCAGGATTTGTAATAATACTGGTTAGTCCATTAATGGTGGCTGGACTTGTTGGTGTAATTGTTAGTGACCCTGTGCCTGCATTTCTAAAACTAATATACCATCCAGATGAAAGTGTTGTTACGTTAGGTAGAGAAAAATTACCAGAACCGGAAGTCCATACAAATGTAGCTGCTCGACTTGAATTAGAAATACTAGGAGATGTTGATACTTGAACAATATTACCTGTTGTTGCAAGTTGACCTGCAATTGTTGTAGTTAATCCATATCCAGCAAGGCTTGCTGCATCTGCAGAAGACGTTCCAGCACCAAATGTAATATTTTGCCAAACACCCGCAACCGTTGTATTATCTGTCAAGTAAAAATATAAACAAACACCAGGCGCAATAGAAACAACAGAACCGCCCGTATTATTTTTTACAGTAAATGTATTGGATCCTTTATTGCGAATTAAAACATCAGCACCTAGGGTTCCTTGATTAGCTGCAGGTAGTGTAATAGATAATGATGTTGCAGATGCAACACAATCCATAACACGAGCCAAAGGAACTTGTGTGGCATTAACAACAGTAGGCCAATAGAGTGTTTGGTTAGATGCAAAAGTTAATGCATAAAAAGAAACATCTGTTGGTTGTACAATGGTTCCTGTAAAAGGAGAAACAAAGGTTGTCATAGATTAAGGTTCCTGAATAGTAGTATTGCGATCCACACGACGCGCATTGTCTTCTTTTTTAAGCGCAGCTAATGAATCATCATAGTATTGCTTCCAAATTGGAAGTTTGTCTAAAGCTTTTAAATAACCTTGTGCTTGGAGTAATGTACCAAATAACATGGCTTGGGGACACTCACGTGTAAATAAATTTTGTTGATTAGTTGAATCTAAAGGTTGAATTAAACTAAAGTACGTTATTTCTATTGGATAGGATGTATCGGGTGTTGGTGCAATTGCCCAATTATTATAATCGTAATCTGCATAATACAAAGGTTGACCTGCATCAGATTCAGATTGATATTGAGATATATAATCTTGAGATCTAATTAAAATAGGAGCGCCATTTGTTTTCATTGAAATGGTTTTACGCCATCTTGCTGGTTTTTGTAAAATAACTTGACTAGCAGAAAGCGTTGTTTCAACAACAGTAAGCTGTAAGAATGTTTTAAGTTCTGATGCAATAGCAGCTTCGGCTAATCCAATCAATGATGGAATTTGAGCTATAAATCCGGCATCATCGCGCTCCATATAAGAGATGATATCTGCAATTAAATTATCATAAGTTTGTTGGTATGCGTTAGTCATTATCTAGTATAGTAACTTATGTTAGGTTGATAGTAAATAGGTGATTTATCACGTTCTTCATTTGCTGCATCAGATTCAAGTTGAACTGCAATTTTTTCTAAATATGCAACTCGACCCATATCTATATTAGGTAATTGTAATGCAAGTTTATGGGATAAAGATGATTGAATAGAACTAATCCAACGATCTGGTACATAAAGTTGATTTGTCAATGTACCAACATCTTGCATTTGTTTTTCAATAATAAGTTGAAACATTTGAAAATTATTATTTGGTACTGGCCATAAATACATTGATGGGTCAATCGTACGATCAAACCAATATTGTAATGATCTGCCACTTGGAAATTGTTTATTAGGTAGATTCCAGTAATCATCACGATTTAAACGAGCAAGAGGAATAACTTGTTGAGATTGAGCAAATTGAATAGCTCGTAAAGAAAATGTTGTTGCAACAGTTTCACGTAATCGATAGTAATAGTATGCTTGTGTGATATTGATTGGGTAATATGCCCACTCTTTATCGGCTAAAGTTATACTATCAAATTGATCTATCGCAGACCAAGTTGTACCATCATTACTAGCTTCAAGTACTAAATTATAGGTAGCAGATCCACTTGGGGCATAAGCGTTAAAGCCTACATAAAAAATACGTGTTTGTTGTTGGTACTGAGCACCAAACCAATTTTTACTTATTGTAGATGTTGCATGCGTTTCAAGTGCTAAAGATTGATCAAATAGATTTGGAGAATATAAATTATCGACGGGAAGTGCTTCAGCAATAGTGGGATTAATAAGATAAACCCAGTTTGCTTCTTTGACATCAATGGTACCCGCAGGCATGGACATCCATTGGGTATAGGCTCTAGGACCAATCAAATAATCTTCAAGTAACCAAAGATTAACGCCTCGATTAGATAGATTTTGTAAGATGTAAAAAAGAGCCTGTTTACCTGCATTGATATATTCAGGCGTCATTTCTTCTGCAGCTTTACCTGCATCACGATAGGCGTAAGAGATTAATTGATCTACATTAATCTTTGTTTGATTAATAGTACCTGAATAAGCCAAAATTTATCTCCCGCGACCGGCAGCTTTGCGCATTGGCTTTTGACTAAAGGATTTACCTTTATCGGCTCTTGCGAACTCCTTACCTACTTTTTGTGAAATCCCTACTTTTTTTGCAAAAGTTGGAGAATGGGCTACACCCTCCATAAGATTATGCTGTGATTTAGATTTGCTAGGCATTATTGATCCGTAGTTCTTTGATTAGCAGTTTGAAATTGTGGTGAATTTAAAAGTGCATCAACGCTTTGTGGATTTTGACCACTTCTTGAATATGGATTATTCATAACAGCATTTGTTGGATTTACATAAGCTGGAGGTTGATTAGCATTGAATGTAGTATTCATTGCATTTGGATTAGCGGCTTGTTGAGCTTGTTGTCCACCTTGCATACCAGATTTTTGATGTGCTGCTAACTGTGCTGCTAACATAGCTTGAAGAACTCGTTGTTTCATCATTTGTTGTTGATTATTATTCAAACGACCTGGGCCATTAGCTCCACCACTAGTACCTTGATTAGGGGATCCCATAATTCCAGCATTACTTGTAGGCATTACACCAGTTAGTGCACCATCAGCCATGTGTTTAATGTGTCCACCTTTTTTATAACCATCGATATCATCAATAGCATTGATACCTTTACGGTTTGGTTTGACTGCTGCTTTGTTAGGAGCATCAGCTTTTTTGTCGCTTGTTGGTTTTACTTTTTTAATAGCATCTTTGTCGCCAGCTGGTTTTGATTTTTCTTTTTCTACATCAGAACCGTTAAAGTTTGGTTTAACTTCAGCTTTTGATGGAGCATTAGCTTTCTTAGCGCCAGTTGCTTTTACTTTTTTAATTGTGTCTAAATCGCCTGAAGATTTCTTCATTTCGATTGCGCCGCCAGCTTTATATTTTTTAACTGTGCCAGCTTCTTTTTTAACACGATTACCTTTTTTGAGTTTGATCTCTGTTGGCTCTTTATCGTGTTCTGCTTTGTCGTGTTGTTTGAATGCTTTTTTGATGAGGGCTTTATCTTGGCCTAAATCAGCTTTACCACCTTCGCTGTATTTACCACCTTTTTTCATGGCACCGCCGCCACATTTTTTAGCAGCTTCACTTACGCTGCCGCCGCACTTCATTTTTGGGAGTTTTTTAAATCCGTCCATTATGTATCCTCGAGGTTAAATTTGATTGAAATGGGATGATCAGTCCTTATGTGTACTAATGCATAAATATCAGGCTTTTCGCCCTGTTAGGAATAATTCTCTTTCGACCTTACGTCTTTGCTCTAAAACCGCAGGTTTATTCCATAAAAGCATAGCATTTGCGGCTCCTACATAGTCATTTCGATTAAGTTTTTTAACGACTAAAGATGATCTAAATCGATCTGCACCTATATTAAAGCAAAAACTATAAAGGGCGTCATATTGGAATTCTGTCAGTTGAGCTGTCACTGATTCAGCAATCATGGTTTTACAGACTTCTAAGTCCTCTTCAAATAAAGAGAACACTTCTTTGTCTGTCAAGGTCGCTGTTTTAAGATACCGTTCAGAAGGCTTAATAAGGTGCCCTATACCAATAGTTAAATACCCCTTGGCATCATGATATGCTGTATTTTTAAACCCCTCCAAACGTTGTATAAATACAATATGATGAGGTTTAAAATTATTAAAAGTAAAAGATTGTTCAGTATTACAAACTGAACTAAATATTAAAAGTGCGAACGAAATGTACAGTACTAATTTTTTCATAGTAAGTCCTTTCCTTGCGTCATGATACCGCAATTTAAGTAGTAAATCTATAATTAATTTAGGGTTGGAAAACGCCTAGGATTGAAGAATCCGAGGGTTAAATGAATGTTTCATGAGGTACCTCCTATGAGAATAGCCGTGTGCCATTACGGTCTATGATGAGTTTTTGGAGTCGTGGCGCTTGCCCTTGGGGAGCAAAGCCGATATGACACCATCGATCAAATTCCAGTATGACTTGATCGTATTTAAGATCGCTTCCAATAATCGCAAGTACGATATTGTGAGGCGAACCAAAAGCCGGACAAATAATATCCGCTGCCAAGCCTTTTGTGTGCGCGCTGGTAGGTTTACTACCCAGCAACTCATTAACAGCGAGGCTACGGTAAGCACTGTTAACGTGTATAGGATTATGTAAAATAGTTCTAACATCTTCTAACCTCTCTGCAAGGGTTTGTAAATTACTTAATATTACACTATCCGTTGGCTTATTGTCAATGTTTTGACGGTCTGCTATTTCTGAGGCAAATAGCTCTTCCAACGTGAAGTGCGGGGTTAATCGGGTCATTCTTCTGATTGTTTATTAGACATTGGAGTTGAATGAAATAACATTTGGTCCTTGGCTTGACTACCTGCTGAAGATCCAAAATAAAAACCAATGACGCCTGTCCAGGCGGTACCTAATGATCCTAACATAATCATTAAAGCATTATTAGTTGGATCAACTTTATTAAAAAATAATAAAATAAGAATACCAAAAAATCCAACGGTAGTAATAGAAGCTAGGATAGCTGGAATTTTTGATTGGGTGGCAATCTGCATATTTCTTGCAGATTCTTGATTCTTTTCTTCTATTTCAGCAAAGTTTAAACCAAGAGATTGCGCTTGTTTTTGAAGTTCTATTTCGGCAATCTTAACCTGTGCTAATTGATCCGCATTTAATTTGCCAGTAGTAATGATATCATTAACTGTATCTGGAGCTATATCTAATGCTTTAGATAACGCAGTTACAGCCAATCCAGCTAATGGCCCACCAAGGGCGGATGCTATAGTCGGAGCAATTTGTAACAGCCAATTCATTATGGCTTATCTACTTTTTGATCTAATTTATCTTCGATGCGATGAAGTAAATTAATGATCTCATCCCAACGATCGTGAAATTCGTCACGTCTCATGTATACCGCTGGAATAGAAGCTTTAAAATCAGATAAATCATCTTTTAATTCTTGAACCGCGTTCCATAACTCTTTACAAAACCAACCGATGCAAACGCATATAAGCGGCAAAATAGTATTAATAAGTGATTGCATCTCCATGACTTTCTTCTTATTTAGTAAGTAATGTATCTAATTTTTGTAATAAAACTATAGTTTCTTCAACTAATGCTTTAACTGCTTTTAATAGGATTTTAATTATCCATAATGCTGCAGATTTTAAAAAATCAACTAATTGTACTAATTTTTCTTTCATGTGTTGCTCCTTGGTTATTGTATTACTTTTAAATCATTAATAAACTTAATACTTGGTAATTCAATTTTATAGTAATTATTGCTTTTTATATCAATGACTAATACAAAACAAGATTGAGATTTAGCATTTTTTTTAAAATTAACTGAGCATCCCACAATGATTTTATCATCAAGAATACTAAGTCCTCTTAAAAATGTACTATCACTATCAACAATTTTATGAGCACTAAATTGCTGTGTCTCTAAATTAATCTCTAGTATTTCACCAGTACCTGTAGATAGTGTATACATAAGATTATTATAAAATTGTATACCATGGCAACATTTACCGGCTTTTGCTACTAACTTCGCGTCTAATGTTTTTTTATCAATATATCCAAAATCAGATTCTACGATATTTTTATTGTGTCGACAAAAATATATTTTATCTCCACCATCAAACAATGAGTTAAGATGTCTTGAATCAAGTTGATCTGCCGTTTCTGGCACATTGTGAATATCAACACGATTCAAAAGATTCACATTAACAAATCTATTTAATTTATTTTTTACATCATGAATACCAATGGTATCTATGGCAGTATGGCATATATAAAAAGTATCTTGATCTTTGATAATTTGATGGGTATTAATCATCATGGGGACATTGATATTTTTTATATAAGCATATGTTGTTTTATCAAATTGTGCAAGTTTACTATTTGATGCCACATAAATATATTGGTCATCAATATCTATACCGAAAGGCCTGTAAGTAGGTCGTCCCTTATCTTTAAGACTCGGGGCATCAAGTTCTTTTGTTTTACTTTGACGATGTATTTCTTTATTAGTTTCTAAATCAATAACAAGAAAATCGCATTCTTCTGTGGTAACTAAGAGTTTCATAGGTCTAACTCCAATATGAAATTAATAACCACTCTTCGTTTATAATTTTTAGGTACTGCAGATCTATGTGTTGTTTTTGAATTAAACCAAACACAGTTACCTTTTTTAGGTGACGAGGTTAGTACGACTGTCTTTCCATCATCATTAAATACTGTAGTATCACCATCTGAATCTGTGACGTAATATACAAAACTTACAAAATTAGCCGGATTAAATATATCCATATCCGTATGGATTAGGTTTTCAAGTGATGCTTCTGTGTGTGCTATATTAGGTAATAGATTTCCTTTAATGCGTACTACTCGTTTTATTTTTAATCCTGTTTTTTCAACAAAGTAGCCAACCATTGCATTGACTAAATTAAAATGTGGTGACCATACTTTACGTTGTAAATAAAAAACATGGGTCATTTGGAAGATGTCTTTATCGGGGGTTGCTGGTACGATATTTTCTGAATTCCATTGCCATGGAAATGATTTAGACATCATGAGCTTATGTACAGCATCCTCCAGCTCCTGAGGGAGTAGTTTTTCAATAATCATACGATTATTTTCCTTATTTGTTATAGGTTTTAATGTAGCATTGTTCCCAATCTTTACTAATGCACAATTGAGCTTCTTCTAGTCCTATTTTACCTAAACAAACTTGTCTGTGCAATTCATTTTCTAACTTATCTTTTTTATGGGCATTATTTTCACCACAATAGCTTTGTGGCCATAAGTTATCCCCATTATTGCTTCCACCTAATTCTAAACTAATAAGGTGATCTATTTCGTAACCTTCAGCACAACTAGATTTGTCATTACTTTTCATGCCGTAGTTACTAAATACATCTTTTTTTAATGACTCTGGTACATTACGTACTAATGATGTAGAAGTAGTACAAAGCTCTTTTACTGACACAATTCTAGTTTGGCCTGGTGTTATTTTTGAATTAGGTAATTCAGCAGGCACGCCATTAGATAGATGAAGTAATCCTATAAGCAGTAAACCCGCCTTAGTAGAATTAAGCATTATACTGCCGGTGGTAGTTCTACAGGGTTAGGGTTTTCCCATGTCCATGTAGTTTTATTTAATACCCAGTCAGCGCCTGGTTGTGGGGCATAGAATACATCGTTTTCACGATCATAAGTATAACCGATACCTGCATAGTTGCCTCTTAATGCAACACCGCCATCTGGGTTACCATCTTGACCGTAGTGTACGCCACCACGTGTGTTGTATGATGTTTGAATCCATTCACCTGGTGTAGAATCTACGTAGGTATCAAAGAATTCCTTCTCGGCTACTATAACTTGCGTTACCTTACCGTCTGTTACTTTTGCAAAATGTGACATTTGTTTCTCCTTGTTAAAAATTGTTAAGCTGTATATGTTCCAGACCCAGCAGTAGTCCATTTAATTATAGTATTACTTCCTGATGTTGTCACTGTTGGTGAACCTGTTGTAGTACCAGAATAAGCAGTTGTGGGTATAGATAAAATAACTACACCTGAGCCACCTGACCCTGAAGAATTAGCATTTTCTCCAGCTCCACCGCCGCCACCTCCAAGATTTGTTGTACCAGGAGTTGCTGCTGTGGATAAATATGAACCATTACCGCCTCCGCCAGCACCACCAGGTGCTACTGCACTTCCAGAATTATGCGTTGAACCACCACCACCGCCAGCATATGTAGCAGGTGTTCCAGTAATAGATGAAGCAGAGCCTGCACCGCCTGTACCGCCTTCTTTACCATTTACACCAGAAGCATTAGCCCCTACTGCACTAGCACCACCACCACCACCACCAGCATAACCAGAACTGCCACCTGCGTAACCTTGTCCTGGAGTACCCGCTGCGCCACTTCCTGAACCTGATTGTTGACCTGCACCACCACCTGAACCACCAGTTTTTGCAGCTACAGCATTATAAGCACCGCCACCACCTCCACCAACAGCAGTAGTAGCTCCAGTAAATGTTGAATTTGTGCCCGACGTACCCCCAGTATTATTTGATGTTGTACCGGCACCGCCCCCACCAACTACCGCAGTATAAACTGTGCCTGATCCTTGAGTTAGAGAAAAAGTACCTGTTATATATCCACCAGCTCCACCGCCACCAGAGTTACCGCTATTATCATGTCCTCCTCCACCGCCACCCGCAACGACTAAATAAGAAGCCGTAACAGGAGCAAAATAAGAAGCGTTAATAGAAACCCAAGATGAGCCGTTATAAAATTCAAACGCTAGGAGTGTTGTGTTATAGCCTGAGTAGCCTGCAGCGGGTGTCACTGGGCGATTTGCAGTTGTCCATGAAGCTGTCACAGTCCAGCCAGTACCGTTATATGTTTCGTAGGCATTGAGGGTTGTGTTATAACCTGTTTGACCTGTAGCAGGTGACGCTGGACGACCAGCCGTTGACCAAGTTACGTTGTTAATCCCTGTTGTTCCGTTGAGTACTAATGCCATATGATTCTCCTAAATTCTTTTAAGCTGTGTAAGTTCCACTACCTGCGGTAGTCCATTTAATAATTGTATTTGATCCACTTGTCGTAACCGTTGGGCTTCCTGTAACTGTTCCTGTGTAAATTCCTGTAGGGATTGATAATATCACCACACCTGAACCGCCAGCAGCGCCATTAATTTGTGGACTAGCATCTCCGCCACCACCACCACCACCTGTATTAGCAGTTCCAGCTGTTTGAGTTCTAGGGTATGGAGTATTATTTCCACCATCACCGCCGCCACCTAAACCACCTGTTCCATTAGGACTTTGACCACCACTACCTCCACTACCTCCACCAGCATAATAAGCAGGCGTTCCTGTAACAGAAGATGCAGAGCCAATACCACCAGCACCATTAGATGGGTTTCCAGAATTACCTGCATTTCCTACCGCAGCAGCTCCTCCGCCTCCTCCACCTACAGCAAAAGGACCAGCGCCACCAGCTCCTCCAGCAAAACCTTGTCCAGGAGTGCCACTTCCACCGGCTCTTGAGTTAGCTTGATTTCCTCCACCACCTGATCCACCTGATGCTCCAGCAGTACCAGTAGAAGTATTTCCCCCTCCAGCGCCCCCACCTGTAGTAGATGAAGATATTGTGCCACCTATAAATGAAGATGTAGATCCGTTACTTCCATTACCACCAGGAGTTCCTGAGGTACCACCAGATCCACCACCACCAACAACAGAAGTATATATAGTGCCAGAACCATAAGTTATAGTAAATGTACCAGTCAGTAAACCACCAGCACCTCCACCACCACCATATTGATATCCACCACCACCTCCACCTGCAGCCACTAAATAAGTAGCCGTACCAGTCAAAATAGAAGTATTAAACCCAACCCATGTTGTGCCGTTGTAAAACTCAAATGCTAATAAGTTTGTATTGTATCCTTGGTAGCCAGCTACTGGAGAACTTGGTCTATTCGCTGTTGACCATGTAGGTATGGTTTCCCATGCAGATCCTGTGTATTGTTCTAGTGCATTTAACGATGTATTAAAGCCTACTTGTCCTGCACTAGGTGTAGCAGGGCGACCTGCGGTAGTCCATGAGGCTTGGGTAATACCGTTAACTGGATCTAAAACAATAGCCATTAAGCAGTTTTCCTAACTCTTGATTTCTTGTTTAGTTTTGCTTGTTCCATAAATTCTATAAATTCTTTGATGGTTTGGTGACGAATATATTCATCTCGTATTTCTTGTGATGACGGTGCTGGTTCGGTGTTAGTCTCGTCCCACGATACGATTTCAAAAGTACCTCCAGAGGCTGATAAGCCGTAAAGTGCACCTGGTCTTAATGACTTCATCACAATGTCAATACCAAATTGAAAACCTTGTTCGTTACTAAATTCTTTAATAAGTTCTTCTATAGTCATCTTAGCCATATTATATCCTATGCTGTGTAAGTGCCGCTACCTGCGGTAGTCCATTTAATTATAGTATTACTTCCTGATGTAGTTATTGTAGGGCTGCCTGTGGTTGTACCTGAGTAATTAGCTGTGGGAACGCTTAATATAACTACGCCTGAACCACCAGCTGCACCTGTTAAAAATGCTCCACTATTTCCGTTAGCTCCCCCTCCACCTCCACCAGTATTCGCAACACCAGTTGTTGGCGCAGTTGTTCTATCAGCTCCGTTACCTCCGCTTACTGCTGGAGTGCCTGGTCCACCTATACCGCCATTTCCTGTGCCATTACCACCTCCACCACCACCACCAGCGTATGTTACTGAGGAACCTGATATAGATGATGCAGAACCTGCACCTCCGTTACCACCTACTGAAGCTCCACCATTAGCACCTACAGCAGAAGCACCGCCTCCGCCACCTCCAGCTACGTTACCAGATGAAGCTCCACCATTATTTCCTTGACCAGGAGTACCAAATCCAAAAGTTGTTCCACCATTATTTCCTGTTCCCCCACCAGAACCGCCATTTCCACCAGTTGCAGCATCTTTTCCACCATAACCACCGCCTGTTGATGTTATAGTAGTAAATCCTGTGCCTGATATTACAGAATTAGAACCTTGTGTGCCATTAACACTATTAGCACCACCATTTCCCCCTGCACCAATGGTAACTGTGTAAACTGTACCTACAACTAAAGAAGTTGTACCCGTTAAATATCCACCGGCACCTCCACCCCCTGCATAGTAAGCTCCACCACCACCTCCGCCACCAGCTACCACTAAATAACTAGCAGTATAAGGAGGGCTAAAAGAAGTTGCATAAACATTGCTTGTAGCTAACCAGCCTTGAGTTGAATCTATATAAGTAAGTGTTAAACCTTGTCTATTTGTTTTTATAACCGCATTACCTGCTACGCCATTTATATTTGATCCATTGTTTCCTACAGTAATATTATTAGTTGCACTTGTTCCTGCATAGTCAATAATGACTACAAACTGACCACGTGTTGGTGTTGCGGGTAGAGTTACTGTGAAAGCTGCGCTTGTTGTGTTGCAAAAATATCCTGCGTTAGCGACTGCAGTGAACCCTGTCGTTTGTACTGTTGTGTTCCATGATACTGTGTTGGGTACGGTTGTTGACGCTGTTGTAATTACAGTGCCTGTTTCTGCTGGCCATGTGAGTGTGTTAGTCCCAGCAACGCTAGGTCCTTGCACTGTTATAACACCCGAAGTATCTCCTGCTATACCAAATTTAGCCATTATGCTGTGTAAGTTCCTGAACCAGCAGTGGTCCACTTAATAATTGTGTTAGAACCTGATGTTGTAATTGTAGGTGAACCTGTTGTCGTACCAGAGTAATTAGCTGTGGGAACAGATAGTATAACTACCCCTGAACCACCGGCACCTCCAGGAGAAGTTGGGTTATTTGCTCCACCTCCACCTCCACCACCTGAATTAGCTCCACCAGCACCTCCTGCAGATGATGTACCATTACTACCCCCATTAGATCCTCCAGTACCTTGTGTTCCTCCAGGGGCAGCAGATCCACCTCCACCTCCACCAGCGCCACCATTACCAGCGCCTCCAACAGAATACATACCACCGCCTCCACCGCCAGCATAAAAAGCAGGTGTTCCAGTTATACTTGATGCAGTTCCTGTTCCTCCAGTTCCTGCAGGATTTCCCGGAGAAGGACTTGGTCCTCCAGTTGCACCTGCACCACCACCTCCACCGCCAGAAGCATAAGTCGGTCCATTAAATCCATTACCACCACCATTTCCTTGTCCTGGAGTACCTGTACCAGCAACACCTGATGAATTAAGTGGAACTCCATATCCAGCACCTCCACCAGATCCACCATTTCCAGCAGCAACAGATGGTCCAGAAGAACCGCCACCGCCACCACCTACAGCAGAAGTTACTCCTGGGAAAGTTGAATTACTACCAGAACCGCCAGCAACTGATGATGAACTACCAGAACCACCGCCTCCTACAACTGCTGTATAAACTGTACCTACTGATAAAGTTACTGTACCAGTTAAATATCCTCCAGCACCGCCTCCACCGCCTGAACTCCATCCTCCTCCCCCTGCACCTGCAACTAATAAATAAGATGCTGTATATGGCACTTGAGGTATAGGAGCAGTTGTAGAATAAACATCAGCATAAGCTAACCATCCTTGAGTAGCATCTACATAAACTAAATTAATTGCTTCTCGGTTTGTTTGGATTAATACACTAGATGTTGAGCCTTGTATTTTTAAGCCATTAGGATTGATTGTTATATTATTTGTAGCCGCTGTGCCTGCGTAGTCCACAATAGAAATCATGTTACCTGCTGTTGGAGCTGCTGGGAGTGTTACGGTTAGAGCACCGCTTGTTGTGTTCATTGGGTAGCCTGTACCTGTTACTGCTGGGCTGACACTTGATGTTTGTACTGTTGTCCAGTTGATTGTATTAGGTATACCTGATGTTGACGCTGTTGTGATAATCGTACCAGTTAAGGAAGGCAAAGTGATAGTATTAGAACCTGCTACTGCGGGTACAGTAAGCGTAAGCGTGCCGCTCGTATCTCCATTAAGTAAAATAGAACTCAAATTAATTCTCCTTAAATTTACATTTGTCCATATGATATCGGTTCATATTTCCTATATAACCAACTTTATTACAATGTGGACATTCAATAGTTTTAAATAACTGGCTGTAATGTTTTGGTTCCATTGGATGTTTTTTACTCCAATGACCATTTTGTTTAACGTGTTCTGCAATATCAAATATTTTATCTTTTAATTCTGAAGTGTATTTTACACCTTTATTCCAAGGTACATTACCTTTATCAAAACCAAAGCCTTTTTTATGTAGGGTATCGTATATTTCTTTGGCTAATTTCTTGCCTTTATTCCATGGCGTGCTTGGAGGATGTCCGCCACCCTTAACAACATTCCAGCCAATCTTATCTTCAGCTCTTAGTTGAGATTCTATCATTAGGCAATAGGCTAAATCTGATACTAATAATACTTGTTTAACTAATTTATCCCAACCATAAAGTTTTATAGCGTTTCTTAAATGGTTATTTTCACCATGTTTCTTATGGTATTCCCATCTTTTCTCTACTTGACTAGATACACCAATGTATCCTTGCGTGAACATATCTGTATGGTCTTCATTTCTAATCCAGTATACAACGCTTGACATAGTTTATCCTTAAGCTGTGTATGTACCTGAACCTGCGGTTGTCCACGTAATAATTGTGTTAGAACCTGATGTTGTAATTGTTGGGCTTCCTGTGGTTGTACCAGAGTAACTTGCTGTTGGGACGGATAAGATTACAACACCTGATGCACCATTACCTCCCGAGTTAGTTGCTGGATAACCAGCACCACCACCACCGCCACCTGTGTTTGCTACCCCTGCTGTTCCCACAGTGCTAGGAGCAGTAGTACCTCCTCCATTACCACCACTTACTGCTGGAGTTCCTGGACCACCTATACCTACACCTGCACCACCAGAACCACCACCACCACCGCCTGCATAAGTAGCAGGTGTTCCTGTAATTGAAGAAGCCGTACCTAATCCCCCTGCCCCACCTGAACCAGGAGTTCCTGTGCCTCCTGCACCACTAGCACCTCCACCGCCTCCTCCACCTTGAGCTGATGCGGCTGTACCCGCACCGCCAGAACTTCCTTGACCTGGAGTTCCTGCATTTCCAGGAGCAGGGGAACCAGCAGCTCCACCAGATCCCCCACCAGATCCCCCAGTACTGCCATTTGAAAATGGAGAAGCGCCAGCACCACCACCACCACCACCTACAGCAGTAGTTAATCCTGTAAAAGTAGAACTTGTTCCTGCTATTCCCGCATTACTTGGTGATGTTGCACCACCACCTCCCACAACAGCAGTATAAGTTGTTCCTATAGTTAATGTAGTAGTACCTGTTACCAATCCACCTGCCCCTCCACCACCACCAGCATAATATCCACCACCACCACCACCCGCTAGTACTAAATAAGAAGCTGTATATTGAATGGCAATTGAAGATGTAAGTGCTTGCCAATATGTACCATTCCAATATTCTAAATTAGTTGTTGTAGAGTTATAACCCATTTGACTGGCAACAGGAGCAGCAGGTCTTGTAGTAGAAGTCCAAGTAGGATAGGTAATGCCATTTAAGCTGATTGTACTTATCGTACTACCGTTGCTTTGTAAGGCTAAAACCCCTGATGAGTCACCCGTTGTGACTATCCCACCACTACCAGTAGTAATTGCATTTATTGTTGATGCCATTTGATTCTCCTATTTATAATACTAGCCAGCGTGATCCGCTTGGTACTGTGACGACAACGCCACCTGAAATTGTTATTGGACCTATGCTATGTGCTGCATATCCTGCAGATATTGTATAACTGTAATTAATAGTCGTATTATTCACGAAAATTCCATTATTTGCAACTAATTCTTTTGCTTCTAATGCACCTGTTGAGGGCGTATATAGTAAATTAGCATTGCTTGTATTTACTGTTGTAACAGCGCCAGAAGTAACATTTGTAAAAATTGGATATAAAGCTGTTGCCGTACTTGTATCATTAACAATAGAAGCTCCACCTACAGGCGTCCAAGCAGTACCATTATATCCTTCAAATGATATAGAATTTGTATTAAAACGCAACATACCTTGTGTTGCAGGGCTTGGTTCTTGTGCTGTTGTACCACGGGGAATTGTAATTGCGCCAGTACCAGAAAAAATACCTGCTGTAGCATTTTTATTTGCAATAATTTGAACTACATTGGCATTATCTTTATAATATAAATTACCATCTGTAATATTAATTGCAAGCTCTCCATTAACTAAATTTGCCGCTAAAGGGGCATTAGTTGTGGTTACGCTGTAATAAAGCGATATGGGGGTTGATCCTGATGCTGCCATAAATTATCCTTAGTTTATAATACCAACCATCGTGATCCAGATGGTATTGTTACTGATTGTCCTGTTGCTACAGTGATAGGTCCTACAGCTATTGCATTGCTACCGGTAGGTATTACATAACTTGCCGATACAGTCTTACTATGCACAATCATTCCGTTTGATGCTACTACGTTAGGTGCTGTTAATGCGCCTGTAGAAGGATTGGCAGTAAAGTTAGTATTCACATAATCAACACTAGTTGATCCGCTAGATGCTGACTGGAATCCTAAATTATAGTTCGTGTTACTTGAGGTGGATGTAATTGTCAAACCACCTGTTGCTGCAGCCCAAGTTGCTGTTGTACCATTGGATGTTAATACATAAGTATTTGTACCAATAGCTAAACGTGTAGCACTATTAGTTCCGTTACCTATAATTAAATCACCCGCTGTGGTAATTGGACTTAATGCGTTAAATGCTGCACTTGCAGTTGTTTGTCCTGTACCACCATTTGTAATAGCTAAAGTACCTGCTAATGTAATTGCACCTGTGGTTGCACTACTTGGTGTTAATCCTGTTGTACCTGCACTAAAACTTGTGACACCGCCCGTTGATGCTGCCCATGTTGGCACACCAGAAGCTAATGTTAACACATAACCATTGGTGCCTGCAGTTAATTTACTTAAAGTATTTGCGGCCGATGCATATATTAAATCACCCGTAGCATAAGTACTAAATCCTGTGCCGCCACTTGTTGCACCTAATGTGCCAGCTAATGTAACTGCACCTGTAGTTGCTGTATTTGGTGTCAATCCACTTAAACTTGTTTGGAATGATGTTACACCACCAGTAGATGCTTGCCACGATGCTGTCGTTCCATTCGAGGTTAAAACATATCCGTTTGTACCTATAGCTAATCTTGTTGCGCTATTAACACCATTACCAAGAATCAAATCGCCAGTTGAGGTAATTGGTGATAATGCATTAAATGCTGCACTTGCTGTCGTTTGTCCTGTACCACCATTACCAATGGCTACCGTACCTGTAACATTTGCTGCATTTCCACTAATATTACCACTAACTTGGGATCCTGGCAAACTTAACGCACTTAATGTAGTGAGTGTTGAGTTACTTGTTGCAGTAATATTTGCTGCAGTACCTGTTGTATTCTGATTAAACGTAGGCCATGTAAATGTACCTGTACTAAAGTTACCACTTTGTGGTGTTCCAAGTATGGGTGTTGTAAAACTTGGACTTGTTGCTAATGCTACAACTGTACCAGAACCTGTTGTGGTATATGATGTTCCCCACGCAGTGCCTGTTGAATTTGGTATTCCTGCACCTGGATAAACCATGGTGCTTGTTGCATTAATTGTTATTGCTGCCGAACCATTATATGTAGTGCCAGAACTAAATGTTATGTTTGTTCCTGCTGTGAGCGCATTGGCTACACTACCTGCTGATCCCGTTGTATTCTGATTAAACGTAGGCCATGTAAATGTACCTGTACTAAAGTTACCACTTGTAGGTGTACCTAAAACAGGTGTTACTAACGATGGAGAAGTATTAAGTACATTGCTGCCTGATCCAGTAGAGGTTGTAACTCCCGTACCACCAGAAAGAACAGGAAGGGTGCCAGTAGTAAGAACAGAAGTTGATGACGCATAAACTGCTCCGTTTAAAGTAAATGATGATAAATTAGTACCACCGTTTGCTGTAGGTAATACGCCCGTCACGCCGGTTGTTAATGGTAGTCCTGTTGCACTAGTCAGTACAATAGCTGTTGGTGTGCCTAAAGCAGGAGTTACTAATGTAGGACTTGTTGCAAATACTAATGCACCAGAACCTGTTTCATCTGTTACGGCTGCTGCTAAATTAGCTGAACTTGGAGTTGCTAACCATGTTGCTACATTTGTACCTAATCCAGTAATAGATCCTACTGCGGGAGTTACTGTTGTATTGCCTGCTAAAGTCAATTGACCTTGAGCATTGACTGTAAATGTGCCTACTTGAGTAGCTGATCCATAAGCATTTGCAGTGACTGCAGTGTTTGCAATACTAAATTGAGTGCCAGTAAGTGATAATCCTGTGCCTGCTGTATATGCTCCAGGGCCTGCAATTTGGGTAAATGATAATGCTGTTGTGCCAATTGTAATTGGGAAGTCTGTTGTTTGTACCCACTGCGTACTTGCATTCACTGTACCACTAATAATAAACATGGTATCACCAGGAGCAACTTCATTTTGACCAGAGCCTACTTGATCATAGTCAGTGGCTCTTGTTAAAACCCAACCTACTATTAATGATCCTACACTTGTAACAGTGTACACACCATTATATTGTCCACTTGTTTCATTTTTAACTAAAATTCTTTGTCCGACTGTTGGACTTCCACCATCAATTGCAAGTGTTGCAAATGGTGTTGTTTTAGTTAATGTAGCTCCAACACCTGATGTTCCATTGCTATAAGTAACTGCGCCTAAATCTGCTGTAGTAGCATAATTACAAGCCGCATGGTAATTAACATTGGATACTGCCGCATCTACATATTGTTTTGTTGCTGCATCTAAGGCATTGGTCGGATTTTGTGTTAATGTAACAGTAGTTAATCCACCTAAAGTAAGTGATGTTCCACCTAAACTAATAGGTGTTGTTCCTATAGTTAACGAACTATTTGTTAGTGCACTATTAGGTATATTTGTTAATGTATTAGTCGATCCACTGATTGACTTATTTGTTAATGTTTGACTACCTGTTAATGTGGCAACAGTTGAATCAATCGCAATTGTAACTGCTGCAGCACCTGTATAACTTGTACCACTTAATCCTGTGCCTATCGTTAAAGCATTTGGATTAGCTGCTGTAATGGTGCCACTGCTACCTAAAGCAACAGCAACACCATTATAGGTAACTGAACTATTTGTTAAAGAGCTATTAGCAATATTAGTGAGCGTGTTATTCGCTCCACTAATTGTTTTATTTGTTAATGTTTGAGTGCCTGTTAGTGTTGCAACTGTTGAATCAATTGCAATCGTAACTGGAGCAGATCCATTAAAACTTGTACCACTTAATCCTGTGCCAATCGTTAATGTGCTTGTTGTAGATGCAGTTACTGTTGTACTGCCGCCTAAACTTACACTATTACCATTAATGGTAATTGCGCTATTAGCTAATTGCACATTTGTAACTGTGCCACTTAATGCTGTCGTTGGTATAGTTGATGATGCAGTAACTGCACTTGTTCCATTACCAATTAAATACCCTGTTAGTGTAGTAGCACCTGTACCGCCATTTGCTACATTTAATTTGCCACCTAATGTAATCGTGCCACTTGATGTGACAGGGCCACCTGATGTTGTAAGTCCTGTTGTGCCACCAGATACATCTACGCTTACTACTGTACCTGTACCAGCCACAGTAATCCACTGTGTTTGGTAATCTAAACCATTTATTTTAGCTAATACTTGGTTTGTATTACCTCCTGCAGCAACGCCCGGACCCGCAGGTCCTGTAGCACCTTGTGTGCCTTGTGCGCCTGTAGCGCCTTGTGGTATAACAAAATTAAATACAGCAGCGCTTGAAGTTCCAGAATTATTTACTGATGCATAAGTTCCCGGTGCACCGGTATCTGTAACTCCTACAACAATCGTTGCAGCTGTTCCTGGATTACCCTGTGCGCCCGCGGGTCCTTGCGGTCCCGTAGCCCCTGTAGATCCTGTAGCACCTTGAGGACCTTGTGGAATGCCAAAATTAAATATGGCATTTTGTGCATTACCTACATTAGTTACTGTAGCACTTGATCCTGCGGACAATGTTGTCGTAGTACCAACTGTCACTGATGCTACAACTGGACCTACAGTAGATGTTGTACCATCACTATAATTAAATACAATATTACTGCCAGATAGCTGAGCACTTGTAATAAGTTTGCCAGGCGATACCGCATTAGCAACCTGCGATACTGATGACTGTTTTGTTACGCCTCTTTGTACGACAACCGTTAACTCTGAACCCGTTAAGGCAGACGCGACTGGCAGTTGCGATATCGGTTGATCCATTTTATCTCTTTAATTAAGTGTAAGTAAATATACCAACACCTGTGCCAATTCCGTAAGGATTGATAACAACGACATCTGCAGATCCTGCAGTATGCGGTGGTGTTGTTACTACTATATTTCTATCATCTAGTACAATCATACTAGAACATGGTAATAAGCCAATTGATACCGTTGTTGCATATGTAAAATACAATCCTTGAATGGTAACAATAGTGCCGCCTAAATGAGTTGTTGTGCTTGGATTGACACCCAATACACTTGGTGGGTTTCCTACTGATGGTGGAGGTGGTGGAGGCGTTGGAGTATAAGTATTACCATACTCTGCAATTGGGCCTACAGTTAAATCACCTTGCTGACCTGAATAGGTTGGTACACCTTCAATAAATATTGAATTCTCATCTTGTGTTTGAATATGTAAAGCATCCACGGCAACACTTTTATCTGGTCTTGGAAAACGTAATGCAATGTTTTCTGTTTGAATTGCAGGTAAACGCCAAGGATCAAATTGATCTACATCATCTTTACATACACGCATACCAGGAAAATTTGGATCTGGCATTAACTCGCCATACGGAAACTTCCTACTGCAGCGATCACAGATCGCTATAGAAAGAACAGAGTTTCCGCGCGTGTCGATGTAAACTGGCATTTAAGTGCCTTTAAGCCGTTTGGCTATTATTTTTTATTAAAATACCACCAGCATAAATGTTTGCAGTAAATGGACTTCCTGTATTTGATACTACTTGCCATTGAATATCAGTTTTTTCAGTATGTGCAACATATGTTGCAAAAGGTACATTTAAAACTTGAACAAAAGTTGTTTGGTTTAATAAATTAATTTCACCAGTTACATTATTTTTATTATATTCAACATATTTCATATAATTGCTTGATGTAAAACCAATACTTGCATCTGCTTGAATGTATTTTAAATAAAATGTATAACCTGCAGGAACTGTATATAAAGACATTTGTGTTTGTCCAATACCTGCATTTATTTTAGCATAAGTTGCTGAACTAATTTTTGCAGTAATATTACCTACATTAATTCCATTAGTTGTAGACATTAAATTAATACGTAAAAATGAATTTACTGTAGTAACATTAGTTGTCCCATTCATTGCAATGGTTTCTGTAATAGGTGCAAAATTTGCATCTAAACCTTGAATTTGAATACTTAATGCAGATGTGTCTGATGCAGAATCACTTACTAAAACAAGTTGAGCTGCAGAGCTTGGATAAGCGTAAGCACCGCCTGATAATGTTAAGCCTTCCCATAATGGGCCTAATGCTGTTGATCCTACGGTAGTACTATAACCAAAAATATCTAAAGACGTATGTCCCATGATTTGATTACGAGCTACTTGAAGATCAAATGGCTCATAAGCTCCCTGAACCGTAACTGAGTGCGGTGGGGCTACTTGCTGAAGATTTGTTGCCATAATTAATTGTCCTTTATAAGTTAAACAGAGGGGGAATTGCTTCCCCCGCAATTAATTAGTTGTTTGTTAAACCAGAACCGTAAGCAATGATAGAACCATCAACGTTTCGTGCAACATAAGAAACATCAAGTACGCCTGCTAATGTACCTGTAATAGCTGATCTTGCCCATGTAAATGTGATTGTTACATCTGATGTACCAACGTTAGCTAAAAGAGCGGCTGCTGCTGTTGTTGTGGCTGGAACCATTGAAATTACTCCACCATTTGTAGCAGTTGCTGTAATTGTACCAATTGTTGTAGCGCCGATTGCAGCAGTGATAACACCTGAAGTTAATGCTGAAGGAGCTGTTGTTTCAAATAATCTAATGTTTGAAATTAAAGAGCCAGCTGGAATAACAACGCTATCTACTGTTGTTGATTGTGAGCCGATACCGTATGTAGTGATTGCGCCTGCAGTAGCTACGCCTGAGAATTGAACTTGTTGAGTTACACTTGCAGCGCCAGTGTTATCTGGAGCAATAGTGCCGTCGTTTGTTGGATTATTACGTTTAAAAATACGTATTGGGGTTGTGAATGTTGATGACATGTTAGTTTTCCTTAATCTTAGTGATTATCCCAAACTGTCTCTAAGTCGTCTATCGGGAAGTGTCGATAGTCAGAGTGAGATGATTCTTCCTATGCCTACTAATGCATAAATTTTAAGTCTTTCGCCCTAAAATTGATAACAAAAAAGCCAGCATATAGCTGGCTTTTTTGACATTACTAATAAAACTATAGACCTGCTGTACCATAAATGTTACGAGCATCATGCCAACCTGTAGCATAACGTTCTGTAGCTTTATAGCGCATAGAATCAGTTTCGAAGTCGCCTTCCATAGATTTCTCCATTGGACGACGCATTACTAACATGAGACCATTTTCAGCATCTGTTTGAATCCACCAAGCTTTTGAAGAGCTTAGACGAGTCACAACGTGTGTACCTTTTGGTAACATACCTGTTGACTTGATTGGGTTCAAATCGTTGTCTGCAGTACCTGAACGTAAAACTGATTTAAGAATAACTTCAGCTTGGAATTCAAGTGCTGGTGGAACAACTAATTGTTCAGCTTTTAATCTAATACGTTTGCCGTTGTTGTCAACTGCAGAACGGATTTGAATTAACATTTGCTCAACTGATGTTTGTGATAACGAAGCTGCTGTTGATAATTGGTTAGAATAAGATCCACCATTAGCAATAGGGTGAGCTGTGTTAATTAAAGTTACACCATCGCCGCCAACATAACCGCTTGTGAAAGCAAAGTTAAGTAAGTTAGCGCATAATGTTTCTTTAGTTTCAATCATAGATTGAGCTAAGTGTTTAGCGAATGTTGAGCCAATACGAATATGATCACCATCTTCCATCAAAACTTTAGTTAAAGCATATGCTAAACCATAGATTTGGTAGATAAAACGAGTGATATATAACGTACCGCCTTGGTCGTAGCTTACTGGAGTGCCGTCAGGCATTGCAGGGGCTGCGTTCATACCAAATAACATTACTTCTTCGTGATAGTTACGTGGAATACCTTGTATTTGTTCTACAAAGCCTTTCCATTCATCATCACGCTGTTCATAAACACCATCAAAGACTTCGTTGATAATCGGTTCGACTACCGCACGAAAGTCCGTACTTCTCATTGGGGTTGCCATCTAAGAGTTCCTTTCGTTACGTTACACTGACACTGAAGCGGCAGCGAACTGGTTATTAGAAATTTGTACTTGAACGATAGTGTAAGCATCACCCCATTGATTTGTGTTACCTGCTGGGTATGCTACTTCACGACCTAATCCAACTACACGCACTTGTCCTTGAGCACCTGTACCAACTGCTGTTGCAAGCAACGCAGTAGTAGAGAAACCAGCGCCACCATTACCGATAGCAACGCCATCAGCTACTGTGTAGTTAGTTGTTGTGTCAAAGTTATATTCTGTACCGATTGCTGCTGTTGTAGCTGAGCCGTTAACTTGCGCTTCATATACTAATGCAGGATCAGAAAAAATCCAAAATACAATGTTTGTTGAAGCATCAAGAGTTAATTTTGATGCATATTTTGCTACTGAACGACGACCGTCAGAGTTTGTATACTCTACGCCATCGAACACGCCATATACCTTACCGCTTGCAGCAGTTTGGTTAGCGATTGTTAATTGACCTGTTGAAGTGATCGCTACAGGTTGGTATTGCCAGAAAGACTGGCCGGAACTCAAACTGTAAGGAGCTGTGTATGTCACACCTTGGACAAATGTGTTAGTACCTACGAATGGTACAGCACGATCTAATCCACTTGGGTGATACGCTGGCTTCAGGCCAAAGGGTTGAAATGTTGCTGACATAATGTCTTTTTCCTTTGTGATTGAAGATTGTTATTGAAATCTAATATTTTTATTATTAGCTTTTGCAGTATCTTTTTCCATTTCTAATAATCCGCCTTCAAGAATAGAGCGTCCGCCTTTACGATCTTCTGAAGTATTACGTACTTGCGCAGTAATATTACGTTGATGTTCAAGAGGGTCTTCTAAGTGAAGCATTCTCATAACTTCTTGATATACGTCTTCTGGTAATTTAAAAAGTACCATTTCATTACAACTAATACAGCCTTCAAACTTGCCTGAGCTCATTTTGCCTAGTCCTTCAAAGCCTAATCCTAATTCCCCGGCTTTAACTGGCTCATAACCCAACGCCATACGTTTGTCGATACTGTCATATGTGTTTGTTGTTGACAACCAACACAAGTGCATGCCAGGAATAGAATTCGCTGGAATGTCAGGCAGTGCGCTATTTGCCCATTTATCTCTGAACGCATCAAGGCGTTCGCGATGCGCGATGTCATCGGGATTAGCTACATTAGCTCTATCCATAACTTCTTTTGCTCGATCGGTCATACGATCGTCTAAATCTCTTTTAATTCTTGTATTAGCCATGATAATTATCCTTTATTAGCGCGATCATACGAAGCGTATGCGCGGATCATTTTATTTCGTTTATCTACATCGTCCCATGCACCTGCATCTTTAATTGCCTGAACTCTATCACGACTTAACGTAATGGTATTTGGCTTTGCAGTTGAAGTATTTGCTACCCTACTTGATGCTGTAGGTCCAGCCGATCTTCTATTATTCATGTTATTCCCTTTCGCTGTGTAGCGATGGGGCAAACGAGCAGATAATCGGTTGTCTAGTTCGTCCCAATATTCAGGATCTGCGGGATCCCAACCGTCGGCGACTAACTCTTGATCTATTACCTTGGCAATTCTACTATCTGTATCTCTAGCATCTGTATCATACCAAGAATTACGCTTTAACCACTGAGTTGCGTTTCTTTGTACCTCAGCTGTTAATGTTGTGGGTACATTTTCTCTTGGTCTCTTTGCTGCTTCGAGTTGTTGTTTTTTAAAATGTTGCATTTGTTGTAACCGTTGTTTTGCATCGGTTAACTGTTCCAAATACTCTATTTGACCGGCTGCATCATTAGATTGTGCAGCTTGTAACATTTTCATTTTTGCATATTCAACTTTTGTGGCTTCATCTTCGAGTGTTTTATCGAGTTGAGCCATTTTAAATGAAGATGCAGTACTCTCTAATTTAGCTAATCTGTTAGCTAATTCTTCATTTCGTCGTTCAAGAGCACTAATTTTGTGTTTTGATGAAGCTTCACGTTGTTTTTGTAGTTCTTTTTTAAGTCTACGTTCTTCTCGGCGCGCTTCACGAATTTTTTCTCGTTCTTCATCAGATTCTTCATTAGTTTGGTCATCATCTTGATGATCTTCTGATTCGGAGTCTGTATTTTCTTCTGTTTCAGTAGGTTCAGCCGGTTCTTCAACCTTGCCACCTTCTTTTAGTTCTGGTGTTTCATCATCTGCGAAGGCATCTTCGAGATTTTCCACTTTGGCTAGAACTGAGCCGTCTTCTTGTTCCTTAATAGGAACATCTTTTTCTTTATCTGCCATTTTCTACTTTCTTCAAAGTTAATTAATCAACAAACGCTTTCATTTTCTGCGCAAATTCATAAGACTTAATGCGAGAAATGATTTCACGAGCCTGTAATGTAATAAACACTACTGGAGCACCTTCATCACCTGCGTCAACTACAAAGCGATCGCCACCATATTTGATAGTTCTCACTAAGTCGCCTTCTTTACACCATGCGCCCTCAGGCCATGATTCAAGTGTGAAAGGATCTTTGTATGCTAAAGGGCCTATTTGCACCACTTTTGCTACAGTCTCATTAAATTTAATAGTTTGTCTTGTTTCGTCTACCAATAAAATTCCACCCTTGCTTAATGTCTTTTCTCGTCTTAATTGAACGAGTACTCGATCACCCGCAACTTCAATACCTGGGTCAATTACTGGAAAACAATCTAATTCGGAACGCATATCTGGATCCGCGTTTCCTACAACGTCAAATGCTGCCATTCGGCAATCCTCCTTAAACTTTACAGTTTAGTTGTTATGATCTTCGTCATCTTCGGACATGATATCGTTAAGCAGATTTAATGCTGCTTGTAAACCTTGATGAGTACCAACAAGACGTTGATAGCTTTCAATGTTGATGGCATGTCCTGCGGTTAACGATTCCGCAATTTTCGTTTGCTCAGTCTTTATCTGACCGATTAATTCCGTAATGATATCTTTCATGCGATTACTAATGCATCAATTTAGGCAAATCCGCCCTAAATTAATAAAAGTTGCCGCCTTCAAGTTCGTTAAGATTTTTGCCTGGACCAATTGGTTTAGCATTTTTTACTTTAGCTTGTTTAGCGCCAATTTTCCAATTATCATCTCGATGTGAACCGGAAGCGCCTTGTTCTACTTTTTGATCTGGACCGCCAGCGTAACCTGGTGTGCCTGTCATTTTATAAGCTTTACGAAAGCCTAATTCTTTTTCTAATGCCATGATTATTCCTCAGTGGATGGTTGTTGATTAAATAAATCTTGTTGTGGTTGTTGCTGTTCTTGTTGTTGTTGCTGTTGTTGCTGTTGTGCAGAAAGCTCTTGATTTTGTTGATTAGCATCAGCATAATGTCCCATTGCTTGAGATGTTAAATCAACAGCATGTTGCCTTCTTTGTTGATCCGCTTGTGCGGCTTGTTGAGCAGCAGCTTGTGCCATCTGTGTTTGATGGAGGAAGTTTTGCTGATTAATATCTAAGCCATGTTGACGGATATCTGATTCGGCTTCTTGTGATGCTTCTAAAGCCAATAAATCTTGTTCATGTTGCATTGCCAATTGATCGGATGTTAATCCAGCTTTAGCAGAAATAGCTGCAATTCTTTCACGAGATGAGTTATTAATATCTGCCATGGCAATTTGTGTAGCATTGCGTTGAGAGTCAATTGTAGATTGTGTTTGATACTTTGCTTGAAGCTCTTGCATTTTTTGTTGAAGTTCTGCCACTTTGATTTGGTAATCTTGTTGGGTTTTTTGAAGTTCAAATTGTAATTTTGTTTGTGATTCTGCTGCTTTACGTTGTGTTTCTGCCATTTGTGTTTTAAGTAATACTTGAGCAGTTGGATCAGCACTAGCTTGAGCTTGTTGTTGAGCTTCATGAGCTTGAGCCACTTTTTGAGCTAATGCAGCAATTTGTTGAGTATATTGTTGCATAGTAAGTTGTGTATCTTGACCCACTAATTCAGATGCTACAGCTAAAGCTTGTTGCGCTTCTAAATCTAATGCTTTTTCTTTATGTAAATCAAATGAATCTTTACCATCTGATGCTTGAGCTACATAAGCACGCATAGATTGTAAATAATGTAATGTTAAATGTTGTTTTAAATGATCAAGTGCTAATGTTGAGAATGTAGGACCAATAACTGGACTTCCACCGTAAGCTGGATTATTTGCATATTCTAAATGTACTTTAATGTGAGATATATGATCTTGATCCGGATAAGCTGCAGCAGGACGACCCATAGTCATCGCAACATTTTCTAATGCTGGATTAGATTCAGCAGCACCTTGTGGATTTGGTAATATTTCATCTATGCTTGCCACTTTTAATTGTTTTAATACACGACGATACATAGCTCTAACATCAAACATGCCTGGAGGTGCGGTTTTTGCCATTTCCAATATTGCTTGATTTTGTGCTAATCTTTGTGTTTCGGAAAATATGTTAGGATCTGAAACAGGACGTACGTCGTTATTATAAGCAAAGTCACGTACTTCAATTTCTTCACCACACTCATTATCCATTTCATCTAAGTACCAATGATTGATACGTGAGATAATTTCTAATGATTTAGCTTGTGATCTATGTAATCTTGCATGAATACTTGAGAATACTTTTGCGCCTTGCTCTATTAAAGCTTGAGCAGTTCCCACAGGCATATTGTTATTAGCTTCGCCAATTTTTTCTTCTGCAGTAGTTACAACACCTTTTGCAGCATCGGTTAACCAACCTAAAAGTTGGAATAATACTGATGATGGTGGATTGAATGGCATAGGCATTGCAATTTTACGAACATCATCGACGCCAGGGGCGCCTTCAATTTCCATTACTTGCGTTGGTTCGATCCTGTCACTTTGGCCACTAATGCGTCCACCTTTGAGTTTAAGCATTGTTTGACTGTTTGAAATATGTGCAGCATCCATGAGAGCACGGAGAGCTCCAGTAAGAGCAGCAGATAAGCCACCAATAAGGTGAGGAAGACCAATAGCATAAGCACCGCGCCAAGGGATAAACTTAAATTCCACATACCAATCCAATTTCTCAAGTTTTTCATCATTAGCTTCCCAGTTTCTATATAAAGCTAAAACTTTAGAACTTGATTCATCAATAGTTAAAATATATGGAGCACGTTTACCTTTAGTTAAAGGATCATCCTCCAAACGAATAAAACAAGTAATTTCATAAACTCTACGTAAACCATCAATATTTTTTGAAGGCATATCTTTGCCTTCAATTTTATTATTAGCTTTTTCAGATTGTGTTTGATCGTTAAGAGGTGCATCTGATGAATAATTATCATCTACATCTCGATAAATATTTTGTTCAATTCTTTGTAAATATGTATCTTCTGTAATATCTTGTACTTCTGTAACGCGCGGAGAAGTATAAAAATTAGTTGAAGAGTATGGCAATAAAATATTGTCAATAGGAACCCACTCACACGTTGGGCGTTTTTGTTCGCTATCATATCGCCATTTTAAAAATTGAGAACCACCAAGAGGAAGTTGCGTAAGAAGTTGTTCCATCTCATCGCGATACTCAGGTACTTGTTCAGTGAGCTGCCAATTAAGAAATGTTACTTTGCGATCTGCGGTTGCTTCTTTTTGTGCATCTGCTTCGCCTTTAATATTTGACCTAACAATTCCGTCAGGAGGTAAAAGTTCTTTTGCAGATGATGCAGCAAAGTCAACACATGACTCAGCCATAACTGGGTGGACGACTTTAGACGCGCCGTCAAAGGTGGCCCCGCCAGGCGCGTCCTTGCCTAAGCCAGTTCTTTTTAATCCTTCTTCGTACTGTTTATCTCTTTGTTTTCTTGATTCACGATCTACATCAAGAAAATCTAAATATTCTTGCGCCATGCTATCAAGAATAGATTCATCAAAAACATCGGCTAAGTTTTCATAAAACTCTGGATCTTGCTGTGGACTTTTTTTATCTTGGAAATTAACTACAATTGAGCCATCTTCTAATTCAATAACTTCTTGTTCTGCGTCTTCATGTTCTAATCCAAGTTGATCAGCTAATGCTTCTGTCTCTTCATCTTGTTGGGTTGCATCTTTAATTTTATCTTCTTGATCATCTAAAGCAGGTAAATTACCGCCTTGTTGAAGTGGGATCTGCGGATTAGCCATTATTTAACAATTCCTGAATTTTTTAAAAAGTCGACAATGATAGGATGTAATTCTGGAGTAGTAGGTTGATTAACAGAACTACCCTCTGCATAATTAAATTGTTGTGGTGGAACTTGTTTGTTTATAATCATGGCAGCTTTCATTTGAGCTGGTGATAAATTTTGTTCAGCTTTTTTCAAATTTTTATTACCGCCTTTAGCAAATTTAGGCATAAGACCTGATTCTTGAAATAGCATTTGTTTAGGCGTGTTTAACATGCCTGGTGTAGGTAATGGAGAAGCGCCTGCTTCTTCTAACATTTTTTGATGGGGTGTTTTAAGTAAGTTCATGTTGTGGGTTCTATTAAAAAGACATTTGCTGGTAATATAGTTTTATCGCCTTTGAGCCATTGAATTACAATATTGTCGCCTTCATTATTATAGCACCCAAGTAAAACTGCGCCATCAATTCTTTTTGCGATATTAGCGTAAGGATATAATACTCTTAATTCAGGAAAAGGGCAATCTGAATTAGAAATAGTAATAGTCACATTATCATTAAATTTATATTTTAAAAATTTAAAATGATCCTCGGCGTATGATGTGGTCAATAAGCCTAGGATTAATATAAAACTTATTGACAGTTTATTCATTGCGCCTCCTAGTTGGTGCCTAATCATACTAATGCATAGATTTTTCAATACCCGCCCTATTGAGCATAAGGATTTTCTGTTCGTTTTGATTGGTCATCTGCATAGGCGTAGTCTCTTGCTGGGAGGGGATCCAATTGAATCCAACCTGAATCTCTTAAGACTCGAAGAGACTGACTTAATGAATCTACATAATCATCGTGTCCGCCGGCTTCAGGAAATGAACAGACTTGACGTAAGAAACGTTTAGACCAGTCTGCATATTCTTCAGGTCTTTCTGGATCTTCTGGAATAAATACTTTGCCTTTTGCAATTAATGGTGCTACAATATTAAGACGTTGGACTTTATCTGCGCGACCTGGGTTATATCCGCGGACAGGCACACCAGCACCTTGAAGTTCTTGTATGAGGGAGATACCTGCTGACTTATCTTCCATAAGTATGAGATCTGCTTTTCGTCCTTTGCCGAAGTCGTTGTCTGACCCATAGACAACTTCCTTAAAGTCTTCTATGACTTTGCGGCGAAGTTCTGGATAAGAAAGATGAGCATCCCAAGCATCAAGTAATATGATGGATGTGCCTGCGTCCTCCCTTTCAAATACACCCCATATGGTACAAGCTGTTGGGTCGTTCATTGTTTTTTCTGACGTAGCTGGATCGTAACTGGCAATAACATACTCAAGATCTGGCGTAGGTTTGTTTGCTGGCCACATACGAAATTGTTTACGTTTGATGATACCTGCTTGCTCAGGATCTAATATTTCACCATAAATTTCTTGGCGACCAATATCTGTGCCATCATAAGTTTCTAATTGTTTAAAGAAGGTTTCAGACAAGTGCATCTTGTTGTCATATGATGATGCATTAACTACATAAACATCACCGCCTACTTTACCCTCGTTTAAATCAACAATTAATTCTTTAGGTTTTGGTGTTGTGGTAATGATTTGTTGAACGCGAGGAATTCTAGCATCTTTAAGACGCAGCGTAAACTGAACGCCATCATAAGCTTCATCTAAATATTCAAATGCACATAATTCATCAAACCAAGCACCATGGAATTGTTTACCACGATAACGTTCAGGTTCTGATCCAGGAATACCTTGAATCAAAGATCCATTGGTCAATGTAATCTCAAAAAGAGATTTGTTATAATCTTTAATAATGGAAGGGGGTATAATGTTAAGAAGACCTGAGTCTCCTTCAAAGCATGTTGCGCGAATATCGTTTGAGGTAGGAGCTGTAACTAACCAGCGAGTATTATTGTAACGCCACGCACGAATTCCAATCCAATGGGAAGCTGTGTGGGTTTTACCTGAACCCCGGCCTGCTAACATGAGGAATGTATCAAACTCTCCGTCTTCGGGTTCCTTTTGATGGGGGAGTGCTTGTAGTGCCCATTTAATTTGCCAGATGGCAGCCTCAAGCTGAGGCTTAGGCCAATGCCTATTTTTAGTGGCAAAATCTGATAAGATTTTTTCTTGCTTGGGTGTTAACATGTAGATATAAATCCTTCGCCAACAAGTATGCTGTTGTCATTTCCCGTTGTTTCAATATGCACACACATTTGGGATTGAATGGGTGTGATCTTTTTAATATATCTTCTTCCAAGATAAACTTTTACTGGTGGGGAGTTTTGAATATCCATAATTTTAATTCTAAACTTAAAATACATTGTATATGTATTTCGTCCAGGATTAAAGTTAATGGTTGTCTTTGCTCCTAATGATTCAACTAAACTTTGAATCTGTACAACAACGTTTAAGTTCCTTGATGAGAATCTAAACCTGTCAGTCTTTTTATCATACTGATCTGACTTAGCATGCATGATGCCAGTTAATAATTCTATTCGTTCTTCTACCGATGCAAATAAATAATTGGTAGGTATGCGAGATGGAATGTTTGGTGCAAATTGTAAATGAATAGCTGGTTCTGTTTTAAAAACCCGCTTACCATTTTTTCTTTTAGGTCCTTCAATAATTTTATACCCATGACTTTTAAACTTTTCATAAATAAAATCTTGGTAGCCTGGGATTGTTACTAAGTTATACTTTGAGTTTTTATTATAAAGCCAGAACCCAAAAATAAATGGTGGGATACTTAAAGCTTGGTAAGGAAACTCAATGGGCTTTGTGGTGGGTATAGAATACTTTGTTCGACTACGTTTATCTTTTAATGGTTCATCTATTAGGTCTTTTAGTTTAATAAACTTAAGCTTCCTCATAAATGGCCTGACGTTTTTATAAGCGTCTAATTGTTTCCTATGGTTCCTGTCTTGGATTAAGAACCCAAGGTTAGTATCTCCCTCAATCGTTAAATGATCGTCAAAGGTAACCTCATAACATTGGTTGGCAAAATAATGTTGGACTAGTTTAACTTGAACGATTTTCCCGTCTTGGTTAAATACATAATCACCAACTTTTAATTTATCTGCTCGTTTCCAATAATCAAGCGTTAATACTTTTTGTATTGCCGTGATTGCCATTAAGTCCAAACTTATACAAGTTTAAAAAAAGAAGGGGCTTGACGCCCCCTCAAAAACTTACCTTTTTTAAGGGTAGGTTTATTTGTTCATTACGTACATAGTTACTTCGAAGCCAAAACGCATTTCAGTAGCTGCTGGAGTTGTCCACATAATATTTTCCTTAAGATTAAGTTGTAGAATCATTCTACAACTTAACTAATGCAGGAAAATGGAATTGATGGCTACGCAAAACCATGAACGTTGTCTACGTATACTAATGCAAATTTGCGCAAATTCCTTCCAAATGCTTTAATAATTTGCGTAATACGCATGTAAGTCCTTGATTCTAAACAGTTTGTCACACTTCTTTTTAGCTAAGTCATTGATTTTAAACAGTTGTTACAATTTTGTTACAATTGTGTGTCACCCTTTGACTTCTGTAACCCATTGATTAATAACACATTGTCACACTTGTCACACTTGTTTGTATATTTATTTGATTTTAAAAAAGAAATATAGTTTACAGGGTGGTAGGTAATATGCGTTTTGAGGGTGACAAGTGTGACAAGTGTGACAACTTGTTTAGAATCAATAACTTACAAAAGGCAAAATTGCCAGATTTTATAAAAAAAATTTTTAGACAATCGACTTTTTTAAAAATATACGGAATTTATACAAACTTGCGGTCTGTGGGGCCCCCGCCGCCCCCTCCCTCGATGGGACCCAAATTGGGTGACCGATTTATATTTAATACCCTTATTGCCATTGTGGGTATATGGTTCGCTAGTCTAGCAAGGCACACAGGGCATCGTGGCTCGCTGTGCTATGCTATGACTGCGAGCCACTATGTCGGCTCAGTCGCGAGGCATCGAGGCAAGGTGCGAGCGAGGGTGCGCGCATCATCGAGGCAAGGTGGCAAGGTGGCAAGGTGCGACGCGATCGAGCGAGGCATTGAGGCAAGGTGCGAGGCGTGGCGATGAGGTGGCGAGGCAAGGTGCGAGGCGAGATGATCGAGCATCGAGGCATCGTGCGACGCGATCGAGCCGAGGCATCGAGGCAAGGTGCGCGATCGATGCGCACGCGAGGGCTCGGGGGTGGCGTGAACCTCATAAGCAAAACTTATCAGAGGCGCGCACCTGATAAGAATAAACAATTAAAAAGATTTGATATATATGGTGAATTGATTTTAATTATCGGGTTATAATCGGGGCATGCGCAATCTCGCGCATATTTAAAAGAAAGGCTCAAAATGAATCTCACAATTTCATCACCACGCGCACCACGCCTCACCACGTTGAGCGATCTCGCTCGAGGCTTTCTCTCTGATAACATTTTAGAAAATGACAGGCGCATTTATTATCTCGACACGATGCGCGAATTTATCAGAGGCAATCTATCATCAAGCCTCAAATATAAAACCGCGAGCAAATCATCGCGCCTCAATGAAAGACGCAAGGGGCGCAATATGTCAAAGGCGATCGCCACGATCAAAAAAAATCCGAAAGACATCGAGGCATCATTCATATACTTGTCATTGATCTATCAGATGAATGAAGACAAGGCGAGGCAATTCGAGCCCGCTTTCATTGATGCTCGAGTGAATTTTCGCTCGGGTGAATGGCAAGCGATCACGTTAAAAAGCATCGATTCAAATATCGAGGGTTATCACCTTATCAATTTTGATCGATATAATTTTATTTACTCATTACATTTTTCAATGAGCGAGCCGACACTCGTCGCATATTATCCAACGCTTGAGCATATGAGAAAGCGAAAAGAGGTGCGATTACGATTCGGGAAATTTTTAACCAATATAAAAAACGAGATCGGCATTGAAAGCGAATCGATCATTAAGAATTATGTCGATGCTTACAATTCGATTTTACACGCGCGCAACGGGTGGCGATTGGATTTCATCGGCTCGAATGATCGCGAGGGGTGGCTCAATATTTATCAAGATGATAGGCACGTCAATTCATGTATGAGCGATTGTGATTCGGTGAAATTATATGCGCATGATCGATCAGTTTTGCGATTGGCTTATCTTGTCAATCAAGATAATGAGGTGCTCGCTCGTTGCATCGTGCGAGAAGATTTAAAAGAGTTTATTCGAGTTTATCCAGCCCCCGAAAATAGCACCTCGGGAAAATGGTTGCTCACTCTTTTAAAAGATCAGGGTTATTCATGGGGTTGCCTTGAGGGCGTATTAATCAAAACATATAATCACGATGAGGGGGGTTATCTCGCGCCATATATCGATCGAGGCAATTCAAACGGGTGTCAATATGGCTCAATAAAAAATATCGAGGGAAAATTATTTTTTGAAATTGGCGATAGTGGCGATTATTCGCTCACAATGACAAACGGGCGCACCGAAGAAGATGAGAGCGAAGATGATAATTCAACGTATTGCGAATGGTGCGATGATTACCACCACGAAGATGATGCTGTTTACCATGATAACCTCGGGTATTCGGTGTGCGACGGGTGCGCCAATGATTACGGCATCGAGGCAATTAATCCCGATGGTGATAGTGAGTTCATTCATCAAGATGATTCGTTTTATTGTGAGAGCGACGGCATGAATTACACGCGCGAATCATTCGATGAGGGTGTTATCTTGCGCGATGAATCTACGGGCGATTTTTATTTGATCGAGGATTTAGTCGAGGTGTTCGAAAATGTATTCATTCATAAAAATCAAGTCATCTCGCCGATCGTGCCTTATATAAGATCACGCACGCGATTGACGAATGGTGATCTCGTCGCGCATTTTCAATATCTTATTGATATTGATGAGGCTCGATTCTTACCGAATGGCGAGGCGATTCACTACACGCAACTCGATGAGATGATCGAATTATTAAACTCTTATAAACTTGAAAGCGAGGCAATTAATGCGTAATTATCCACTCGGGCAAATTTTGCCTTATCTCGATCGCTTTTCTCGATCATTGATTCTCGATATTGAATCGGGCGAAATCATCAATTTAATAAAGCATCTTGATTTAAGAAAATGCACCTTTGATGAGAAGTATTATCCACGCGCGTATATGGTGCTCACAAGTTTCGGATTGATCGCCGAGCAATACGCAATTAAACTCAATCACGATCATGTCGATTTTGATGAGGATTATCTCGGATTTATTTTGAATCCAATTTTTATAAAAGAAAGAGAATAAATCATGGAAAAATTATTAAACATTTTATCGCATCGACGCGAGCATAACTCGACGGGTGAATTATCATTCGCGCTTAAATACTTGAGCCAATTCGAGCCGATGTATGATCTCAATAATGACGTGATCGCTTATCGATTCGATAACACACACCCCGATGATCGCTCGCGCGTGCTCTTTTCGTGCCATATTGACACGATGCACCGATCGAATCCCGAGCGCGTATTCCAAGAGGTGTATTTTGATTCATTCTCGAATCAAGTATTTATCGATTCAAGCGATGATTGCCTTGGTGCCGATGATGGTGCAGGCGTATTTTTATTACTTGAGATGATTGATCGAGGTGTGCATGGTGCATTCATATTTCATCGAGGTGAAGAAAAGGGGGGCATCGGCTCGCGTGCCATGGTCGAGCATCATTCGGATTGGCTCGCATCATTCACCCACGCGATTGCATTCGATCGTCGAGGCAAGCAATCAATCATCACGCATCAAGGCACGTGCAGAGGCGCAAGCGATAAATGTGCTCAATTCATCATCGACACGATCGGCATGAATCACGCGCTCGATGATACGGGCACCTATACCGACACGCGCGAATACTTCGGATTGATTCCCGAATGTTTTAATTTTTCGATCGGTTATGAAAGCGAGCATTCATCAAAAGAAACACTCGACACCGATTATCTTTTTAAATTGCGAGATCGCATCACGTCGATCGAATGGGGCGCGCTTGAATTGCCGATTGATCGGGTGCCGAATTATTCTGATTATGATGATAAATATTCTCGCTATGATTCGGGCGCATATTATTCGATTTTTGATAACCCCGATCTTGATGAGGTTTTATATATGGATAAAAGCGAGATCGTAAAATTTATCAAAAATAATAAACCCGAAAAGATCGCCGACATTTTAAGCGATCTTATTAATCACGCCTTTGAACTTGATGATTATATCGCGCAAGGCAATTCACAATATATGCGCGATGATTACGCCGATTATCATTCTTTTAATGATTCGCCGATCGATGAGCGCGCGTCACTGCTCAAGGCATCAAATCAAAGCGAGCTCGATCTTGAAAGCTCTTATTCGGGGTGATGATTTAATATTTATTTAATCATTCGAGCCCCGATTCATTCGGGGCTTTTTTTTTGGGTGTCATTTTGAGTGATTAAATACATATTAAATATGCGATCGATTCGATCAAATAGAATCAATTTTAAGGGGCTTTTTATAATCATCAAGCGAGGCGATTCTCGGCTTAATGATAAGACATCAAGCCTCATAAAATAATCGCTTATGGTGCGATTGTGCAAGCCATATAGTAAAAAGGGGCTTTTTAAAGCCATTGAGGCACGATCATTTTTTGAAAGGGGGGTTATATCGAATAGATAAAAATAATCGCTTAAATTGCGATTGTGCGATGAATTGCACGCCATTATTAAGCATTTTAGGGCTCGAGGCATGATTTTGAGGCGATCAGGGGCATTTTCTAAAATTCGAGGGGCATTGATAATGAGAATCATTCTCATTTAATAACCCTTGCGCCATTGTGGTTATTAATAACCATGATGCCGTCATGGGTATTGCCAATGTCACTTGGATAAATCCGAAACCCCAATGTCACTTGGATAAATC
>JGI24890J29729_1000116_pt1 | contig 64683 bp, 56 predicted proteins | sample FreactcultureFD7_FD_29729 | JGI IMG/M metagenome (IMG submission 29729)
ATGAATGGAAAGCATGGGAGGGGCGGAGAGTGGCAGTAGGGGCTCGTAAAGGATCGGAATCTAACGGAATGCAATGGACCGGATCATAATGGAGCGGCAGGAAAAAGAAAACCCGCTTGAGGGATTGACTCCTGAAGCGGGGTTAACGTATTCTACTTTTGCACGATAGAATGTCTTCATGATCCTCTAGTTAATGATCATCATCAAGAAAATTCTTATCAAGCACACAAATTGATTCTTCCGAGAAGGAAGAGCACTCTGCCCGAGTGATAGCTAGATGACCAAAGTGGTCTAAGTCTCGACCCCGTTCCCACGCTGTGAAGCGCTAGAATGAGGGTACCGAGGATCAAGGAACTGGCAACACGTACTAGCGAAGACGAGGCAGACTAAGGGATTCGAGTTTTTTAACTCGATGGCCGTCCTATTCCCCGCAACCCGAGTTGATCCCTACCGCGCTAACGCTTGGTAAGGGGACTCATGCCAAACTTTTGAGTACAAAAGATTTGTCAAGAGATCCCCGTATCCGTTTTGGAAAATATAAAAAATCCTGCGTTGCGCTATGAAAACCTCTGTTGAGGGAGCGCCGCTAGGAGTTGAAACCTCTGGGACAGAAGAATATCGGAACTATGTAAGAAGCCTAGGCGACCGATCCCGCAAAGATCCCCGGCCCCGTACTTAGAAGATACCTGCGACTTTTTTGTTGACACCTAAGCGGCAAATAGTTCAGCATTCTTAACATGAGTAAAGACCGCATTGAAGAGATCAAGAAAGAAGTTGGGCAGCTTTGGTTCGATAATGGGCAAAATGACTGGATTATCAAAGATGCCACGAGGCAGATTGCCTGTAACGACAATAAGATTTGCAACCTAAACGCGGAGCTAAAGAAGCTTCAAAAGAGCATGGAAGTAAAGCTTGCTCCTCCCTTAACCGAGGAAGCGCATGTTCCAACGCAGTAAGCCTATTAAAACCATGCTGCCAACGGGTGTAATGGAATTCAACCTATGGGCAGATAATATCATTGCTCAAAGTGGGTTACTTGCCACGCCTGAAAGCCAGAAGTTTGTGCTGGCTAATTTAATCCTAGAGCTTCCAAAAGATGTGGATGCTGAAAAAGATTCCTTCTTTATCACTCGCCTTCGTAAATCTGCTGCCAACCAAGTAGCCGATTCCATCCGTACCTCTATCCGCGATGCCGCAAAAGCTCGCTTAACACAACCTGCTGAAACTACAGCGCCCGCAGGTACAGGTGAAGTTTTGGAAAAGCGAGAAGTTTCGGAAACTAGAGTTTGAATGGAACGCGGAGCTAGAAAAGAGTGGCTTTATAGACGTTGAGAAGTCTATCGGCGAAACAAGAGTGTTAAAGCAATCTTCAGATTACGCCTACAGGAAGGGCGGTGCGATTGAGTCTAAACAAGAATACTTCATTCTCCTCGTCCAATGCATCCATGATGAAAAAGAATTCTCCGATATTTACGATAAAGCCATCATGGAGTTCACTGCACTGGGATATTCTATTGCGGCTATCTCAAAAGAACTACGAGCAATGGTACCGAGCAATAGACAGCGGGGAAAGTTTAACCGCAACACGATCAGACATGTCAGACACAGGTACGAAACAAAATGGGGGATAAGGCACTGGGCGGATTGGCAGATGAAACCCCACAAGCCTCCTACTCGATTATAGCTTATGAAACAAGTAAGCTACCGGAAAACTACCGTAACTTCATCCTCTCTAAGTGGAAGCGAACCCTTAGACATGGGAACGATTACTTCAAGCTCATCGATTCGGACGCTTATTATAAATCGTATGGGCAATATATCGAAAGTTTACTTGCCAGACCAGGATTTATTCGTCTCGCTGTCCTATCCGATGACCACGATGTGGCGCTTGGATTTAGCTTGATACAAAACGGGGTGCTTCATTACGTGTATGTGCAATCGGAATACCGCAATAAAGGAATCAGCAAATACTTAATCCCCGTATCAATCCACACCATAACCCATCTTACAAAAGCAGGGATAGCTTTATGGAACCACTCATATAAACATGCTAAGTTTAATCCATTCATTTAAAGGAGTATTATGAAAACAGCAGTAAAGTTCGTTCACCTACACACCCCGTTTTTCTTTGCAGGCAAGAACTGGAAAGAAAAGGTTTCCTATACGGATAAAGGTAGGCAGGGTGGTAAACTTACCATGACTCAGGATAGCGATACCCATATGATCCACTGCCAATGTGAAGGTGATGAGTTTTTCCTCTACCCAGCAACGATCATTGGCTTCACTCCGCTTACTGAAAGCACAACTACGCAGACCAAAGAAGTTGTCAATGCTACTCCCACTAGAAGAATAGTGCGCAGCTCAGCCCAGGTCTCTGGACCTCATGACCACGTTTTTGCAGGAAACGGTGCAGGGAAAACCAATGACCGATGAGAAGGAGCTTCCTCTAGGCTGGAAGAAATCTGAGGAATATAAAGAATCTAAGCAGGCAGGCTTTGTCAAAAGAATGACAGAGGAAACACTTGCTGGGCATAGACCCCCTAAACCAATCCCTTCCACCATTCAATGCGCCAGTACCGCAGCAACCTTAGCAAGAGACCCTAACCAAGACGAAGCTCACTGGAATCGCCACCTGCCAGAAACCGGCGTAGTAGTTGAACAGCATGAGCGATTAATACCACCGGATCAATATTCCCATGCCCAATCCGTGAGACACAGACAACACAACTCTATGGGCGAATCTAAGCTATCCAGCGTTGATCAGGAGAAGCGATTGAAGGGAATCCATGCCTTTACCTACTCAGAGCCCGCAAAGCTAACAGCGGAAGAATTAAAGCAGCTAACAAGACTGGTACCTATGGAATCAACTCCATTAGAGCCTACAGTTAAGCAAGAAAAACCCATGGGCTGGTTCGCTAGGTTGTCGGCTAAGATAACAAAGGACATCCTTAATCCATGACGCCTATCAGCTTCGCGCTAGAAATACTACTCGACTGCGAAACAATTGAAAAAGCTCATAAGGCTTGCAGAAAGTATATCAAGCAACTAGAGTCACAATCCTCCCAGAACACATCTGTTAGAGCCTCTTCAGTCCAAGCGCCCAGTACGCAAAGATTGCTAGAGGCTCAACTCCAACCAACTGCGCCCATCACGCCACCACCCACAATCCATAGAATCCAGGGCGGCGAAGTACAAACATCTGCCACTTCCAAAGGACCACGCAAATGGTGATGTACCGCTCTCATTTCAATTACGAAGAAGTACGCATTGGTCGCTACTGCAGGGAAGCAAACAGACAATATTACTCAGACACTGAGATCATGCAGGCCTATCAAGACTGGGCTTATGCTTTAGGCAAACGAGAAGAAGAATGGGATATTTATTGTGACGTGAGGGATTGCTTTCCAAAGGGTACTAATGCTAGAATCGCTAAAGAGCGCTCTATCCTCAATTGAAACTAAATAGTTTGGAATAGTATATGGCAGCGCCAAAAGGCCATCCTAAATGGGGTGGAAAGAAAAAAGGATTCTCCGATAGCTTCAGCCAGCAACTACGCAATGCTGGTTTCTCTGAAGATGCTATCGTCCAAGGCGTTGTCGATATAGCTAAAGACCCAGAACATCCCAGACAATACGATGCTCTAAGAGATCTCCTCGACAGATTGCATGCTAAGAAAAAGCAAATGGACATAGCTCTTGATCCTGAAAAAAGTAAAATCGAAATCATTATCAAGCGCTGGGGCGAATGAAGCTTGAAATCACGCTTCAGCCAAAACAGGAAAAATTCCTTGAAACAATCGAAGAAAAACCAGTTACCTTCTATGGCGGCGCTAAAGGAGGAGGTAAGTCCAAGGGTCTACAACTTATTATGCTCCTTCGTAGGTTCCAATTTGCTGGCAGCACTGGAGCTATATTCCGCCGTACATTTCCCGAACTCGAAGGCAACCACATCAGACCGCTCTTCCAAGCGTTCCCGGAGCTAAGGGAGTTCTGGAATGAGGGGAAAAAGCTTCTTACTCTACCTAACGGCTCTACGCTTCAATTCTGCCATTGCTCAAATGAGGCGGATATTGATCTTTATCAAGGCCGCGAGTTCCATGACCTGGCGATTGATGAGGCTGGGCAGTGGACAGAAGGAATGTTTCGGAAGCTTTTGGGTTCTAACCGCTCCTCGAAGCCCGGCATCAGTGCGAGAGCATTACTTACGGGGAACCCAGGAGGCATTGGCCACGGCTGGCTTAAAAGATTGTTTGTCGAACGTAGGTTTAATGAACGGGAGCGGTCATCGGATTATGCCTTTATCCAAGCAATGGTGGACGACAACCAAGCTCTTATGGAAAATGATCCGGATTATGTACACCGACTCGAATCTGAACCTAATGAAGCTTTACGGAAAGCGTACAGATTCGGCGACTGGAATATTTTCGCAGGGCAGTTCTTTCAGGAAATAAACCGCGATGTACACTTTATTAAGCCTTTTGATATTCCCCATCACTGGAATCGCTTTGGAGCTTATGACTTTGGATACAATCACCCTGCCGCGTTTGGCTGGTTCGCTAACGATGAGGATGGTAATACTTACTTATATCGTGAGCTTGTCCGTGCTGGTATGCGCGTGGATCAGTTTGCTAAGGAGCTAAATAAATATGCAGACACCCAACAATGTTATCCAATCGTTGCTGGACACGATTGCTGGACGCAGAGAAGTGTCCTCAAAGATACGGCTGCTCCGCCAACGATTGCAGAGGAGTTCCAATCTCATGGAATCCTCATTAAGAGAGCAGTTATTGATCGAATTCAGGGAGCTGCGCATGTTAGAAGTTACCTTGCTCAGCGTGGAGCTAGCAAGAAGCCTCGTTTCTACATCTTCGACACGTGTCCTGTCAGTTTCGACTGCCTCTCGAGAATGATCCACGATCCAGATCGCGTGGAAGATGTTCTCAAAGTAGATGCAACGGAAGGCGATCCTTTATCCGGCGATGATGCTTACGACATGATTAGGTACGGCCTAATGAGCCGCCCAGCCATTACGGATAAGCTAGAAGTGAAACATCCCATTGGATCAAAAGAGTACTACAACCAACAAGCCGACATTAATTGGGAAAAAGAACGCGAAAAGATGATTGAAGGCCAGGGAGAATGGCCAGAAATGCCAGAGTTTCTATGAACCCCGATGGAATAAAATCTGCCGAAGCTATTCGACTGAGCAACGAAGGAATTCCCGCTGGTATAGCTGGTAGAATAGAAATGGTTATGTGGCTGCTAAATCCTGAAACAGAGGATGAATTTGGAAACATTATCCATTCAGATCCCATTATATCTATAGAAGAAGCAAAAAAACTCCTCTATTTTCCTGATTAAGCGGCAAATAAGACAAGGGTATGCTGCCCTTTCTAAAGAATAAGCTCGAAGCATCCACCTCAGCTCCGGTCGAATCGATCGAGCGCAAACCCGACGAAGATAAAGAATACGACCCGCTGGAATCAGCAGTGGAAGACTTTTGCCATGCCATCAAAGCAGATGATTACGCAGCCGGAGCAGCAGCCCTTCGCGCAGCCTTTGAACTCCTAGAATCCCAACCTCACGAGGAAAACAATGGCTAATACGCTATTTATCAACCAGCCGTTCGTCCTAGAAGGATTACAGACCTGGACATACACAGTTCCAGCTGGCGCAGGTGGCGCTTATAGCGTCCATATGGAATCCACCGAGGTTCCCCTTTCCGGCGTAACCGTCGTAGTGAATAAGAATGCCGTAGCTCAGTTCACTGCCCCAGCCCTTGGCCAAACCCAAGGTGCGTTTCAATTCAAATTCTCCATGCTTCTAGCCGCAGCCGACGTTGTGACCGTCGTCATGACTTCCGCTGCGGCGATCGATAGCCAACTAAATAACGTAAAATCAACCGTAACTATTCAACAGGGGTTTTAAATGGCCTTTAATCAAAACGTAGAGCTAGTTGGTCCATATCAATCATCTGCCCCTGGCGCAGCGGGAAGCTCGAGCTACGCATTCACCGCTCCAGTAGCAGGCGTTTACTCGCTTGATTGGAAGATCATGCTTCCTACTCCTGTAGGCGGCGGCGGCCTATCTGGAATCATCGTGACGATTACCAACGCCACTGGCCCAGTAACAATCTTCAGCAGCACTCCAGGCGCTCAGGGCGGGAAAGTAGACACCCTAGCAGCCGCTAACGATGTGATCACTTTCAGCATGTCGTCCACGGCAGCAGCAGACTTCACCACCTTGAACAACGTCAAAGCCACAATCGCCATTTCCTCGGGGGTTTAAATGAGTTTTGCAATAGCTCACGCATTAAAGAAGCGTTCAAAGAAAGCCTGTCATGGCGGGAAGATGGCTGAAGGCGGCGAAGTAGAAGCTTCTGGCTACGAAGCAATGCCTGAAGAGCATGAAAAAGAAAACGAAGCTGCCATGCATGAAGATGCCGACATGATCGCTCGCATTATGCATAAGCGAAAAATGTATTCCAAAGGCGGCATGGTCGCTAATGACGATGAGCCGATCGCAGAGTTTAAACCCAACCAATTCGATGACCTCGCGCTTAGAGATGATATGGAATCGGAATATACAGGCGCCAACTCAGGCGACGAAGACGGCAACGAAGCCATGGACGAGCGCGATCACGATGTAATCCGTAAGATCATGGCCTCAAGAGCCAAAAAGGGCCGGATGCCCCACCCTGCATAATGGAACTCCCTAACGTAAAAGAACTCGAACGCCTTCTAAAGATGTGCCGCAAGCAAGGCGTTACGGATCTTACTATGGGGGAGATGTCCTTTAAGTTTGGCGATCTTCCAAGTGAACAACCCGGCGAAGCCGGAGAGTTGGAAGCAAAGCCCAGTGACGAAGAGCTTCTATATTGGAGCGCTCAACCAGATCCGCTTGAGGGCAGACAGTGAAGATCAAACCCGCCAAGCCGCAAGTCCAAAAGATCGTTATGCAAACTCGTTCCAAAGGTGACAACGCCGGGAAGGGAGAGCTAAAGGAATGGTGGAAAGCAGAAGGCGATCAGGCTCTAGCATCCGAATTAACGGAAACAGCCGCTTATCTAAAGACCAACCAGACATATCGCGCTCGTCAGCTAGCGGCCAATGTGAGGTTGTATTGCGGCCTATCCGTGTACAGCTACGCCGGAAGCAACGTAAGCCAAATGAATCGGACAAGAACTCTTCCCGAAGATCGTCCCACGTTCAATCTGATCCAGGCCTGCACCGATACGCTTGTCAGCCGCATTGGACAAGATCGACCAGAACCAAAATTCTTAACTGACGGCGCTGATTATAAGCAACGCCACCTCGCTCAACGCCTCAATCAATTCATTTTAGGCGAATTCTATCAAACCAAAGCCTATGACAAGGGCGGAAAGATTCTGCGTGATGCAATCGTCATGGGATCAGGCGCTCTCAAAGTATATGAGGGTGACTGCGGCAAGGTCTCAGTAGACCGCGTAATGGTCACAGACCTCTTTGTCGATGACAACGACTCCATCAACGGCGAACCTCAACAGCTTATTCAACTTAAATTAATGGATCGTGACAAACTCTTGGCAAACGCCGACAAAAAGTCAGCCAAGATAATCGAGGGCACTCCTCAGTCGTATCCAGACAATGCTCCGGACAGTGGCAGGACAACTGCAGACCAGGTCATGGTTGTAGAGGCATGGAAGCTTCCTTCTGGCCCTGACATGGAGGCCCCAGGCTACCGTCCGGGGCGCCATACTATCGCTACCGTCAATGGTGTGATCTTCGACGAAGAGTGGAACAAGCCAAAATTCCCATTCGTGTTCATGACTTATTCCGATCCCTTCTTAGGGTTTTTCGGCCAGGGTCTCGCGACCCAACTTTTCGGCACGCAGCTCACGTTGAATCGCGTTCTCTATACGATAGCGCAAGCTATTACGTTGGTTGGGGTTCCCAGAATATTCATAGAGCAAAACAGCAAGGTCTCTAAAACAGCCATCAATAATCAGCTCGGAGTTATTTGCACGTACAGTGGGACCAAGCCAACTTACGAGGTCGCCCCCTGTAACGCGCCAGAACTTTACTCTGAGCGTGATAAGCTCATTCAATACGGATTCCAGCAATGCGGCGTCTCGTTTATGCAAGCGTCCTCCCAGAAACCTCAGGGGCTAAACTCAGGTGCTAGTATACGATCTTTTGACGACATTTCCACGGATCGCATGGCCACGCTTTCCAAAAAATACTCCAATCTATTTGTTGATCTTGCTTACCTTATTGCTGATACGGCAATGGAGATTGCTAAACGAGATGGAAAATACCAGACCGTTTATCCAAACAAAGATGGAACAAAAGAAATAGATCTTCCTGCCATGAAGTTCATGGATGACCCCTTCGTCATTCAATGCTTCTCTGAATCGTCTTTGCCACGCACACCCGCGGGAAGGATTCAAACAGTCACAGAACAAGTCCAAGCTGGAATGCTCACTCTGAAAGAAGGAAGACGCTTAATGCACTTCCCAGATTTAGAGCAAAATGAACGCTTAGACAACGCTTCAGAAGAGCGAATCTTTAAATATCTCGATGCAATTGTGGAAGATGGAAAATACGAGGCTCCGGATGCCTTTATGGATCTACAGCTAGCTACTCAGCTATGCGTCCAATACATCAATCTCTACTTGGCGGCGAACTTGGAAGAAAAGAAAGCAGATATGCTACGAACCTTCTTCAAGCAATGCCAAGCGCTAATCCAAGCTGCTACTCCTCCACCAATGCCAGCGGCTCCGGTACCTCAGGCTAATCCCCAGCCTCTTCCACAATCCCCTCTAGTTCCAAACGCCGTGCAACCAGCGGCATAACTAAGCGCCTGAAGCTACAGGCAGAAGGTAAGTAAAATGAAGATAAGTCCCATTGCGACTGGCGGTCAGAACATAGGCAACGTGGAAGTAGGCCAAGCTCACAGCCCAGAGAAAATGGAGAGAGCAAGAACGATAGCTCGAGGTGAAACGCCCCAAGAGCCTACCGGAGACGCTCAAGTCGATCGAATCCGTAACTCCACCCGCAAAATCACGATGAAAACGAACTTCTCTACCAATAGAGAGCTGCCCCCACAAGTTGAAATGCCCTCAGAGCCGGCTCCAGAGCCTGCTGTAGAGCCAGCTAAACCCGTAAGCGGCACTCAGGACGTAGTTGAGCAAGCGCCTGTGGAAGCTACCCAGCCGCTTAGCCCTCAGTTCGCCGCTCTTGCAAAGCAAAAGCGGGCCATTCAGCTAGAACGGGCGGATCTTGATAAGCAAAAAGCAGATATGATCAATGCTGCTGAGCTTAAATCAAATCCTCTGGGCGTGTTGCAGAAACACGGCGTCTCTTATGATCAACTTACCGAAGCTATTCTTAATACCAATCAATCAAATCCCGAGATTCAGGAGCTAAAGAAAGAGATTCAAGCCCTTAAAGAAGGCGTAGATAAATCTTTTCAAACTCGTGAACAGGCAAATGAAGAAGCTGCGTTAACAGAGATGTTATACGAAGCCGAAGCCCTCTCTAAGGATGGGGAAGACTTTGAATTGATTCGTACTTACGATGCCTACGATAAAGTTCTTCGCCATATTCATGACAACTATAAGAAAACGGGCCGCGTGCTCGATGTTCAAGAGGCCATGAGTAAGGTTGAGGGCGATCTAATGAGAGACGCTGAAAAGTACGCAAGCATCAATAAGGTGAAAAATAAATACTTCACCCCAACAACTCCTCCGCTGCAGCCACAGCAAAAACCAGGAATGCGAACACTAACCGCCCGAGATTCTGCCGTTCCGCAGGTATCCGCAAGGGCACGCGCAATCGCAGCGTTTCAGGGCACACTTAAAAAGTAAGGAGCAATATATATGGCTATCGCGCCTGTATATGCAAACAGCAGTAATCAAATTGCTGCGTTAAAAGAATTGTACGTTGATGATAAAGATTACATGAAGAACATCGTGTATGCGAAGAATCCTCTTCTAGCGATGTTCCCTAAGAATGAATCTCCGGATGGCTTTGCGGGCAAATATATCCCAGTGCCATTGGAGTACGGAAATCCTCAAGGACGCGCACACGTATTTGCGAATGCTCAGAATCAGCAAACTGCTTCTGATGTTGTTTCCTATTTCGTGTATGCAGTTCAGGATTACCAGCTCGTTACGATCACCAACTTGCTCATGGAACAAACCAAGAGCAATGCTGGCGCATTCGTAGACGAAGCAAGCAGAACTCTAGACAATGGTTTCAGAAACATATCCAACAACATGGCATTTGAATTGTTCTACGGCGGCACTGCTAGCCGTGGTGTGATTCTAACCGCTGTGCTTGCTGCCGGTGTTGTAACCATTCAACTAGCGAATGCTCAGACAGTGGTTCAATTCGAAGTTGGAATGACATTGCAGAACTCTGCTACCGATGGTGGCGCAGCTCTGACAACTGCCGGTCCAGTGATCGATGCGATCCAATTGACCTCTGTGAACCGTGGAACCGGCGTAATTGTTGGTACCGTTGTTCAAGGTGCTGGTACTACGTGGGCTCCTGGTAACTTTATTCAGGTTCTTGGTGATATCGGCACTGCCGGTGCTACCACGATCGCTGGATTGCTTGGCCTCTCAGGTCTAGCTGCCTGGGTTCCTGCAGTAGATCCGATCAATACAGATAACTTCTGGGGAGTGAATCGTAGCGCAGACCCAACCCGTTTGGGTGGATTGCGATACAATGCTACTGCTCAGACGATCAGCGAGGGAATCACTAATGCGCTTGCCTTTGGTAATCGCGAAGGTGCATCTTTCGACCTTATCGTTATTGACTTCGTAAGTTACTCGACTCTCATCAATGAACTTGGCGCTAAGGTACAATACGTAGAGCTAAGCCACGATGAAGTTGAAGTTGCTTTTGAAGCGATCCACTTCCATAGCGCATATGGAAAGATCCCCGTATTGGCAGACAGATCTGCACAAGCTCAAACGGCTTGGTGTTTGACTCTCGATACTTGGAAGCTAAGAACCCTTGGCAAAGCTCCTCATATCCTTACCTACGGTATGGAAGGTTTGGAAGGTCTACGGGTTGGTAATGCAGACGCTAAACTTTCGATGGCGTCTTAAAAGTTTCTCTGATTGACTTGGAAGCCCGACAGGGTGACAGGGCGGAACCCGCAAGGGACCGTGAACGACTAAGTGAGAAACCCTAGAAATAGGATGCGATAGTCTGAACACTGGCAATAAATAAAACCAGTGAGAAGGATCCGAAGCGGTTCTTCCCGCCGAAAGGCGAGTAACAAAGTGCTCGAAATCCGCATAGCTTATTACGGGAACGTAATTTGCTCTGCTCCTGGATATAATATGCAAGTAGCGCTAAGCGCGTAACTTAGAGGGAGGTCTTCGGGCCTCCCTTTTTTCGTTTAAGCGGCATACCGGACAGTACTGAAGCACTTTGTGCATACTGCCGGGCAGGTGGGCTGGGGCCACTCGGAGAGAAATCCCCGGTCATCTTAGGAGCCAGCCTATGTCCCAGCCTCGTGGTTTTGGTTTTAACGGGTTTAAATATTACACCAACATCTGCAACCCAAGAGAAGTTAGCACCAACTTCGTAGTTGATTCTGCGAATGGAAACGGTCTTGGTGTCCGCAATGTAAAGAGCAATGGGTACATTCAGAACGTATTCATGCATACGACCGCTCCTCTTGCCGGATCTGGCAACCCAAATCCTGCCGCTGGATATATCCTGGTTAAATTCAACAACAACTTTAATAGATACTTAGGTGGTTTTGGTGGGTTTATTTCTCCTGTAACTGGTGCCGCTCTAGCAGCCACCGTTGCAGGTAATCCATTCGTTATCGTAGTAACTGGAACCACCACGCTTGCTCAATGGCAAGCTGCGGGTCTCCCTCCCGGTATCGTGCCATTAGTAGGAGTTAGCTTCATTGCCACCGCCACTGGAGCAATCGGCGGTACTGGAATGGTTAAAGTCCCTGGCTTTACCGCTATTGATCACTTAGAGGCTATTGGCGATCCAAACCTATCATTGAATAATTCCAACATCGCAACAAACGGCGGCGCTGAAATCTTACTTCAATGTGTAGCGGCTGGCGCTCTTGCTACTCCAGCAGATAGCACCGTAATCGCGTTGCAATTCATGTTTGATGGCAGCTCTGTAACCGTAGACGGGCTATAATAAATGCCAGTACCGGCAGCACCTTCAAGTTTGACGGCTGAGCAGGCGGATGGAAACATCCTCCTGACTTGGCCCGTTGCCGCGACATCTACTGGGTATAATATCCAGCGCACCACTTCACCCGATGGGGCTGGATTCGCTACGATTGCAACCGTTGGCGATCAGATACAGTACGTTGATGCGTTGCCTGCGCTCAATACCATGTATTACTACCAGGTTGCTGGGATTAACGGATCTGGTACTGGCGCATATAGTCCTATCGCTCAAATGGCGCCAGCGCTTCCTTCCGAGATGTCTCTTTATGAGTTGAGATTAAGAGCGCAAGAAACCGCTGATCGAGTAAATTCCCAGTTTGTAACCACGCCAGAGTGGAATTCATTTCTTCGCCTAGCGATGTATGAGCTTTATGATCTATTGATCACTGCTTATGAAGATCTATTCGCTTCTAGCTTTGTTTTCATCAATACGAACGGCACTACGCAAAATTATCCTATCCCGGATGGGGTTACTAATTACCTTGGCGGAGTATATGGCGGCGTTAGTGGCTCTCCTGCGCTAGCTTTCTATAAGCTTGCTGGGATGGATCTTGGAATTAATACGAGCAACAATGCTTGGGTAACTCTTTTGAAGTTCGACTTCATAGAGAGAAATAAATATGTCTACCCAAATTCCACTTCTACTATTTATGGTGTTTATAATATGCGTTACCGTCTTATGGGTAACTTCGTAAACATCATCCCCACTCCTGCTGGGAATCAGCAGATCAGAATGTGGTATTCCCCAAAACTTCCTGCTCTCCTTCAAGACACAGACATGACTAGTTTGGGTTATTCAGGATGGCTTAGATATCCTATCGTACGAGCTGCCAAATACGCTCTCGATAAGGAAGAGGGCGCCGATACTTCTAAACTTGATACCGAAATTCTCTATTTGAAGCAAAGAATAGAGCAGACATCGCAGAATAGAGACAACGGAGTTCCTGACACCATATCTGCTACTCGCCAAGATCCTGTCTACGGAGGCAATGGATTTGGCGGTGGTGGAAGTAACGCGGGTTGGGCGCTATTACTCTTTCCAGGTCTTATTATTGACAATATTAGAAATGGACTGTTGATTGATCCCATATCTCAAGGCGATAGACTGTTGGGAATATTTGCCAGTCTCATAATGCTTGCGTATTTTTCGTACAATATTCCACGTTATTTTAGCCGACCCATTTTCTTCTCCAGGATGGCTAATAAATTTATTACGCTTTTTCGCCATCATGTCTTGGGTATTATCTATTCTGCTGCCAAGGAATAAATGTTCTGGGCGAATACATGGGGGGTTATCGCATTTATGACAAACGCAAAGCCCTTTGGGAATTTTTCCGAAATGTATTTCCCAAGAAGCTCTATGGGTCAAAATATCTTTTCTATTTGGTCTACTGCCAGTGATAATTCGGCCATAGCCTTTTTGATTAAGTCGCTTTGTGTAAAACCAACAAGTTTCAGTCTTTTTAACATTTTTCCAGAAGGTATCAATATTCATGGTGGTACCCTAGCATATGGTGAATGGTAATGGCTCTACCTAAACCGCTGGCTCTTGATCTTATGCAGACGCAATGGGCTTCGCAGATTGATCCAGTTCTAATAAATCCCATTGTAAAGGGCGTGGCCATAACGAGTGTAGTTTTGGCCGCGAACACACCAAAAACCATTCCAACCACGCTGAATAGGACTCAATTGGGGTGGTTCCTTACTGACTTAAATGCAAACGCGGTTGTGTGGAGAAGCTCTCCTTCTTTTAATGCATCCAATATGGAACTTACAGCGAGTGCAGATGTAACCATTAACCTGTGGGTGTTTTAATGGCTGTTCCCATAAAAGATTCAGTAAAAATTAATTTCTCAGGCGGTCTAGATCTTAAGATGGATCCGAAGCAAATAGATGCTTCAGAATTCCTTGTATTAAATAATTCCGTGTTTACTGTTGGCGGCCAATTAACCAAGCGTAATGGGTTTAAGGGTCTAGGAACTTCGATCAATCAGCACATAGTTCCAAGTCAACTTTCTACTTTAGGAACCAATATCACTTCTGCTAGGAAGTTATTCGCTTATAATGGAGAGCTTTGCTTAAACGATCCATGGAATCTATACAGCTATAATCAATCTCTTGATCAGTGGGTGTATCGCGGCAGATCCACAATGGTTGGATTGTCTACAGAAAATGTCCAAGCTGATATTTCTACTTATTTTACTTGTGACATGTCGATTGATTCGCAGACCGGAGTCAAAATATTCGCCTATGTAGATAACCAAGGATTTTCAGGCGGACAACCATTCGGCAATGCGTATGTGAGCATTCAGGATATTGCTACTGGGCAATTCATTTATGCTAAAACTCAGATAGCTTCCTCTGTTAGCAGCATTCGATGCGTGTCTGTCTCTGGTCAAAGTTGGGTATTTTATCAAACCACCACTGGCACGATTGATTACATAGCAATCGTTGGTGACGTTTTGGGAGCTGGTGGGTTTATAATTAATGGCACCGCGAATGCCCCATGGGACATGGATATTGATCCTTATACTGGAAATCTATATAGCGTTTTTGCTATATCTACTACTTCTGTAAGAGTAGCGCTTCATGCCTATAATGGCGCTGGCGTTATCACCACAACCAGCTCTGTAAGTAATCCTGTTAATGGATCTGGCGCGGTCACGTTCACTGGAAATGGCGTAAATATCTATGTAACTTACATGGACTCAGCCAATCAGATTTGGTACTTCACTACAGATCTAGCGGTCACTTCCTTTAGCGCTAGTACGATGCTTGTTGCTGGATCTCCAAATAGAAGAAATATTACTTCTATATGGTCAACTAGATTTAACAATCTTTTTACGTTCTACGATTCGATGATAATAAACGGCAATGGCTACGTTACTACGGCAGATATTCGCTACGTGGTTCCTGGTTTTGGAAATCAATTATTGGCTGGATCTGTTGAGCTTAATTCTAAAGCATTTGCCATAGATGGAATTCCGCAAGTAATTGGGCTTTACAATTTAGTTAGCTTTGAGTCTACAAATTATCCATCTAATCCTGCTCTTTTTGAAGTAATTCAGCCGACAAACTTTTTAATCAATGTTTATAATTATAGCGGCCAACCTATTGGTGGAAATACGGCAGGAAAAGTGTCTCAATGGGAGGCGCAAGCATTTCCTCCCATTAAAGGAATCCTTTCTTCTCCAAAACAATATGCGGCTACTCTTGAGTATGATGTAGCGCTTTTGCAGAATTCCAACAACACGGCAGAAATTCCTCCATCATTCAATCCTTACTTAAACCCAACAGGAGTGATTAATACAGAGTGGAATTTTGGATTAACCAATCCAGATGTGATCACATTAGGAGAAACCGCAATCATAGCAACGGCCAATCCCGTTTCTTACGATGGCGTGAATGTGTCGGAGCAGAACTTCTGCATATATCCACAAGCAGTAGGAAGCGGAACTCCGGCGAATGCTGGTGGATTCATGGGATCTGCCACACAGAACACACTTTATTCTTATATTTATGTTTATGAATGGATAGACGCAAAAGGGCAGGTTGTCAGAAGTGCAACTAGTCCAGTGATTACTCCTGAAGGAAATCCAATAGGAACTCCTCCAGCATATACTTTCCCATCTGGTACAACAACCGGACAGGTAACTCTTCATGGCCCCATGCTTAGGATTACGAATAAGCCATCTACGGATGTAGTAATTAATATTTATAGAACAGTCGCAAACGGGTCTGTATATTTTCTTCTGGGTTCACCAATATCTGTGGTTAGCGGATTTGGAACTGTTCATAATGATCCAACTGTGGCCAATTGGACTTATGTAGATAAGCTTCCTGATTCAGATATTATAGGGAACACTCAGTTATATACCACTGGAGCGCTTTCTTATTATGCCCCTACGGCGTCCCGCGCACTTTCCGCGTGGAAGAATAGGGCTATATCCGTTCAAGCTGAGTATGGATTCAATATCCTTTACTCAAACCAAACTCGCCAGTTCGCTCCTGTGGAATTCGTTCCTGAGTTTGTGCAAAACGTGGGATCAGTAAGTGGAGATATTGTCACTGCCGTCGGCATGGACGATAAGTTAATTATCTTTAAGAGCGGGAATGAGTCTGGACCAGCGATTCTATATATGAATGGTCAGGGGCCAGCTCCAAGTGGTGCGAATAATGATTTCGTAGATCCATTGCCGGTAGCTGTAGATGCTGGCTGCGTGGATCGCCCCTCTGTTGTGCTAACTCCTGTTGGATTGATGTTTAAGTCTTCAAAAGGTGTGTACTTATTGGATCGAGGCTTGACTGCATCGTACATAGGCGCTCCTGTGGAGACCTATAATCAATTCTCTGTTGTGACCGCGCAACTTATACCGGATACCACTCAAGTGAGATTCATTCTCTCTAACGGCGTAATGCTCATGTATGATTACTTTTGGAAGAAATGGGCTACGTTTACGCCTCCTGCTGGGATATCGGACTGTATCTTTGAGGGCCAGCATACATATGTATCTTCTAGTGGACAGGTATACCAGGAAGCGCCAGGTACTTACGTGGACTTATCCACACCCGTGTTGATGAATTTCACTACTGCGTGGATAAAGCTAGCTGGGTTACAGGGATATCAGAGATCCTTCTTTTTCTACTTGCTGGCTCAATATCTATCTCCTCATAAGCTGCAATTACAGATTTCTTACGATTTTGCGAATTCTCCCTCACAAACGAGCATAATTACGCCAAATACGATCGATACTTTAGAGAATTGGCGTGTTTTCTTAGCAAAACAGCGTTGCCAATCTTTTCAGATATCTATGCAGGAGATTTATACCGGAACTCCTGGGGCAGCTTTCACCATGAGCGGACTTAATCTCATAGTTGGAATGAAATCTAAATTTATAACAATCTCTGCCTCTCAATCAGTTGGGTAAGCGGCAGACAAGACATAAGAGAGGCTATGAATCACCTTGCTGCATACATTAAAGAGCGCGAGGGCTTTGACTCCATCGTAACTGAGGAGGGCTTTGCCTCTTATCTCATCACGGGAGACGAGTGCTATATCAAAGATATCTTCGTCTATCCCGATTACCGAAAAAAGCATATCGGAGCACAGATCGCAGACGATATAGCCAGAATTGCTAAAGCCCAAGGATGCAAATTCCTAACTGGTTCCGTTAGCACTTCTGCCAAAGACGCCACCACTTCCACCAAGGTTTTAATCGCCTATGGCTTCAGGGTTTTCGCTGCCGTTCAGGGTGGGATTTATTTCAGGAAGGATCTTTAATGGGCGCTATTAGCGGATTACTTGGTACAGCGGGACAAGCAGGAGGCACCGGATTTGGTGGCCCGCAAGCTGCCGACACGACTGGAAATCAAAATCTTCAAGCGTTATATCAAGCTCTGCAAGGAGTATCTCAAGGTAACGGTCCAAATCCCGCCATGGCTCAGTACAATCAGAATGTACAAAACCTTGCCAAGCAACAATCTGGAGCTCTTGCTTCGGTACAAGGAATTAGTCCGGCGCTTGCTACAAGGCTAATCAGCCAACAAGGATCAGGAGCCATGCAGAATGCAGCGGCTCAAGGGGCCACTGCTCAAGCTGAACAGCAATTAGGTGCCATGGGGCAAATGGGCCAAGTGGCCAATGCTCAGCAACAGAACGCCAACCAAATGCAAGCCAACATGAATAATACCAACGCCGGGCTTGCTCAAACGACCATGCAAGGACAACAGGGCTTTGTGGGTGGATTATTGAATGCTGGCGGTGGAGGGGTAAAAACTCTTCTTGGGGGTGCTCAAGGTGGCGAGGCTGGGGTTGATTTTGCTCCAATGGCTGCTGGTGGCGCGGTAGGGGAACCTCAATCAGATTTTACCAAATTCTTTAAAACTATAAATTCAACCCCCATGCAGGATACTGGCATTCATCAAGTAGGTCCCAACGCCGGCGCCGCTGCACTTCAAGGTGGAAGTCAATCATTAGGGTCTTCTTTTGGTGGATCAAAATCGCCAGCGGCTGCACCAAGCAATTCCGCTATAGGAGATTACGCTCCTGGTGGAACGGATATTTATTCAAGTCCAAACTTTGGCGCGAGCGTCATGAATATGCATGGTGGAATGGGCGCTTCGGATTATATGGGGTCTAATACAGACTATGCCAACTCTTTAATGAATTCCAAAACTGGAATGGCTAATGGCGGGAATGTTGGGAGTAAGCTTAAGGCAGGCGGTAAAGTTCCAGGGAAACCTAAATTTCCAGGCAATAATTATGCGAATGACGTTGTGGACGCCAAACTCTCCCCCGGCGAAGTGGTGATTCCTAATAGCGTTATGCAGAGCAAAGATCCGGTTAGAGCTGGTGCAGATTTTATCCAAGGTATAATTGCAAAGCGAAGGAGTCGCGGCAAATGAAAATGGATGTGTCTAAATTTAAAAAGGTTTCCGCAGACGATAAGAAAACGGTTCTTATGCATCCAAGCGGGCATAAAATTGTCATTGCCCATGGCGCGCTATCTCCTTCGCTAAAAAGCGGGCTTGATAAAATCCCACTTCATTTTGACGGTGGAGGAATTGTAGAACAAGCGGGTAGCAATAAAACGCCAGCGGGGGCATCTCAATATGTTGGCGCACCTGATACTGATCAAATCATAGAACAAGCCGATGATAATAGAACCGTTCAAAGGCAGCCAAATGCGCTTCAGAGAGTAGCGCCATCATCTATTCCTGTTTCAGATGATGAACCAGTGCAAGCGGCCTCTCATAAATTTACAGCCAATGTTCCACCGCTTGGCGATAAAGCAGAAGAATATAAAAAAGCAATATCTCAATATCCAATTCCAAAGGAACAGCAGGACGTTGCTTCGGATCAGTCTCAATCCCAATTAGGTGCCCCAGAACCATCTATTGTTCCTGAAGATACGGGGCAGATTCCAACTCAAGATGTTGATCAAAATAATTACAACAAAGGTTTTGCAGACTATAAACAGGAACATGCATATGGCATCGGCAAAGAAGACGCTGCTTTTCAGCAAGATTTAACTAATGGTCATATCACTCCCGAAACTTATAGTAGTTTGTTTGCAAAAAAAGACACTTTGGGAAAAATTGGTACATTGTTCGGAATGTTAGTTTCTGGCGCCGGGTCTGGTTTATCTCACCAACCGAATGCTGTAATGCAGATGATGCAAAATGAAATAGCAAACGATTTAGATGCGCAAAAGCAGAGCAAGAATAACGCGCACACATTATGGGGAATTAGACAAAAGCAACAATTAACAAATGCTCAAGTTGGTCAATATGGGGCCGAAACAGAAAAAGCTCAGGCTCAAACAAAAGCAGAACAAATAAAAGCCGACACACTAGGGGATGCTTTAGATATCATGCGTGGTAATCGCGTAGCTCTTGCCCATGCTGCACAGATAGCTCAAAATGCCCCCCCTGGACCCATGAGAGAGGCGGCTCAAAAAACCCTAATGGGTATGGGTCAGGCAGTTGATGCGCAAAACTATAATATAGGCGATGTTGCTGCCTCAAAGATGGCATTGCTTGATTCCCTTCCCGGTGGTTCAAATCAACAAGGTGGCGTGAATACTATGGCCTTGAGGGTCATGGGGAATAAAGATTTAGCCAAAGATGTGGAAGATAAAACAATTCCAGGATTCTCTGGGATGGCTTCCGCAGCCATGGACCCCAATGAAAAGAAAGAATTGAATAGATACGTTCAATTTGACCAGCAATTAGGAAGATTTAGAGATTGGGCTGCCCAGCATTCTGGAATATTGCCAGATTCTGCACAAAACATTGCCACCATTAAGCAAGGTCAATCTTTAGCAAAAGCGGCTCAAGCAAAATACAGAGAAAGTCAATTAAACACAGTTTATAGACCTGGAGAGCAGCCTCTTCTTGATCAGACCATTGATCCAGAACCGACTAAATTTCTAAATAAATGGCGCGTTATTCCTCAACTTGATGCCTTAAGAAAAGAGAATATGGATCAATTGAATACTGCTGCTCAAACTTATGGGTTTAAGGGCTATCAAGGAAATCAACAGGCCCCAGCCGCGCAACCTAAACAACAAGCCACACCTACAACAGGAATGACAACTGTGATAGATCCCAATGGTCAAAGATGGAATATGCCAAAAGCTAATTTACAAAAAGCTCTTAGCCGTGGATATAAGGTAGCACAATAATGGCAGACGATGATTTGGGACTTGTTCCAGATCAGGGACAATCTCCGCAGCCAGCAGCAAAGCCTCAAGACGATGATCTTGGTTTAGTTCCAATATCGCAGCCGGCGCAAGCAAAAGGGATCCCGATAGAATCGGATCAGTCCGATCTCGGGCTTGTTCCAGAAGAAGAGACAAGTACCACTGGAGCCGTAGCAGAGGGGGCATTAAGGGGATTAGCTGGTCCAGTTGCTCCTATAGTGGAAAACAGTCTTTCTGCTTTAGGCGTTCCTAATTTATCTCCAGAAGAGCAACGTTTAAGGCAAGCTCAACATCCACTTGCAGCGGGAGCGGCAGAATTTGGTACATTGCTTGGTGGCTCCCTAATCCCTGGCTTAGGAGAATATACCCTAGGCGCTAAGGCGGCAGAATTAGCTTCAGCGGCATCTGAGGTCAAGAGCTTTGGACCTATTGCTACAGGAGTAATAAAAGGAGCCATTGAAGCTGGATTATTACAGGCTAGCGACGAAGCAAGTAAAGCCGTTATGGGCGATCCTGAGGCAGGTGTATCTGCCGCTTTAACTCATGGAGCCTTTGCATTACTGGGTGGCGGCTTGCTCGGTGGTGCTTTAGGAAAGCTAGGAAATAAATTAGAAGATGTAGCATCGAGCAAGCAATCCAACTGGCTGGCTCAGTTTGGGGAAGATGCTGGACATACTTTTAATATTTTAGATCAAAAAGGAGACATAGCCTCTGCTGCCACAGATGAAGCTAAAAATTTGCTTAATGCAGTTAACATGGCGAGTGAGGGCGGGTTTTCTCTAAAAAGAAGCTCGATGCAACAATTGCTTTCTGATGCTGACCCAGAAAAGGTTTCTTATTTTGTTAGCAAAACATTACAAGATTTAGGAGATGCTCCAGCAGCGGTTAAAGGTAATTCTTCGTTTATTGATGCTTTTGATGAATTAAAAAATAAAGTCACTCCCGTTACAGATGTTTTAGGAAATAAAATAAATTCACCGTCTCCTGAAGACGTTTATTCCGCAGTAAATTCATTTAAACAAAAAATACAATCGGCGGCTAAATATGGGTATATGGCAAATGCTGAAACGGCACCGCTTTATGATGGCTTAAGAAGCATTGCAAAAGGAATAAAACTGTCTCTTGAAGACCCTGAGACGTGGGGAGAAATGGGGAAATTCCAAAAAGAACTGAATAGTAAATATTCTCCACTGCAGAGCTTGAAAAAAGATTTTTTATCTACCTTTGGCGGTAAAAAAGAAAACGCACAAGTTATTGATGATGACAAGGTCGCGAGTTTATTCCGTCAAGTTGGAAGAGATAAGGGAGCGCTCAAGGCCAGTAAAATATATGACTTCCTAGATCCTGCAAAAGAATATTTAGCCACAGTAGACAAATTATTTAATTCAAGAGGATTACAAAGCGATATACCAAAAGTTTCCACTGATGTTCTTGGGACATATATGGGAGAAAAACCATCCCCCGGAACTGGCATGATGCATTGGCTATTTAATACGGGGCCAAAGGCCATTGGGCATGCTGCTGCGACTGCCGCTGGAACAGCCGGTGGTTCATTGCTTGGTGGTGTGTATCCTTATGCAGGCTATCGTTTAGCTGAACAGGCAACTCCATTTTTTACTAAAATTCTCACGAAACCAACTAGAGCAGCAATCGCTGGAACTCTAAAGGTTTTAGCTTCAGGATCTTATGAAGGATTCCCTAAGGTTATAAATTATACTAATCGAATTAGTAAGGGGATCAACGCGATAAACTCTGGTGTTAATAGTCTTTTTATTAAAGGCGGACAGCAATACTTGAACAGTGATTTCTCTGAAAAAGATAGAGAAAAGCTGAATGATTATGTAAGTAGCGGTGTGCAAAATCAGCAAATGAAGAATCAGAGCACGCAAAAACATGTTCAAAAGTTTGCTGAGGGGGGAGAGGTTTTAGCGCAAAAACCAACCACTCCAGTGAATACTCCAGTGGGCGGCGTTACCGATGGATTGGGTCATGTTTCTACTGTATTCCCAGAACATGGAGCAATGCTTGGTGCTGCCAAAGTTAGAATAAACAATTATCTTAATCAGATTCGTCCGCAAGACATGAAGCAAAAATTGCCATTCGATGATCACATTAAAGATAAAGCGCATGAACGCGACTACAATAAAGCGCTTGATCTAGCCAATAAGCCGCTCAGTGTTTTGGATCATATTAAGAATGGAACATTAGAGCCGCAGCATGTTCAGCATATGAATGCAATGTATCCAGAATTAACGAATCATCTTCAAAAGAAAATCACTGAAAAGATTGGTGAGGCCCAGATGAAGAATGAAAAGCCGCCATATAAAGTGCGACAAGGGCTTTCATTGTTTATGGGTTCTGCATTAGATAGCAATCTTACTCCACAGAACTTGCAAGCTGCGCAAGCCGTATTCCAAGCGCAAAAGATGCAACAATCGCCTCCTGGGGCTGAAAAACCTAAAAAGGGGACCGCCACATTAGGAAAAGCTTCTGGGCAGTATCAGACCTCAGAGCAAGCCGCGCAATCTAGACAATTGGAGAAAGCTTAGGCATTGTGTGTGCCGAAAAGCATGTCAACTAGATAAAATCCTAGCCATGTTCCGCCTATAGTGGCTGGGCCGCCAATAACTGGTGTTATGAACATCCAATAAAATCCAAAACCGATGAATGCGAAGAATAATAAGGCTAATAGTAGTTTCATACTTATATAGTACTACATTACTCAAGTACTAGTCAAGCGGCATTTGAGACTTCTTTGAGGCCTGGAGACCCTGGGCCATCAACGGAGGATCTCCTAGATGTCAAATCGACCGCTTCTACCACCAAATCCAGTCATCGTTAATGGGGACATGTCGGGGAATATAACCTCGGCGCCCACGGTTTTACTTGGGAAAACCGTAGGTTGCTATACCTATTCGTGGGCAGGGGCAGCGCCAGTTGGCTCAGTATCCATAGAGATATCAAACGATTACAGCCTATTCGCTAATGGCACCGTCAATAATCCTGGCACGTGGACAGCCGTATTCTTCCAGCTTAATGGCTCCTTAATTGTTAATTCCGCGCCTATAAGTGGCAATAGCGGGAATGGCGCTATCGATTGGAGCACTGGCGCCAATGCCATAAGAACGGTTTATACGGCTACAAGTGGGACGGGGTCATTACAAGCGATTATTGCTTCGCGGGTAACCTAAAATGAACTTCTACGGAAGATACTTTGGGTTATTTGGCGGTGGCGGAAGTTCAACCACCGGCGGCACTCCTTACCAAGAGATCCCAGCTGGATTAATCGATTCCGCTAATACCATTTACACCGTTACCGTAGCCCCCAATCCCATTACTGCTTTTGAATTATTCAAAGATGGCCTGATCTTGGTTCAAGGCGTCGATTACACGATAGTTGGAAATACTATCACGATGACGAGTGCCCCGCTATTTGGGGAAACTCTCTATGCAGTATATTCAGTAACTGGCGGCGCGGTAACTGGCGTTACCACACTTAATGGAGCAGTTGGTTCTGTAAATATTCTCCCCGGCTCAGGCATCACTGTAACCACTGTTGGACAAAATATTACGGTGGCCGCGATCCCTGGCGGCGGTGTTCTAACTGTAGTTGGAACCAGCGCTGCTCCGATTCTTATTACGGCGGGTGGAGGAATTCCATTTACCTCTGTTACAACTCTAACAAAAATCTATATTGCAGGAAACGGAGGCCCGGTTACGATTACGGCTAATCCACAGATTGCGGCTGGCACGATAGACGGCCAGAGGGTGCAGCTTCAAGGATGTAGCGCCGCGAATACGGTTACGATTCAGCAGCCAGCGCAGCCGTTTAACGGAATATGGGAAAACGGTGATTGGGTTGCCGCTAAAAACAATACTTGGGAAGCGTCTTGGGATGCAGCATCCACTCTGTGGATAGAGAGTAGCCGACAATGATTTTTCTTCTTATCTTCCTGCTTCCATTCTATGCGAGTGCGACTCCACGCACGATTGTCGCTGATCAGATCCAATCCAGCGATTTAACCAAATTATGGCTTATGCCCATAGCTTCCGGCACGCTAATGACGACCGGAGGAGCTGCCGGCACGTTCTGGAACTTAAACGGAAATGCTGGCACTGGCGGAACGGCCACGCTTGGCACTACGGACGCTCAGCCATGGTCTACTATAGCGAATGGGATTTTTGTTGATGCTTACGGGATTGATGGCGCTATTTCTTCGATTCAGAATATCGTCCCCGCAGATGGCGTGAGCAGAACTCAGAGGAATGCGCAGACTAATCTAACCCCCGGAGTGGATACAACGACTGCGAATAATACCCTTGTCAGCAATGCCCTAGACTATGCCGGGGGATTCAACTACGGCGGAAATATCGTTACTCAGTCTAGCCGTTTCCAGAACGTTGGGACTGGAACTCTAAACTACGGCTCTGTGCTAGATAACTCAGCTCTCTTTAATGGCGGCGGCACTACTTCGCTATTCAAAGGAAACAACCTCGATGTTCAAGTTAATGGCGCAAACGTCACGAATTACGAGGGCGTGAACTCTTATATGAGCATGACTAATTCAACCATTGACGGGTTGAATATGTATAATTCCAATGCTCAGCTTACTAACGTGACTGGCAACAATACCGTAATCGATGGCCACACAATGGTTGTCGCTGGAACTTCTGTCATCGCGGGCGGACTGAACGGCTATAATGCGCAAGTAGTGGCTCAAGACACCGCTGCCATAAATGACCTTCGTGGGCTAAATATAAATTCTACTGTTCAAAACGCATCTCAGGCAAATGGCCTAACGGGCGGATCTTTTAACGTATCGGTAAACGATACCGCGCAAGTAACCGGCTTCGTGCAGGGCTTAAACTCTAATATTCAAACAGCCGTTGGCGGTTCTACGGTGAGCATTACCGGATTTAATAATGGCATGACTCTAGCTGCGCCAATGGCTAGCGGGCAGGGGCTAAATGGTGAAAACATAAATTTCCAAATAGCCAGTACTGTGACCGGATTGAATTATCTAAACGGTATTGCAGTGAATGGAAACATAGATGCTCCGCTCACTGCCGCCCATAACATGACTACGATAGGCGCTAACTATAATTTTACTAGTCACTTCACCGTTGGGTTCGTCACGAATCTTTCTGACTTCAGCCAATTTCAAACCGGCTCCCAGGTCTTGGGCGGGTATCAGGGGCTGACTATCGGTGCTAACTGGCTGCCAGGCGCTATATTCAATGCAAACTATCAGGGTGCGAGTGTTAACTCTCAGTTCGACGGGCAGGCAGGGATTACTAACGTAAATGCATTCAATGCAAATATGGGTTTCGGAGCTACAACCGCTACCACACTGCAAAATTATTATGCGCATACGGATTACCCAAACTTCCATGCTCACGCTGCGATGACTGAATATAAGGGTGTGGAGCTAGGGCCTAACTGGGATGCGGGATCGACTATCGTAAAAATGAGCGTGGTGGACGTTCACCCAAATGCTCCAAGTTCACCCATGTCTGGAAACGAAGCAAACGGCGTGCGCGTTGAGATGAATAACGTTCACATGGCCGATCCCACGCAGTTCCCTAATGCGATCGATTCAGATGGCGGCCACTTTAATGCAAATTTCAGCGCTGATCTAACCGCTAGTCTTAGTGGAGTGTTTTGGCTCCACTCTATGGGCGGTCAGTTTCACATCATGCCTGGGGTTCCGCAAAATGGTGGAGTGCTTGCTTTCGGTAACGCCAACTTCCCTACGTTTTTTGCAGAAGATGATATGGGTCCAGACTTTACGGGCCTGCACATCGGATATTCGGGTGTGATTTCGGCTGGGCAAACGGGGGTATTGACGGGAAAAACCGTGGACTCGATAAATCAAGTTATCGCAGCAAGCTCCATTCCTGCTCCGTCCACTGGTGGAACGATATCCAACTTCTCCATGTTTCGTGCAGCAGGTCTACTGCCTTCGGGCGGTAGTCTAGTAGTCACTAATATGTATGGATACCGAACTGATAGTTTGCTTTGCACTTTCAACAGCAATGGAAATTGCTGGAATCTTTATGATCAATCTGGCGCAGAAAACTTTCTTGGAAAGCTGGCCATCGGTACTGGTACTTTCAAAGTGGCGAACGCTTCCACCGCTCTTGAAATCGGGAATAACGAAGCATTTCTAAACGGACGCGGCACTACGGTTCAAAAGAACGCCCTAACGCCGCTAGCTGGCATGCAGTTCTACGATACCACTTTACAGCAATTGCAGTGGTATAACGGAACGGCTTGGGTAACTGCTAGCGGAGCAGGTGGCGGTCCTACTCCATTTCAAGAGGCGCCAACCCCAGCTTGCGACGGAGTTACTACAGTCTTCAATCTTACCAATCCACCCGTTGCGGTGGCTAATTCTAGCCTATTTAAAAACGGGATGATTTTAAATCAAGGATCGGACTATACGATAGCGGGGACGGTTCTGACGCTCTCTACCGCCTGCCTGCCAGGAGAAACACTTTATGACACATATTCTTATTGAGGTGATTTATGCTTAGCTTAATTCTTTTTTCCCTAATTGCCCATGCAGACGCTCCAAAAACATGGACCTTTCCCAAAGATCCATTTCACGCCGAAAACATCTGCGATTGGCAGATCAAGAATCCACTTCCCCAGCAAGTCATAATGCTGGCAAAATTAAAGAGCCAAGCCAAATGTCCAGGAGCTAAATAATGTTTAAGTTAATATCCCTTCTCGTCGCCCTATCAACTACCGCTCAGGCAATGCCCCTCATCCAGGACGTGAATGTGGCTTCAGGAGCATACCTCATAGGTGCAGGCGGCGCGGCCAGCCAGGAGATCAACACGTCGAAGCTCTGGGACAATGTTAATTCTCAGCAGCTCAATACTACTCTCGCGAGCTTCCAACCAGCGCTCTCTACTTCTGGCGCAGTGGCGAATCAGTTTGTCACGGGCTTTACCGCCCCGAACACGTTTACGCGAGCACAGCCTTCGTTTGCCAACCTGAGCGGCAATATTACCAACGCCCAGCAGTCTACTTATAATAACCACGAGGTAATCTTAGGAACTGGAGCCGCTGGATTTAACTCCACTCCTCCAAGCACTGCTGGGTTTGTCTTAACCTCGAACGGAGCTGCTGCCGATCCCACGTTCCAAGTAGCAGCCTCAGGCGGCATTACGCAGCTCACCGGAGACGTAACGGCTGGCCCAGGATCGGGCTCTCAGGTAGCCACGCTAGCTACGGTGAACGGCAGCGTAGGCACGTTTGGCTCTTCTACCTCAATTCCTACGTTTACCGTAAATGGGAAAGGCTTAATCACTGCTGCTAGCGGAAATGCAGTAATCGCTCCTGCTGGCACGCTTAGCGGTGCTACGCTTAACGCCACCGTGGTTAATTCCAGTTTAACTTCGGTTGGTACTATCGGAACCGGCGTATGGAATGGCTCAACAATCACCGTTCCTTTTGGTGGCACTGGAGCCACGACAGAAACAATTCACGGTGTTTTGCTTGGCCAGGGAGCTGGCGCATTCACTGCAACTTCGGCTGGCGTTGCTGGGCAAGTATTGACTTCTAACGGCCCGGCCGCAGATCCAACTTACCAGGCAGCGGCTTCCGGCACGGTAACTACCACGGGCGCTCCTGCAGCTGGAAACTTAACCCAATTCTCTGGCGCCACGTCGGTTACAAACGGAGACCTATCTGGAGATGTAACTACTACCGGCACGCTTGCGACTACCATAGCCGCTATCCAAGGCACTGCGGTTACCGGCACGACTGGAACGGGTAATGTCGTATTCAATACTAGCCCCACGCTGATTACTCCTGCACTCGGCACACCCTCTGCGGCTGTGCTAACGAATGCCACGGGATTGCCATTAACCACTGGCGTAACAGGCACACTACCAGTAGCAAACGGCGGCACTGGAGCGGCTACGCTCTCAGCAAATGGCGTTGTTCTTGGCCAAGGCGTAGGAGCCGTGCATGTAACTGGCGCAGGAACCGCTGGCCAAGTGCTTACATCGAATGGCGCGGGCGTTGATCCGACTTTCCAAGCTGCGGGTGGCGGAAGTACTACTGCTCCTACGATTCAGCAATTCCTAAGTGGTTCTGGAACCTATACGACGCCGACAAGTCCAGCACCTCTTTATATTCGCGTAGTGATGTATGCGGGAGGCGGAGCGGGAGGCTCCGACGATAGTTCCGGTGGAGGTAACAACGGAAACGATACTACCTTCGGCGTGGCCTTAGATGCCGGAGGGGGAGGAGCGGGAAATAGAGCCAATGGTAGTGGTCGTGGTGGCCCAGGCGGCACTTGTTCAAATACTACAGGTTTACCTGCTTTATTATACCCCGGTGCGCCCGGCGGGAATGCAGTAAGTTCTAGTTTAAGCACGGTTAAAGTCGCAGGAGCATCCGGCGGTGGCCCCGGAGGCGGTCAAGGCGGATCTTCTGCGGGCGGAAATGGCGCGGGTGGCTCCGGTAATTTCGGTGCAGGCGGCGGCGCAGCTAGTAGTAATAACGGCACTACTGATTTTAGTGGAGCGGCGGGAGGCGGCCAGGGCTGTGGAATTGATATAATTTTCACTGCACCTGCAGCTACTTATGCATATGCCGTAGGAAGCGGCGGGGCCGCAGGCGGTGGCGGAACTTTTTCCGGCGGCCCAGGAGCTACGGGCAGCATTACGGTCTACGAGTACTATCAATAAGGAGCACTTGCCATGGAATGGCTCACATCACTTCCGGCGTTTATAGATATGGTAGGAGACAGGCCTTTCAAGATGGCCATCGTGGTCGTCATGTTTTTAGGCATTAAAGAAATTAAGTTACTTCGCCACTCCGTTAACAGGCTCCACGAATCGATCGCAGTTATCATTGAGCGCATAAGTTCCCATGAGAAGCGAATTACGACTTTAGAGAGGAAGAAGAAATGAGAGTTATTGTTGAACAAAATATTTCTGCTGCCAGTGCCGCTGTAGACCAGGTAGGTCCCGCAGTTAGTGGAGGACAGCTTTTTGCTCTCTCTGCACAGGCCGTAGTAACTGGCACCTCTACGGGCACGTTAACGATTCAATTTAGCAATGACGTAATCAATCCCATGCTGCCTCCATTTGTCCCAACCAATTGGAGTTCCACCACTCAAACCGTGGCCATTGCTGGAGCTGGTAAATACGCGATTCCTAAATTCGATGTTTGCTATGGCTATATAAGAGCATCCTTCGCGCATGGAAACGGAGCTGCTGGTACAATTACAGTAACGCTTGCGAGGGCCGGGGCCTAAATGCATGCAGCATCAAGAATTGTTTATGATTGGTGTAGTTATTATGCTTATCATTTATTAGCAGTTGCTTGTGGTATTATTGGTCATAGGATTTATAGAGCATTTAAAAATAAAGGAGTATCTAAATGACAATTGCACAAATCTTGGCGTTCCTAAAACCTTTCGAGCCTTTCATTCTCAGCGGATTTGATACTCAGATTATCCCTGAGCTTCAAGCAATGGCTGATAAAGCTGTAAGTCCAGATGTTAAAGTGATTCTCGATGGAATCATTTTAGCCGTAAAAGCTATTGGAGACGCTGAAATCGTAAAAATATAGATGGCAGCGCCGACTATCACCTCCACGCTCGAAACCATTTGGGCCTCTGAAGGTGAGCCCATCCTAATAGCTGCGCTATCTACATTTGCTCCATGGATTGCAACGATTTTTAATATACCAATCCTTGGACCAATTCTTGTTTTTATAATGAATAAGTACATGAATAAATTGATCGCTGCTGGTGTGATAGATATTAAGGTTGGGATAATTAATTTCTTATCTAAGCAAGCGCAAATAACTTGGGCTGCAGAAATTTCTATTTTAAAGCAGGTAGAAGCTGCCGGAAAGGTTCTTGATGATGAGCAAAGAGCTGCATACGATGCTGCATTACAGGCTTTGGGCGCTAACCATGGCGGTATTGTTAATAGCTAGTTGTGCTCCGCCCCCCGTGGTTATCCCTGATTTTGTATTCTGTGGCTACCTTGGTCCTGTTGGCGGCCCAAATGATGCTTGTTCATGCGTCCATACAATCGCTAATACGCCACCCGTTCATTACCCACTTAATCAGTGCTTAGCTATGCTTCAAGGCGCGGTGTTTACGGACGGGATTAATTTCTCCAATATGCAGAAAAATATCGACACTCTCTGTACAGAAGAGGGCTCATGCTCCTATGAGCAAACGACAGCTTTAAAGAACTTAAAATTGAAACTCAAGCATATGCTGAAAGTAATCCCTAATGGCAAACGAATTTGATGAGATAGCTGGAATTACAAAAGCAGAGATAAAGAAGCGTAAAAAGAGAAAGCCAAACTCAAGGAAGAGGGGCGGACTTGAAAAGAAGCGTGCCAAGAGTATTCGCAATCCCGGATCTTCACCTCCCATGGACCGACTGGAAAGCGGTAGCAAAGATCTACGATCACATAGACGATCATAATCCAGATTATGTAGTTCAGCTTGGCGATGCTTTTGACTTTTTCGCTTACTCAAAATTCGCACGCTCTCAAAATATCTGCACTCCTGAGGAAGAATTAGAAGACGGGCGATCGGGGGCGGTGCGCTTCTGGGCTAATGTACATAAAGCCGCTCCACACGCAAAACTGATTCAACTAGCGGGGAATCACGAAGCCAGGTTACTTCGCCAAGCGCTCGAACGTTACCCCGAGGTCTATTCCCTGCTCACTAAAATTCAGGGTGATTTTTGGAAGTTTAAGAATGTCCAGACAATACACGATCATAGGCATGAACTCGAGATCGGGGGGAATCTCTACCTCCACGGTTGGCTGACCACACTTGGAGCACACGCTAGGTACTTCCTCCGCAACGTAATCCATGGTCATACACATAGGGCAGGCGTAATACATCTTAACCTCCATTCTAAATCTATCTGGGAACTTGATTGCGGATATCTAGCAGACAAAAAAGCTGTGCCTCTTCAATATGGCCCAACTAAGACAACTCTCTGCATTACTGGCTATGGGGATATTGATGAGCGTGGTCCTAGGTTTATTCCTCTTTAGGCAAAACAGACCAAACTAAATAGATAGTAGTTTTGAGCGCAATCGCGATCTCCCTTATCGACATCCCTAACTTCCTGAGCCGCTTAATTTCGCGTAAAGGTCTAGGCTTACGGGGACGCCCGACATGTAAGCCGTTAAGCTGACGTTTCTTAAGAGCCTTGGCTACGTTGCGGCCTCGGGGGGTCATTCCAGCGATCCGATCTTGGGCGCGGTTGGAAAGGTTGGCGGGTCTGATATTGATTCATATTCTTCCATAGTGATGCAGCTCATACATTTACGCTTTTTTAGTTCTTCAATTTCCGCTCTCGCGTTTGCGACTTCTTTGGCGAGGATTGGCTTGATGGCGTCGAGTATATGGCAAACATCACTTCCATCAGCGCCAGCGTATGATCTCGGTGTGGCTCTTGCTAAATCCCATCCCTTTATCGCCTGCCATATAGCTTCAAATAATGGGCTTTCTAACTCTTCAGGAGTTGGATTCCGATAGGTACTCATTCCTCTTCCCCGCTAGTTTCTTTGAGGGCTTCGCGGGCGAGATCTTTTAAATAGTGGTTCTGTGTTGCCATTGAGGGGGCGCGATCGAAAGGTATAAAGTGATCGCGAATCCTCTCCAAGGCGATCTTAAGTTTCCCAATCATCTCCGCATCCTTGGCGGCTTGGTATTTGGCTCCTGCGAGGAAGCCTTTCTCAAGCATTTCATAGGTCCACGATTTATCGTGATTTCCATCACGCCCTCCCGCGAATATATCCGCCGCTTTTTCCAATTCTTCGTTGTTCACTTCTTCTCTCCCTTACTCAGCATATATTCCGCGATTGCTTTTAGCTGTTCGGGGGTGAAGTCTCCATCGAGCGTTATCCAGTTACGGAGCGGGTTCAATAAACAATATAGCCAAGCGTCTCCGCACAGTCCCCCGTCTGGTTCAACATAAACCCCTTCGCAGATATATTTCTTTTCACTCATGACGGTTCCTTCGCCTTCTGCTGGGCTTCTTTGATCCAGTATTCTAAGTTAGAAACAAGCACATGGCGTTTTTCATCTGGATGAGTGGCGATAAGTTTAATCGTAGCCGCATATGCTTCCACTCTCGCTTCCTGCGCGAGGTGCTCGCTCTCGGCGAGGGAGAGGTATTCTGTAAGCGGTAGGGGATAATCCACTAGGCAACAGGGCGATATAACCCATTGCTTCGCTTTCCAATACCGCACCAATAACCTAGGCGGGAAAGGCTTGTCTTGGGGGTTGGTCATTTTTGTACACCATGAATATTCCCGCACCACATGCAGCGTCCATCTGGAAATTTCCTATAAAGGTTAAGCTTGCACATATTGACCGAATAAAATCTTGCCGTTTTAGTTTTATGCAGTGTTCTCCAAAAAATACCGTGTCCCCACAAATAAAGACTGCTTTTCATATTTATAAATTTTCGTCTTAAGCGGTCTCGCCGTGGTGTTTTTGAACTATCACATGCCACATATAAGTTATTCATTCCAAAACTCCAACTACTAATATTAGTAGTTATTAGTAATTCATTAGTAACAAAAGAAGGTGAGCTTCCTGGGAAGTGCTACACTGTCGTAGTAGCCAACGCCGATTCCATCGTTTCTTTCTATTACCGCCGACATACTCCCGTCCGGCTCTATCGTCATCGGGAACCATTTGGAGTCACTATAACTTTCATCTCAAAACACCCTCTTCAAAATGTAAACTAGCCCCATAAAAACAGCGGCGGCTGTGATGGTGAACGGAAACGGGTATGCGGATAGTAGGTAGGTCATCTGAGCAATCCTATGCCAGCAATGACGACTAGGAGTATCCCGCAAACGAAAACCAATATAGCTTGAATGTCGTTCATTGCTTGGCCTTACTCACAGCATCTTCAAATTCTTTAATCACTTTCTCGCAATGCTCTTTATGTTTTTTACGTTCCACTGCGGCGTCAAGTTGATCTTGAAGCGTTCCTACTTCGTCCTTCATTACCGCGTATTGCATGGAAACTGGTTCGGACTGAGTAATGAAACATTTTGCTTCGATAAGCGCTTGCGCGGCTTTTAATAATTCGGTCATTCGATTAGCCCCAGTTCTTTGGCTATTGCCTCTCGGGTAATTGGTCCGCATTGAGGATTGACGCTATAAAGAGCCTTCTCAAGCTGCCCATAAGTAATCGTGACTTTCTTCTCTTCGATTTCCCAGTCGTCGGCGAGGATGTCTTCACGTGTAATATCAAAACGAAAATGCGGCATAAACCAACCATAATGTGGTTCCCATGATTTTCTTCTGGCTCGCTTCCCGCTCTTAAGCGCTTCAATTATATTCACGTCGGCTTCCTTCTATTATTTGCCTGTTCTTTTGCCGTAGCCCACCTACAATTTTTCGGTTCGTAATTTCCATTCACATTAATTCTATCAATAGAATACCCTGCCCCCGGTATGTCACCCATATCAGCATAAAAACTATCAAACTTTTTTTGCCATCTCTTGCAAACTCGTATCCCCCTGCCGCCATAATCCTTATATTTATTACTTTTTTTAGAATAACAGCGATTTATCATTCCACGCCAACGATACCAAATTCTGGTTTTAGCTAATCCATGGCTTCTTTTTGCACTAGATTCTTTCTGTAAACATCCGCAAGATTTTGTTTTTCCAGTTTTCAATGAATAAAGACGGGTAACAGTTTCCCCTCCGCATTCGCATTTACATAGAAACATCGCGCAATAGTTTTCTCTATTCCCGACGAAACGTACCACAGTAAGACGATTGAAAACTAAGCCGATTGCCTCATCTTTTGTCATGCATTAATCGCCTTATTCATAGCCGCAATATCTCCAACAAAAAGAGCGCATTCGGCAACACGTCTCCTAATTAAACCCGGCAATGGGCCGCCTCCCGCTGAATTGCAATTCTTCATTGCGGTAATTGCGCCATCAAAGTTCCCTGAGTTTATATAAGGAAGAACTTTGCGACGATAAGTGCCGCATCCTGCATTATAAACAAAAGAAATAAGCGCAGAATATCGGTTATCACTCAAGACTTGAGTCGTCCAGGCGTCTATGAAGTGTGATGCCTCAGTGTAGAGCGCCGACATTAGCATCGCATCGGCTTCCTGTTGGGTGATTGTTTCCCCCATTTGAACCCTACTGCCATCGGAATGAAATATTTCGCCCCAGCCAATCGTCGGGCATGGTGGCGTAGAGTTATCTAAATATGCAGTCAATGAGCATCCTTCAAAGGCTTTTACTAAACGAAGTCCATCTGCATTTATTGACCTATGCGCAGTCGGCACAGTTATCACCGGAATCACATTGGTGGCCTGCTGAGGCTTTGCCGTGTTGGGATCATTCTTGTTTAATAGTCTATCTACCCAGCTCATTTATAACCTCCCAATAATAATGCAGATCAATAAAGTAAGTAGCGCCATCCAGCAGAGTAAGTCTTTCATTCGTATTTAACTCTCATTTCCATTGGTTTCTTGGCTGGAAAGTCTTCTCTTCTTACGCCTCTTTTACATCCGCAAGAAAGCGAATCTTGTCTAAGAAGAGAGCAGGCCCAGACATTTTTCTGAGTGCCGCAATCACAGACGCAGATATAATATGGATCTTTCCCGCTCATCTTTGTTGGCACATATTCTCCGACAGCCCAATGTCCAATTTTAGTTCCTTCTAGTTTCTTTCTTGGCTTATAGGTAAAGGGCATTTACTTTCCACATAGTTTACAAATTCCGCTAGTAGGAATAATTGTTTCTATTAGTTTAATATTCTTATAGCTTCCCATCCAGATTTCTAATTTCCCGGGGCCATGGAACTTCCAGAGCTTTTTTTTGAGCGGCCATTTGGAGTCGGCAAAGCCTTTGCTTTCGGCGTATTCTGTTTGGCCTGTATGCGTATTGTGAAATCGGAAGTCTGGTCGATATTGCACCCTTGCAGGTCCAAGAAAAACTGTACCGGGCTGATGGGTAAGCGATGAGATTTCGCCTGATCGCTCTCTGAGAGTAAGGTGATGAAATAATGCGGCCTCGAGCTTACTATCGAACCAGTGACCAGCGACTTGAGTTTTTTCGTTTCCATATTTAGGTTTTGTCCCCTTCCACATTTCGCTTCCCCCTCAACATATTTAGGATCTCTCCTGCATAGTGTTTGGAAAGCTTAGCTTTGTCACTAATTTGTTCTTCATTTAATGTTACTTGGCAGCCAAGTTCGACGGCTTCGTCAATGGTTCTAGGAAAGTCCATGAATGTGAGGTATCCGGGAATTGTTAATTTTTTTTCAAATAGTGAAGTCCAGAATACTTTTAGCCCCTCTGGATCTTGAGATAGGCCCGAGGCTATTCCCTTGGCGAACTCCCATTCCCCGGCTAAGAAACAAATCTCATTTGGTGGGCATTCTTCCCCATTGTCTAGGATAAGAATCTCGCCACCTTTTCGTTTTACCCTTTTCATTGTTTGAAAAGTATCGTATACTCATCGAATATGCAAAAAAATAAAATAGATTTTTATGAACCAATAGATTTTGCGATCACTCATATTATAGAAAATACAAAAGCTAAGATTTATCCCAATGAGAAATCCGAGCTGGAGGCTTTAAATGCAATCGCTGGGTTAGCTGAATTACTAGTAAAGCTAATGAAGGCTAAAGATGAATGACTTCTGCCAAAAAGTGCTGCTGGAAATAAACATAGAATATGATTCCTATTCATTCTATGGTCCGCCTACTTTAAAGGTATTTGAGAAGTGGAAGCGAATTGGATTTCCATCGCCAAGAAGAAAATTCAATCCAGATTATTTTGGGTGTGTCTCTAGGGACAGATATAATTATATGGTTGATCGATATTTTGAGAGGATGAAATCATGAGTGAGAATATCTACACAGCCTTAATGGCGGCACAGAAGGAATTCCCTGCGATTAAGAAGAACAAGACCGCTAAGATGGGATCTTATAGCTATACCTATGCCGACCTGGCTGGGGTAGTGGATGGAGTCATGGCCACGCTTCATAAGCATGGGTTGGTATTCTATCAAATCGGAGTGATAGACAATAACCGCCAGATACTTAGAACAATCCTTCAACTTACACCATTGCTTCAGCTTGATAAAAGCCAGAGGACCATTGAAAGTGACTTCCTCCTACCCGATTGCCCAGATCCTCAAGATGCGGGTGGAGCTATCACCTTCTTTAGGCGCTATGCATTAGTCACACTATTAGGAATAGTCACGGAAGATGATACGGACGGGCAACAGAAGTCTAAGCCAAAGTTTAATCCTACATATCCAGAGGGTATGCCAAGCGCAATGCAGAAGATGCCAGTAGCCCCGCCATTAGACGAATGGCCTCCGAGTGACATACCTCATTCAGTAGCAGCTCAAGTCCCGCCTAATCACAAATGTGGCAGCCGTATGATGCTTTCTAAGTATCCCAACAAGGTTACGGGGAAGATCGACTGGTATTGCGCTAAGTGTAAAGAGTCAGTGCCGCAATGACAGACGCAGAAAAGCTAGAGGAATGTAGAAAGCTAATCCAGTCATGGGCATGGATTGGATTTAATGGAAGTCCGTATACTGAGGCGCAAGCAATAAGATTGCAAAGCATTATCCAAAATGAAATGTGGAAGAAATATATCGAGATCTTTGGAAAAGATCCTTAACTCAATAGAGGCTTGGGGGAAGCACTTCCTCTGCAAGTCCCCCGCTGCCTTGGATGGCGCGGTATTAGCATTTAATAAAATAAATTCAAATGGGGGGGAATGTCTCAATGTCGTTGACTGACTTAATTAGTGGTAAAGATTCAAAAAAAATACAGAAGATCTTAAATGCCGCCTTTCCTTCTGGGCGCTTTACAGCGCAAGAAATAGTGGATTTTGCTAGGCCACGCTCTTCCCCACTTCACTCTTATTTTGAGTGGAATGATACGCAAGCTGCTGAGCTATGGAGAATTCAACAAGCTCAGACAATTATTCAGTGCGTTGTAACCATGGTTGGTGATAGTAGGGTGCGAGCTTTTCATAACGTCTATGTAAAGGAAGAAGAGAGACGGGTCTATATGGCGATGGATCTAGCAAGGTCTGCGCCTGATTTATGGCAGCAGGTTTTGGATAGAGCGATGCATGAAATGATTGGATGGAAGAATAGATACGAGACTTATAAGCAACTAGAACCAGTAATAAAGGCAATAAAACAAATGGAGAAAAAACATGGCAAAGAAAAAACCAGAAGAAAAGAAGATAGAGATACCGGCCACAGAATTCAAAATGGCAAAAGTAACGTTAATAGGAGAATCGCCGCTCTTAGTAAATAGATTTGATGAGAAGTCTAAAAGAGAGATGGAAGATAAAGGATTAAAGCGAGCCAGGCTTAAGAAAGAATATGGCACTCCTGAAGAACAGATGAAGACGACTCTTTATCATATCCCTGGAAAGAAGGGGGTATACGGAATCCCAGCAGCAGGTATTAAGAATTGTGCTGTGAGCGCTTGTAGGTTCGTGGATGGTTTGCCTATGACGATGGCTAGGGGTTCATTTCAGATCGTGGATGATATTGGCGGTCTTACGCCACTAAAAGCCTCTGAGCCTGAGATTGACGCTAGGATTGTGAGGGTTGGTAACTTCGGGAATAAAAAACCTTGCACGCGCTACCGTGCAAGGTTCGATAAATGGGAGTTATCTTTTACGATTAAATACAATTCAAGAACCATTAGCGCAGAACAGCTTTTAAATCTATATGAGCATGCAGGATTTGCAGTGGGTCTTTGTGAGTATCGACCCGAGAAGTCAGGAAACCTTGGAATGTTTCGCGTTAAACGCGCATAGGCAGAATCGGATAGGCATCGATCGGTGTGGAAGTTATCGGTGTTGAATGGAGTGGCAGTAATGGAATGGATAAGAGTGACGTAGAGCGCAAAGGAGTGGATGGGCCGAGCATGGCAGAAGTGGATAGGAACCAATAGGAAGACATTGGACTGGATTGGCAGCAGGGGATAGGAGTGGACGGGACATGAATGGAAAGCATGGGAGGGGCGGAGAGTGGCAGTAGGGGCTCGTAAAGGATCGGAATCTAACGGAATGCAATGGACCGGATCATAATGGAGCGGCAGGAAAAAGAAAACCCGCTTGAGGGATTGACTCCTGAAGCGGGGTTAACGTATTCTACTTTTGCACGATAGAATGTCTTCATGATCCTCTAGTTAATGATCATCATCAAGAAAATTCTTATCAAGCACACAAATTGATTCTTCCGAGAAGGAAGAGCACTCTGCCCGAGTGATAGCTAGATGACCAAAGTGGTCTAAGTCTCGACCCCGTTCCCACGCTGTGAAGCGCTAGAATGAGGGTACCGAGGATCAAGGAACTGGCAACACGTACTAGCGAAGACGAGGCAGACTAAGGGATTCGAGTTTTTTAACTCGATGGCCGTCCTATTCCCCGCAACCCGAGTTGATCCCTACCGCGCTAACGCTTGGTAAGGGGACTCATGCCAAACTTTTGAGTACAAAAGATTTGTCAAGAGATCCCCGTATCCGTTTTGGAAAATATAAAAAATCCTGCGTTGCGCTATGAAAACCTCTGTTGAGGGAGCGCCGCTAGGAGTTGAAACCTCTGGGACAGAAGAATATCGGAACTATGTAAGAAGCCTAGGCGACCGATCCCGCAAAGATCCCCGGCCCCGTACTTAGAAGATACCTGCGACTTTTTTGTTGACACCTAAGCGGCAAATAGTTCAGCATTCTTAACATGAGTAAAGACCGCATTGAAGAGATCAAGAAAGAAGTTGGGCAGCTTTGGTTCGATAATGGGCAAAATGACTGGATTATCAAAGATGCCACGAGGCAGATTGCCTGTAACGACAATAAGATTTGCAACCTAAACGCGGAGCTAAAGAAGCTTCAAAAGAGCATGGAAGTAAAGCTTGCTCCTCCCTTAACCGAGGAAGCGCATGTTCCAACGCAGTAAGCCTATTAAAACCATGCTGCCAACGGGTGTAATGGAATTCAACCTATGGGCAGATAATATCATTGCTCAAAGTGGGTTACTTGCCACGCCTGAAAGCCAGAAGTTTGTGCTGGCTAATTTAATCCTAGAGCTTCCAAAAGATGTGGATGCTGAAAAAGATTCCTTCTTTATCACTCGCCTTCGTAAATCTGCTGCCAACCAAGTAGCCGATTCCATCCGTACCTCTATCCGCGATGCCGCAAAAGCTCGCTTAACACAACCTGCTGAAACTACAGCGCCCGCAGGTACAGGTGAAGTTTTGGAAAAGCGAGAAGTTTCGGAAACTAGAGTTTGAATGGAACGCGGAGCTAGAAAAGAGTGGCTTTATAGACGTTGAGAAGTCTATCGGCGAAACAAGAGTGTTAAAGCAATCTTCAGATTACGCCTACAGGAAGGGCGGTGCGATTGAGTCTAAACAAGAATACTTCATTCTCCTCGTCCAATGCATCCATGATGAAAAAGAATTCTCCGATATTTACGATAAAGCCATCATGGAGTTCACTGCACTGGGATATTCTATTGCGGCTATCTCAAAAGAACTACGAGCAATGGTACCGAGCAATAGACAGCGGGGAAAGTTTAACCGCAACACGATCAGACATGTCAGACACAGGTACGAAACAAAATGGGGGATAAGGCACTGGGCGGATTGGCAGATGAAACCCCACAAGCCTCCTACTCGATTATAGCTTATGAAACAAGTAAGCTACCGGAAAACTACCGTAACTTCATCCTCTCTAAGTGGAAGCGAACCCTTAGACATGGGAACGATTACTTCAAGCTCATCGATTCGGACGCTTATTATAAATCGTATGGGCAATATATCGAAAGTTTACTTGCCAGACCAGGATTTATTCGTCTCGCTGTCCTATCCGATGACCACGATGTGGCGCTTGGATTTAGCTTGATACAAAACGGGGTGCTTCATTACGTGTATGTGCAATCGGAATACCGCAATAAAGGAATCAGCAAATACTTAATCCCCGTATCAATCCACACCATAACCCATCTTACAAAAGCAGGGATAGCTTTATGGAACCACTCATATAAACATGCTAAGTTTAATCCATTCATTTAAAGGAGTATTATGAAAACAGCAGTAAAGTTCGTTCACCTACACACCCCGTTTTTCTTTGCAGGCAAGAACTGGAAAGAAAAGGTTTCCTATACGGATAAAGGTAGGCAGGGTGGTAAACTTACCATGACTCAGGATAGCGATACCCATATGATCCACTGCCAATGTGAAGGTGATGAGTTTTTCCTCTACCCAGCAACGATCATTGGCTTCACTCCGCTTACTGAAAGCACAACTACGCAGACCAAAGAAGTTGTCAATGCTACTCCCACTAGAAGAATAGTGCGCAGCTCAGCCCAGGTCTCTGGACCTCATGACCACGTTTTTGCAGGAAACGGTGCAGGGAAAACCAATGACCGATGAGAAGGAGCTTCCTCTAGGCTGGAAGAAATCTGAGGAATATAAAGAATCTAAGCAGGCAGGCTTTGTCAAAAGAATGACAGAGGAAACACTTGCTGGGCATAGACCCCCTAAACCAATCCCTTCCACCATTCAATGCGCCAGTACCGCAGCAACCTTAGCAAGAGACCCTAACCAAGACGAAGCTCACTGGAATCGCCACCTGCCAGAAACCGGCGTAGTAGTTGAACAGCATGAGCGATTAATACCACCGGATCAATATTCCCATGCCCAATCCGTGAGACACAGACAACACAACTCTATGGGCGAATCTAAGCTATCCAGCGTTGATCAGGAGAAGCGATTGAAGGGAATCCATGCCTTTACCTACTCAGAGCCCGCAAAGCTAACAGCGGAAGAATTAAAGCAGCTAACAAGACTGGTACCTATGGAATCAACTCCATTAGAGCCTACAGTTAAGCAAGAAAAACCCATGGGCTGGTTCGCTAGGTTGTCGGCTAAGATAACAAAGGACATCCTTAATCCATGACGCCTATCAGCTTCGCGCTAGAAATACTACTCGACTGCGAAACAATTGAAAAAGCTCATAAGGCTTGCAGAAAGTATATCAAGCAACTAGAGTCACAATCCTCCCAGAACACATCTGTTAGAGCCTCTTCAGTCCAAGCGCCCAGTACGCAAAGATTGCTAGAGGCTCAACTCCAACCAACTGCGCCCATCACGCCACCACCCACAATCCATAGAATCCAGGGCGGCGAAGTACAAACATCTGCCACTTCCAAAGGACCACGCAAATGGTGATGTACCGCTCTCATTTCAATTACGAAGAAGTACGCATTGGTCGCTACTGCAGGGAAGCAAACAGACAATATTACTCAGACACTGAGATCATGCAGGCCTATCAAGACTGGGCTTATGCTTTAGGCAAACGAGAAGAAGAATGGGATATTTATTGTGACGTGAGGGATTGCTTTCCAAAGGGTACTAATGCTAGAATCGCTAAAGAGCGCTCTATCCTCAATTGAAACTAAATAGTTTGGAATAGTATATGGCAGCGCCAAAAGGCCATCCTAAATGGGGTGGAAAGAAAAAAGGATTCTCCGATAGCTTCAGCCAGCAACTACGCAATGCTGGTTTCTCTGAAGATGCTATCGTCCAAGGCGTTGTCGATATAGCTAAAGACCCAGAACATCCCAGACAATACGATGCTCTAAGAGATCTCCTCGACAGATTGCATGCTAAGAAAAAGCAAATGGACATAGCTCTTGATCCTGAAAAAAGTAAAATCGAAATCATTATCAAGCGCTGGGGCGAATGAAGCTTGAAATCACGCTTCAGCCAAAACAGGAAAAATTCCTTGAAACAATCGAAGAAAAACCAGTTACCTTCTATGGCGGCGCTAAAGGAGGAGGTAAGTCCAAGGGTCTACAACTTATTATGCTCCTTCGTAGGTTCCAATTTGCTGGCAGCACTGGAGCTATATTCCGCCGTACATTTCCCGAACTCGAAGGCAACCACATCAGACCGCTCTTCCAAGCGTTCCCGGAGCTAAGGGAGTTCTGGAATGAGGGGAAAAAGCTTCTTACTCTACCTAACGGCTCTACGCTTCAATTCTGCCATTGCTCAAATGAGGCGGATATTGATCTTTATCAAGGCCGCGAGTTCCATGACCTGGCGATTGATGAGGCTGGGCAGTGGACAGAAGGAATGTTTCGGAAGCTTTTGGGTTCTAACCGCTCCTCGAAGCCCGGCATCAGTGCGAGAGCATTACTTACGGGGAACCCAGGAGGCATTGGCCACGGCTGGCTTAAAAGATTGTTTGTCGAACGTAGGTTTAATGAACGGGAGCGGTCATCGGATTATGCCTTTATCCAAGCAATGGTGGACGACAACCAAGCTCTTATGGAAAATGATCCGGATTATGTACACCGACTCGAATCTGAACCTAATGAAGCTTTACGGAAAGCGTACAGATTCGGCGACTGGAATATTTTCGCAGGGCAGTTCTTTCAGGAAATAAACCGCGATGTACACTTTATTAAGCCTTTTGATATTCCCCATCACTGGAATCGCTTTGGAGCTTATGACTTTGGATACAATCACCCTGCCGCGTTTGGCTGGTTCGCTAACGATGAGGATGGTAATACTTACTTATATCGTGAGCTTGTCCGTGCTGGTATGCGCGTGGATCAGTTTGCTAAGGAGCTAAATAAATATGCAGACACCCAACAATGTTATCCAATCGTTGCTGGACACGATTGCTGGACGCAGAGAAGTGTCCTCAAAGATACGGCTGCTCCGCCAACGATTGCAGAGGAGTTCCAATCTCATGGAATCCTCATTAAGAGAGCAGTTATTGATCGAATTCAGGGAGCTGCGCATGTTAGAAGTTACCTTGCTCAGCGTGGAGCTAGCAAGAAGCCTCGTTTCTACATCTTCGACACGTGTCCTGTCAGTTTCGACTGCCTCTCGAGAATGATCCACGATCCAGATCGCGTGGAAGATGTTCTCAAAGTAGATGCAACGGAAGGCGATCCTTTATCCGGCGATGATGCTTACGACATGATTAGGTACGGCCTAATGAGCCGCCCAGCCATTACGGATAAGCTAGAAGTGAAACATCCCATTGGATCAAAAGAGTACTACAACCAACAAGCCGACATTAATTGGGAAAAAGAACGCGAAAAGATGATTGAAGGCCAGGGAGAATGGCCAGAAATGCCAGAGTTTCTATGAACCCCGATGGAATAAAATCTGCCGAAGCTATTCGACTGAGCAACGAAGGAATTCCCGCTGGTATAGCTGGTAGAATAGAAATGGTTATGTGGCTGCTAAATCCTGAAACAGAGGATGAATTTGGAAACATTATCCATTCAGATCCCATTATATCTATAGAAGAAGCAAAAAAACTCCTCTATTTTCCTGATTAAGCGGCAAATAAGACAAGGGTATGCTGCCCTTTCTAAAGAATAAGCTCGAAGCATCCACCTCAGCTCCGGTCGAATCGATCGAGCGCAAACCCGACGAAGATAAAGAATACGACCCGCTGGAATCAGCAGTGGAAGACTTTTGCCATGCCATCAAAGCAGATGATTACGCAGCCGGAGCAGCAGCCCTTCGCGCAGCCTTTGAACTCCTAGAATCCCAACCTCACGAGGAAAACAATGGCTAATACGCTATTTATCAACCAGCCGTTCGTCCTAGAAGGATTACAGACCTGGACATACACAGTTCCAGCTGGCGCAGGTGGCGCTTATAGCGTCCATATGGAATCCACCGAGGTTCCCCTTTCCGGCGTAACCGTCGTAGTGAATAAGAATGCCGTAGCTCAGTTCACTGCCCCAGCCCTTGGCCAAACCCAAGGTGCGTTTCAATTCAAATTCTCCATGCTTCTAGCCGCAGCCGACGTTGTGACCGTCGTCATGACTTCCGCTGCGGCGATCGATAGCCAACTAAATAACGTAAAATCAACCGTAACTATTCAACAGGGGTTTTAAATGGCCTTTAATCAAAACGTAGAGCTAGTTGGTCCATATCAATCATCTGCCCCTGGCGCAGCGGGAAGCTCGAGCTACGCATTCACCGCTCCAGTAGCAGGCGTTTACTCGCTTGATTGGAAGATCATGCTTCCTACTCCTGTAGGCGGCGGCGGCCTATCTGGAATCATCGTGACGATTACCAACGCCACTGGCCCAGTAACAATCTTCAGCAGCACTCCAGGCGCTCAGGGCGGGAAAGTAGACACCCTAGCAGCCGCTAACGATGTGATCACTTTCAGCATGTCGTCCACGGCAGCAGCAGACTTCACCACCTTGAACAACGTCAAAGCCACAATCGCCATTTCCTCGGGGGTTTAAATGAGTTTTGCAATAGCTCACGCATTAAAGAAGCGTTCAAAGAAAGCCTGTCATGGCGGGAAGATGGCTGAAGGCGGCGAAGTAGAAGCTTCTGGCTACGAAGCAATGCCTGAAGAGCATGAAAAAGAAAACGAAGCTGCCATGCATGAAGATGCCGACATGATCGCTCGCATTATGCATAAGCGAAAAATGTATTCCAAAGGCGGCATGGTCGCTAATGACGATGAGCCGATCGCAGAGTTTAAACCCAACCAATTCGATGACCTCGCGCTTAGAGATGATATGGAATCGGAATATACAGGCGCCAACTCAGGCGACGAAGACGGCAACGAAGCCATGGACGAGCGCGATCACGATGTAATCCGTAAGATCATGGCCTCAAGAGCCAAAAAGGGCCGGATGCCCCACCCTGCATAATGGAACTCCCTAACGTAAAAGAACTCGAACGCCTTCTAAAGATGTGCCGCAAGCAAGGCGTTACGGATCTTACTATGGGGGAGATGTCCTTTAAGTTTGGCGATCTTCCAAGTGAACAACCCGGCGAAGCCGGAGAGTTGGAAGCAAAGCCCAGTGACGAAGAGCTTCTATATTGGAGCGCTCAACCAGATCCGCTTGAGGGCAGACAGTGAAGATCAAACCCGCCAAGCCGCAAGTCCAAAAGATCGTTATGCAAACTCGTTCCAAAGGTGACAACGCCGGGAAGGGAGAGCTAAAGGAATGGTGGAAAGCAGAAGGCGATCAGGCTCTAGCATCCGAATTAACGGAAACAGCCGCTTATCTAAAGACCAACCAGACATATCGCGCTCGTCAGCTAGCGGCCAATGTGAGGTTGTATTGCGGCCTATCCGTGTACAGCTACGCCGGAAGCAACGTAAGCCAAATGAATCGGACAAGAACTCTTCCCGAAGATCGTCCCACGTTCAATCTGATCCAGGCCTGCACCGATACGCTTGTCAGCCGCATTGGACAAGATCGACCAGAACCAAAATTCTTAACTGACGGCGCTGATTATAAGCAACGCCACCTCGCTCAACGCCTCAATCAATTCATTTTAGGCGAATTCTATCAAACCAAAGCCTATGACAAGGGCGGAAAGATTCTGCGTGATGCAATCGTCATGGGATCAGGCGCTCTCAAAGTATATGAGGGTGACTGCGGCAAGGTCTCAGTAGACCGCGTAATGGTCACAGACCTCTTTGTCGATGACAACGACTCCATCAACGGCGAACCTCAACAGCTTATTCAACTTAAATTAATGGATCGTGACAAACTCTTGGCAAACGCCGACAAAAAGTCAGCCAAGATAATCGAGGGCACTCCTCAGTCGTATCCAGACAATGCTCCGGACAGTGGCAGGACAACTGCAGACCAGGTCATGGTTGTAGAGGCATGGAAGCTTCCTTCTGGCCCTGACATGGAGGCCCCAGGCTACCGTCCGGGGCGCCATACTATCGCTACCGTCAATGGTGTGATCTTCGACGAAGAGTGGAACAAGCCAAAATTCCCATTCGTGTTCATGACTTATTCCGATCCCTTCTTAGGGTTTTTCGGCCAGGGTCTCGCGACCCAACTTTTCGGCACGCAGCTCACGTTGAATCGCGTTCTCTATACGATAGCGCAAGCTATTACGTTGGTTGGGGTTCCCAGAATATTCATAGAGCAAAACAGCAAGGTCTCTAAAACAGCCATCAATAATCAGCTCGGAGTTATTTGCACGTACAGTGGGACCAAGCCAACTTACGAGGTCGCCCCCTGTAACGCGCCAGAACTTTACTCTGAGCGTGATAAGCTCATTCAATACGGATTCCAGCAATGCGGCGTCTCGTTTATGCAAGCGTCCTCCCAGAAACCTCAGGGGCTAAACTCAGGTGCTAGTATACGATCTTTTGACGACATTTCCACGGATCGCATGGCCACGCTTTCCAAAAAATACTCCAATCTATTTGTTGATCTTGCTTACCTTATTGCTGATACGGCAATGGAGATTGCTAAACGAGATGGAAAATACCAGACCGTTTATCCAAACAAAGATGGAACAAAAGAAATAGATCTTCCTGCCATGAAGTTCATGGATGACCCCTTCGTCATTCAATGCTTCTCTGAATCGTCTTTGCCACGCACACCCGCGGGAAGGATTCAAACAGTCACAGAACAAGTCCAAGCTGGAATGCTCACTCTGAAAGAAGGAAGACGCTTAATGCACTTCCCAGATTTAGAGCAAAATGAACGCTTAGACAACGCTTCAGAAGAGCGAATCTTTAAATATCTCGATGCAATTGTGGAAGATGGAAAATACGAGGCTCCGGATGCCTTTATGGATCTACAGCTAGCTACTCAGCTATGCGTCCAATACATCAATCTCTACTTGGCGGCGAACTTGGAAGAAAAGAAAGCAGATATGCTACGAACCTTCTTCAAGCAATGCCAAGCGCTAATCCAAGCTGCTACTCCTCCACCAATGCCAGCGGCTCCGGTACCTCAGGCTAATCCCCAGCCTCTTCCACAATCCCCTCTAGTTCCAAACGCCGTGCAACCAGCGGCATAACTAAGCGCCTGAAGCTACAGGCAGAAGGTAAGTAAAATGAAGATAAGTCCCATTGCGACTGGCGGTCAGAACATAGGCAACGTGGAAGTAGGCCAAGCTCACAGCCCAGAGAAAATGGAGAGAGCAAGAACGATAGCTCGAGGTGAAACGCCCCAAGAGCCTACCGGAGACGCTCAAGTCGATCGAATCCGTAACTCCACCCGCAAAATCACGATGAAAACGAACTTCTCTACCAATAGAGAGCTGCCCCCACAAGTTGAAATGCCCTCAGAGCCGGCTCCAGAGCCTGCTGTAGAGCCAGCTAAACCCGTAAGCGGCACTCAGGACGTAGTTGAGCAAGCGCCTGTGGAAGCTACCCAGCCGCTTAGCCCTCAGTTCGCCGCTCTTGCAAAGCAAAAGCGGGCCATTCAGCTAGAACGGGCGGATCTTGATAAGCAAAAAGCAGATATGATCAATGCTGCTGAGCTTAAATCAAATCCTCTGGGCGTGTTGCAGAAACACGGCGTCTCTTATGATCAACTTACCGAAGCTATTCTTAATACCAATCAATCAAATCCCGAGATTCAGGAGCTAAAGAAAGAGATTCAAGCCCTTAAAGAAGGCGTAGATAAATCTTTTCAAACTCGTGAACAGGCAAATGAAGAAGCTGCGTTAACAGAGATGTTATACGAAGCCGAAGCCCTCTCTAAGGATGGGGAAGACTTTGAATTGATTCGTACTTACGATGCCTACGATAAAGTTCTTCGCCATATTCATGACAACTATAAGAAAACGGGCCGCGTGCTCGATGTTCAAGAGGCCATGAGTAAGGTTGAGGGCGATCTAATGAGAGACGCTGAAAAGTACGCAAGCATCAATAAGGTGAAAAATAAATACTTCACCCCAACAACTCCTCCGCTGCAGCCACAGCAAAAACCAGGAATGCGAACACTAACCGCCCGAGATTCTGCCGTTCCGCAGGTATCCGCAAGGGCACGCGCAATCGCAGCGTTTCAGGGCACACTTAAAAAGTAAGGAGCAATATATATGGCTATCGCGCCTGTATATGCAAACAGCAGTAATCAAATTGCTGCGTTAAAAGAATTGTACGTTGATGATAAAGATTACATGAAGAACATCGTGTATGCGAAGAATCCTCTTCTAGCGATGTTCCCTAAGAATGAATCTCCGGATGGCTTTGCGGGCAAATATATCCCAGTGCCATTGGAGTACGGAAATCCTCAAGGACGCGCACACGTATTTGCGAATGCTCAGAATCAGCAAACTGCTTCTGATGTTGTTTCCTATTTCGTGTATGCAGTTCAGGATTACCAGCTCGTTACGATCACCAACTTGCTCATGGAACAAACCAAGAGCAATGCTGGCGCATTCGTAGACGAAGCAAGCAGAACTCTAGACAATGGTTTCAGAAACATATCCAACAACATGGCATTTGAATTGTTCTACGGCGGCACTGCTAGCCGTGGTGTGATTCTAACCGCTGTGCTTGCTGCCGGTGTTGTAACCATTCAACTAGCGAATGCTCAGACAGTGGTTCAATTCGAAGTTGGAATGACATTGCAGAACTCTGCTACCGATGGTGGCGCAGCTCTGACAACTGCCGGTCCAGTGATCGATGCGATCCAATTGACCTCTGTGAACCGTGGAACCGGCGTAATTGTTGGTACCGTTGTTCAAGGTGCTGGTACTACGTGGGCTCCTGGTAACTTTATTCAGGTTCTTGGTGATATCGGCACTGCCGGTGCTACCACGATCGCTGGATTGCTTGGCCTCTCAGGTCTAGCTGCCTGGGTTCCTGCAGTAGATCCGATCAATACAGATAACTTCTGGGGAGTGAATCGTAGCGCAGACCCAACCCGTTTGGGTGGATTGCGATACAATGCTACTGCTCAGACGATCAGCGAGGGAATCACTAATGCGCTTGCCTTTGGTAATCGCGAAGGTGCATCTTTCGACCTTATCGTTATTGACTTCGTAAGTTACTCGACTCTCATCAATGAACTTGGCGCTAAGGTACAATACGTAGAGCTAAGCCACGATGAAGTTGAAGTTGCTTTTGAAGCGATCCACTTCCATAGCGCATATGGAAAGATCCCCGTATTGGCAGACAGATCTGCACAAGCTCAAACGGCTTGGTGTTTGACTCTCGATACTTGGAAGCTAAGAACCCTTGGCAAAGCTCCTCATATCCTTACCTACGGTATGGAAGGTTTGGAAGGTCTACGGGTTGGTAATGCAGACGCTAAACTTTCGATGGCGTCTTAAAAGTTTCTCTGATTGACTTGGAAGCCCGACAGGGTGACAGGGCGGAACCCGCAAGGGACCGTGAACGACTAAGTGAGAAACCCTAGAAATAGGATGCGATAGTCTGAACACTGGCAATAAATAAAACCAGTGAGAAGGATCCGAAGCGGTTCTTCCCGCCGAAAGGCGAGTAACAAAGTGCTCGAAATCCGCATAGCTTATTACGGGAACGTAATTTGCTCTGCTCCTGGATATAATATGCAAGTAGCGCTAAGCGCGTAACTTAGAGGGAGGTCTTCGGGCCTCCCTTTTTTCGTTTAAGCGGCATACCGGACAGTACTGAAGCACTTTGTGCATACTGCCGGGCAGGTGGGCTGGGGCCACTCGGAGAGAAATCCCCGGTCATCTTAGGAGCCAGCCTATGTCCCAGCCTCGTGGTTTTGGTTTTAACGGGTTTAAATATTACACCAACATCTGCAACCCAAGAGAAGTTAGCACCAACTTCGTAGTTGATTCTGCGAATGGAAACGGTCTTGGTGTCCGCAATGTAAAGAGCAATGGGTACATTCAGAACGTATTCATGCATACGACCGCTCCTCTTGCCGGATCTGGCAACCCAAATCCTGCCGCTGGATATATCCTGGTTAAATTCAACAACAACTTTAATAGATACTTAGGTGGTTTTGGTGGGTTTATTTCTCCTGTAACTGGTGCCGCTCTAGCAGCCACCGTTGCAGGTAATCCATTCGTTATCGTAGTAACTGGAACCACCACGCTTGCTCAATGGCAAGCTGCGGGTCTCCCTCCCGGTATCGTGCCATTAGTAGGAGTTAGCTTCATTGCCACCGCCACTGGAGCAATCGGCGGTACTGGAATGGTTAAAGTCCCTGGCTTTACCGCTATTGATCACTTAGAGGCTATTGGCGATCCAAACCTATCATTGAATAATTCCAACATCGCAACAAACGGCGGCGCTGAAATCTTACTTCAATGTGTAGCGGCTGGCGCTCTTGCTACTCCAGCAGATAGCACCGTAATCGCGTTGCAATTCATGTTTGATGGCAGCTCTGTAACCGTAGACGGGCTATAATAAATGCCAGTACCGGCAGCACCTTCAAGTTTGACGGCTGAGCAGGCGGATGGAAACATCCTCCTGACTTGGCCCGTTGCCGCGACATCTACTGGGTATAATATCCAGCGCACCACTTCACCCGATGGGGCTGGATTCGCTACGATTGCAACCGTTGGCGATCAGATACAGTACGTTGATGCGTTGCCTGCGCTCAATACCATGTATTACTACCAGGTTGCTGGGATTAACGGATCTGGTACTGGCGCATATAGTCCTATCGCTCAAATGGCGCCAGCGCTTCCTTCCGAGATGTCTCTTTATGAGTTGAGATTAAGAGCGCAAGAAACCGCTGATCGAGTAAATTCCCAGTTTGTAACCACGCCAGAGTGGAATTCATTTCTTCGCCTAGCGATGTATGAGCTTTATGATCTATTGATCACTGCTTATGAAGATCTATTCGCTTCTAGCTTTGTTTTCATCAATACGAACGGCACTACGCAAAATTATCCTATCCCGGATGGGGTTACTAATTACCTTGGCGGAGTATATGGCGGCGTTAGTGGCTCTCCTGCGCTAGCTTTCTATAAGCTTGCTGGGATGGATCTTGGAATTAATACGAGCAACAATGCTTGGGTAACTCTTTTGAAGTTCGACTTCATAGAGAGAAATAAATATGTCTACCCAAATTCCACTTCTACTATTTATGGTGTTTATAATATGCGTTACCGTCTTATGGGTAACTTCGTAAACATCATCCCCACTCCTGCTGGGAATCAGCAGATCAGAATGTGGTATTCCCCAAAACTTCCTGCTCTCCTTCAAGACACAGACATGACTAGTTTGGGTTATTCAGGATGGCTTAGATATCCTATCGTACGAGCTGCCAAATACGCTCTCGATAAGGAAGAGGGCGCCGATACTTCTAAACTTGATACCGAAATTCTCTATTTGAAGCAAAGAATAGAGCAGACATCGCAGAATAGAGACAACGGAGTTCCTGACACCATATCTGCTACTCGCCAAGATCCTGTCTACGGAGGCAATGGATTTGGCGGTGGTGGAAGTAACGCGGGTTGGGCGCTATTACTCTTTCCAGGTCTTATTATTGACAATATTAGAAATGGACTGTTGATTGATCCCATATCTCAAGGCGATAGACTGTTGGGAATATTTGCCAGTCTCATAATGCTTGCGTATTTTTCGTACAATATTCCACGTTATTTTAGCCGACCCATTTTCTTCTCCAGGATGGCTAATAAATTTATTACGCTTTTTCGCCATCATGTCTTGGGTATTATCTATTCTGCTGCCAAGGAATAAATGTTCTGGGCGAATACATGGGGGGTTATCGCATTTATGACAAACGCAAAGCCCTTTGGGAATTTTTCCGAAATGTATTTCCCAAGAAGCTCTATGGGTCAAAATATCTTTTCTATTTGGTCTACTGCCAGTGATAATTCGGCCATAGCCTTTTTGATTAAGTCGCTTTGTGTAAAACCAACAAGTTTCAGTCTTTTTAACATTTTTCCAGAAGGTATCAATATTCATGGTGGTACCCTAGCATATGGTGAATGGTAATGGCTCTACCTAAACCGCTGGCTCTTGATCTTATGCAGACGCAATGGGCTTCGCAGATTGATCCAGTTCTAATAAATCCCATTGTAAAGGGCGTGGCCATAACGAGTGTAGTTTTGGCCGCGAACACACCAAAAACCATTCCAACCACGCTGAATAGGACTCAATTGGGGTGGTTCCTTACTGACTTAAATGCAAACGCGGTTGTGTGGAGAAGCTCTCCTTCTTTTAATGCATCCAATATGGAACTTACAGCGAGTGCAGATGTAACCATTAACCTGTGGGTGTTTTAATGGCTGTTCCCATAAAAGATTCAGTAAAAATTAATTTCTCAGGCGGTCTAGATCTTAAGATGGATCCGAAGCAAATAGATGCTTCAGAATTCCTTGTATTAAATAATTCCGTGTTTACTGTTGGCGGCCAATTAACCAAGCGTAATGGGTTTAAGGGTCTAGGAACTTCGATCAATCAGCACATAGTTCCAAGTCAACTTTCTACTTTAGGAACCAATATCACTTCTGCTAGGAAGTTATTCGCTTATAATGGAGAGCTTTGCTTAAACGATCCATGGAATCTATACAGCTATAATCAATCTCTTGATCAGTGGGTGTATCGCGGCAGATCCACAATGGTTGGATTGTCTACAGAAAATGTCCAAGCTGATATTTCTACTTATTTTACTTGTGACATGTCGATTGATTCGCAGACCGGAGTCAAAATATTCGCCTATGTAGATAACCAAGGATTTTCAGGCGGACAACCATTCGGCAATGCGTATGTGAGCATTCAGGATATTGCTACTGGGCAATTCATTTATGCTAAAACTCAGATAGCTTCCTCTGTTAGCAGCATTCGATGCGTGTCTGTCTCTGGTCAAAGTTGGGTATTTTATCAAACCACCACTGGCACGATTGATTACATAGCAATCGTTGGTGACGTTTTGGGAGCTGGTGGGTTTATAATTAATGGCACCGCGAATGCCCCATGGGACATGGATATTGATCCTTATACTGGAAATCTATATAGCGTTTTTGCTATATCTACTACTTCTGTAAGAGTAGCGCTTCATGCCTATAATGGCGCTGGCGTTATCACCACAACCAGCTCTGTAAGTAATCCTGTTAATGGATCTGGCGCGGTCACGTTCACTGGAAATGGCGTAAATATCTATGTAACTTACATGGACTCAGCCAATCAGATTTGGTACTTCACTACAGATCTAGCGGTCACTTCCTTTAGCGCTAGTACGATGCTTGTTGCTGGATCTCCAAATAGAAGAAATATTACTTCTATATGGTCAACTAGATTTAACAATCTTTTTACGTTCTACGATTCGATGATAATAAACGGCAATGGCTACGTTACTACGGCAGATATTCGCTACGTGGTTCCTGGTTTTGGAAATCAATTATTGGCTGGATCTGTTGAGCTTAATTCTAAAGCATTTGCCATAGATGGAATTCCGCAAGTAATTGGGCTTTACAATTTAGTTAGCTTTGAGTCTACAAATTATCCATCTAATCCTGCTCTTTTTGAAGTAATTCAGCCGACAAACTTTTTAATCAATGTTTATAATTATAGCGGCCAACCTATTGGTGGAAATACGGCAGGAAAAGTGTCTCAATGGGAGGCGCAAGCATTTCCTCCCATTAAAGGAATCCTTTCTTCTCCAAAACAATATGCGGCTACTCTTGAGTATGATGTAGCGCTTTTGCAGAATTCCAACAACACGGCAGAAATTCCTCCATCATTCAATCCTTACTTAAACCCAACAGGAGTGATTAATACAGAGTGGAATTTTGGATTAACCAATCCAGATGTGATCACATTAGGAGAAACCGCAATCATAGCAACGGCCAATCCCGTTTCTTACGATGGCGTGAATGTGTCGGAGCAGAACTTCTGCATATATCCACAAGCAGTAGGAAGCGGAACTCCGGCGAATGCTGGTGGATTCATGGGATCTGCCACACAGAACACACTTTATTCTTATATTTATGTTTATGAATGGATAGACGCAAAAGGGCAGGTTGTCAGAAGTGCAACTAGTCCAGTGATTACTCCTGAAGGAAATCCAATAGGAACTCCTCCAGCATATACTTTCCCATCTGGTACAACAACCGGACAGGTAACTCTTCATGGCCCCATGCTTAGGATTACGAATAAGCCATCTACGGATGTAGTAATTAATATTTATAGAACAGTCGCAAACGGGTCTGTATATTTTCTTCTGGGTTCACCAATATCTGTGGTTAGCGGATTTGGAACTGTTCATAATGATCCAACTGTGGCCAATTGGACTTATGTAGATAAGCTTCCTGATTCAGATATTATAGGGAACACTCAGTTATATACCACTGGAGCGCTTTCTTATTATGCCCCTACGGCGTCCCGCGCACTTTCCGCGTGGAAGAATAGGGCTATATCCGTTCAAGCTGAGTATGGATTCAATATCCTTTACTCAAACCAAACTCGCCAGTTCGCTCCTGTGGAATTCGTTCCTGAGTTTGTGCAAAACGTGGGATCAGTAAGTGGAGATATTGTCACTGCCGTCGGCATGGACGATAAGTTAATTATCTTTAAGAGCGGGAATGAGTCTGGACCAGCGATTCTATATATGAATGGTCAGGGGCCAGCTCCAAGTGGTGCGAATAATGATTTCGTAGATCCATTGCCGGTAGCTGTAGATGCTGGCTGCGTGGATCGCCCCTCTGTTGTGCTAACTCCTGTTGGATTGATGTTTAAGTCTTCAAAAGGTGTGTACTTATTGGATCGAGGCTTGACTGCATCGTACATAGGCGCTCCTGTGGAGACCTATAATCAATTCTCTGTTGTGACCGCGCAACTTATACCGGATACCACTCAAGTGAGATTCATTCTCTCTAACGGCGTAATGCTCATGTATGATTACTTTTGGAAGAAATGGGCTACGTTTACGCCTCCTGCTGGGATATCGGACTGTATCTTTGAGGGCCAGCATACATATGTATCTTCTAGTGGACAGGTATACCAGGAAGCGCCAGGTACTTACGTGGACTTATCCACACCCGTGTTGATGAATTTCACTACTGCGTGGATAAAGCTAGCTGGGTTACAGGGATATCAGAGATCCTTCTTTTTCTACTTGCTGGCTCAATATCTATCTCCTCATAAGCTGCAATTACAGATTTCTTACGATTTTGCGAATTCTCCCTCACAAACGAGCATAATTACGCCAAATACGATCGATACTTTAGAGAATTGGCGTGTTTTCTTAGCAAAACAGCGTTGCCAATCTTTTCAGATATCTATGCAGGAGATTTATACCGGAACTCCTGGGGCAGCTTTCACCATGAGCGGACTTAATCTCATAGTTGGAATGAAATCTAAATTTATAACAATCTCTGCCTCTCAATCAGTTGGGTAAGCGGCAGACAAGACATAAGAGAGGCTATGAATCACCTTGCTGCATACATTAAAGAGCGCGAGGGCTTTGACTCCATCGTAACTGAGGAGGGCTTTGCCTCTTATCTCATCACGGGAGACGAGTGCTATATCAAAGATATCTTCGTCTATCCCGATTACCGAAAAAAGCATATCGGAGCACAGATCGCAGACGATATAGCCAGAATTGCTAAAGCCCAAGGATGCAAATTCCTAACTGGTTCCGTTAGCACTTCTGCCAAAGACGCCACCACTTCCACCAAGGTTTTAATCGCCTATGGCTTCAGGGTTTTCGCTGCCGTTCAGGGTGGGATTTATTTCAGGAAGGATCTTTAATGGGCGCTATTAGCGGATTACTTGGTACAGCGGGACAAGCAGGAGGCACCGGATTTGGTGGCCCGCAAGCTGCCGACACGACTGGAAATCAAAATCTTCAAGCGTTATATCAAGCTCTGCAAGGAGTATCTCAAGGTAACGGTCCAAATCCCGCCATGGCTCAGTACAATCAGAATGTACAAAACCTTGCCAAGCAACAATCTGGAGCTCTTGCTTCGGTACAAGGAATTAGTCCGGCGCTTGCTACAAGGCTAATCAGCCAACAAGGATCAGGAGCCATGCAGAATGCAGCGGCTCAAGGGGCCACTGCTCAAGCTGAACAGCAATTAGGTGCCATGGGGCAAATGGGCCAAGTGGCCAATGCTCAGCAACAGAACGCCAACCAAATGCAAGCCAACATGAATAATACCAACGCCGGGCTTGCTCAAACGACCATGCAAGGACAACAGGGCTTTGTGGGTGGATTATTGAATGCTGGCGGTGGAGGGGTAAAAACTCTTCTTGGGGGTGCTCAAGGTGGCGAGGCTGGGGTTGATTTTGCTCCAATGGCTGCTGGTGGCGCGGTAGGGGAACCTCAATCAGATTTTACCAAATTCTTTAAAACTATAAATTCAACCCCCATGCAGGATACTGGCATTCATCAAGTAGGTCCCAACGCCGGCGCCGCTGCACTTCAAGGTGGAAGTCAATCATTAGGGTCTTCTTTTGGTGGATCAAAATCGCCAGCGGCTGCACCAAGCAATTCCGCTATAGGAGATTACGCTCCTGGTGGAACGGATATTTATTCAAGTCCAAACTTTGGCGCGAGCGTCATGAATATGCATGGTGGAATGGGCGCTTCGGATTATATGGGGTCTAATACAGACTATGCCAACTCTTTAATGAATTCCAAAACTGGAATGGCTAATGGCGGGAATGTTGGGAGTAAGCTTAAGGCAGGCGGTAAAGTTCCAGGGAAACCTAAATTTCCAGGCAATAATTATGCGAATGACGTTGTGGACGCCAAACTCTCCCCCGGCGAAGTGGTGATTCCTAATAGCGTTATGCAGAGCAAAGATCCGGTTAGAGCTGGTGCAGATTTTATCCAAGGTATAATTGCAAAGCGAAGGAGTCGCGGCAAATGAAAATGGATGTGTCTAAATTTAAAAAGGTTTCCGCAGACGATAAGAAAACGGTTCTTATGCATCCAAGCGGGCATAAAATTGTCATTGCCCATGGCGCGCTATCTCCTTCGCTAAAAAGCGGGCTTGATAAAATCCCACTTCATTTTGACGGTGGAGGAATTGTAGAACAAGCGGGTAGCAATAAAACGCCAGCGGGGGCATCTCAATATGTTGGCGCACCTGATACTGATCAAATCATAGAACAAGCCGATGATAATAGAACCGTTCAAAGGCAGCCAAATGCGCTTCAGAGAGTAGCGCCATCATCTATTCCTGTTTCAGATGATGAACCAGTGCAAGCGGCCTCTCATAAATTTACAGCCAATGTTCCACCGCTTGGCGATAAAGCAGAAGAATATAAAAAAGCAATATCTCAATATCCAATTCCAAAGGAACAGCAGGACGTTGCTTCGGATCAGTCTCAATCCCAATTAGGTGCCCCAGAACCATCTATTGTTCCTGAAGATACGGGGCAGATTCCAACTCAAGATGTTGATCAAAATAATTACAACAAAGGTTTTGCAGACTATAAACAGGAACATGCATATGGCATCGGCAAAGAAGACGCTGCTTTTCAGCAAGATTTAACTAATGGTCATATCACTCCCGAAACTTATAGTAGTTTGTTTGCAAAAAAAGACACTTTGGGAAAAATTGGTACATTGTTCGGAATGTTAGTTTCTGGCGCCGGGTCTGGTTTATCTCACCAACCGAATGCTGTAATGCAGATGATGCAAAATGAAATAGCAAACGATTTAGATGCGCAAAAGCAGAGCAAGAATAACGCGCACACATTATGGGGAATTAGACAAAAGCAACAATTAACAAATGCTCAAGTTGGTCAATATGGGGCCGAAACAGAAAAAGCTCAGGCTCAAACAAAAGCAGAACAAATAAAAGCCGACACACTAGGGGATGCTTTAGATATCATGCGTGGTAATCGCGTAGCTCTTGCCCATGCTGCACAGATAGCTCAAAATGCCCCCCCTGGACCCATGAGAGAGGCGGCTCAAAAAACCCTAATGGGTATGGGTCAGGCAGTTGATGCGCAAAACTATAATATAGGCGATGTTGCTGCCTCAAAGATGGCATTGCTTGATTCCCTTCCCGGTGGTTCAAATCAACAAGGTGGCGTGAATACTATGGCCTTGAGGGTCATGGGGAATAAAGATTTAGCCAAAGATGTGGAAGATAAAACAATTCCAGGATTCTCTGGGATGGCTTCCGCAGCCATGGACCCCAATGAAAAGAAAGAATTGAATAGATACGTTCAATTTGACCAGCAATTAGGAAGATTTAGAGATTGGGCTGCCCAGCATTCTGGAATATTGCCAGATTCTGCACAAAACATTGCCACCATTAAGCAAGGTCAATCTTTAGCAAAAGCGGCTCAAGCAAAATACAGAGAAAGTCAATTAAACACAGTTTATAGACCTGGAGAGCAGCCTCTTCTTGATCAGACCATTGATCCAGAACCGACTAAATTTCTAAATAAATGGCGCGTTATTCCTCAACTTGATGCCTTAAGAAAAGAGAATATGGATCAATTGAATACTGCTGCTCAAACTTATGGGTTTAAGGGCTATCAAGGAAATCAACAGGCCCCAGCCGCGCAACCTAAACAACAAGCCACACCTACAACAGGAATGACAACTGTGATAGATCCCAATGGTCAAAGATGGAATATGCCAAAAGCTAATTTACAAAAAGCTCTTAGCCGTGGATATAAGGTAGCACAATAATGGCAGACGATGATTTGGGACTTGTTCCAGATCAGGGACAATCTCCGCAGCCAGCAGCAAAGCCTCAAGACGATGATCTTGGTTTAGTTCCAATATCGCAGCCGGCGCAAGCAAAAGGGATCCCGATAGAATCGGATCAGTCCGATCTCGGGCTTGTTCCAGAAGAAGAGACAAGTACCACTGGAGCCGTAGCAGAGGGGGCATTAAGGGGATTAGCTGGTCCAGTTGCTCCTATAGTGGAAAACAGTCTTTCTGCTTTAGGCGTTCCTAATTTATCTCCAGAAGAGCAACGTTTAAGGCAAGCTCAACATCCACTTGCAGCGGGAGCGGCAGAATTTGGTACATTGCTTGGTGGCTCCCTAATCCCTGGCTTAGGAGAATATACCCTAGGCGCTAAGGCGGCAGAATTAGCTTCAGCGGCATCTGAGGTCAAGAGCTTTGGACCTATTGCTACAGGAGTAATAAAAGGAGCCATTGAAGCTGGATTATTACAGGCTAGCGACGAAGCAAGTAAAGCCGTTATGGGCGATCCTGAGGCAGGTGTATCTGCCGCTTTAACTCATGGAGCCTTTGCATTACTGGGTGGCGGCTTGCTCGGTGGTGCTTTAGGAAAGCTAGGAAATAAATTAGAAGATGTAGCATCGAGCAAGCAATCCAACTGGCTGGCTCAGTTTGGGGAAGATGCTGGACATACTTTTAATATTTTAGATCAAAAAGGAGACATAGCCTCTGCTGCCACAGATGAAGCTAAAAATTTGCTTAATGCAGTTAACATGGCGAGTGAGGGCGGGTTTTCTCTAAAAAGAAGCTCGATGCAACAATTGCTTTCTGATGCTGACCCAGAAAAGGTTTCTTATTTTGTTAGCAAAACATTACAAGATTTAGGAGATGCTCCAGCAGCGGTTAAAGGTAATTCTTCGTTTATTGATGCTTTTGATGAATTAAAAAATAAAGTCACTCCCGTTACAGATGTTTTAGGAAATAAAATAAATTCACCGTCTCCTGAAGACGTTTATTCCGCAGTAAATTCATTTAAACAAAAAATACAATCGGCGGCTAAATATGGGTATATGGCAAATGCTGAAACGGCACCGCTTTATGATGGCTTAAGAAGCATTGCAAAAGGAATAAAACTGTCTCTTGAAGACCCTGAGACGTGGGGAGAAATGGGGAAATTCCAAAAAGAACTGAATAGTAAATATTCTCCACTGCAGAGCTTGAAAAAAGATTTTTTATCTACCTTTGGCGGTAAAAAAGAAAACGCACAAGTTATTGATGATGACAAGGTCGCGAGTTTATTCCGTCAAGTTGGAAGAGATAAGGGAGCGCTCAAGGCCAGTAAAATATATGACTTCCTAGATCCTGCAAAAGAATATTTAGCCACAGTAGACAAATTATTTAATTCAAGAGGATTACAAAGCGATATACCAAAAGTTTCCACTGATGTTCTTGGGACATATATGGGAGAAAAACCATCCCCCGGAACTGGCATGATGCATTGGCTATTTAATACGGGGCCAAAGGCCATTGGGCATGCTGCTGCGACTGCCGCTGGAACAGCCGGTGGTTCATTGCTTGGTGGTGTGTATCCTTATGCAGGCTATCGTTTAGCTGAACAGGCAACTCCATTTTTTACTAAAATTCTCACGAAACCAACTAGAGCAGCAATCGCTGGAACTCTAAAGGTTTTAGCTTCAGGATCTTATGAAGGATTCCCTAAGGTTATAAATTATACTAATCGAATTAGTAAGGGGATCAACGCGATAAACTCTGGTGTTAATAGTCTTTTTATTAAAGGCGGACAGCAATACTTGAACAGTGATTTCTCTGAAAAAGATAGAGAAAAGCTGAATGATTATGTAAGTAGCGGTGTGCAAAATCAGCAAATGAAGAATCAGAGCACGCAAAAACATGTTCAAAAGTTTGCTGAGGGGGGAGAGGTTTTAGCGCAAAAACCAACCACTCCAGTGAATACTCCAGTGGGCGGCGTTACCGATGGATTGGGTCATGTTTCTACTGTATTCCCAGAACATGGAGCAATGCTTGGTGCTGCCAAAGTTAGAATAAACAATTATCTTAATCAGATTCGTCCGCAAGACATGAAGCAAAAATTGCCATTCGATGATCACATTAAAGATAAAGCGCATGAACGCGACTACAATAAAGCGCTTGATCTAGCCAATAAGCCGCTCAGTGTTTTGGATCATATTAAGAATGGAACATTAGAGCCGCAGCATGTTCAGCATATGAATGCAATGTATCCAGAATTAACGAATCATCTTCAAAAGAAAATCACTGAAAAGATTGGTGAGGCCCAGATGAAGAATGAAAAGCCGCCATATAAAGTGCGACAAGGGCTTTCATTGTTTATGGGTTCTGCATTAGATAGCAATCTTACTCCACAGAACTTGCAAGCTGCGCAAGCCGTATTCCAAGCGCAAAAGATGCAACAATCGCCTCCTGGGGCTGAAAAACCTAAAAAGGGGACCGCCACATTAGGAAAAGCTTCTGGGCAGTATCAGACCTCAGAGCAAGCCGCGCAATCTAGACAATTGGAGAAAGCTTAGGCATTGTGTGTGCCGAAAAGCATGTCAACTAGATAAAATCCTAGCCATGTTCCGCCTATAGTGGCTGGGCCGCCAATAACTGGTGTTATGAACATCCAATAAAATCCAAAACCGATGAATGCGAAGAATAATAAGGCTAATAGTAGTTTCATACTTATATAGTACTACATTACTCAAGTACTAGTCAAGCGGCATTTGAGACTTCTTTGAGGCCTGGAGACCCTGGGCCATCAACGGAGGATCTCCTAGATGTCAAATCGACCGCTTCTACCACCAAATCCAGTCATCGTTAATGGGGACATGTCGGGGAATATAACCTCGGCGCCCACGGTTTTACTTGGGAAAACCGTAGGTTGCTATACCTATTCGTGGGCAGGGGCAGCGCCAGTTGGCTCAGTATCCATAGAGATATCAAACGATTACAGCCTATTCGCTAATGGCACCGTCAATAATCCTGGCACGTGGACAGCCGTATTCTTCCAGCTTAATGGCTCCTTAATTGTTAATTCCGCGCCTATAAGTGGCAATAGCGGGAATGGCGCTATCGATTGGAGCACTGGCGCCAATGCCATAAGAACGGTTTATACGGCTACAAGTGGGACGGGGTCATTACAAGCGATTATTGCTTCGCGGGTAACCTAAAATGAACTTCTACGGAAGATACTTTGGGTTATTTGGCGGTGGCGGAAGTTCAACCACCGGCGGCACTCCTTACCAAGAGATCCCAGCTGGATTAATCGATTCCGCTAATACCATTTACACCGTTACCGTAGCCCCCAATCCCATTACTGCTTTTGAATTATTCAAAGATGGCCTGATCTTGGTTCAAGGCGTCGATTACACGATAGTTGGAAATACTATCACGATGACGAGTGCCCCGCTATTTGGGGAAACTCTCTATGCAGTATATTCAGTAACTGGCGGCGCGGTAACTGGCGTTACCACACTTAATGGAGCAGTTGGTTCTGTAAATATTCTCCCCGGCTCAGGCATCACTGTAACCACTGTTGGACAAAATATTACGGTGGCCGCGATCCCTGGCGGCGGTGTTCTAACTGTAGTTGGAACCAGCGCTGCTCCGATTCTTATTACGGCGGGTGGAGGAATTCCATTTACCTCTGTTACAACTCTAACAAAAATCTATATTGCAGGAAACGGAGGCCCGGTTACGATTACGGCTAATCCACAGATTGCGGCTGGCACGATAGACGGCCAGAGGGTGCAGCTTCAAGGATGTAGCGCCGCGAATACGGTTACGATTCAGCAGCCAGCGCAGCCGTTTAACGGAATATGGGAAAACGGTGATTGGGTTGCCGCTAAAAACAATACTTGGGAAGCGTCTTGGGATGCAGCATCCACTCTGTGGATAGAGAGTAGCCGACAATGATTTTTCTTCTTATCTTCCTGCTTCCATTCTATGCGAGTGCGACTCCACGCACGATTGTCGCTGATCAGATCCAATCCAGCGATTTAACCAAATTATGGCTTATGCCCATAGCTTCCGGCACGCTAATGACGACCGGAGGAGCTGCCGGCACGTTCTGGAACTTAAACGGAAATGCTGGCACTGGCGGAACGGCCACGCTTGGCACTACGGACGCTCAGCCATGGTCTACTATAGCGAATGGGATTTTTGTTGATGCTTACGGGATTGATGGCGCTATTTCTTCGATTCAGAATATCGTCCCCGCAGATGGCGTGAGCAGAACTCAGAGGAATGCGCAGACTAATCTAACCCCCGGAGTGGATACAACGACTGCGAATAATACCCTTGTCAGCAATGCCCTAGACTATGCCGGGGGATTCAACTACGGCGGAAATATCGTTACTCAGTCTAGCCGTTTCCAGAACGTTGGGACTGGAACTCTAAACTACGGCTCTGTGCTAGATAACTCAGCTCTCTTTAATGGCGGCGGCACTACTTCGCTATTCAAAGGAAACAACCTCGATGTTCAAGTTAATGGCGCAAACGTCACGAATTACGAGGGCGTGAACTCTTATATGAGCATGACTAATTCAACCATTGACGGGTTGAATATGTATAATTCCAATGCTCAGCTTACTAACGTGACTGGCAACAATACCGTAATCGATGGCCACACAATGGTTGTCGCTGGAACTTCTGTCATCGCGGGCGGACTGAACGGCTATAATGCGCAAGTAGTGGCTCAAGACACCGCTGCCATAAATGACCTTCGTGGGCTAAATATAAATTCTACTGTTCAAAACGCATCTCAGGCAAATGGCCTAACGGGCGGATCTTTTAACGTATCGGTAAACGATACCGCGCAAGTAACCGGCTTCGTGCAGGGCTTAAACTCTAATATTCAAACAGCCGTTGGCGGTTCTACGGTGAGCATTACCGGATTTAATAATGGCATGACTCTAGCTGCGCCAATGGCTAGCGGGCAGGGGCTAAATGGTGAAAACATAAATTTCCAAATAGCCAGTACTGTGACCGGATTGAATTATCTAAACGGTATTGCAGTGAATGGAAACATAGATGCTCCGCTCACTGCCGCCCATAACATGACTACGATAGGCGCTAACTATAATTTTACTAGTCACTTCACCGTTGGGTTCGTCACGAATCTTTCTGACTTCAGCCAATTTCAAACCGGCTCCCAGGTCTTGGGCGGGTATCAGGGGCTGACTATCGGTGCTAACTGGCTGCCAGGCGCTATATTCAATGCAAACTATCAGGGTGCGAGTGTTAACTCTCAGTTCGACGGGCAGGCAGGGATTACTAACGTAAATGCATTCAATGCAAATATGGGTTTCGGAGCTACAACCGCTACCACACTGCAAAATTATTATGCGCATACGGATTACCCAAACTTCCATGCTCACGCTGCGATGACTGAATATAAGGGTGTGGAGCTAGGGCCTAACTGGGATGCGGGATCGACTATCGTAAAAATGAGCGTGGTGGACGTTCACCCAAATGCTCCAAGTTCACCCATGTCTGGAAACGAAGCAAACGGCGTGCGCGTTGAGATGAATAACGTTCACATGGCCGATCCCACGCAGTTCCCTAATGCGATCGATTCAGATGGCGGCCACTTTAATGCAAATTTCAGCGCTGATCTAACCGCTAGTCTTAGTGGAGTGTTTTGGCTCCACTCTATGGGCGGTCAGTTTCACATCATGCCTGGGGTTCCGCAAAATGGTGGAGTGCTTGCTTTCGGTAACGCCAACTTCCCTACGTTTTTTGCAGAAGATGATATGGGTCCAGACTTTACGGGCCTGCACATCGGATATTCGGGTGTGATTTCGGCTGGGCAAACGGGGG
>JGI24890J29729_1000117_pt1 | contig 64459 bp, 77 predicted proteins | sample FreactcultureFD7_FD_29729 | JGI IMG/M metagenome (IMG submission 29729)
CCTGTGTTGGTTGCCGCGCTGCTGTACCCTGTGTTGGTTGCCGCGCTGCTGTCCCCTGTGTTGGTTGCCGCGCTGCTGTACCCTGTGTTGGTTGCCGCGCTTCTGTACCCTGTGTTGGTTGCCGCGCTGCTGTCCCCTGTGTTGGATTCTTTAGCATTTTTAAAATCCACCTTACTTAAAATAAAGTTTACACCTATGCCAATGATATGAGATAGCGACACTTCCACTTTTACAAACAAAGAAGATGTGGCAACTTTTGAATCTGAATTATCTCTATCAATATCCCCTTTGGATTCAACTTCTGCAAATCTTGCATTAGCTGGCTCATAATATGAAAAGATATCTAAGGGGTTTTCGCAGAAATGGAAGCCATTATTACAGGCTTTTACTTTTTCATTTGCTGCAAGGGTGTATGTTTTGCCGACTTCATATTGCATATCACGGCATTTAAAATCTTTATCAAAACCCTTGTATCCTGTTATGGTAGGGGTCGTTTCTGCTTTTGGTTTTTGTTTCATTTTGTTTTGATTTATTTATAAAATTAATAATTGTTTGCTATGACTAGCTACCCGAACATGAGTAGTTATAATATTAAATAGGTTATGTAAAGAGCCAAAGCCGAAAGGGAGAGGATTAAAAATAGTTTGGACTCTTTGGTTAACTGTTTCATGGGGTTATATTATTTATTGTGTAATAAATATACTTTCCTTTTGCCTGTTTAACTATCCCGTTTTTTATGAGTCCATTTCTATTGAATACCTGCATATTTTCTATATAGCAAGTAGTAGAATAGTAATACTCATTTATGAGCTTTGTCAATCCCTCTATTGTCGGGCTACTGCAAATCTTATTCATATTTTTACTTTTTAAAAGTGGTGCAGTTCTTATTTTCCCTGCCCCGTGAAAAATTAGTTTATTGTTATTGAATATATGATAGTACCCCCTGTGGCGTTCGTGTGCTGTGTTATCATTCTGTATCAAGTTTTAAAAGTATCTTGTTAGTTAATATCCTAAAAGTATTATATACTTCATCCAGTACGTTTTTAGGGGCTGTGAAATCATAGGATAGTATCAGATTGTTATATCTGTCTTCCCTGAGTAGTACCTCTAGCCGTTGGGCAAATGATTTACTTTTTACCTCGCTTGGCTTTCCTATTTTTATGTATCTGCTCATTTTTTATGCTTGTGTGAGGTTATTTAATAGCAAATGTTGGTTTTTTCTCCTGTGAATATCCTTTCAGCCATTGCCTAAGATATTTCAGCTTCGATAGGCTTATCAGATTTCAAAGCGTATATAAATGGATAATCAAGTTTAACGCCTGATAACTTGGCTGGATACTTTACGCCTCCATATTCTAAGGTTAATCCCTCTTTTTCGTTTACCGCCTCTATGATTTCGCGGTGCTTGTCTATTAGTGTGATGTTCATTTTTTTATAATTTAATTGGTTAAAAAAGCGGGGGCTAGCTGCTCCCCTCCATTAAACAGAATCCTAGTTTGCAAATTCAAGTATCTTATTAAATGCTCCGTTGTTGACTGCGAAGCCTGAACCAGTGTAAAGGCTTTCAAGTCTTGCGTTCTCGCGGCTCGGTACTGGCATTTTGTGAGTAGTGTAATTTGTTACACCTGACATTAAACCCCATAGAGATTGCCCCTTTTGGTTTATCTCTGTACTGATAGAGGCTAAAAGTTCATTAGTCCTATTGATTGCATAGGTAGTGTTTTTGTCGTTATTACGGTATCCCTTATCCATTACATCTACATCAGTAATGTTTTTAACTACCTGTGCAATGTGTATGGGCTTAATCTCGATGTTTGATAGCCTTATGAACTTATCAAATAGGTTTGTTTGATCAGTGATTACTCCCTGCAAAGTTCTTATTGCATCTTCTACGCGGGTATGTATGCTTTGGGTATGTCTTGCGCTTTGTTTTAGACCCTTACTGGCATACATAAAGGTATTGCGGCAAGATATAGTAATGTTAGTTTCCCCCCATTTTAAAGAGGTTGTACCATCATGGCTGTTTATGCCTGTCAAAAAGCCGTTTACACTGTCATTATTTGTTCCGATGCCCTGTATTTTGTTAGGGCTTTTGAGCTGCAAAAATACTTTGCCCCCTCCGTTAAAAGAACCACCTGAATGGATTTCGTATCCTGTTTTCTCGCTTATCCTTATCAGCATTTCGGCAAGTTCAGTGTTTTGAAATGGCATATACGATTCCTTACAAGTAGTAAAGCATTTTTGGGTATCCTCCCTGACAATGCCGTAAAATCCGCTTGGCTGCCCTGACGGTACATTTAGAACCTCTTTTGATATCTTCCAAGATAACCCATATTTGTCAAGTAGCTCCCCTACGTGGTAAGCATTCTCAGGGTTTTGAACGTTTTCAAATACACCGTTTAAGATGTTGTCTGCAAAGTTGTCGGTATTGTTTACCATAATTAAGATGCGATTTTACTGTTGCGCCCAGTCTGTTTAATATTAAAATTTAAATTATTACTGTGTTAGTTTCTCCGCTTGCAAGTCTCTCCATAAGCGGCCATGATATTTCAATGGTCGTATCCCCTGAGCAAATTATAGGCCATTGGAGCTTAGAGCCTGCTGCATATGCTTTATGTTTCCCGTTATCAGTTTCTAAGAATATGGCAACGCTATTAACTTTGTCTATTAGCGTCCTCCGTTTTTCATAGACTGCTATTTGTATTTCTTGTGTAATATTCATAATGCTGTTTTTGTTTGGTTATTTAAAAATGGTGTTACTGTTATCGCCTCAGTCGGTGAACATCTCACCTTAAACCGAAAGTTTACTGATTTTTTGCAAGTTTGATGTTAGCATAGTCTCCCGCACTTTTGTAGTATGTGCCGTGGTATGTTTTGCCGTTTATGGCTTTAACCGTTATATGTTGTCTAGTGTCTCCAAAAAATGCTTTAAAGGCAGGCGCAAAAGATACATTTCCTAATACCTCTCCAGTCCAAGTGGTTGCCTTAGAATCACTCTCTGATATGTATAAGGTGTATTTTGTAGGCACATTATTGATAAATTCATAAACCTCTATTGAGCTTCTATCTTCATTTGTCAAAGCATACCCGCCAACAAAAACCCGTCTTTGTTCTTGTTCTTCTATTGATAGCCAATTTTTACCAAGTGATTTTAAAAACTCATTTTCGAGCTTATTTATAATACAAAGTTTTTCATAAGTCTCTTTGCTGATAATGTTTGTTGTGTGTGACATTGTGAGATGTTTTATTGATACGCTTAATTGCTTATCGAATACAAATGTAAATCAACTTAATCATATAAACAAGCTCACAAGTATAATATGCCTTAAATAATAATAAACGTACCTAATGTTTAAACCAACGTACATATATAACCCAATCTTTTAACAATTAAACCCTTTTTTTTATTCCTCTGCCTACCGTGTAGCGTAGCGGAACGAATCAAATAAACCTGTATTTGTATTCCCTCTATCCTTGTAAGTATATCCTCACATATTACCATCTATTCAGCCTATCTATATCAATCCCTCAAAACATACCCAAATTAACCCCAAATAGCCTATTTAAAGCCATATAACCAGTGCATCCTTATAACTACTCCATTAACCAATAAAACTACCTTAAAACCCCTATAAATAGCCGTATAGAATAAATCTAACATACATTACACCGATTTGAAAGCAATAATACATGGTTCTAACATCACACAATCTCTATCGCTATCCATGAGTAAAAGAAATGGCTAATTGGTATTGTATTAATACATCCATTTAAAAACAGCTAAAAAATAGTGCCTCAAACGTTGTGTATAACTAGCTTTGAGTAACATTTTGGTATGTAAGATTAATTTACCAAAGTTAAGTTATTTTGCCTATATTTGTGTGTATGAATAGCAACCCCGATTTGTCAGAAAATAGCCCCGAAATAGAACATAATCCCTTTGTAAATGAAATGTTTATGTTCAGAGGTCGTGCGGTAAATGATTTTACCAACAAAGTAACCATAGGTAAGATTAATTTACCGTCTGAATGGCTCACAGATACCACTCCAAAGATTAATAAATACCGCAATTTGGATATTATGGAGGCTGCATTAAATCTATCTCCAGCAGCGTCTAAGGTTTGGATATGGATAGAATACCATTTAAAATATAAGCATGATTATATAATACTGGATAAGGCCAAGATCATGGAACGGTTAAATATTACCCGGCAAACGTTCAGGGCTGCTATAATTGATTTGGAGCTGAACCACTTTGTAAGGCAGTCTCTCAATCCAAAGACTAAGACAAAGTATTATATTAACCCACGTATTATATTTTATGGCAATAGAGGTATTGCTTATCCTGACCACGTTAAATTAAACACACTTAAAAGACATTGACAATATGGTAATCAAACACTTAAGCGAACAACACGATAGCATAGGATATGAATTTATATATCCAACATCTAAAAGTCCCATAACTGATATTGACATCTATACAATGAATTATGATATTAATGTTGAATTTGGTAGAATATGGGATGTTAAGCCAGAAATGATAAATCCAACCAACGAAAAAAGAAGGTTCGTATATTGGCTAGGTGAACAAGGAGTAACTGAGCAAGTGCTTCCATATTCAGAGTGTTTAACTGGTCAGCCATTGGACCAAGTAGAAATAAATCCTTTAATCGGGCCTAATCCTTTCTTTTGTACATCTCATCAAATGACAGATTGGATACTTAGCAAGGCTTTAAAGTAGGGTTTACCCTCAATCCTCCCATACATTACCCATCTAATCCACACACAATCAGTTTAAAAGCCTCTCAAATGTTAAATTTAACAGTCTACAAACAGGATTGATTCTATTTGTTGTAACATTCAACATGCCTAGACCAGTTAGTTAGACGGTAAAAATACCCGCCAATTAGATATTACCCGCGATAGATTTGATTTGAAAAAGAGGGTTTGGAAAATCAGGTAGGGGGTTAGGGGGATATGAGTTTAAAGACCCCCCGCCCGCCATACCACACCACACAAGCTCACGATTTTAAATTATTTGGTATGTAGGAAGTTGGTATATTTGTAGTATGAATTTCGACAAAGCTATACAGATTGTTTTAATGATATGTTGTGTAGGGGTATTGGCAGCAATATTATCATTACTTATTTTATTAGTTTTTGTGGTGAGTAAACTATGTATATGACAGAATATCAATGGTTTTCTTTTGGTGGTCATGTAAGGAATTGGGTAAGGTTGGAGGGGGATATACCGCACGTTGAGTTTAAGATGGATGGTGGAGGGATACCATTATTGGCATTTTTATTCAGTGGGTATGTTGGGGACAGGATTTTGATAATGGACGGAGTAATAGCGAATTGATGGGAGGGGGTGAGAGGGTATCGGTTGGAGAGTACAGGGCTATGGTAGGAGCTAAAATAAGCCCGTTTAAGGCACGAATGAGTGCATCGGAGTACAATTCTACCTTTGGGAAGGAGAAAGTGGCTGTAAGGGCTTCTAACAAGTCCAAGTATAGGAATAAGAAGACTGAGGTAGAGGGTATAAAGTTTGACAGTCAGAAAGAGGCGGCTCGATACCAAGACTTAAAGATTCAACAGTTTGGTGGGGGCATATCGGGGTTAGAGTTGCAGAAGGTATATGAGATAGAGATAAATGGGGTTAAGGTCTGCAAGTATAAGGCTGACTTTACGTATGTGCTTGATGGCGTGTTAGTTGTTGAGGATGTGAAGGGTATTAAAACGGCGGTATATCGGTTGAAGAAGAAGCTACTCAAAGCTGTTTACGGGATAGATATACTAGAGACTTGATTAGTCGTAAAAGTCATTAACAGATTTTTTGGTCGCTTGGTCAACGCTACATGGGATGGGCGGGTTATCCCTAACCTGTTGCAATACGCCACCGCGCCTATTCGGATTTACCCCATGATGGTGTAAGTGTGACAGGTGGGAGAAGAATGATTTTACCTTTCTCCAATGGGATAGCCAAAAGTCTTTCCACATATCCCAATCGAATTTTAATCCTATGATAGCCATGACCACAAATCTACGAAAGAATTTGAAATATCCAAATAAATGTTTTGCTTTGTAGTATAAAGATGTAGGGGTTAATTTATATCCGATGGCAAAACTTAAAGCAGTACGAGTCAGCACAAGTTCTGATTTGCATAATAAGGTATCAAAGAAGTGGCAACACATAAAGATTTCATCGGGCAATATTATATCCAATGACAAAACATTTTTTAATAAAAACGAAATAGGAGAAAGCAAAGAAATAATTTGGTCAGGAACAAGGAAAGAAATATTGGACAGATACCTTGTAAGTATCAGGTCGGTTTTCAAACTTGAACCAAGTGACATGATTTTCATAAAAGCCATCCTGACAGCCGAGTATTTCCGTACCGAGATAGATTGGAATTTGGACGGGGTAAAGTACGTATCTGACAAAACGGGCGTGTCAGTCAATCTATGTAGACAGCAAATGACATCGCTTAGTAAGTACAAAAATTTGTTTGTCAAGGTAAAAAAGGGGCTTTATAAAATAAACAGGAATGTTTTGTTTCACGAACTAGACATACAAAATACAAGTCTTATTCAACTTGTAAGTAGTTTTCAGATAACCGATGCAAAGCCTAGCTTGTCCGACTTTGTTAAAAATGGCGGGGAGATAACGGAGGAACTGGTAGATGAATTTCTACTTACTAGCAATCGGATAAAGGAGATGTACAATAAACAGGAACGTGATAAGGAGAAGCAAAAGAAGGAGGAACAGAAACGCATAGAGCAGGCAGAGGAACAGAATAAAGTAAAAATAAATCCATTCGCCTAATGGCTAAAAGGCGTAAGTACTCCAAACCCAAAGCTACCCCCAAAGCTCAACTGATTGATAAGCTACGAAAGAAATACGCTCTAAACTATGAGGATGCCTATTACTATACTCAGGCTTGCGACTATATCATTGACAATCTGCTAAAGCTCGGCTGCCCTCTGACTATCCCAAATGTCATGCAGGTAAAAATAAATACTAAAGATTTAGACCATAAGAAAATCAAGGCTAACAAGGCGTATCTGCAACGGGTGATGGCGGGTAAAGAGCAATTTTACCATCATTCTAGCCTCAAACCAAAATACTTCCCAACAAAGTTGATTTGACATTTTCATTCCTATTCATATCTTTGTTACACAATTATTCATAAAAACAATAAAAATGCAAACAACAGGTAAGGGTAAGGGCGGGAAATCAATCAAGCTGAACCCCAATCAACAAAACGGGCAACCAAAGGTAATTCATGCTTCACTTAGAGTATTGACACCTAAGAAAATAGAGCTTACATCGGCAGAAGCGTCAAGGGTATCGGTCATATTCGGACTGCTATCGGTAGTGAACAGGGCTTTGCCGGGCTTCATCGCAAGGTGGGTGACTAAAAATAACTCTGAACTGATACGGGTGCAGAAACAATACCACGATAACATCGCAGCGTGGAAACAAAAGTACCTCGTATCACCTGACGATGAGGACACTAACCGCCTTTTTGTAGAGCGCGGTAATCCTGAACCTGTATGGGATGATGAAAAGAAAGAAATCATATCTGGCGACAAGCTCAAATGGAGTGGCAAAAAAGATGGCAACGGGAATCATATCGAATATGTATCGGTGTACACTGACAAGCCTTTCAACCCTGAAAGCAAGGTCAGGTACTTCTACGAACTGAAAGACGAGAACCTGCGCGATGAATGTGAGGCCGAAGAAAAAGTGCTGTCAGATGAAAAATTCCCACTGACCATACAGGCGGTGTTCTCGGAAGTGGCTGACGAACTGACAATGCCTACATCACACCCGAATGGCAATCCCGTAGACCTTGCCCTGCTGTATGAGCATTTCATCATCGAAGAAGAATCAGTAGAAAACGAAAACTAATCAATGAAAACAGTAATGATACCGCTTCCTGTGGTGAAGATAAATGCGATAGATAAGCCTGAGACTATCCATTATAGCAGTGACAAACTTCGGGAACTGCATGTAAGGGATTTCTATGAGAGGGGCTTGGATAAGCCAATGAAGGGGGTATGTGTTCTGTTTGAGGGTATTGATAAGAACGAGAAGGAAGCCATATCTAGGGAGGCAGAGGAACGGGGTGAGAAGCCAAAGGGTAAGCCTTTTGTCATGGTAAAACTGGCAAAAGACGAATTGCTGAAATTGTTTACCGATAACATCCCTGAATACCATTGTTTGTAGTTATCGAAAAAAGATTATTTTTGTACTAATAAAAACACTAAAATGAAAAAATTACTCTCAATCGCTACGGTGTTATTCGCTTGTAGCCTTTCCTATGCTCAGATACCGATTGTAACGGGAACACCGACAAATACATCTGCGCTTTCTAATGGCAACTATCAGATAGTAAACCTGCTGTCTACCGCAAAGTATAATGTCATATCGGTGACAACATACAACAACCTCGGCACTCAGTACACGCCTAACCGCAGTACATACAAAAATGTCGAATCCTACCTGCTGGCATACGCAGATACCGCAGGTGTACCCACACATGCACCTACAACAATAGGGCTACCACAGAATCTTTGGGTGTACAATCCTAACAACACATCTATATTCTCGATAGCAGCAAATAAATATCTATCGGGGATAACTACAATTAAACTGGATAGCACATATACTTTCTCGGTGGTCAATAGCCCTGACAGCACACAGGTAGATAGCGTGGTATTTCACATAGCGAAGAAATACACATATCAGACCCGAAGCCTAGTAGTCAATGGCGATGATGCTATAAGCGATAATAACGTGAGTGGCGGTGACTTCTATCTGCATGTAGCAAAGGTGGTCAACCCTCCTACTGTACCAACATACTAAGCTATTTCATCGAGTTTTTGGTTTATTTTTAAGTGCGCTCAAATGGGCGCATTTTTTATTTTGCGGTTTCAATAATGTTTTTTATTTTTGTGATGGCGAACGGCAATAGCAAGGTCAACCTTCTATATACCAATCGCTTTATTACGTGGGTCGTCCAATGGGAGGACAGCAGTCTCCAAAACTGCCAATGAAGGTTCGAATCCTTAACTACGTGCAAAGGTCGAAAGACCGAAGGAAATATTGTAGATTTTTCATTGTAGTAGCGGTGAATAATCATTAAGTTACGGGGATGGGAACATCCTTCCCCATTAACCAACGCCCGAATAGCTACTACTATATCGGGCGTTTGGCGTTTATATGAAGTCACCAAAAGAAATATTTACCGAATTACAGTTAGGTAAATTTAATGATGAAACAAAACATGTTTTAGAACTGATTGCCCATTTTGGTAAGTCATATCAAATAAAAGATGGGGAATGTCGTGCTGGATTTAGGCTAGAAAATGAAAGCCCCCAAAGGTACTTTACCATTCATTTCACAGGATTAGCAACTAATCCTAAAATAAAAGTAGAGGAAGTTTCATTGTTTCAATATTCAAAAGAAAACTGGGCTGGCGGAAATTTGAACTGACCTGACCTGACATAAAAGGCAGTTGGGCGGGATTTTAAGCCACTAGCGACTGTCTTATAGCACTACTAGGGGAATGATGCAAAGTGCAACGGCGGGACAACAGAATGAGCCGTAGGACATCAGAGGTGGTTATACAAGCCTCACAGTTGATTCTTAGTCTGAGATACTATAACTTGTCTCAGATTGCTTGTAAGGGGCTAATTCCACACTCGGAGTTGTCTTTCCGTACAGTAGGTCATAACCTTTAAAGTTTTGCGACTTTTTAGGAATGACTAACTGTGCGAGGTCGGAGCGTCAAGCCACTTCGGTGTTAAGTATAAAGTAAGAGAATAGAGAGATATGCAGATAACAACAAACATACTAGAGCAAGGTAAGAGCATCAACAACGGATGGAATAGAAAGGCAATAAACAACTCAAACAAGGATGCAGAATTTGATTTACTTGTGTTACGGAGTAACGCCATTTTTCCCACTGTTCTGCACCAGAATTGGTTAAGGGAATTGAATATTGAGTTGCCTGAATAAATTTTACCTGATATATAAATACCCAATCTAAAACATACATACAAAGTCTTGGTCTATTTGTACCGTAAGTAAATGAGGGTAATAATCTTCTCTTGTGTACTTTAAAAATACGCATGACTTTAGAATTTAATTATTAAATTTGCTATGTCTCCCCAGACAAACAAAAAAAAATCAAGTCATGTAAGCCCCAAATAAATAGGGCTTACATGACTTAGATGAAATTTATTGTCTTTCTCAGGGACTTGTAAATTTAATGATTAAATCTTATATAGTCATGACAGACAATAATTCAACCAAACATCTTAAACGCAATCCACCATCGGAGGCAATGAAAAGCTTTAAGCCTTTCTTAGAATTTACTGTTAGCGGGATAGTCGGACAGAAAGGAGAAATAACATCTGTAATGGTTCATGATAAAAAATTAGTAGCTTCAATTTTTGGCAATAGTTCTTCAAAAGACGGCAACTTGGTTTGAATGTTACTAATACCTACTTTATAAACCATTTCTGAACTAAAGGTAGAATGTAAACACCTTGTTGCATGATATATCCTATCAAATAGAAACTCGATACATGAGAAGTTAGATATACTAGATAAGATTTACCAAACTTTTTAAAACATAAATAGTATTTATTACCTTTGACGTATGAGTGAAGGAAAGTCAGGTAAAGGAGGCAAGGGTGGCAGCAAAGGCAAGTCAAGCGCACCATCAAAAGGCACAAGTGCTAAATCAGGTGCAAAGACAGGCAATCATGCTACCAATGGTAGTAAGCCATCAGACCATCCCGACAATAAGATAATTAGGAAGATGGTAGAACACCCACAACCTCACGTACACTCTATTCCTTCACATCTAAACGGGTTGTAAGATGCTGATTGATGTACGATATGAGAAACCAAACCGTTTTTTCGTGGATGAGAATACGGCAAATGCGATTCCTGAGATACGGGCAGTCCTAAATAAACCGTCTCAGGGAGTAGAAGCAGTTGTGGTCATTGTCTACATGGTTGACCCACTTTCTCCCGTTGTTGAAGCATTTGAGGGCAATCCCGAAAGAATAAAAAAAGAAGCGTTCAGGTCAGTCTATAAAGATAAATTTGATATTGATGATTTCTTTAGTGCGCCGGGTATTCAGGAAGCTATAAACACCTATAAAGAATGGTGCGATACGTCAACTGCTAGAATGATTAAGCAGTCTAAGGAAATAATAGTTTCTACTATGGATAACCTTCATGCAATAGCCACAGGGGGCTTACACGTGACGGAAGATGGCATAGAGAGTAAGACAGGCGAAATGAAGGTGACAGAATTAATAAAAGCCATTCAGTCAGTACCTTCACTGATTAAAGACTATGTGGGTGCAAGGGCTGTCCAACAGTTAGATACTCAGGACGTAAAAGCAAAAGTGAAAGGTGAAACACCATTGACTAGAGGTGAGCAGAGGATGATATCTAATCAGACAGCGAAGAAGAAAGGTAAATAGGGCAGTGCAGGCAAACCGATAAAGGGTTTAAATGCAGCAATACATAGCAAAAAATTTCTACGGTAAGTTTTCACCCGTAGTAAAATATGGCATACCCGACTATGACCGTGATAGCGAAGCATGGGACAAATGGATAGAGGAACAGCTATACTATTTTCATAATGGCTTTGACGCGGGAGGTGACCATATCACAGGTAGGCTATATTGGAAACTCAACTTTACCAAGATTTTAATTTCAAATGATGAAGGGTATAAACGCCCTGCAAGTCCATATTATGTAGACACCCAAAGGGAGCTATATGATATGATAGACCATTGTATGAAAGTCAGTGGTGAGGATATATTTGTAGCAAAGGCGCGGGATAAAGGATTTACCGATGATATAACGGCACTGGCATCGTATGAAACTATGTTACAGCCGTTCTCAGAAACATTAGCTTTATTTCCCGGTGGTCAATCCAAAGCCTTAGAAGGATTCAATAAAAAGTATAACCTCACATTAGATAATCTGATTGAGGATTTTAAGCATCATGCGGGTATAAAAGACAGCATAGCCATTAAGCATTATGGCAGGATAGACCAAGAAACAGGCGCACACTTAGGCATACAAAGCACACTGACCACACTAAAGGCGGTGGATTCCGATGTGGGTAAGGGCGGTAGGTATAAACTGATTCTTGTAGATGAGTTTGGTGAAATTGAGGACCCGCTAAAGCTGATAGAAACCAACCGAGCCAACTTGCGTGAGGGTATAAAGAAATTCGGTATTCATATATGCGGTGGAACATCAAATGCCTTTAGCCCGACAGGGTACAGGGATTTCAGGAAGCTAGTCAGAAAGTCGGAAGAAATGGGCTTTAAGTTTCTGTTCATCCCTGCTCAAAAAGCCTATTGGGGTTGTGTGAACTTGGAGACAGGCGAAAGTGATACCGAGAAAGCATATGCCGACATTAAGAAGATAGGCAAGGATAAGACAGGTCAAGACCTGATGATATACCAACAGAACTACCCTACGAGCATAGATGAAATGCTCATGGTCATATCGGGCAGTCCTTTCAACTCAGCACATATAGAAACTCAGAAATCACGGATAGAGACTGATAAAGCTATGCAGGCGCAGATACAGACAGGCGACCTTGTGTATAGAAATGGCAAAGTGAAGTTTGAACTTAACCCTAAAGGATGGTGGAAGATATACAGGCATCCCGACAAGTCACTAGAATATAGCGATGTGATAGCGATTGACTCATATAGGCTATCAGATGTAAACAAGTCAGAGATAGTATCTAAGGGTGCTATCATTGTACGCCGTTGTTTTCAGGGTATAAATAAGGAAGGGAGTATGACCATAGCGATACTCAGGGAGCGTCCTGATGATAAGGATGAGTTTTTCGCTGAATGTATAAAGGCTGAATTATATTGGAACGCACAGGCACTTATAGAATACACCGACCAAGATATTATGAAGTACCATGAAGAACATAAGATGGTCAAGTATGTGTATAAACGCCCTGCGGTATTGGAGGAAATAGGTAGACCGTCATTCAGCAAGGCTAACTATAAATATGGCGTAAAACCTTCACCCGAAGCAAAACGTAGAGGGCTAGAAATAGCAGTCAAGGAATTTAACCATACATGGGAAAATGAACCATTTATTGAAGTGTTGGAAGATTTGAATAACTTTACAGACGAAAACGTGGATTTAGGTATGTGCTATATGTGGTCATGTGTTCATGCTTTGGATAGGGTGTCAGACGCACCGAGAGAGGCAGCAAGGGACGCATCATTTATCCCACATAGGGTACGGCTTAAATCAGGACAGGTAATGTTCGTGACATCACGAAAACAGTATAATGCCCTAAAAGGGATGCCAGTACAGGCGGGAAATCTTTATTAAATTGTTACAATGACAGAAACGGGCGCGGTACTTTATAAGCCATCGAATGTAGTCCCTGAGACAGCAGCAGCGCGTCAGGCATGGATGGAGTCATGGAACAACTACATGGCATGGAGCGCATACAGGTGTTTCATCTATGAGCGCGATACGCTGCCAATCCTATATGCACAGGGCAATATCCCGCAGTCGGAAACGGAACACATCACAGAGATGTTCACACAGACAGGAAATCAAAAGGGCGACCTCACACCCGTACTTCCTGCCGTCATGGGCGACTATAATTATATATTAACATTTGTTAACAAAATACTTGCTCGTGCATTGTCGAATGACATTGTTTTCAATGCGTCCGTAGCCGATGAAACAGCAATAGTAGATAAGCTCGATGAGGTAAGTCATAAGATAGCCGACCAGCTCACACGCCTAGTCAGGCAGCAGTCAGGCATACATCAGCAGATAGGTACACCGCTAGTCAAAGGTGACGATGTAGAGAAGGTAGATGTAGAGAAGATAAAAGATATGAGCTTCGCTTCTGAGCTTGTAGATAGCGAAATAGCCGTCAACAAGGCTATGGCATGGCTCATGGGCGATAAGTCTTTATTCCTGCAACATAAGCTGATACATCAGATACTATATAACTACGCTTGTACGGGTAAAATGGCAGGTGAAGTATATGTCAGGGAAGGTAAGCCAGACATCATACCTATACCGTCAGCACAACTTGTATATGACCTGTATAGCTATTCTCCATTTGTCCACATGGGAGATATGGCAGGACATTGGTGTTATGCCACACCGCAGGAAATAGCGGGTATGTGTCCAAGACTTACACCTGAACAATTAGAGAAGCTAGAGGCAAGGGTACAGGGCTTCGGGGCTAACAGTCAGTTGAACCCGCCTATCACACCCGGTAATATGTGGTTTTATAATAACGGTCAGACCAATGGCAGGACACAACTACCATATAGAACCATAGTATTCAGGAACTATTGGAAGGGTATAAAAAATCAAAGGGCGATAATTACGCCTAATCTCATTGATGAATCAAACCCACATATTGAGTATATCAAAGAGGGTGATACACCTGTACTCGATGAAGAAAAAGGACAATATTTCGATACTATACCAAAGAATGTAGTTTATAAGGGTACACGGGTAACAGACCTATATCATTATGAGCTAGAGGAAATGGAAGGAAGGACAGAGCTACCGATAATAGGCTTTGTAGATAATGTGCCGTCTCCCGTACAGACCATGATGCACGTACAGCGTATGATAGCAGAGGCTATGTATGTAAGTGAAAGGCTTATGGGTCAGATAAAGGGCAATATTATATGGCTAGATAAGGCAAACCCTGATGATACACTAGAGAACCTTGCTAGTATGTTTGGATATGGCATAGGTTACTATGATAGTAGCAAGGAAGGAGTTATACAGAACTTCGGCGGTCAGCAGAATAACAACATACCGCGTCAAACAGATATGGCAGCCTCGGCAGGGCTAGGCGATATAATGAGGTATATGATGATGCTCAAAGGTATCATGCAAGACCTCGTAGGAAGTAGTGATGCAGCAGAGGGCAAGATTAAGTCAGACCAAACAGTAGGGGCTACTAAAAACTCTACGATACAGTCACAGCTATCTATGCAGGCTTATTTCGATAAGTGGTTCACTACGGTAGAGATGTTCGGTCAGGGTTTATGTGATGAACTTAAATCAGCATGGAGTGGTCAGGAGAAACAACTTTTAATCATGGGATTGAAGGGCGCAGAGTATTTTAAAATAAAGCCCGAAGATTTCAGTCCTGACACCAAGCATATCATACGTATAGGAAACTCAGTGCGCTCGGATGAAATAAGGCAGATGGTCATAGGCATGGCTCAACAAATATTGCCTATTGCTAAAGACCCTGATATGGCATTGACTATTATCAAGCTCGTAGAAAGCCATAGCGGTGCAGAGGCGGTGCAGATATTCACTAAGGGTGTAGAGGCTATGAACAAGCTAAAGGCACAGTCTGAACAGTCCCAACAAGCACAGGCAGGTCAAGCCCAACAGTCAGCTATGCAGATAGAGAAGATGAAGGACGCGAGAGAGGATAAGAAACTGCTTAATGAAAAAGAAATAGCTTTAGCCAAAATAGCAAGTCAGGAATTAATTGAAAATAATAAGTTGACTCATAAGGGCGATGAACAAGAAATAGCACACGATTTGGCTATAAAAGAAAAAATATTTGACGAGTTACTTGGAAATCAAGAAAATCCTGTATCTTCGTAATCGAAAGACAACATATGTTCAAAGCATTTAACAAGGAAAGTGACGGTGGAGGGGCAGTAGAACCCATACAATTTAATATTGACTTGGGCGAAGATGCCCCCGCACCAAAAGAAGGTGAGGCAGGCTATGTAGCTCCCACACCCGTAGTCATACCTCCCGCTAAGAAATATGATTTTTCTTCTTTCAAGGAAATAGATTCCGAAATCAATGAAGATAACTTTATTGAGCGTGTCGCCCCGAAACTCAAAGGCTACAAAGACCTTGAAACAAAAGTCAAGGAACTTGAAGTACTTGCCGCAGGTCGTGACCTCATAGATAATAACGAGAACATCAACCGCCGTAATAACCTTATCAAAATGTCTGATGAGGATTTGTACTATTCTGATTCGGTATGGCAGTATATGAATACTGACGGCTTATCAAAAGAAGCTGCTGAAAAGAAAGCAAGCGATAAGTTAGCCGACCTGACAGAGAAAAACAAATATGCCATCGAGGAAAAGGCACAGAAGATACGTGCTGACCTGAAAGGATGGAACGCCAAAGACACTCAGGAAATTCTTGAAAGCCAAAAACAGGCAAGAGAGAAAAACAGGCAAGCTGAACCTGACACCAAAAAAAGGTCATCAAGCGTTCTTGAATCCATAGACAAAGCAGAAAGTGTTTTTGATATGGTATTCCCTAAAGAAGAAGCACTAAAAAGCAAGGTGGATGCAGCGATAAAAGCACCCGCCCGTCAGTATATAGAATCAGGTCAATTTGAAAAAGATTTGAACGACCCTGATTTCTTGGCGCAAATTGCTATCTTTGGTGCGAACAAGAAAAGGGTATTGGAAAACTTAGCACAAAAACAACCTTCTAAATCTGCCGCAAGTGGCGCAGGCAGGAATATAGCTAACACTCCACATATACCACCAAGACAAACAACAGGCTTCGGTCAAAAACCAGCTAACACATACAAATAATCCAATCAGGGGATTATTTTAACAATCAGGACAGTGCAGGTTAAATAGGAATTAAAAACCTTTTAATCAAAAAAAATGCAAATAGTCACTGGTATCGTAACGGATACACCCACCTCAGAAAATACGCTCGTAGCCGCAACCGTAGCGTTCCCAAACATCAACAAGCATATGATTCGCTTTCAGGCGGATAGCCAGCAAATATGGCTTGTGAATTACACAATGGGACATGGAGCAATCCTAACCGACCCATCAAAGCTGCCCAATGGCGGAGGCACAACACACCGTAACTATATGTCATGGTATCGTATGGGGCCAGCACGTAGGGCTTTGCACGTAACGGCTCTACCAACAGGTAACGGCCTGAACAACGCCAACATCACATTTCAGTTTGCGGAAAACTGGTTGTCTATCGGCTTGGTACTCCTGTTCCAAGACGGACAAGGTGGTGGTACGAACATCGTAATCACAGGCGGTCCTACTCCTAACGCTGGGAACTTCGACTACACAGGCAAGATAGTAGGCTCGGCAACGGCTACATTCAACCCTGCACTCGCGCAAGTAGGTCAGACAGTAGCATGGTCAGGCGGTGCGGTAGCAGCCTGCGGAAGTGTGGTGTCAACAATACCTGTCGTTTATCCTGATGAGTTCACCAACTATACTACCAAGTTTAGCATGGGTCAACAAGTTTGTGATACAGGTATCATGACTAAGACATGGATAGAGTTTGAGAACGGCGAAAGGTGCTGGCTCTATGAGCAGGACTTCCAAGCCCGTAATCAACTGCTCAAGTCTTTTGAATCTCAGGGATGGTGGGGTACTACCACGATGGCTACTGGCACATCGAACCTGACAGATGCCACAGGCAACCCTATCGTAACAGGTAGCGGCGTGTTTGAGCAACTGCAAACATCGTACACCGTCACATACAACATCGCTGCGGCATACAACCCCGCTACTCAGGCTGTGTTCCTCGCGTCTTTCCGTAACTCAATCGAGAATTGGGCTATTGATAACGCTATCACTGCCGACAAAATAAACCTGAACTGCGTATGCGGTACAAAAGGTTTCTCACTGCTCCAACAAGTTCTGCAAGCATACGCCGTACAACTCGGTGAGCGTGTAGTCATAGACTACCAAAATGCTGCCGATAAGGAAATCATATCAGGTACAAACGTCAACATGTACCGTTTCGCAGGTTTCACAATCACCCTCATCAAGAACTGTGCATGGGATGATGAAGGAACAAACGGTGCAACATACCTCACAACAACTATCCCGCAAGCATCATTCACACTGATGGTAATGCCTGAAACACTCACAGACGGTCAGCCTCCTATACAGGTGTACTTCCGTGATGGAAACGGTGTAGAAGCAGGATGGGTAGCAAGGTATATCCCCGGTACTGTAAATCCTCTCGACCCCGGCGCAATGGGTATGGCTAACACAGTCAACAGTCAGGATGGATTCAATGTATATTACAAGTCGGAATATATGTTTATAGTTCCAGATCCTGCGAAGATACTTCGTTGGTCTGGCGTATAATACGCATAGATAAAATAAGAAATATAAAGGCAATCTTCGGGTTGCCTTTATTCATTAGGGAAGTTGAGAACGGCAAACTCTTTGTGTATTTCCTTTTCTTTTTTATCGTATGCCTTTGCTGCTTCTACCTCGTCTTTGAAGTTTCCGAAAGTTTTATTATTTTTGGGAACAGAATTAAAAAATAAAACACAATGTCATACAACAGTGCAGAAACGCTAACAATCCCGAAACTCGTAATTATCAAGCCTGTACCGAAGATGGTAAACGGCAAAGAGTTCACGCATACATTTGGACCAGCAGGGTCTATATTACCTAAATATCTGCCATATCCCGAAGGGGCAAGTGCGGAGGAAAAGAAAGCCTTTCAGTTGGAATGGGCAGAGGTGTATATACCGGGTGTGGGCATGATACTCGACATGAACAAAGAGCATGACCAAATACTGATGAAGATAATCAAGGGCAATCGTGACCTTGCTATCTTGTTTGAGAAAGGTCAGGCGCAGAGGTTTGAGTTTGTGGACAGCGAGAAGGATGCTGCTGAGTATCTGACATCATTGGAGAATAAGATGAAGATGATAGCTACTATCCAAAACCTGAAAGAAACGGGTGAGGATTCAGCAATCATACAGGCGGGAAGGTCATTAGGCATTGGTGGTTCACCGAATGTCATTTTGGTGGAAATGTTTAAGAACTGTGAAAGACCTGCTGAACTGATAAGGATGTCAGAATACTTCATGTCGCCTGATAAGACTCTTTTGGACGTTATTTACTCGGCAATGGCTAAAGGTGACAGAGAGGCAAAGAAAGGGCTGTATCAGGCAGCTAATGGCGTGTACAAGTACAATACACTGACTATCGGCACGAAGTTGGAAGAAGTGGTACTGTGGCTGAAAAATGACGAGAATGTAGGTGCATATTTGGAGCTTAAAAAGCTGATAGCACCATCGTCTAAGGCTGACACATCGGAAGATGAAACAGGTGAAGAACCTAAAGTAGACGGCAGGAAGAAAAAGAAAGAATAACACATGACCGCAGCACAGCTAAAATTACTAAGCGATACCATACTTGATAAGTCAGGTACGCCGTATTTTACGCCTGCTGAGTTTACGCGGTTATTCAATATGTCGTATGATATATGGGTTAGGTTGAATTGGAAGCGGTTTGAGCAGGATTCAGAGATGAAGTATAAGATGCGACTGCTGACTATGCCTTTTGAAGTGCTGAATACGAGCCAAGTTGACTTGTCTACTATTGCCCCTGCTTTAAGATATGATGCAAGGGTAAGGGCTACATTCAAAAGGGTATGCGGAATAAAGGTAGACTATATCACCCGTAGCTGTACGCCCGTAGAGAATAACAGGATAGATGTCATGGAGAATGACCCTTTCAACAGGGGTATAGATGAAGAACCGACATATATACAGACTACGACAGCAGCAGGGCTTCCTATATTTCAGATATTCAGCGATACAGTGCCAGTGAAGGTAGATGGGTTATATGTCAGGCAACCGACTTATATTGACCTTGTGAACTTTCCGAATGTGGTATTTGAGCAGCCTGACGACCTTGCCGAAGAAATAGTAAGCATATGCGATGTCAATGAGGAAACTGTTATTGAGAACTACAATCGTATGAGCGCGGAAAAGTCTAATTTAGTAGCAACAAAAATGGCAGAAGCATAATGGCAATAAAGAACACCATAAAGGCAGAACAGTTGAACGTGCTGAATCAGGCACAGCTTAACCATATAGCCACAAATCTAGGCTTGGGTTCAGGTGGTACTAAAGAGGATACGGTTAATGCTATTCTAGCACATCAGGAAGGTAGGTGTGTAGGATGCACTCAAAACACATTGAGCAGCTTATAGGCAGGGTTAGGAATACCCGCCAATGTAAATAAGCCATGTGTAAATTGTGGACAGAAATAAGGTATTTGTTAATAATAAATAAAAATCAAGCATATGCAAAAGTCAGGTAAAACCGCAGCAAAGCCACCAAAAGCTGCAAAGCCCGTACACATGGGGCTTAATGGCGCAGAATTGCAGCCAACGGCAGACATGAAGAAAAACTCTATTCCTAAAAACAAACCAATGTTCAATGGAAAACAATGCTAAAGAAGTCGGTGCAGGTCTAGGTAATGACCTGTTTGAAAAAAGACAGATAAGGAATAAGGCATACGCTACATGGGCGAATGACCCGTCTGACGACAATAAGAAAGCCTATGATGATGCAGAGAAAGCCGTGAGCGATGCCTCAACAGCCCACAATGCTCACAATGCGTCTGACCACTCGCCTATCGTAAGTAGGGTAGCACCAACGGCAGCGAAGGTCGAAGGTGTGGAAATCGTGGAATCCTTTGACGAGCAGAAGCACGAAGCCACTAAAGAAGTGGTGATAAGTGAAGATGCAGGTGAATTACTCCCTGAACCTTCTAAAGAAGAATCGGGTGAGGCGAAGGAAGAAGCACCAACGGCAGCGAAGGTCGAAGAATAAATCATTAAGGCTGCCTACATAGAAAACACCACAATAGGACGGGAGTTTGATGGGTAAGCATAAAAGCACAGAAGGGGTAACAATCGAAAGAAGTAACCCGCAGAAGCCGAGGTCTTATTTCGCTGTGTCATAAAAATGGGATGGCATTAAAGTATTCACCCAATGCTTGTCAAGTCCTTTAACAAGAAGTAATGATAACTGCTAACGAAATAGTCTATAACATCCGAAATGCTCCCGCAGGGGGGCGTAGCACCCGCGACAGAGGCTTCTCCAACAGGCAGCTTCTTTTTGCTTTTAGGGCTTGTAGGAATAAGCTATTGATAGCAAGATACTTCACTCAGTCGGGCAAACAACGTCCTGACATCAACCCTCAGTATCAACAGGACATGGGCGTAGTGCCACTGATAGACTGTGACATCACAGACAATCAGCGTATCAAATGGAATGTGCCTGTCAAAAAGGTGGTCATACCAAAAGTGGTAGACTTGCCTAGAAACAAGGGTATCGTATTCTTTGGAAGGATAGACAAGATTACTCCTATATATTTACCTGACGTATCAATGGGATTCCTTGATAACCATGTACAATATAAACAGCGTAATGGCATATTAGCCGAGCAGATAGGGGATACGATATATGTACGCCCACAGACAGAACATGACATACAAGATGTACCTTGTTTTGTAAATATCCGCGTAATAGCTGACAAGCCCGAAGAAGTCCCGTATTATAATGAGGATGGTACATTGACCTGTTTTGATTGGGATAAGACACCATATCCGATAGACACCATGATAGAGCAGGATTGCTATGATATGGTATGGCAGGAATATATTTTTATCAATGCCAAGATACCTGACGACAATGCCAATGATGAAATAAAAGGCACATTGACATGACATGGTTAGAGGAACAAAAAAAGCTACATGGGTATGTCGAAAAGGTAAAACCATCTAAAAAATGGGTAAGTCCAAAACCTAAACACTTCCCGTTACGGGATTTAGGTAAGCTCTTAAAGTTGACACTGACAGAGCGAAATTCAAAAAAAGACACCAAACTAAGGCTATACAAGCGGAATGACATCTATGAGGATTTCTTTGTTGACTATGTAAAGGGGCTTGTAGAAACTGCCAATAAGCAAGAGAAAGGGATAAAGCTCCATAAGGGGCAAGTAATAAAACTCAGAACATTTGTATCTCAGAACAATGCTGAATGGGATTTGAAATATGGCATAAAAGACTGTGCTATCGAAATGATACATGGGCTACCATATGCCGAGGTAGTATTTGATGAACAGCTAAGATTAGAGGCAGTTTTAAGGATAAATAATAAGGATGTCAAAAGACCATACAATAGCCGATTCCGTAAAAGACATACTCCAAGCTATCAAGGAAACGGCGAAGGGTAACTATGTCCCTGATGAAGTAAAAGAACAAAGGTTAGGAATCTGCAAAAAATGCACTAATTTTATACCGTCCACAGTACAGTGTAGTGTATGTCTTTGTTTTTTAGATTGGAAGGCTTCATTAAAGGTGTCAGTATGCCCCGATGAACCTCCGCAATGGTCAGCATACAATGGCAAAAAATAACTACTATTATGTGGAAGCTCAGGTCGCTATAAGAAATGCGCTCGGTGACTTAGGGTATAGCGAGAACGTGTATCAGACCATGCAGCCCGACCTGCACAGGTGGGCAACAGAAGCGCAAGACCTTATCATAAGAAATAAGTCCTCACTACCTCTGATAAAGGCTAAATTCCTATCTCAGAATAATCAAATAAGAAATGAGCCTGACTTTCAGATACTTGAAAATATAAGTATCGGCGGTCATACTGTACCACTAAATCAGACAAGCAAATCTACTCCTTTGGTATCTACGGGCGCACCATTGCGCAGAATCGGTCAATGGGGTGGCTATCCGGGCGTTCTGACAAATCCCGAATGGGTAGGATGCGATAGGCTAACTTTCAGGATAAGCCAATATGCCATTACTTTTTCACCAAACATCCCTGACGGAACAGAAGTAGATGTAGAATATCTATGTAAGCCAACAGCAGATGATGGATACCCTATGATAATAAACAGGTGCGCAAGAGCAATAGCTTATTACATTGAGGCTAAAATATGTAAGAGGCTTATGGATTCGCGGTATGAGGATTGTATGAAAGAATGGTATCCTGCCTGCATACAAGCGAGAGCAGAGATAAATGAAATGACCCAAGAAGAAAAGATGGCTATTGGTGGTATGTATATGGGCTATGGCAGAAGGAATCGCAGAGGTTGGGGATGGGGATGGGGTGGCGGTTGGGGCTATGGAAGCTGGTAAATATTATGGCAAACGCAACACAAAGAACGACTAATACCTTTCAAAAGGGGCTACATACGGGCATGGACAAAAGTCAGCAGTCCGAGCAGTCGTATGTGGATAGCCTAAATGGTCGTGTGATATTCAATGAAGATGGCACGTATGCGTGGGAGAACGCCAAAGGAACAAAAGAGGCTTTAACGGTAGCCATTAATCATGGGGGCATAATACCTCCCGTACCTCCATTCATCGGGCCTGAACCGCCATATACTATCATAGGGCAATGCCTGATAAATGGGCAATGTGTTATACTCATGTCAAATAACTGGTGGAGTGAAATAGGGGTTATATCTCAGCCACAGTTCGGGGTATTCACCTACTCCACTATCTATAATGACTATAATGACCCACAAGGCCCATTTGGAGCTAGTGCGGGTATTTACGCAGGTCAAGGCAGATTGCAGCTTAAAACATCTTGGAACGCCAAAATGAAGGGGCTTGTCGAGGACCAGCATACTACACGTATTTATTTTTGGGATGATTTCAATGAGAACAGGACTTTAAATATTATCCCTCCATCAAATCAGACTACGCCTCCACCTGTGGGGCAAAATATATGGACAGTACCATATCCTGTATATCATAGCGCACATCAGATAAATTCAATGCCCGACTTGTTTTGGGGCTTGATAAAATATCAGCACGATATATCAGGTAGTTTGCCATCGGGTAAATATCAGTATTCATATCGGTATATAGGCGAAAGTGGTTTTGTGTCGCCGTGGTCGCCATTATGCGCTCACCTTATATGTTCGGCACAGGACAGAAGCAATATAGATTGGAATGAATATTTTATGTCAGACGCGGGTAGTGTGACTACAAAAGGATTGCAGTTAGAAATAAAAGGACTTGACCAAAGATTCCAACAGATAGAGGTGGCAGCACTCCTTTGGGAAACAGACCTTGCACCAACAAGCGGGGTTATATTCTCAAAGATAGATATACCACAGCCACCCGCAGGAACACCACCGTCTATTGCTCCGTCAGTAATAGTACAGCACACCATAAATCAGGGTGCAGTCATTACAGCCGAGGCATTGATACAGAGGTATTTTGAGATACAGAACAACAAGATTGGCGACATAACGGGTGATAACTACTTACACTTAGCAAATATTGAGGTTTATAATGAGCCGCAGATAAGTTCCACGCAGAACATCACATGTCAGCCGATACTAAAGAAAATGCTCAGTGATACAAAGAGCATATATAATTCTAATCCTGACCCTGTACTCAATCCGATAATAGCTATTCCATATACCAATGCTGCTACACAGGCAGACACTACGACAAGGAATATGTTTATAGGTGGTAGCGGTGTCCCATACACAGAGCAATATATAGTGGGTGTGGCAGGTCATGAGGACTATACAAACTTTAAAAGCACTCAATGGGAGCATTTATATAAGTCCAAAATGCGCGGGGACACATACCCGTTTGCTTTAGTTCTGTTTGATAGAAAGGGGCAGCCATCATGGGCACAACATATCACTGATTATACCTTTCCTGAACAGTACAATAATAATTTCACTGATTCAAGGCTATCGGGTATCACAACAGGTAATGTCGGAAATGTGGGAGATTACAGATTGACAGATACGCCTTTCACAGTAAATGGCATACCGTCACCGCCATATACAAGTACTGACCTGATACTTGACAATACACAGCAGGGGGGCAATATCTGCCCTATATTGCAGGGTATATCATTTAGCGGTATAGACCTGACCGATGTATTATATGACCAATACGGGGACTTACAAATATCAGGCTTTGCTATTGTAGCACTGCCAAGATTAGGTACGGTAGTAGGTCAAGGGTTGATATTAAATACCCTTTGGGCGACAGATACAAGTGGCAATGATACTCACAAAACATATCCATTGCTCACTGGATACAACTGGTATGAGCAACTTGTTTCGGGTGCTGGCGACCCATTTACAGGATTAGCATCAGATATTCAAAACTTACAGGTAAGGCAAGATTCTTTTACATTTGAATGTCCCGATGGATTTTTTGACCCGACAATATTTGGGACAAACCTTTCATCAGACACCATTGTACCCGTAGGAATTGTAGCTCCGTACAATATAAAAGAAGGAGATTTTACTTTCACGGGGCCTATCGTTGGTCTTAATGTTGGCGTATCGGCAGACCAATTCGTAGGGTGCGCAGGAGATTTCGCTACCAAGCAAGCATACCCCCATTTCCTTAATAAGCATTATATATCTATCCCTAATTCATTCCCTCCGTCATATCCTTCGGGGTCAATAGATAGTTTCCCTACATTTAATACTCAGCAAAATAACAATGCTTTTTTAGGTACTCCGTATAGCATAAACAGCTTGTACGTAGGCGCAAGAAATGCCCCAAACTTCAATCAGGGATTTAATTATAATGAAGTAGGCAGCATCGTTACTTATTATCCCATAAGAAATCAAGTACGGTATGGCGGCGTAAATAAAGTGATAACAGGGAGGGCGCATCCCGATACGATATTGTTTGTATCAAACACAGCACCACAGACCATACCGCCAACTCCAAATCAGGGGCTACAAACAGCAAGTCTCAGGATAAAAGATTGGACAGGGGCTACAAATAATTATTGCCATACTCCATACTATCTTGCCAACTATACAAGGCAGATTGGAGCATATGCCATCACACAATCACTACTAGATAACAGGGTATATAATAATATAGGACACTTCATACCGATAAACGCCAATACATTAGCAATAGCTAATAATGGGGCAGGCAGATATATTTTTGATAATGTCGAGGTTTATTATGGCGATACATACGTAGACTTTTTCTGCTATGATAGAATACAGCCAGTTTATTACAATATCACTCCCGGCACGCAAACTACTCCAAACTGTGCCAATCAGCCTAATGGATACACTGACTATGCCATTGTTTCTGCCTTTTGTGTAGAGTCGCAATATAACCATACCATGCGTTCAGGCATCACAGCACCGAGATATGGTACTGAACCGATGAACACATATTGCAATCCCGGCCCGACAACTACGAATCCTAACGGAATGTGGTATTTTTCTGATACCTTGAAACAGGATGAGCAGTTTAATGTACAGGCAGATTTGAACGCAGCGAATACCGCTAACCAATATAATTCATTACAGTCTTGCTTTGGGGTCATTAATAATGATTTCCCTATGCGGGAGATATATTCGTATAAGAAAGTATATGGAGAGTGTTATGATAGTTTCAGGCAGTTCCCTACTACTCAGTATCAGGATGCAATGGGGCTATATGGAGAGATAACATCCATAGACTATATGGGGGGTTATAACAGCTTATATTGCTTACAGAAGTATGGATTTTCCAGAGTACTATTCAATGAAAGAACGGGTATAGCTGCTGCTGGCGGAGATTTATTGACAGCGATAGCAAACGGTTATCAAGGACATCAGTACATATCTATCAAGGATGGTTGTCAGCATTTATACTCAGTGGTGAATACGGGCAAGGCGTTATGGTGGATAGATGCTGAAAATGGCAAGCAAAGCAGGTTTGCTCAAAATGGTGTAGAGTGTGTATCTGACGACCACGACTACCATGACCAAATAACAGCATGGACACGTAGCTATTGGAATGTTATTGACCCTGCACATCTATTAGTACCTCTTGGTGCGCCTATACGGTACTATGATAATCCTGCTTATATGGGGGGTATCATAAGTATATACGACTATAAAAATGATAGTATATACACCACTTTCACGCCGACACTAAAAAGTGTTGTCGGTACGTCAGGCACAGGCACAACAGGGAAACAAATACATCTACCACATATTGAACAAACAGATGTACAGCCACAGACCATTGAGTTTAGCAATAAATTGAGCCAATATGTAAGCAGGCATGGCTTTTATCCGAATATGTATTTGGACTTAAAACAGTCATTTTTCTCCCCTCAACCGATAGCGACAGGACAAATTGCACCCATTATAGACCAAAATGATGAGGGTATAAGAGGGCAGATATATGGTGTCAATCAGCCGTCATACTTACGTTTCGTAACCAACCCGCAGCCATTTGCTGCAAAAGTATTTGACAATGCAAGATTAGGAGTTGACACAGAAAATGGGGCAAATCGAATTTCTTTAGTAAATTTGACTACGCCAATCACTCCGTTGCAGTCAGTGGTACTAAATAATCCCGTAGCGGATTACAGGCCAAGATACTTAGAAGGGTTCTTATTGTACCCAATGATGGCACTGACAGGCAGGGAGGACAGGATGAGAGGCACATATTTGATACAGGAATATCAGATAGACAATGATGGTAGCGATACCATAGTAAGACTTACAGGGCAGGAAACCAAATATAGAATAAGCTATCAAAGGTAATGCCAGTATCAAATTCATTCGGAAATCAAGCACCATATCAGTATTATGACAATACTGACCCTGCCACTAGGTATAATGCCGATGGCTCATTAAAGGTTAATGGACTAGCAAATACGGCTGTAGATACAGGGTTTAAGGTCGCGGGGATGGTTCCCATATTTGGACAGGCGGCAGCAGCAGCACACGGTATCGGAAAGGCACTCAATAGCACCAACACAGGTGTAGGTAACTTCACCGCAGGACTTATAGACCCATTCACTCAGGCTACTCATGCTTGGGGTGATATACATGGTAGCGATAGCGCAGGGGTAAAAGCGAGGAAAGCCTTTAACGGATTTGCCGATGCAATAATTCCCGGATGGGGCGCGGTTGATTCTTTGATACAAGGCAACAAAAGACGCGCAGAGGAAGCCAATTATTTAGACCAACAGAACTATTATAAGAACGCAGGATATGACTATGCTTTAAATAATAATGGCATAAATTTCTCTACAAATAACCGCCCTGTAAATAACACCAATCAGCCGAAACAGATGCCAGCTTTACAAGCTGGATTGGCGGGACTAGGTGCGGCGGGTGGTGATTTGCTAAAACAGCTATTGGCAAAACATCAGACTAAAGTACCAACATCACTTAATGATTTTTCTACTGAATACAGGAAGCAATTACCACAGACAGACCCAAGTGCAACAGACAGGACACAATTACCATTTGGGGCTGTGCCACCTGCACCGCCAATACAGATAACGCCACCAACAGGCGATGAAGCAATGCAGGGCAATGGCTCAGACCCATCCACACAAGGGGGCAACATTTTAAGCGGTCTTGGTAAGGGGCTTGGAATACTCGGAGAAAGCGGCGGCGGAGATGTAGGTGGCTCACTAGGCGATGATTTTGGTTCTTTGCCAATGGGATTTGAAGATGGCGGTGTAGCCCATGTGAAAGGCGGTAACGGTGGCGATGATATTGCCTTAGTACACGCAGGGACGGGCAAAGATACAGGTGTACGCGTAGAGAAAGGTGAAATGATAGTATTCAGTGATGAGAATGTCAAAGCCCTTAATGATGCTGTAAAAAGCGGCGATAAGGAAAAAGCATTTTCATTGATAGCTGACCAATTATCTAAAAGAGGCAAGCAAATGGGAACTACTAACTACTCGGATGGCGGTAAGGGGACTACTGATAATACTCCTGATATATCCAAACTCTCTGACGAGCAATTAGCAGCTTTGTATAATGAGAGGCTTCCTATAAGCGGTGAGATACATGGCGACAATTCACTTGGCGAAAAAGTTAAGAAAGAATTTGATGGTAGGGGGTTGAAAAAATACTACCCTCATGGGTATAGCTTATTAGCTACTCCAACATATACAAGTACAAAGACAGGCAAAGAATTTAAGCCTGACGAAAATTTTGATTTTTTCAAATGGAAAAGTGGCCAAAGCAATCCACATATAATATCCGATGCTATAAATGGCAGGTTAAATCCATCTGACCAAAAGCATATTGATGATGCCAATAGAGTTGCAAAAGGATTTAATGCCAATTATACCCTACCATCTGACCATCCTGCAATAGCAGCACTGACAGGGCAATCATATCCAAATGGTCAGCCTAAAGTACAAGATAACAAGGACGGTACACATACCGTATTAGATGTCAATGGCAATCCCGTAACATCACCTATCGGCCCACAGCAGTATACAGGCTATGACGAGAACGGCAATCCACTTGGCCCATACGACCCGAATAGGAAAGCTCCTGCTGCACCTTTGAAATCAAACACAGTAGTAGGTGCAGATATTTCCAATAAAGAGCCTTATGATTGGGCTTCGGCTTTAAACTATGGTACTGATGCGGCTAAATTTGCCGTAGGTATGATAGGCGCACAGACACCACTTCCGACATGGCAAGTACCGGGTGCATGGACAGACTACTCTAACCACATGAAATACCTGTCAAACACAGGACTGAGTGGCGCAGACAAGGCATTGGCTAGAAATAATGCTGACAATACATATCTTACATCACTTGAAAGGAACAGAAATATAGGTGGTGGCAATGCGGGCACAATAATAGCGGCAGATAATATGGCTAATGTGAACCATAACAGGGCTGCTTTGGAACTTGCATCGGCAGACCACCAAGCCAATTTAAGGAACTTAGGGGCTTATGGCGGCGTGGTACAGCAAGATTTGAACAATACCCGCACAATGTACAATGATGAGTACAGTAAGGCTATGATGGCAAAACAGTCGGGTGCGGCTTTGGCTAATAAAGCGCAGGATGATGCCGAAGGTCATATGCAAAATGACAAGTATTATGGTGCGGGAAGTGACTATGCCAAGCTGATGCAGATTGAATTGGAACAGAAACAGGCTGCTTTGGAGGCACAGAAAAGTAATAATACCGTAAATCTGAATAGGGCTAACAATCCTACGGCGAATACGGGTACGACAACACCTAATACAGATACATCTTACAAAGACTACTTAGACTATAAGAAGTGGTTAATGACACAAAAAACAGGTAGCTAATGCCATTAGATTTCGGTGCAATATCGGCTTTATCGGGAGGCTTCACAAATTGGGATGCAGTACGCTCAATGAAGGAAAGGGCTTTGCAATTTCGTGAGCAGTCGAATAATATTGAGCAGTCTAACTTACGCGCCAATCAGCTTGCGTCTGCCAAGATACAGCAGTATGAGGACACGGTAAATAAGGCGGGACTATTAGAGCCTGATAAAAAACGGGTGCAAGCTAAAGAACAGGAACTACGTACACAGATAGCAGATGGCATAAAGAAGTTTGGCGGTGATGCAGAAGCATATCTGAATAGCGGTGGTATCACAGAACTACATGACTACCAACAAGGGCTTATCAATAGCGATGAGATGGGTACGGGACTAAGTAATTTCTACAATCATAATAGGGCTAAAGCAGATGCGGCGGCGGGTATGATACTTCGTCCCGTAGCGGGAGGGAAAACATACGATGAGCATTTTCAGGACTACCTAAAGGGGAAAACTAAGTCTATTGAATATAATGGAGCTTTTGAGAAACCTGATTTTGCCCCTGCCAAATACTTTTCTGAGATATACGGTAACGCTCAAAAAGCACCACAGGCAGCTTCATTGACCGATGTATGGAACGCAGCATATCACACAGCCAAGCAAAAGGGGTTGAATGATGCTGATGCAAGGCAATTCGCAGCTATTCAAGGTAAAGAGGATATGCAATATCGCGCAGCAGGTGGCACACCATATCAATATAAATCTGAGGACGCATTGAAACAAGAATTGATGAGGTCGCAGATATATAAGAACTATAAAAAAGGTGCAGGGGAAGGTGAACATACACATTTTGACTGGCTATATGACGTAAATAAGGGATATACAAAGCCAGATGCGTTTCCAACAGATGAAAATAAAAAACCGATAATCAACAAGGACGGAACAGTATCTTACAAATATAGAATCCCTGCATCACTAGCGGGGCATATAGCAGAAACCGCAGGTATACAATATGACCACAAGGGTAATGTAACCAATAAAAGTGCTATCATTGACAGAAATGACATGTATCTGTCCAATGGTCAGAAATTAGACATATCACATCTAGCTCCCGAAGATATTGAGAGCATAGAATATGGCAATGAATATGTGGCGAATGTTAATCCACAGACAGGTAAATTTGAGAAACAAGGCATACATGCCAAAGTAAAACTGTCTAATAGTGGACTAGAAAAAGCCAAAGCAGGTGATAAGCAATTAGCCTCGTATTGGGGTAGTAATAATGTGGACGGTGTGAAGTATGAAGGTACAGGCATAAACCTTTGGAAGAAATTTTGGGATTATGGTTCACAAGGCGAAGCGGATGTAATCATACCTATCAATCCGAAAAACCCTGCCGAGAGATATAACCTTGATAAAAAGACACCTTTGGTATCTAAGAATGACAGAGGTGTATATGGACAGATAGAAAGTCAAGGCGATGAAGAAGATAATTCAGGACACTTTTTACAAAATTAATGGGCGACCCAAATAAAAATACCAATCTATTTGACACGGATAAAGTGGCATATGTAGATAGCGTTCTCAATGCTAATAAAAAATTAGATTGGGTACAGCGTCTTTATGACCCAAACACTCCATCAATACCTACGCCAAAAGATGTAGAAGGGTATCAGGAAGGGCAAACATCAACGCACTTAATGGGGCATAACGGTAAGGGTTATGTATTCCCTCATGTAGTCAGAGGCGCAGACGGACAACTGCAATATTTCTCATCTGATGATGATGCCGAAAACTATGCAAGGACTACGAACACAGGCATACAAATGACACCCGCACAAGCCGAATGGTTTGCAGCAAATGGATATAAAACGGGGACAGGTGTTTTGCCATCCCTAAAAAGACAATCTCCCCAATCGGGAATAACTGCCCAACCTACACTAACGCAACCAAGTACTATAAATTATTCAGAGGGAGGAAGTGGTAATACAGACCCTAACGCGCAGGTACAGCAGCCACCACAAAGCCCACCTGCCGATGCAGGTATGCCTGATTATGTAACAGACTTACGTAAACGGGCGCAAACGGGCTATCAGAGCATGATAAATAGCGGAGTAAAACCCGCCAAAGCCAAAGCAGATACAGAGCGATTTCTAAGGGTACAGTCATTCATGCACGACCCTGAGATAGAACATCAAGCACCTAAACAGCAGTTGCCACCTGACGAAGGTGTAGTCACTGAGTTTATGAAATCTGCATGGAATGGATTTGCACCCGCCACACTCAAACTGATACCTGACCTAGCAAGCATGACCACCAATGCGGTAGGTTTACATTCAGATGGACTTGACGCATGGGTAGACAATGCTGATAAATGGGTAGATGAAAATGTCAAAGCATACATCAATCCTGAACATGAGCAGGGAATATTCAAACAGGATGAGAACGGTGAATATCATTTTACCAATTTAAGAAGTGCGGTAAATGGTATAGGCAATGCCATAGGTACGGTAGCACAGTTTGTCGGGCTTGCAGCACTCACAGGAGGCACAGGCGACCTCGCAGAAGCAGCCGAAGGGGTGAGACTAGCGCAAGGTGCGGGAGACGTAGAAGCACTCGCACAAGCCACTACAAAGCTAAAGGCAGTACAAGCCAATCTGACTATGACGAAAGCCATATCAGGTAGTCTTTTATTTGCCCCTGCTATATATGATGATGGCGTGAGGTCGGGCTTAGATAGGGGTGACGCAGCGAGACTAGCTTTTGGCTTATCTGTACCACTTGGACTACTCGGAACGGTATCAGGCGCAGAGCAAAAGATACTAGAGAAGATGGTAGCGGGTGATATAATGACAGGCGCAGAAGAACAAGTTATCAACAAACTATCCGATAAAGGTATATTGAGAGGACTTGAAGGTAGGGTTAAGGGTGCGACTATGTCTGAGGCTGATTTCAGAACGACAATGAAAGCCACTTTGACCGATGCTTCTGCCATTACCAAGAAACTTATTAACAGTAAGGTAGCTAAAACAGCAGGTAAAGAGTTTGGACAGATGTACTTGCAATCGGCAGTACAGACTTTCGGTGAGCAAATGTATGATAGCCTGTATGCCTCTGATAAAGAAGCGGGTAAAGGTGCATTTGGAGCAAAGGAAATAGTATCAGCAGATAGCGGTGAAGGTGTCGGGCCATCCGTATTCGGGTATAAGGTAGGCAAGAAAGCTGCCATGAATGACGTTCAAAGCGGTATATACGGGGCTATCATAGGCTCGGCAATGGAAATGTACCATACGCCAGTGGTCAATCAGTCACTATATGGCTATCTCGATGGTAAAATAAGGGACGGTAAAGCTGATGAAGGTGTAGGCAAGGTCAAGAAAATGGCTGATATACTACTATCAAAGAAGAAAATAACTACTGAACAACATGCTGAATTGGTCGGAACGCCTGCCGTAGAAGGTAAACCAGCAGCAGATGGACAGCCCGAAGTGCCACCACAACCCGCGACAAAGGGACTGATAGACAAAATGGCTGAGACTTCGGCTATGCTTAAAGATGTAAACGGGGACAAAATAGACCCTGTGGCATCATTCGATGTCTACAACTATCAAAACAATGAGAAACCTAAGATAGAAAAGCAGATACATGATTTTAGTCACCCTGCTAATCCTGACCCACAAGCAAATGATAACGGTGGATTGGTACAGCAGTTACTACAACTCAAAGAAACTGACCCTACCAATACGGCACAGATAGCAGCACTTCAAAAGAAAGTCGCTGACGGTTATGCTAATTGGGATAACAATATCAAAAAGCATGGTTTAATAACCAAGCATATCACTGATACTGTGGCTACGGGTAAGTTTACGGATATACGTCCTGAGATTGCCAAGATAGATAAAGAACAGCCTAAATATACCGACACCTCACATCCTGAGATAAAAGCAGCGATGGAAGGTTTTAATCAGGAAGTATATGAGAAAGCTAAGTCGGGTGTAGAACCTGATGAAAATGGTGTCAAGTATAAGGATTTGGTAGGTGAAGTGGTGACACATAAGGAACTTGGTAAAGGAACAATAGTTGAAAGGGATAATTCTTTGCCCGGAGAAGAACCGCAAAAGGAGTATTATTTTCAGCCCGAAGATGTGAATAAGCATACGGAGCTATTGGATGGCAATGAAATAGTTGATAAAAATAAGTATGACCATAAATTAACAGCACCAAAAACAGAAGCCGATGCCGTTCAAAAGCCAAGCACAGAGGGCGTACCTTTACATCCATCATCCGAAAATGGCGAAGGAGTGGGAGAAGGAAACACCGAAGGGGAAAAAACTCCCGAAGCACAAATCCAAAAAGCGGTAGACTTAGATTCACTCAAAGATAAACCCGTAACCTATAAAGGGCAGAAAGGCAAACTATCTATTGATGAAGGTGGTAAGGTGTCATTTGAGGCAGAAAATGGAAGGGTATATGATATACCTACTGAGGCAAATAATCGCAACGCTACTGATTATGGTATCACTCCAATCAAAGAGAAAGCTGAAAAGCGCACAACGGTATCAGATGTATCAGAAACGAGTGCTACTGTAAATGGAACAAAATATACTATCCATACTAATAAAAAAACAGGAAACATTATCGGGCTTTCACCTGAAAATAAACCTGAACAAATTATCAGAAATGAGAAGTTGATAACAGCAGTAGAGATTGAAAGGAATAAAACTGCATACCAAACAGGTGAAACTACCGAGGACTTTCAAAAAGAAAAGAGTGCATTACCTCAATCTGAACATAAGATTGTTGACTTAGTAGATAATATCCACTCCAAACACATGGATGATGCTACTTCTGATGCTATTGATAAGCTGATGCGAGGCAATAGAATATCAGAAGATGAAATGAAATTGGTTAAGCGCTATTCAGAAAAAGTAGGTAGTGACTTATTATCCTTACAGATTGAGGGGAATAATGACAATTCGGAAGTTTTAAATTCGGCAATAGAAAATATTGATTTACTTGATAAACAAATAAAGCAAGATGAAGCAGACATTAACAACAGCGCAGAGGCTAACATTGATGGCAGTAAAGAGGGCGCAAAAGAAAAACCCGCAGAGCCAACCGCCGAAGAAGTCAGAGCCGAAACGGTAGAGAAAGAATTTGAAACTAAGGTAGCAGAAAAGCCTATACCCGAAGAAGAACAAAAGCAAAATAGCGAAGTAGCCGAAACGGTTATCAATGAAGTAGCCGAAAAGGACACTGCGGTATATGATGCCTTAGAGCAAGGCACTGATGTTAAAACAGATAAAAAAGTCGCCAAAGAGAAAAAGGCTAAATCTGATGAAGCTAATAAAGATACCGACCCTGATGGATTACTTGATAAAAAGGTAGAATTTACACATGCGGGTAGCAAGGTAACGGGGGAGATAATTGAGTACAATCCTGAAAATAAAAAGTATATTGCAAAGGATAGGCAAGGTATAAAATACCCATTGACGGCTGATAAGTTCACGGAGATAGCAGATAATGAGCCTCAACCTGTTAAGAAGGTACGCAAGGCAAAAGAGAAATTGGACGATATTAATAACGATACATTTATTCCTTGTTAAATGGCAAAGAAGGAAAGAGCAAAGCAAGAGTTAGAGTATCTACTCCAAATGAAAGAATATTTGGGGGATGATAAAATGGAGCAGTATGTCAATGATTCATATACCAATCGTACTAGTCAAACCCGTAGGGGTATCATACACGCTGTCAATAATGCTCATGCTTTGAAACATGGCAGAGAAAAACCCGTACCTATGCCGATGGTAAATGAACCTACTATTAAACATGAGAGGAAACCCCGCGCAAATAAATTTTCCATCGGTGGCTAAAGAAAAACAAATATCAGAGGCAACGGTTATGGTCGTGGACGATGGGATGTTCCTAGAGGTGGCAAGCCGTTTGGGGAGGGATTTCAAGGAAGTGCTTTATTACTCCACATGGGAACGCCCATACCCTAAAATGAATGAAGGGCTTATAGGATATGGGATGCCTAATGTAACCCGCGTAAATTCTATTTGGGAGCATTTTGATGATGTAGACTTATTTGTATTCCCATGTACAGGATTTGGAGATTTGCAAGAACATATAGAATCGTTAGGTAAGCGTGTATGGGGTAGTAGGCGAGGTGAGGAAATGGAAATATACCGCGATATGATGAAGTCCCATATGAAGAAATTGGGCTTACCTGTTGGCAAATATGAAGTTTTGAAAGGTATCGAAGAACTCAGAGAGTACCTAAAAAAGAATGATGATACGTATGTCAAGATAAACCAATGGCGCGGAATGTTTGAAAGTTTCTACTCTAAGAACTACAAAACCATTGAATGTAAGCTGGATGAAATTGAAAATATATTAGGGCCATTTAAGTTTATAACCGACTTCATAGTAGAGGAAAGTTTGCCCGACAAAGTGGAAATAGGCTATGATGGATATACCATTGATGGCAAATACCCTGCGCGGTCAATAGCAGGTATCGAGGTGAAAGACTTGGGGTATATTGGTGAGGTAAGGGAATATAAAGACCTGCCTAAAGAAGTGACAGACTTCAACACAAAAATATCTGATACCTTTAAAAATTATGGATATAGGGGAATGTTCTCTACGGAAATAAGAGTAGGCAAAGATAAAGTGCCATTTATGATTGATGCAACCTGCCGTATGCCGTCTCCACCAAATGAGCTATATCAGGAACTATATACCAACTATTCTGAAATAATATGGCATGGTAGTAATGGCGAAATGGTAGACCCTATCGCTTCTGCAAAGTTTGGGGTACAGGCGTTAATATATAGCTCATGGAGCGAAAAACACTATCTGCCTATTGATATACCTGCCGATGTGAAAAATCAGGTTAAACTTATGAATGCAGTAATGATAAAGAATCAGTACTACATTTGCCCACAGGACAACCCTACTGATGTGATAGGCAGTGTGATAGGTTTGGGCGATACCTTAGAAAAAGCCATTGAAAATATGAAGGATGTAGCGGGTAAAATATCAGCTTATGACCTTGATATTAGGATAGGTAGTATGGAGAAAGCTCAGGAACAAATGGATAAATTGCGTACATTTGGAATTAAACTATTCAGCAAATGAAATCAGGCAAGCTACTAAAGGACATACCAATAACCGAAGAATGTGAGATTGAAAACCTCGGTGGAAAATGGAAGGTAGTTGCTATTGGCGATACTCATTGTGTAGTAAAGAATGTGCTTAATCCTGATAATAGATTGTCATTGCCGAAGGGGACACCGTTGAAATGATTGATTCAGAGGAAGAAGAATGTGAAATTGAAGTGCCTGATTCAGAGGACAATTACGATGGGATAGTGAATACTGACCACAGTATAACGAATAACGATAAAGATAACGATTGGTAAATGAGTAAATGCCTTACACCCGATGAGCTAAAAAGCAAAGCCGATGAGTATGTAAAAACTCTCGCTGATGCTGGCATTACTACGTTCCCCGAACAGATAAGATACTTTGTAGAGAATGGAGACAGGACAAAACAGCAATTAGCCCTACTCAGTCCATATATCAAGGAAGCCTACAATAAGCTCGGATTAGCTGACCCCAAATCAGTAGAAGATTTCAATATAGCTACTCACATAAAGACTATCTCAGACCTACAAAAAGCACATAGGCGAATAGCAAAGGATGTACCTCAGTCTACCCCTATATCAGAACCTACGGCAAGATGGATGGGGAATACACTTAAAAATGTGGGCTTAGATGGCATAGGAGACGCTGCCGTAACCACAGCTACCAAAGTACATGAGGCGGGTAAATCGTGGCTAGGATGGGCTAAAAAACACGCAGTAGAGATATATCAGCAAGGCTTAGAACTAGCAAGACAGGATGGAGCGGGAATGCAAGATGCCATAGATAATGGCGCAAAAGGTGAAAAAGAGATACTTGAATCAGTGGCATCGAAGTATATATCTGACATGGGTGAACATCCATTAGATAATATACCGAAGGAAGTATGGACTGATAAACTATTTGGCACTGCAAAATCATTCATAGAGAAAACCACTAAGGCTAAACTGCCTGATGGATTTCAGTATGAGAGCATGGAGAACCTTTCGGGGAGGATATATAATAAGATGATGAAGGAAAATGCTGTCCCTCCTGATTTGCAATTTTTAGCAGAGTTGCAGAATATAGAATCAGATACTACGCTGACAAGATTTCAGGTGAACGCCACTGTACCCGAAAATGAGTTTGACCACTTTATGCAGGGTGCAGGCACAGCACCTACACAGGTAATAATACCGCCCACATTCAATGCTGAAAGAGGACTAAGGCAAGGTATAGGCAATGTGACAAGGGAGGCAATAGAGGCGAATAACCCGAACATAACGCCGAGAGAAGCGATAAGAAGCTATCTCTCAAATATGCTTGGTGACATCGTTAAAAAGGCATCTACGGGTTTAGGCTCAGAAAATCCTATGAACAAGTCGTTTACTTTAGACTTGGAAACGGCAAAAGAGAAATTAGAGAAAAATGACTTTGCTAATGATTTTCAGGTCATGGCTGACCAAATTGCTGAAAATGGTAAGATAGATATGTACGCCACCGATGAAAATGGTCAAGGGCTATATTCTAAGGATTTCAGGAAGATGTACGATAACATCACTAAACACTTTTTGCAAAAGGCGAATATAGATGCCATGAATGGGAAGGTGGTTTTAGACCAACACAGAGTAATAGCACCTGACTATGTGGAAGAAAAGGGCAAACAGGAAATATCTACCTTCCATGAGAATCTGCAAAAGAAACTAGGCAATAGCAAAATACTCAAAAAGATATATGATGTAGCCGATAGGCATTTCACCCATAATACGGAACACCTTGACGGGTGGGCAAAGCATATAACAGGGCTGACCAATGGGCTACTTAATAACATAGTCAAGGGAATGACAGGATGGAATGGCTCAACGGGAAGGGAAGCGGTATATGCCCGTTCTTTCGATACTGCCGTACATCCACTATATGAAGCTGAGTGGCTCAAAAAAGGTAGTCAGACATTAAATCCTAATGCCAAGATAACAGAACTTGAAACTAGGCTCATAGCGGGTGTACCCGTCACCACAGAGGAAAGGCTACTTATGTTCATGCAATCCCAAAGGGACGAAAGGACAGTGGCAGCATGGTATGGTGGTGCGCCCGTAGAGGGTGAAGAAGGTGCAGCAACAAAGCCCGGACATATATTCTCACTGGCAGACATCGAGGGCAGAGATGCCAAAGAGGTAGTAGTATCATATCAGGACTACAAAGAGATGTTGGCAGATTTTGACCCGCACCATGATGAGATACGTGATACGGTAGCCAAAGGCTTTAATCACCTTTTGACCGTAGTGAACCCTGTTTTTAAATTGGAGAATGGTATAGAATTAGCACCATTTAATGAACTTGAGGCCAAGAAAGAAAATCAGGCAGGTTTGCCGCAAGGACTTACAAAAGAAGAAACCGAAAAAAGATGGGGCTTTTATTTCCCGCACACCAAAGCGGGGAACGAATCGGTGATATATGATAAGCTCAATCGCAATACCTTTATCAACGAGATAGCATCACATAAGACATATTCACCTTCAAACGAAGTTAAATCTAGTGCGAAGTCATTTTTTAAGACCATTCAGAATTATAGGGATGGTAACGCGAAGTATGCAGCATGGACAATACCCATGCGTAATGTAGACAATTACTTCAAGGCTAATGAGTCTACCATTAAAGATTTGGGCTTAGAACATAAGATACAGTGGTGGGTAGACTATAAGAAAAATGTCTTTAACCCGCCAACAGAATCAGCAATAGGCAAGACAGGACAGGGGCTTATGGCAAACTATATCCTATCACGCCTAGCATTGAACCCATTTGTATCTGCGGAGCAAATGACGGCTATCCCATTGGCGGTTACTACTATACCTGCAAAATATCTATTCAGGGCTAAGAGCGTGTTTGCTAGTAGCATAGGAACTGACATATCAAATATGAGCATGTTCAGTGATAGGGTAAACAACGATAAAAAGATAAATGCTACTGTACAGGAAATGAATGAGCGTTGTCCATATGCCTTGTATCGCAATAAAAATGGCGCAAGTGAGCTACAAAGATTTGTGCAGACCTCAGACAACAAATCTATTGATGTATTGAATAAAGGCTTGGCACATTTATTCGGGGATAAGGTTAAGATAGACCGGAATGACCTACTAAAGAATATCCAAATACCCGATAAGGCTATCGGAGCTTGGTATTGGGAGTCTGCAAAGATGATGGTAGCCGATGAAGGGTTATTTGAAAATGGCAGAGAACCGTCAAGATATTGGGCAAGAGTAGGGGAGTTATATACCCAAGCTATCACTGAGTCCCAGCACAGTAGCGATGATGCCCATAGGTCAATGCTTGCTACAAAACATGGGGTATTGGCTAAGTCATTGTCTTTATTTGGTTCACAGAAGATAGCAGCTTTCAATGGCTTTCAGTCAAGGGTCATAGATTATATTTCTGACCCATCGGCAGACAATCTAAAGAAAATGACTACTCAGGCAATGAATGTCTTTGTCACCAATGCGGCTATGAGTGCGACTATCCAAACGGGTAGATTTGTGCTACTAGGTAGCGCAGCAGCAGCCTTACACCATAAGCCCGAAGATGTATATGCCGAGAACTTTGTCAAGGGTATGGTATCGAATGTGCCATTAGCAGCACCCGCTTTTGACCTAGTTTATGGTAAATATAAGTCAGGCGTGTATGGTCGTGATTTCAGCTATGTTCCTTTTGAGATGGTAACGGACGGCGGTAAGACTATCGCTGATGGGATTCATGCTCTGACAGACGGCACTAAAAAGCACCAAGCAGTTAGCGATTTGATATATTCCGTAAGCGGTGCAGCAGGGTTGCCACTTGAGCCTGTACTATTTGGAAAGTCGGCATATGAGAAATTGGCAAAATAATACTACATTTGTATCAGGACAGTATATAGGATAGGGCAGCAAATAGATTAAAACTATTTTGCAGTGGCATCATTCTATTCGTACAGCTTAAATATTGAGCATATCCAAAATCAGGATACGCTTGTCTCTGTCACCGTAAACGGAATAACCTATCTAGCTCCCGCACCTTTTATAATGTCCTCAGTCAATGCCCCTGCAATAGTGGCATGGCTGAATACCATACTACCTACTTATCTTTGGTTCTATCAGTACTCTACGGATTATGTGACAGGACTAAGCTATCTCAATATATTTACTGCTTGTACTTCGGAATCATCACAAGATGCAATAACGGCACAAGTGGTCTTATCGGGTAAGCCTGCTAATATATCAGCCGTAGCGGTGAACTGTGGTCAAACTCCATGTGCGGGTATAACAGCTATTATCACAGGGGCTTTGGGTGTAGACTGTACAGCAGGACAACAAGCAATAGTATTCACCGACACTACGGGAGCATACAGTTTAAATAATCTCGGAGGATATGGAACACCAAACTATCCTGCTATATCAGACATAGTAAGCATTACTTTTACGCTGCTCGATGGTGTAGGTAGTCAGGTCGGTACGCCATATACGGCTACATATACACCTTCGGCTACTGCTCCATTTGCCTCAATATCGCTTACCCCTGCAAATTTTGGTGTAGCAAGTTTCACGGGGAACACCGCCTATCAGTTGAAATATACGATAGTCACAGCTAATACGATTACTTGTTCGCCATTGCAGATACCATTTACGATGCCTTGTTGCGGTCAGGTATTACCTAGTGGGCTTGTGGTATCATTCAATCTGCAACAGCAGCTTATAACGCCACAGAATCCTACACCTACACCTGTACAGCTTACATTTACAGATACTACCTATGCGTATGCTACACCGAATAACACAGGGGGCTATGGTACTCCAAACCCTTCTTATTCGGATATATCACATACGGAATTTGTTGTTACCCGTCCTGATGGGCAGGTGATAGCTTTTGACATAGGGTATGTACCTAATGCTGCAAATAACGTAGCTATTATTACTGCTGCAAACTTGGGATACGACCCGACAGGCCCTATCTCAGACGGTGTATATAAGATAGTATTCAACGTATATGCCACACCTTCATCATCTGAATGTTTATTGGCATCAACTACGGTGTACACAGTTTTATTCCAAAATACCTATAACTGCCTGTATAATCAGGGTATATCCCTATTGTCGGGCTGTGATATAAAGGCAAAACATCAATGGTCGGCACATTGGAATGAGCTTGAAATGATAATAGCAGCCTCGGTAGGCAATATAAACTGTGTGGTAGGGAAGGTAGAAAGGCTTTTAGAAATCTGTCAATTAAACTGCCCCACATGCTAAGTCAATGCGAAACCATACAACTGTGCATCGGGGCTGCATACTGCCAAATTCAGGCTTATAAATGCTTGGGTAAGTCAGTATATCATTTAGAGGACAAGATGGCAAGCCTTATAATTTTGTATAAGTTGGCTCAAAGTCAGGGCTGTACATACAACTGTGCTTTGGATTGTTTTATTAACAAATTATGCCCCTGCTGATATGTATATAAATAATAACTGCCAAAATGGGATAATAAGCCCTTTGTCCGTAAGCTGTGTAACTCAGGTACTTTTGCCTAGCGGGTCTACTGTTCCGACAGGTCCACAAGGTCCGAAGGGTGATACGGGGGCGACAGGTGCAACGGGTGCGCAAGGCATACAAGGATTACCCGGAGTAGGGCAAGCAGGCACAAGCGGGTCTAATGTACTTTGGAATCCCGTCATAAATATAGCAGGTACGGGCAACGTAGGGAATGTGCCCGGCTATGTAAATACAGGTTTGGGCGCATCGGATAATGTAACATTCTCGATACCTGCACAGGCATTTCAGAATGTAGGCGATGTAGTAAAAGTGACGGCGATAATCAAGCCACCACAACCAACTCAGGGCTTAACATATGCTCAATTAATATTGAACGGGACTGCTTTTGGAACTATACAAGCACCACAGCCATCTACTACTCAGTGTGTTTTGGAGCTTGAAATATCATTGCAGGTAGTGGCAGGTCAATACTTCCTATGGGCTACTATCACATCACAGACATATAATGGCGTACTGACTACGGCTGAAAATCAATGGCAAGCGGCTTATGCTCAACAAATACCGCAAGTCATAGCATATACGCTTAGTAACCCTGTAGCTTTTGTAGTTGACTTTAGCAATATACCTACGGCGGGTGCTGCGGGAACGACATTTGTGAAAGCGTGTCAACAGAAGATAGCATCAACAAGTAGCGCACCTCAAGGGGCGTTTGTGCCTATATACACTGCTCCTACGGGAGGGGCTACATATACCAATACTAATCTTGCGAATGTGGCATTGGACAACCTTACAGTGAACCTAGATGGAACGCTTTTATTCCCGACACTTGATTTCACATATGCTACGAATGGTACTCAGGGAACTATCACATGGGTAGGCGTACCGCCTGTGTCAACATCAAGACTAGCAATAATACCAGTATAAATGAAACAGACACTATTCATATTGACAATTTTGAGTGTACTATCTGCGAATGGGCAGGTAGATACCATGAGGCAACCTAGTAGGGTGTGGGTATTCGGAAAGCCCACCATTTTCAAAGATACCGTCAGAATTGACAGTGCATTAATATTCAGGCATAATCCATGTGAAGGGTGTACGCTAACGAGTGATTCATTTGGCAACGCTTCGTGGGTAGATTTCATGCCGTATGTGTGGACTACAGATGGCAATTCAGGCACTAATCCTACGGTCAACTATGTAGGCACAACCGATTCAGCACAGTTTTACGCTCGTAGTTGGTTCGGTAATGTGAACAATCAAGCATTTCTATTTCTTTCCTCACCTAAGAGAAGGACGGCATCTACGGGGTCGGCGTTCTTAGCTCTGAGAGATTCATTACATAATAATGGGGGTGTATTCAAGATTAGTTCAACGGGCTTTGATATGATAAGCTCTAATGCTGCGGAGGATACCGATGTAACGGTGCATGGGAGTTGGAAGAATAAAATACTTAGCATAACATCAAATCAAGGTGTACCTAGTGTGGGGATAGGAACTACTTCACCAATTACAAATTTTGATGTGAGAGGGGGTATAGCTGTAATAACAAAAACTAGCGATGGTGTTCCGATTGGATTTGGTGTAGGACCGTTCAATCCTTTTGGTAGCTTTAGTTATGGATCTACACCGTCTTTAGTATTTGGTAATCTTACTTCTTTTGGTCTACCAGACTCCTGTTTTGCAATAAAGACTGATAGTTCATATTTTTATACTCAATTGTATTATCAAAACGGTTCACAGGGTGCAGGCAAGGTATTAACTTCGGATGCTAATGGCAGAGCTACATGGCAAGGCTCTGTTGTTTATCATGTCAGGGATTCAATATCATCTACGCAGATATTAAATAGCTATACAAGCCCTGATACAATAATAATGGGGGCAGGAGCAGGAACAACTATTAATGTAATTTCAGTAAGATATAAATATGTGTATTCGACAGCACCATATACTATTCCTATAATATGTGGGCTATCTCAATCAGGACAATTATTTGAAACGGAATCAACGAATCTACTAGCACTAACAACTAATGCTAATGCAAAATCTGCCGTAGCTACATCTCAAAGTACAATCACATTTTCTAATGCGCCAATACTTTACACATCAGTTTCAGGTGACCCAACAGGCGGCGGCGGCTATCTCATTGTTTACATAGACTATACTATTCAACAAGACTAATCATGAAAAAACTACTTATATATCTTTTTGTCCTGATTTCCGTGGGAGTGAGTGCGCAAGGCCCTGTGACCAGCGTAATACCACTAACTAGGGGCGGTTCGATAACTATTCCTTATAATGGGATTTACGATGTATCTACTCTATATAGATGTACTACCGATTCAACAGAAAACCATACTGACACACTTGCCACCGATTTAAGTTTTATATATAGCGGCAGAGCCGCACAGATAGGTACGACATTTACTCTGTGGTTTAACAATACCCACATTATTACAGGCAGCCACAAGATATTTATACTGTCCAACGACTTCACAAATCTACTGTCAAATCAAGTAAACCTCGAATTGCTATGTCAATATAATGGTCACGCATGGACGGTATTTAGTGTGGATTCTACTATCTCTTTGAGACTAACAAATTATGTGACACTTACACAGCTTAATGATACGCTAACTAACTATGTACAGCAGGAGCAAATAACCAATACGGTAGATACGCTCGCGGGTATCAATAGCGGGAACTTTAATAGGATATTAGTACCATTGACATCTACATCTGATAGCTCACTGAACGCTTGGAATAGTGCAGAGGGTAAAAGAGTATTGCAGTCATACGCCAAACTAGCTAGTCCTGTTTTTACGGGTGCGCCACTGTCCACTACTCCCGCCACCAATGATAACAGCACCAAGATAGCAACTACCAACTTCGTAGATAACTATGTGGCATCTTATGAACCGCCATATTTTCTCTGCGGCGGTACGATAAGCTCAACTGTCGCGCTATCCACCGGTGCAGGCACAGGGGCAACAGCTACCGTCACAGGCAATGCAGCAGACTTTCAGGTGAACCTCACTACGGGCAGCGCACCTGCCACATCAGCTACGATATGCACGGTGTCTTTCACTAACGCCTACCCGAATACTCCATTGGCATATATACAGCCTCGTAACTCCATAGCGGCAGCATCAGCAGCATTTCAACTTGTGATACCATCTGAATCTACATCAGGCATATCATTTGTTTCAGGTGGCACAGGACTAGCAGCAACAACTCAATATATTTTTAACGTTCACGTAGGCGCACAATAATGAAAAAACTACTATTCATATCAGTACTGCTTATCCTTTGCACAATGTGTAAGGCTCAGACACAGTATGTCTATAATGCCTATAACAAAGGTGCATATATACTATTAGTAGATAGTACCCATAAGGATAGCTTTGCCTATCCTAAAAATACGCTGATAGCTTCACTGAACGGTGGTGCAATACCACAGCTTACATTATCATCTGTGTATTCGGTATCTCAGGGTTATGGTACAGGGTATGCAATGGTAGTGGCTACATGGGACAATAGCAACATATACATCTTAGCTCCCAATGTAGATAGTGGGTTTAGAAAGCTGAACAACATGATATTCAATGATACCTTTGTATTGCAGAACTATATTCAGTATGGTGATACGATTGGTACTATTGCCACAAAAAAGAACTTACAGCTATATGTACCACTTTCTGATACGGGGAGTATAATCCCCACCTTTGCCGATACCTTTAAGACTATAGCAACGGTAAAGTCATTGCAGCCCAAAGTTAATTTCTCGGATACTACCCTGACGATTGCAACTAAAAAGAATCTTCAAGCAAAAATCAACTTCTCAGACACAGTATCAACTATTGCATCTCAGCATTACGTAAGTACACATACCACATCAGCAAGCGGTACAAAGGGAGCTTTGCAATTTAGTATTGGTGGTACATTCAGTTCAACAGCAGCTTTGCATTACAATAGCACCTTTGACCAATTATTCGTAACAGATAGTGCAGGCAATGGAGGTATTACTACAGGCGGATTAACGCTACTTGATGCTTCAACAAGTGCGGGTTATTCTTTTGTTTATACGGGAGCAACAAATGTTGTCAATATACTCCCAAACAATAACAATGCAGGGGTATTGACCAATGATGGGTCTGGAAATCTATCATGGGCAACCATAACACTAGCAACAGATACATTTGCGGCAACAGGCGGTCAAACATCTTTCACACTCAGCAATACACCACTAGGAAGCGGAAGGGGCAATCTGCAGATGTTTATACAGGGCTCTTACATTTTGCCAACCTACTATACTAATAGCGGAACAACAGTTACATATACTGGCTCGATAATATCTGCTGGCAATAGAGTGGCATTTACTTACATACACGATTAATGAGAGGCATTATAATTTTTTTTTGTCTTATATCTACTCTCTGTAAAGGGCAATCTTCCTTTTATAATAATGAGTCTGTAGCCACTGCGGGAACGACTATCTATCTCAATCAGGTTTTGATGTATGTCGGAAATTCAGTTTATCCTTATGACCCTACATCTATTGCAAATGATAGTCTAATAGCAGGTATCTCAGAAGGAAATTATAGTACCAATGACCCTGTTACATTCGCAAGGGGAGGGACTATATATAACAATAACGCCTATACCACAGGGGCTTATTATGCTAACTTCAATGGAGGTATAACACATTCTACAAATTTAATTGAAAGGGTTAGGCTGATTCAGGTCGGGTACGCATTAGATAATAATACCTTTATAATTTCCTTTTTTAATGCCCCTAAACCTCTGCTATCACATTACCCATTATACATCGCTCCAAGTGATACGATTTATCTTTTGTATGATACAGTAACGCTTGGTGTAAATAGTTCTCATGAACTATATGCCGTAGCGGTCACAGGGCCGACAGGGCCACAGGGGGCTACGGGAGTAACGGGTGGCACGGGTGCTACAGGGTCAGGCGGGCCGACAGGTGCTACGGGTACTCAGGGAGCTACTGGCGCAACAGGCGTAGGAGTGACTGGTCCTACAGGCTCTACAGGGCCAACGGGAGCTACAGGAACGGGAGCAACAGGCGGGACGGGTAGTACTGGACCAACGGGTGTAACTGGTAGCACAGGGGTACAAGGAAACACGGGTGCAACTGGCCCAACTGGAAGTACGGGTATTCAAGGGGTTACGGGCGCGACAGGGGCTACTGGAGGTACAGGTGCGACAGGCTCAGTAGGCACATTCACCAATCCTCAAATATTATTTGCAGGGGTGAATGGTAATGCCACCACAACAACAGCAGTGAGCATAGATAGTACTTTAGGCTCAATCATAGCTACAGGGGCGGCAAAAGACTCTACGTGTTTCTACGGAGGTAATAGTGCGGGTAAATCAGAGACAGGAGCTAATAAGCAAAATGTAGTAATAGGTAACGGAGCTGGGACAAAAGCAGCCACTCAAAATACTTTGATAGGGTATCAGGCAGGAAACGTATCTACGGGGGGAGACAATACAGGAATAGGAGCTGCATCACTTCAAAAAAATACAGTAGGGTCAAGCAATACAGCAGTAGGATTTCTGTCATTAAATAGCAATACAAGTGGATTTTACAGTACAGCATTGGGACAGGCTGCTGGTAGTGATTATACTGGGGCCGGAGGGGTTCTTTTCTTAGGATTCAATTCGGGTAAAGGTGCAACTAAAGCTAAGAATGCAATATTCATAGAGAATAACTATAATGGGCAATCAATAGCTCAGACTTTAAATAATACAGTTCTTATAAATCCATTCGGAGATAGCACAACAAAGGTATTCTATTCAGATAGTAGTAAAAAGCAATGCATTTATTGCCCCATGAACCCAAACTCAACATTACAGGTTGGAGGGTCATTTGCCACTGCCTATAGAGCAGTAACCACTAATGCTACAGCCTCAGTATGGGATTATAAAATAGAATTTACATCGGGGAGTACTGATACTTTAACACTCCCAACAGCAGTAGGGATAACAGGCAGGGACTATGTAATTATGAATAATTCAGGGTCAAATGTAGTTGTCAGAACTACTAGCAGTCAAACTATAACACCGACTTTACTATCAAATCTAATACCAGTAGCGACGACGGCTACACCATCTTTTAGATTGGTGTCCGATGGGGCAAACTGGAAACAATTTTAAACTTAAAAACACAAATATATGGCACTTCAAATTGGAAATGTAAAAGTAGGCTTTGACCAACTTACACAGACAGCACCTATCTACTATAAGAGGTTTATAAATATGCTTATCATGTTTGTAGTACCCGCTACTGTATCATTCATGGAGGTATTTGTTAATCCTACCAATACAGATTTAAAGTTAAGGGTAGCTCAATCAGGCGTGTTTATAATAGGCATCCTAAAAGGGTTAGAGTACTTTTTAGGTGACGACACAAATCCTATCAATAGCAATAACATTCAACAACCATCAAACCCACCTACCAAATGACCCATTGGATAACAGAGCATTTAGACGCAGTTTCAGGCGCAGCAGGCGCGACAGTTACGATAGTTGTAGATACAATTCACGGATATGCTAGCGGGGAATTTACCCATGTCCTATTACATGACGGCAATGTAATAGCAGTAGCATTGATACTTCTTGTTATAAAAAGCGTTGTCGGTGCTTTCGTAGGGGTATTCGTAGGAAATTGGGTAGCAAAATATTCAAAAAATAAAGAACAATAAAATGACACAACTTTCAGAACACTTCGCACTTGAAGAATTATTGGTATCACAAACTGCAACGGCTGAAAATATTACAGAGCAATTTGAACCATCGGATGAAGTTATTGCAAATCTCAGAGAGCTAGCTATAAACTTCTTAGAGCCTCTTAGGGCTGCTATATCAGAGAAGTTGGGTGTAGATACTCCAATACACATAACAAGTGGCTACAGATGTCCTAGATTGAACGCTGCAATAGGTGGTGTTCCAAACTCTCAACATCAATTTGGACAGGCTGCCGATACTCATATAGATGCTATGAGTATAGAGGATTGGTATCAATTTGTAAAGGCATCAGGTTTACCATACGACCAGCTTTTGCAAGAGTTTGGTGAATGGGCGCATATCAGCCATATAGCCGATGGTAATCGTGGTGAGTGTTGGAGATATGTCAAAGGACAAGCACCTACAAGAGATTAATGCCTGCTCAACAATCAATATTAAAAGCATTCGCTGAGATAGGTGGGATACTACTATTCGCTGCTCTCGCATCTGCTTTTTATGTTGGCGTGGCGTATATTCTGAGTAAGAGGAAGTAAGCAGTTTTAGAAAAGAGAAAAACCAAGCGAACAACCTTAAAGAAGTATAAAGCAAAAGACAAAAGAAACCCCCTGACAAACAAAATATCTGCGACTTAATCCATTTATGGGATAAGTCTATTTGCCTGTTCCAAAGGGCTTGTGACCGAAAGTTTGTCTATTTATTCATGCCTCGACAGTAGCATCTGAATACTATTGCTAGGGGGTATATCTCCTATGTTCAAGTAATTCGGGGTGCGCCTGTTCATACATCCACAACTTTTCAAATCCTGCTGCACGAGCAATAGCTATTTGCTTATCAAGGTAGGACGGTTTATGTTCATCAATCTTTGGTTTAGGGGTATGGTATGGGACATGCTCGGATATGAATATTTTTGGTCGTTCTAATTGCTCAATAGTATTTTTGGCTTTTTTTATTTCTGATTTTCGGCTGTACGTTCGTGGCGTGACTATCTTTATTTCAGACATATTTAACGGTGCTTTTAATGACCGCTTTGTTACAGACCTTCTTTTTGTTATTTTTTCGGGCTTATACATCTTCCCAATATGCTTTTCTTCATACACAAGAAGTTTATTCGCATTTAGAAGCATTAGCCCGTATCTCCCTACTATATCAGCATGACCCATTTCATTGGATTGAATAATGAGTCTATCAAGCGTAATTGAAAATTGTGTCAAGGTTTGGCTGCCCTTTAGAGTGTTGCAACTTTCGCAGCAATGGGCTAGATTCCTTTTGTCATTTGTGCCTCCTTTAGATATTGGTATTAAGTGGTCAACGGTAGTAGCCGACTCCTCACAATATACGCACATCCAATTCCCTTTCGATATAAGTGGAAAGTCAAGTGGGGTTGCAACATTTTTGACTGGCTTATTGTGGATATTGTGTATCGCCTCGGATAGTTTTACTCCAAGATAAGTTTTCTTCGCAACAGAAAATAAATTTTCATCGGTAGTCACACCATGAAAACATCTTAAATAATTATCTATGTTGGTAGCTTCAATATCGGTAAGGCTGTAAAAAGTCGTAATATCAACACGTTCTTTGTACCAAAAGATAAACCTCTGATATATGGGACTGTATTTTTGGTGTTCCGTCCAATTCATGGTATCAGCCCACATTTTTGTGCAATCCCTCTTACGTCATACTTTGGATAGCTGTTAGTAGATAATTCCTCTTTTGCTACATTGCTCATTAGCTCAATGTCCTTTTTGATTTCAGCACATATCTCATAGTTATCCTCTTGCTCATAGTATTTGAGTAGTCCTATCATAAAAGCATGACCGTAATAGCAATGGAGAGTAAACCACTGCCGAGCCTCTATGTTAAAAACAAGGGAGTTCCAATCTGATACCGAAATCTTAAATGGACGGTTAATAGATTCCGTCCTACATGCTGCTGCCATCTCTATTGCGGCTGAGTGCTTAGCGAAGCAGTCTAAAAGCTCTTTGGTGTAGAACATAAAATAAAAAACCCGCAGGTGAGACTCTGCGGGCGGTAAAAGGTTATTTTTCAACTCCCTTCTAAAACCCGAATCATTGCATGTCTCACTCTGCAAAAATTCGGATTACTGTAATTTCTTTTACCTTTCGGCTACTGCAAATGTACAACTATTTTTTAATCTGCAAAATAAATTTCTCCATTTCACTTTCTATCCTTACATTAGTGGTTCAATTCATTAACAAAAAACATAATAGAAATGGCAGAAATCACAGAAAATGAGAAAGCAATAGGCGATAATTTAGTCACACTGATTAAGTATGCGAAAGGGAAACTTCCATCAGGACAACCATTGGTAGATTATATCGCATCAGAAATAGGCAAGATAAATGATGATACTCCCATAGCTGATAAGGCGGCAATTGATTCGGCTTTCGATGTAGCCATAGGCGTATCTACTGAGGCGGGTGTACCAAAGGTAGCCAAGCTGTTTGTAGATATTAAAAAGGCTGCTGACGATGTACAGGATGGCAAAGGCTTCTTAGTAGAGATAGCTGACGGTGCAGCGATATTATCCGACCTCAGAGGGCTTAAAACATCCCCTGCGCCAGTACCAACATCAATCCCTACCACATCGGAAGGAGCTGAGTAAATAATAACCCCACTAACAATAAGATGTGCATGATTAAGCTGACCATGCGAGAAAACAAAGAAAAATCAATAATAGGGGTGGGTGGCTTGCCCCTTCTTTTTTAACTTAAAACATAAACAATGAAAAAATTAATATTTTTACTTTTAGCAGTCCTATCAATTTCTCTGACAACTAATGCTCAGACATTGAGTAAAGAAAAAAAGGAGAAATACCAAGCCAAGCCGTCAACACAGAAAAAGACTTTAAAGAGAAAGACTAAAAAACTTGCCAAGTCTATCAAAAAGCATCCTCTGACTGAAAATATCAATGAAGAAGATATACGGTCAGCAACCGCTTCAACTGAGATGGTATATAAAGAATACCTGCCTAAAGCAACTGCCACAACACCTACTGTCACCCATACTATACCAACATCAGGTACTATCATCTATACAGCACCAAATGTTGGCATAGGTGTTATTACGATACAGCCGTATCAATCGGGATGGACTACGTTAGGCACTGTCACACCTTCATTCTCTTATTCAATAGGGATAGGCGAGTACTCTACAAATACTGACGGTTCACTTGACATCCAACCGTATGCTAATCTAGGGGCTTTTGTGGCTGCGGGATTTATACCGTCTATCAATTCAGCATCACTACAAATTGGTGGCGCATTAGGCGTATATAAGTATAATTCAATAGCAATAGGATATGATATAATAACGCATAAGCCATTTGTCGGTATAGGTGCGGTCATATCACTGTCCACCTTCAAAAAAGGTCTAGGCTCAACTATATTGGACGCGTTCTAACAATCAAACTTTCTGTTTAATGTTAAGAGGCTCACAGAAATGTGGGCTTTTTTTATGCCTAAAAATAAATTTGTAATTTTAATTTAAATTAATTTGGAAATGATGAATAGGTTATTTATGTTTGCATCGTTAAATAAAAAACAACATGGCAATCAGAAAAACAATAGTAGAGCGTCAGGGTATATTAAAACCATTGCTCAAGAAATTCACCGTTCAGGCTTGTTGGTTAGAAACAAGGGTAACTCCATATCGGATTAACAAGGCTATGATAGATGCCGAACCTGACGCTAATGACTTTAAAGCAATAGAGGACTTTTATCTTGGCAAGGAAAAGGAATATCAAAAAGAACTTATAAAATCATAAACTATGAAAGTCTATGTTATAGAATACAAATCGGGCAGAGGTGGTGAAATGTCATATAGTTGGTGTATGAATTTATATGATAATAACTTCAAAAAAATAGCCATAGAGCAGGGGACATCCTTTGATTCTATTAAAGACTTTGAAAAATGGGCAAATGGAGCTACTACAGGCATGACAAGAAATTCATTAATAAGATTCATATAAACCAAAACCATGAATAATATCACAATACTGGCAGGACTTGAATTTATCGGACTATGTGTGGCAGTAGGATTCTGTATTAGATTGAAACTAAAATTGGATGAAGCAAATAAAGCCTATAAAGATGCTATAATAATAGCAGGGGGATACTTTAATAGTATTGAAGTTTTAACTATGGATAAGCAGGCTTGGATGGCAGAAGTCCGTAAGCAGACCGACCTATTTCAAGAGGAACAATCCAAAGTAAAGGACAGGGACGCTACCATTCAGCAGGTACGGACTGCCTGGGAGGTAGAAGCCACGAAACTAGATAGCATCATCAAGGACAGAGACGCTACCATAGCCCTACTTAGGGAAGAACGGGAGAAGCTATCAAACGCATCAATGAGTACTATATACGACCTGCAAAAAGAATTGGCAGACACTGAATTAGCCCGTCTACACCTTGAAAACATCTGCAACGGTCAGGCATCTACCATCAATAAAATGCTACCCATCAAAAAAGAGAATGAAGCCCTGATAGATATAGTAGTCGAACTGCTACAATGTCTGCCTGAGATTGAAACAAAGCCTGATGATACCCAAAAGTATGATATAGCAGATGTAATGGGTAAAAAATTTTCCATTAGATGTCGTAATAAAAAAGAATTTTCTAGGATAGTAAATCTAGCTAAGTATGACTTTACAGACAGCGAAGGGTTCGGTCAGTTTGCAAATACGCCACATGTTAATTGCCATGATAGGAGTATTGAAACATGGGAGCATAAGGGATTTACTATCATTGATAGCATACAAATAAAGTAAGCTAATTTTTAAACATAAAAGAATGAAAAACCCACAAAACATCGCATTAGGTATGATAGCCTTAATCTGCATATTGGTTATAGCATTGGCTATTGAATGTCATGAGGGTCTAAGGTCTAATGCTGAATATAACAAGCCCATTCACGATACTGTGACTGTTCAATCTAAAGCATACCGTAACGTCTGTGAAAAATATTTTTTCGATGGCGCAATGAGTCCCGCTAACATTGAAATGGGTCAGATAGACAGCTTTTTTGACCTTCAATGGAAGGAAGATAGTATTAACTGGAACAAATTGCATAACCAATGATATACTTTGCAGGGTCACTAAGCTATTTCTACAGAAAGTGGGGTATGCTACGCGAACAAGGCATAGATGATTTACGCTGGTTCAGCATTCGTGGTTTATACTTCATAGGCGATACAAACTCTTTAAATAAACAAAAACTAAAATAACATGGAATCATTAATAGAAACATACAGAACTTACGAGATTAAGTTTAATACAGATAAGGAAACATTTTACGCTGTATCACTACAGCTAGACAATGAGCAGACTAAAAAGTCATACGCATCGGTTAAGAAAGCCATTGATGACTTTATTAAAGAAAACAATGACTTCAAGCCTTTTGAGATACAAGGATGCCCTACATCATATCGTGGTTCAGGACAAATACTAAAGGTTATTGGCATACGAAAAGATGGTGCGTTTGTCTTTGAAAACAAGAAAGGTGAGAAAGGGCAATTATCCAAATACTATGAAAAAGACTATATGCTTTATAACCCTGAGAATGATGTTAAGTGGGAGTATTTAGCTCTGCTTGAAAAAGAGTTTGAAGCACAAAGAAAAAGGATAGAAGACTATAAAAAAACGTTCATTTCTGTTGGATTGGAAACTATCAAAGCAAAGTATTCAATCTAACAAACTCTTTAAATCGAATTAAAATCAATAAATAAACTAAAAACAAACAAAATGAAAATTACAGTAGACTTAGCAGATTTTGAACTTGACGAAAACAATTCTTTTGAAGCTGGCTTTAAAGAATATATTATCAGAGAAGTGTACCATTCAATTTGGAAGTCTACCGATAAAAAGGCAGTGGAACAAATGGAAAGGGAAATAAAAAACATGATTGATCAAAACCTATTGAAGCAAACTACCAAAAGAATAGGTGAGCTAATCGAGGAGGGCACTATGGAAAATCCCGACAACCGAAAAGAGCGAATAACTATAATGGCATACGTTCAGAAGAAATTTGAAAATCAATCTTCATGGGGTAGTCCTGCCGACAAAATAGAAAAACTAGCCAAGCAATTTGGTGAGGATATGAAAAAACGGTACGACTTCGCTTTTGCCTCTCAAGTAGTAATAAAGATGGGTGAACAAGGATTGCTTAAAGAAGGTGTAATAGAAGCCCTATTGAAGAAATAACAATGGATAAACTACTAGCCGACTTATCAGCATCGTTTTTCAGACAGAAAGTATATGAGCAACCCTAGAAAGAAACATCATAAAGTACCGATAGAGCTTAAACAAGCTGTTAAAGAATACTTTTTGCGTACTGGTTGCACAATGACCACACTCATGGAAGTATTCAAAATATCAAGGGATGTAGCCAATAAAGTAACAGACAGTGCTTTGAAAGAAACTCAGGAAATTATTAAAAAATCAGACCCACATAAACATTTAAAATTTTAGAAATGAATACGACAGAAATACCGAAATTAGATGGACAGACGCTAGTAGCACAACACGATTGCCTCATAGCTATTGCTGATATGATTAGGCAGTGTAATAACCGAGTAAAGGATGCCCAAGAATCGGTAGATAAATATATCCATATTAATTCATTCTACTCAAAAGGATATTACACTGAAACCCTTAATAAGTGGACAAGCATATCCATCAGGCTTGAGAAGTACTACTTCAAAAAACTTTGCGCCATGACATCAACGACTTACAATCAAATTCATAATAATTAATAAACAATAAAATCAAAAACAATGGCTATTCTAGTATCAGAAAAAGACGGTGGCACAGCCCACGAACCAATCCCCGCAGGAAACTATATGGCAAGGTGTTATCAGGTGATACACTTGGGTAATATCAAGACTGTATATGAAGGACAGGAAAAAGACCAAGACCAGCTTATGATAGGTTGGGAGTTACCCACAGAACAGCGTGTGTTCAAAGAGGGACATGGAAGTCAACCGTTAGTAGTAAGTCGTATATATACCCGTTCTTTGGGTGATAGAGCTACTTTAAGGGCTATGCTTGAATCATGGCGTGGTCGGGCATTCAGTTCTGATGAATTGAAAGGCTTTGATATTTCAAAACTTATTGGTGCGCCATGCCTGATAAATATAAAAAATGTAGCCGGTGAAGGGAAGCATAAGGGTAAAACTTTTTCTCAGATAGCAAGTGTATCACCACTGATGAAAGGTATGGTTTGCCCACCCGCTATCAACCAAACAGTAGAATTTTCAGTGCTATCTTTTGATGATAAGGTGTTTTCTACCCTGCCTCAATGGTTGTCAGATAAAATCAAAACGAGTAAGGAATATAGGGATATGGTGCATGGTGGCGAAGCTGAAAAGGAAACTACCCATGAGCCAATGAGTCAGGACGATGACCTCCCATTTTAGGATTATTTAATATATGAAATTGTGAAATTAGTATATTTTGGTAACATAAACAATGGTCAGCTAAAGATTATCAATAGGCATCTATTTGATGCCGATATAGCTTCTATGGAGGGGAAACAGGTAGAGATAGTTGTTTCCCCTAAAAAGAAAACTAGAAGTAATCAGCAGAATAGGTACTATTGGTCGGTGGTGGTCGGGTTAATAAAAGAGGGATTTGTAAGTATGGGGCATGATGGTATAGATAGCCAAAATGTTCACGCCTTTTTAACTGGTAGGTTTTTATTCAAAGAAATAATCAATGAGAACGGTGGAGAGGTCATAAGAATACCTATGGGTACTTCGGGATTGACCACGACTGAAATGATGGTTTATATAGACCAATGCGCTCAATTTGCTAGTGAATATTTGAATGTCATTATTCCACCACCTTCAAGCCAAACAGAATTTAACTATGACTGAGGAAGATTCTTTATTGGAACAGATGAAAGATGCTAAAAATGAGTATGAGCGTATCAAGTATAGGTTAGATTTTGTTACATTATCCGATGAGCAAAAAAGGGATTATAATAGCCGTAAAGCTGAGTTAAGGGGTATTTGGAAGGATTTGAATGATAAGAGAAACGCAATATTGCTTGTTAAAAATAGACCAAACAATGAAAGTTAAAAACATACCCGAAGGATACGAACTATGCCATATATGTAATGGTAAAGGTGAGGAATATTTCTCATGTTGTACAGGTGAGGTAGTGGATTCAGATATTCAACGTTGTCCTGATTGTAAGGAAAATGTAGGATTATCCAAGTGCGAAGATTGCGAAGGAACAGGCTTAGTGATAACAACAAACAATTTTAAAATAAAACAGTAAGATGGCAAGAGTACACGAATTAAAGACATGGCCTGAATATTACCAAGAGGTTTTAATGGGTCACAAGACATTTGAGGTCACAAAGAATGACCGAGATTTCAAAGTGGGTGACATTGTAATCCTACACGAATGGGATGCCACCAATGAAATATACACTGGCAGAAGCCTTGCAAGGGTAATCAGTTATGTCCTACATGGAGGTCAATTTGGCATCGAAGAAGGCTATTGTGTAATGAGCATTAACTAACAATCAAAAATAAAAAGATGAAAGAGAAGCTAAAAAAAGTGCTAACCTATCTGCACGACAAAAATGAAAGGGAACTTGCATCAATAGTACTTGATGTTATAAATGATAAACCCATACCCAAAAAGCCATTAAAATACCTCGCCAATGATACCGTCACATGTCAGAAGATTGCTGAACTGCTGGGCGGAGAACATATACAAACCGATATTTTAGACTCAGGAACTGAAAAAGCATGTATCAGTATTGATTTGAGCATGGATAATGTTGGTTGTGCTTTATATATCGGTATGAATGGTAGTCTAGAATTATTCTCAGGAGCTAACGGTATATTAGAAATCCCCAACTGCCTCCAAATCGCTGATTTAATCCTATCCAAATACAAAGTCGAATGAAATCAATAGAATGTCCGAACTGTGGTCACATTATCAAAGACGCTGATTTAGTTCAGCCTGATTTATACTTCCCCATAGTGGGATATACAAAGCGTGAAAATGGGAACAACTATTACAATACCATCCCAATCGGTAGTCCCATCTATGAAATGGAGGATGGCAGGATATTTATTCTCCAAAATAAGATAGATAATAGCGACCCATATCAGTATCCCGTTATTTATAGGCGTGAATCATTATATAGATTATAAACATGCTACTATTAACTATTAAATCCTTGTAAAATTCACAGGGGCAACTATATATCTATTCAACCTGACTAATTAAATGAACAAAGACTTACTACATATCACAAACGAGGACTGCATGGAGTGTGGACAACCGAATTAGGATAATTCGTATATACTATGTATCTTAGCTAAATGAAAGAAATAAATGATTTACAGATAGGCAAAGCGGGGGAATACCTTGTGTGTGCAGACCTTATCCTTAATGGATTTGTAGCCTTCCCATCCGAACAGGGATTACCCTTTGATGTGGTGCTTAGTATTGATGGCAGACTTTTAAAGGTACAGGTAAAGACTACTCGTAAAGCAAAAAACATCGCTCAGAGGAAATCGGATGTGCCTGCGTACATTTTTCATATAGGCAATAATGGCAAAATGAATCGGCGAAAAAAGTATGACAAAAACCAAGTGGATATATTCGCCTTAGTCGCACTTGATACAAGGCGCATAGCGTATATCCCGTATTTTAATGTTCAAACCACTATGAATTTTAGGGTGCCTGAATTAAAGGGTAAATACCATGATGAACAGGGTGTGCAAAATAAATCTGCTGTCATTGAACTAAAAACTAAAGGGCTATCCGGTACTGAAATAGCGAAGAAACTAAACATGAAACTTTCCCTTGTATATAGATATAGTGCCGATGTTTCATTAAAACAGAAAGGAACAAATGCAGGGGTATATTTTGATGAATTTACACTAGAAAAATGCCTAAATGGAATACAATAACTTTCAATCTGAATGGCACAAGGGCGACCTCCACATATACAATATGGATTGTATGGAGCTACTGAGGCAAACGCCTGATAATTACTATTCCCTTGCTTGCGTTGACCCGCCGTATGGATTAGGAAATAGGCTTAGTGATGGTGGAGGAAAGTTAAAAAACACCCCAATGGCTGAATTATATAGGGGGAAAACGTGGGACGTTCTGCCATCAAAAGAATATTGGGATGAGTTGTTCAGAGTTTCTAAAAATCAGGTTGTTTTTGGGGCAAATTATTTTTTACAATACCTCCATAATACAAGGGGCTTTATTTGTTGGGATAAAAACCAATCTATGCCCACCCTTTCTGCTTGCGAGTTAGTTTGGACATCTTTTGATAAGCCAGCAAAAATAATGACAAAATCATCAACCGATTTAGAGAGATTCCATCCTACTCAAAAGCCCATATATATATATAAATATGTACTTGAATATTGTAGAGCCAAAAATGGCGACAAGATACTTGACACCCACATGGGCAGCGGCTCTATAGCTATTGCCTGCCAACAGATGGGCTACGACCTGACAGCCTGTGAAATTGATAAGGACTATTACGAAGCAGCATTGAAACGAATTGAACTAAACACAAGACAGATAAGTATTTTTTAACAATAAAGACCCGATTGGGTGTAATAAGTATATAGTTATCTTCACAGGTTTTTGTATCTTTAATCCGCAACATTATGGTATCAATGATATTAAATATAAACCCCACCTCGCCATCAGCCATGATGTTGCAATCTACACCGATGGCAGGTGCGGGCTTAATTTTTTATTATGACAAAGCGTAAAGCAATATCTACAAAAACAAGATTTGAAATCTTCAAAAGGGACTCATTCACTTGCCAATATTGTGGCAAAACACCGCCCCGTGTTATATTAGAGGTTGACCATATTGTTCCTGTTGTATCTGGTGGCAAAAACAACATAGACAATCTAATAACTGCCTGTTTTGATTGTAACAGAGGTAAAGCAGGTAACGAATTAACACAAATAATAGAAAGTGTTGCAGATAAGCACAAAAGGATTAAAGAGAAAGAAAAACAATACTTAGAATTTAGGAAGCTGCAAGATTCTATTGAAAATAGAATTAACCAAGAGTTGCAAGTCATTTCGGCAGAGTTTTCAAAGTTTTTCCCCAAGCACCAAATGAGTGATAATTTCATAAATACTTCCGTTAGACGATTTATTGATTCATTAGGGTTTCCTGTAGTTTTATCTATTTTGCGAATGTCTATGTCGGTTACAGGAAGCGCACACGGGTCAACTCAATATTTCTGTAAGGTGTGTTGGAATAAAATAAAGGAGGACGAAGAATGACTCAATACGAATTAAGCAAGCGTTTTTGGGATTGGGCTTTCGATAATCCCGAAAAGATTACCCCATATCATATATCAATCTATTTTTTTGCAATGGAACATCACAACCGATTGGGGCAAAAAGAAAAATTTGGATTCCCTAGTCAGATGGCTATGGATGCTATCGGTGTAAGCAGATATGAAACATATGCTAAATATTTTAAAGATTTATGCTCTTGGGGGTTTTTTACCCTTATCCAAAAGTCACAAAATCAATACTCGGCTAACATAATATGCTTCAACTTCGCTCCACTATCAAATAGTAAAGCACTAGGTAAGGCAATAGTAAAGCAAACCGAAAAGCACCGCGAAAGCAAACCGAAAAGCGATGTGGTGAGCAATAGTAGTATAGATAATATAAATAACTTAGAACTAATAACAGGTGTTGATGATGAATCAAAAGATTACGAACTTCACCCCAAAGCATTTAAGTACAAAAACCTTGATAGCTACATTAAAATACACTTTGGAGATATTGGGCATCCTGACACCCACAAGGAATCCCGAAATACTACCATGAAAGTTTACAGGCTAAAAGACGAAACTCAATTAAGGGAACTAGCTACCGATTTTAACACATACCTGAAAGGGGCATCAAAGCAAAATGATTATCCTACCCTAGAATCTTGGCAAAGCCATTTTTTTAATTGGGTCAAAACTCAGGACACATCTACTAAACCTGAACCTAACCGTAATATTAACAGGGCTATTGGGACAGCCGATAGAGAATTTGGAGGAGCATGATAAGCATATTCAAAAATATAAGAGCTACTACCGACCCGCAAAATGTGGATGCTGGTATTGTATATAAATCTATACAAAAAGGACAATACAAACAGCAGGTAGAGGCTATACGTAAAGTCCCCGACAAAAAGACAAGGGCAGCACTAAAGGCTGAATTGGTATGCGTGTGTTTTTCGGGTACATTCTCCAAAAGAGAGGATGGGGCTATTTTGAGCCATTCAGGGCTTGCCGTACTAGATTTCGATGGATTGCCCGACCCTATCGCAAAACGGGCTGAAATGGCATCCTATGACTTCGTAGAGGCTGCTTTTGTCAGTCCTAGCGGTGACGGATTGAAAGTTGTGGTTAAAATCCCTTCCGACCCCGAAAAACATAAAGGCTATTATAGGGCTTTGGCTAAGAAATTTGAGGGGGTTGATGAAACGAGTATAAACCTAAGTAGGGTTTGTTATATCTCATACGACCCTGATATATACATAAATCTGTTAGCGGTAGACTTTACGGGCTATATCCCTGATGCTAAAGTAGTATCTGACAGGCAATACGCCGAAGTGGAAATTAAGGATGTACCAAAGGATTTTGACCGTATCGCTAGGGCTGTGAAAATGATACGTGAGGCATCGGATGGAGAAAAACACGCCAAGCTACGTGACGCATCGTATCTGCTAGGTGGATGTGTGGCTATCGGTAGCATATCGGAAATGGAGGCTATTTCAATCCTAGAGGCTGAAATAAGCAAAAGAAACATAGATAGCTTCCCTGCTGCACAGAAAACCATTAGAACGTGTCTGAGTGAAGGAAAGACAAAACCACTAGAGCCTAGCATCAAATACTCACAATCTGCCCCTAGCAATCCTGCTGTGTCTACTGGCATAAGACCAATAGATGATGTATGGGAGAACATGAAGGATTCATTTAAGAATGGCAAAAAAAGAGGTTTAACTACTCACTTTACCAAGTTTGATGAAAATTTTAAATGGAAAGCAGGGGAGATAACACTGATTATTGCAAGACCGAATAGTGGTAAAACTGAATTTGGCTTACAGTTGATGCTTATGAAATCGGTTTTTGATGGATGGAAGTGGGGAGTATTTAGCCCTGAGAACTACCCCGAAGATGAATTTTATGATTCACTGATACATACATACATCGGTAAAACAACCGACCCATTTTACGGTCAACATCAAATGTCAATAGAGGAATATGAGAAGGGCTATCAATTTGTACGTGAACACTTTTTTTATGTATATCCAGAATCGCATACAATCGAGGAGATAGATGCCAACTTCGACTACCTGATAAAAGAGAAAAGAATAAACGGAACATTTATAGACCCTATGAATCAAATATCATACGATGAAGGGGCAAGGACTGACCAATTCCTGAGTAAGTTTCTAACGGTGCGTAAAAGAAGGGCTATCGAATACGGTGGACATGATGTAATAAGCACTCACCCGCGTACAATGTCTAGGAATAAAAGTGGGGAATATGATGTGCCTGACATGTATGAAATAGCTGGAGGTGCAATGTGGGGCAATAAGATGGATAATATTATGGTTATCCATAGACCCAAATTTCTGACTGACCCTATGGACACTACAGTAGAGGTTCATGTAAGGAAGATTAAAAAACAAAAGCTAGTAGGAATACCCGGCACTTGTGTATTTGATTTCAAACGTAGCACAAACCGCTATTATGTAGACGGCATTAGCCCGCTATCTGACGGTAAATTTATCACTGAGACTGCAAGGAACTTTGAGGACACCACTAGCAAGATACTTAAAATGCCTTTGCGTGTATCTGAATCAAAGCGAGAAAGGCAAGATGATTTGGATGATTTAGCCACACAACTAGAAATAATAAAATGACCTACGCTGAACAACTCAAAGACCCAAGATGGCAGAGGCTACGCCTAAAGATATTTGCAAGGGATAAATGGAAGTGCAGAGTATGTAAGTGTGGAGATAAAACACTAGCAGTACATCATCTATTTTACAATCCATCAGGCAAGGCATGGGAGATTGATAAGAAGTGGCTGATAACCGTCTGTGAAGATTGCCATGAGAACTTAGAGAAAGAAAAAGGCAAGCCTTTGGAGCTTGCCGACCATGATTATATCAGAATGTATAAACGGTACAATAAAGACCGTAATTCTATTCACAAATCCTCTCTATGGCTTCATTCACCTTTTCTAGTAAATCAGTATTGACAGTGTATAGGCTATTTGTACCCGATTTCTCGAATGATACGAATTTAGCTTTACGTAGCCTAGTTAGGTGCGTAGACGTTAGCGATTGCTCTATACCAATGGCCTCATAAATATCCTTAACCGAGCTTTTAGGATTGTTGGATATAAATTCTAAAATAGCTTTACGCTCATGCTGGCAGATAGTTCGTAAAATATGCTGCGCTTTGTTTATCTGCTGCGTGTTGATTAATGGTGTCTTTTTCATGCTTGTTTTTAAAATGTTATAAGTGATTTAAATATTTCAAATCCGTATGCTCCTGATCTTTGCAGTATAGGAAATAGCTCACCCGCTGTTATCCCTTCGTATGCTTCGGTATGCTGTGCCATCCATGACTTAACTCCCATTTCGCAACTACCAGTTATCAGCCTATAATGCTGTATAGTTATCGGTGTATCCTTATTTATGGGTGCTTTTTTGAGTGTTTCGGATACTATCTTAAACTTTAAGTCTTGGATAGCTTTTTTAACCGTATCACCGTGAGCAAAAAATCCATCCTTCTCAGCTACAAAACAGGGTTGTTTCTTTATCACGTTTTTAGTCATTGATTGAAAGTTATAGCCCGTATATAGCTTTATGCCTTTAGTGGTTTTTTCTGATTCAATGATAAATACCGAACCGTCAATGTTTTTATAGGTTAGTTTATGCTTGCCGATTTTTATTTTGCCATATCCTTCAAGGTCGAGGCTGCCTGTGGTGACTATAGAGCTTGGCAGGGCGTGTGCATATCCTTCAAGGTCGAGGCTGCCTGTGGTGACTATAGAGCTT
>JGI24890J29729_1000118_pt1 | contig 64298 bp, 76 predicted proteins | sample FreactcultureFD7_FD_29729 | JGI IMG/M metagenome (IMG submission 29729)
GCTCGAGAAAGCTATCACTTTCTACTTGTACTCTTCGGCATCGACAGCCCCAGCGCTCGTACGAGCAGCAATGTGGGATGCAGTTCGCATTCCGAAGTCTCAGAAAGTCTCGATCAAGTCATGGTGGGAATGCCTGACAGAGCGAATAATGGCCTGTTTCAACCAAAACCCGCTCCCTCTGATGCCCTCTGCCGATGGGATCGACTGGAGTCAGCGTGATGGAACTCCGAAAGCGTTTGGTAAAGCGATGATGGGAAGTATCGAGGAACTTTATCGTTGCGAAGAATACGAGAAGTTCGACTCGAACAAGAAGCTCAGGCTCATTGCTGCTGCTCCTCACTCAAAAGGTATCAAGCCCTACCTTGATCTGCTCCCACCGTCGCATCGATTCGCTATGGCGCGCCTTCGTATGGGAGGACACTCGCTAGGAGTCGAAATGGGTGCTCGCGAAAATGTTCCCCGAGAGGAGCGGATCTGTCGCTTTTGTACAGGATCGCGCTTTATCGAAGACGACCTACATGTCTTTGGCATCTGTATGGGGAATTTCGAACTTTTCCGAGCAAGAATCGCTCTGGTCAAAGACCTCGACGCTCTCAAGCCCAAAGAGATCGGCGGGTGCTGTAATATGGCGCTACTCTCGAGGAGAGCTACCTGGGACGTGCTCCTGAACTCTGAGACGCACGATGTCGTCAAAATTATTGGTCCTTACGTCGCGAGATGCTTCAAAATCGTCGAAAAACGAAAATGGCGACGACCTGGAACGTAGCGATCTCGACGATGCGGCTCCGCTTGAGACGTATCGACCGAAGGCTGTCGCGCAGACTCTCTTTCTCTCTCTCGCTCTCGTTGCTGCAGGTTTTCCCTTTTCTCCTGCTCGGCGAGACTCTGATTATTTTCTTCGTAGTTTTGGTTGCTTTTGTTTTTTCCGTTGACTCCTATAGTAGTATTAGTTAGTTTTTCTATATTTGCTGTAGCTCTCCAGGGTGCTGGGGTATCCCGCGGGATCTTTGATAGATTCGACTTGTGTGGTGAAATAATGTCCTCCTCCTCTTGCTCCCTTCCTTGTCCAATACACTCACTTGTTCTGCCTCGATCACTCACAGTATCCCCCTATCAGCTCGAACTGTCTACTCTCACCATGCAAGCCTCGAATCAGCGTCTTTACTCGCCAATTTCTTGCTCCTCTTGCCCAATCGATTTCCATCTGCTCGCTGCTCATCAACCCCGTGACTCTCCTCGACCCATCATCTATCTTCTCTCTCCAACTATTCGCCACACCAGCACCTCGTTGTTACAAGAGCTCTTCCCCTCCCGACGAACGCTCGCATCGGAGTTTCCAACCTCCATACTCTTTCCTCACCCTTTCGACACACAGCAGGAGGCGAACTCACCTGTATCTATCTCAATTCCGCCTACTAGCAGAGGTAATCAATCGATGCTTCAGCTCTAGGCTTTACCAGTAGCTTCAGTGAATGCGAAGGCTACTAAGGTTCGTCAATTGCTCTAGATAGGTTTGGAAGTCGTGGAAGCTTCTGCTGGTCTCGCCTCAGTCTCAAGCTACGCTCATGTAGCTCTGCTATCATCGAATTGTGGAAGGCAGCAATGCAGATATCGCTCTTGCCGAACGACTCGCAATCCTGCATTTCCTCTATTTCACTCCGGCTCTCGAAGCAACTCATCTCTCTCCCATCGACTCTTTGCTCGACGATGATTTACGGTCAGGATTTAGAAAGACTAGATCGGGGACCCCTTTTACTTCTCGTCAATTGATTCTCGCTGAATCGGGTTACGATCAAAGGCTGTCTTTTTCGCTTCTCAACGTCTCTCGCCTCGCTATCGGTCATTCGCTACCCTCGTCTATAAGCCTCGGCTCGACTTGCATTACCTCGCTGCCTTGCTTCGATTGACTTTGCTCAATTCTGACCTGGCGCAGCTCTCAATAGCTCGCAAGATTTCGCATCACCGATGAAGCCCCTCTCCTACTATACTATACAACATCTTCGTCATCCACCACCCGGAGAGACTCGAAGTAGCGAGACGGAGACAACAGGTATTTCACAATTTCGATTTCTTCTCGAACAAGTCTAATCCGACGATTCTTTCGAGTTCCTTCACCGCCTCTTCTGATCTACCATGAACGACACCTGTACACAGAGATTACAACTCAGCAATCGGCATTTGAGAGAGCGCAGATCAGGGGAGACTCACGAATCGTTCGAATCCCGAGTTTCTGAGCCGTCGACAAGTTGTGTCCAATATCGTCGAGGAAGACTGCTTCTTCTGCCTTTACCCCTAGCTTATCGATCGCGAGCTGGAAGAACTTGGGATCAGGTTTCCTTTGAGTAGTACGACGAACGAGTCAGCCTCGAACGAACGAGCAGGAGAAGCGAAAAGAATCGTCGAACTTACCGTAAACCTTCGACGCAGCTCTCGATATATTCATCAAACATACTCTTGAGTTTGATTATCACCCGTATCCTTCGCATCCTTTGCATCCTTCGCATCCGAGTCGGCTGCTGCCGCTCGAAGAGACTCCCGCAATGTCCGATCAACTCAACCCTCTCAGACGTCTCACTCTATCTCAAGACAATCCGGTAGAAGTCGTATACTTTGCACGTGATCTACACTTTCGTAACTATTGATACTACATCATCTTGAGCGCATCTGTGCGTTAATCCGACTTTCTGAGGTTGAGGACTGAATTTCGACGATTTGCCCCAAATGACCTGTAAGTCGCAAGGATCATCTACATCAACGAATGTCAAGTAAGCGATGTAGCGAGTTGAGAGATCTTACAGCATATTTGAACTTCTCCGCCAGAGACTTGTGAATCGAGTCGCACTGTGCGAAGAGAGACCATTCGCCTAGTCAGACACATGGAGACATTGATCACTAGAGAAGAACACTCAGACGCACGACAGCTTCAATAGTAGCGTCCGTCTTGATCACCAAAGGATCTCCCAAATCCGGTCTCTCCCCTCTCTTCTTCGTATAAATCCGGTTGAACCCCATCTTCTCCCAAATTCGCTTCTTCAACACTTCGAGGTTCAAGTCGAGTTCACACGAGATGACGGTAGTGTGAGGTTGTCGAGCTAGTCGGTCGACTTCTTCGAGTGAGATGGAATCGATCTTGTTGTATACATACCTACTCACCGAAAAGGAGGTTGAGCTGAAGACAGCGAGTGTGGGGGAGAAAGGAAGGACGTACAGACAGGGAACGTATTTTCGGTTACCGAGAATCACGTCGACGAAATCATCCGTGTTGATCTACGTCGGACAGCTTTACTTCATCAGTCACCCGAGACAAGCCTTGATGAAGCAGTGGAATCGACGTACATCTTCCCTGATCATGACATCCGCATTATGCATCTATTTCTCACATCTCACTCAAAAATCAGTTTCACTCCTCTCTCTTCTCCCAAGTCGAATAGTGTTAGCTCACCTTGTAGCTCTGTAAGATACCCCTAATAGTCCTCTCATCGATCCTCGTCAAAGGTACCGTGTTGTTAATAGTGATTCCTCCAGCAGTTTTAGGTTTGAACACGATATCAGGTTTCGTCCGGTTCAAACGGATCCCAATCTCTTCCAACTCGTGTTCTAGTTGAGAGCGTTGTTCGTCTCCTCTACTCTCACGCGAAATGGTCAGTGGGCGGAAGAAAGGCGCAGAGAGGGAAGAGAAGAAGTATACTTTGTTACGTCGAGCATCATCTAGAGAACGGAAGTGAGGTTCAGCATCTCTCTGCAGAGGAGAGAATCCAAAATCAGCAAGGACGTACGACTACTAAATCTGCTGTCTTGGCTACTGCGACAACTTGTCGTCCTCGTCCTTTACCACTCGAGGCACCTTCGATAATTCCGGGTAAATCGAGCACTGTGTTCGCGCGATCTCATCAGTGCTTTGAACAAGTCCTATAGACTGAAGAGAGTATCGGAAGACTCACGTTGAACCTTCGCACCATCCAAATCGAGAACTGTGGGTTTCGTATTGCACCTTCAGCTTGTAATCGCACAATCTTCAGCTGAATTTGACTCGTGATGGACTCACCACCGGGCACAGCGACGAGCGTAGTGAACGCATAAGCCGCCGCAGCACTCTCTGTATTAGTAACCTTGCTCAACAAGGTACTCTTTCCGACCGAAGGGAAACCAATCAAGACGGCTCGACCGTATCCTGCTTTCGCAACGTCGAATCCTTCTCCTTTGACCGATTTCGTGATTGATCCTTCGAGTAGTTCTTGTCGGTATCGGGCGAGCTGAGCGCAGAGAGAGTGGGTCAGTCAGAGAGTGGAATGAGGGGAGGAGAGAAACGGACCTTGGCTTTCAATAATCCGAGATGATATTCTGTGAAGATCTTCCAAACTACATCAGTCACTACGGAAGATAGATGTTACTTGCAAAGAATCGCTCACCAGTAGCTTTATTCCTGTGTGCATCAACCTTCTCGTTCAATACTTGCGAAAGAGAACTGACAGATTAGGTGAAATGACTCACTTTTGAGTCCTCTGCATCTCCAACTCGATATCCTGAATCTTTTCATGGATACCCATCTTGCCTGATCGTTACGCTCGAGAAGCGAGATGAGACTTGAATGAGAGGTGTAGAGTCTGAAATGTCGAGTATAGCCGAGAATGAAGAGGTAAAGGTAGTAGTGGGTAGGGAGTACGTGGATGAGGGGTATCAGAGTGTATTCGAGGTAGTACGAGGTGTGTTGAAGGTTGTGAAAGTTGAGAGAGATGTAACAATCGAAATGATCAACTACGAGACGGAAGAACGAGGGAACAAGTGTGCTGACCTTGTATAGTGATCTCAGTAACTTCAAGACTGAGTAGAGTACACCAGGAGTTGAATCAAGAGGTGAGTTGGATGAGGTCAAGAGCAAGTTACTCTTTCATCTCTTCACTCTTGTACCATTCACTCATTCTAGTGCTACTCCACACTACTTACAAGATGGTACGCCCACTCTATCTAACTAGCTCTCTCTCAGAAGTAAGGCTAAATCTTTGCTTCTGCAGTCTGTCCTATTCGAGACTTCATTAGGAGACATCATCGTACGTTGAACTGCCACCCCTCCCTCAGTAGTAAGCTAACCAATTCCCTCCATCCGTCTTACAGGTCGACCTCGAAACCACTTTACAACCCGTCCTCTCCCTGAATTTCCTCAAACTATGTAAATCCTACTACTACAACCACTCTTTATTCCACAACGTGATCCCTCAATTCATTGCCCAAACCGGAGACCCCACCGAATCAGGTTCGGGAGGTTCATCAATTTGGCACACCCTACCCTCCAATTCTACAAGTTATCAAAAAGATCCTTATTTCCTCCCACCTACTTCCGAATTACTCCCTTCGAAATTCAAACATACGTCATTGGGTACATTGTCTATGGCACTCGCGCAAAAGGAGGGAGGAGGTACGGGTGGGGCGGGAAGTCAATTCTTTTTCACGTTGGAGAAAGAATTGGATTATTTGGATGGTAAACACGCACCGTTTGGTAGAGTCGTAGAGGGGGAAGAGACGTTGATTAAGATTGGAGATAGTTTGTTGGATGGTCAAGGGAGACCTTTGAGGGATATCAGGATTAGACATGTCATCGTATTAGGTGCGATAACAAACTCACTCATTCTTCTAGTTCCGAGTTTGAGGCTGATAGTACGGTTGAAAATAGATGATCCATTCCCTGATCCACCTGGATTAATCATCCCACCTTCCTCCCCTGCACCGACTCCAGCTCAACTCGCGTCCCTCCGAATAGGGGAAGATGAAGCGCTCGATTCAGATTCTGAAGATCCAGAACTCTCTGCGCAAAAACGACGAGCTCACGAAGCGTCCGCGCAAGCCCTCACGCTCGAAATGGTCGGAGACTTACCCTTCGCCGACGTCGCACCACCAGAAAACGTCCTCTTCGTATGCAAGTTGAACCAAGTGACGACGAGTGAAGACCTCGAGTTGATCTTCAGTAGGTTTGGTGAGATTTGGAGTTGTGAGATTATCAGGGATGAGAAAACGGGCGATAGTTTACAGTATGCGTTCGTAGAGTTCAAGGAGAGGGAGAGTGCAGAAAAGGCTTATGTTAAAATGGATAACGTGTTGGTGGATGATCGAAGGATTCATGTTGATTTCTCTCAGGTACGCTCTCACTCACGAACTCAGATCTCTCTCTCTCACTCCGTGTCTTGAAGCTGATGTATGATTGGAGTTGAGTATGTTTAGTCGGTTTCGAAATTACATAATACTCATGTATTCAACAAGACGGGTGGAAGACCTCCTCCGAACAAATCAAACCGATCTCAATTTTCATCGAATCGAGACGATGGAGGCGACGACCGAAGAGGAGGTCGAGGTGGGAATGATTTAGTATTCGATATGAACGAAGTACATTCTTCTAGGTCTCGAAATAATCAGGGTGGGCGAGCTGGGGACAGAGATAGGGAACGAAGGAGAGATAATGGGAGAAGTGGAGGGAGGGATATGGACGATTACAAGAGAAGAGATGAACGAGGAGGAGGAGGTGGATCGGGAGGGAGAAGGTATGATGATCGAGAAAGAGAAAAGGAAAGGGAACGGGAGAGAAGTCCTAGAGGCGATCGAAGGGATAGGGACAGAGCGAGGGATAGGGAAGGTGAAAGTGAGAGGTATAGGGATCGAAGACGGTAGAGAAGCTTTTCCTTGATAATGATACGAATGAAGTTACTACTTGTTGTGCTCGAGAGAAACGCAAGAACTTGCTCTACTTGATCTTCGAAAGAAGGACAATAGTGGCTGAGGTCTGAGTGAGGAACGACATCGACTTGATTGCGAAGTTGGAGAGAGCACAAAATTATGAACTTCAGAACGAGGGGAAGAAGGAAACTATGCAAAGGGGTTGACTAAGATTCGGTACAAGTTAACTGCAAGCGGGGGAGAAAGAGAGAGAGAGAATGTAAACAAGAGCGAGAAAGCGAGGGAGTAAAAAACGAAAGAAGAGCAAACTTTGTAAAAAAAACAAAGATGGGAACGAATTCGGTGTAAGAAAAAGACACCTAACTGTCCACACTAACACTTTTGGATCTCCTTTACACTTCAGAGCTCCTCTTCAACCCCTTCCATTCCCCCCTGTCCTTGATCTTGACCTCCACTCCCCTGAACAAGATTCTCCTCCCTCCACCCAACCAACCACCCAATCTCCCTCCTCAACCTCGCCGACACTCCTTCCAGAGCTTTCCTCTCCTGTCCCAATTGTTCGCAATTTTTCGTCCCTTCGACCAATTGACAAAGTTCGGTAAACCACGAATTGATCGTCGATTGAGCGAGGATCCGACCGTTTGAATTGACTTGGTCTGAAAGTCGAGTGATCAAGATGTGATAACTATTCATTAGGGAAGGTAAGAGGTTGGTTTGAAGTGGAGAAGGATCTGAGGGTGAAGGAGGGGGGAGGGATTGAGAGATGGTTAGAATTGAGGAAGTTAAATGGAGTAACAAATTCATTGATGTAGTAGGATGATATAATTCTTCAGTTTCTTTTCCTGAGGGAAGAGTCGTGGGAATATAAGTGTTGAGGAGTTTTCGAGATTCTTGAATGAAATTCTCGAGTGGGAGTCGGAGGCGGGAGTGAACGTAAGCGGAGGAAGTTGAACGGGGGATGGAGGAGAGGATTTGAGTGGTGAGGGAAGTTAGGTGGGTGAGGGATTGGGAGAGGGTTGGAGAGGGGAGGAGGGAGGTTAGGGTTGCGTTCAAGTGAGGGTGGGTTGAGAGGAGGGAAGACAAGATTGAGAGGAGAGAAGATTTATCCAGTGAAGCTGTTGCGTTCGTTAATTCGAATTGTAGGGATTCAGTTCGAGAGCAAAGGGGAAAAGAGAGAGGAAGAGTGAGAGAGTTTGGACATCTTACCTAGAGATTTGCCTAAATCTTCTACAGAGTTTGAAGGGGTATTTGAACCGAGGGATAAACTTCCAGCTAATCCATTTGCCAAACCTTCACTCGTCGTCGTCGTCGTAGTGATCTTTCTCGCCCTCTTTGTAGTTGAAGTGTTTATTTGCCTGATTTGCCTCTGTTCGTTCTCTTGTTGTTGTTGTTCTTCTCTTTCAGGTGGAGTATCACTCCTTCTCCTCCTCCTCGAATTTGACTGAGACTGAGTAGTAGGGGATTGACTCCCCCATGCTACGTTCGGAGGGGTCATCCTCGCACCTCCGAATGGAGTAGTAGTCCATCCAGTTCCACCTCTGTTGGCAGAACTCATTCCAAACCCCCAAGAAAGTACGCCTGGTTGTGAACCTGGGATTGAACCGAATGGTACTTGATGGTGATGAGGATTGATAGTTGAGACGGGTTGAGATGGATGATGATGGGAAGGGGAACTGAACGAGGAAGAGGAAGTAGATGTAGAAGCGAATGAACTGAATCCAGACATGACGCTATCACGTGTGGAGAGAGAGAGAGAGAGAGAGAGATAGAGAGAGAGGCGGTGAGGAGAGGTACGAGTCGAAGAGAAGGAGAGGTGAAGGAAGAGGTTCAAAGTCGGGTGGTCGTGTAGGAAGTAGTTCTCAGCGGTTGTGTATGCTGCTAATAAGAGTGATTAGGTGATCTGATCGAGTGAATGATAGAGCTAAGAGAACGGAAAGTGATTAAGTGATTCGCCTTTCGAGTTGAGAACCTTCAACACAATCACTCTCAAATCACCAGATACTCAAGATAGGACTGTATACTACCTCATACGGCAATCTCGAACAACATGGCAGCTCCATCTATAGCCACGAATGGAGCGTCCACTTCGAGTGCCCCTTTGATGCAACAGAATGCAACTAATCACTCGAATCATTCACTCGCGGCGCATCCAACAACAAACGGTACCACAAGGAAACGTGTACCACTGCAAGATCGTGACTTGTCAATGCTGTACGATCCTCTCCTTTAACTTCCTCCCTTGATTAAACTGCATGTACTCACTCTTGACTCTGTATAGTTCACTCCCATCTCAAGACAAACCTTTTTATTACGATTCACCACCCCCTTCTCCCTCGCTCACAACACCTTACCCACCTCTCCACCCGGCGTACCCAATATCGTTAACTCGTCAATCCCCTCTCCCGACTCAAAGAGAACCCATCTCGACTTCAAACAGAGGTCACAAACTATCCAAACTCGCCCCCTTCACCCACCCTCACAAACTAGGCCACCACTCTCAACCCGACCTAGGTTTCCCTTCTTCCTCGACTCCCTCGCTCGATTCCCCAAAACGTAGGAAACTAAACGACCTCTCGTCTTCCTCTCTCCGTTCAGACGGATTCCTCATCGCTCCGAACTTCGCCTTGATCCCCCGTCCTTTGAACCCTCATGAGTCAAGCGAACCTTTCCCTAGTTTCTTACCCCCTCCTCCTCAATCCCCTTTGGATTTGATCCTCCTCCCTCACATACAACACACCTTCTCCCAAAAGAATCATACCTTCCACTTGTTATCCGAGAGCACTACTGGATTGATCGAACAAGAAGGTGTATTGTTGAGTGCGTTGGGAGGAGTTTGTAGGGGTTTGAGAGGGGAAGGGTTCGAGTGGAGGTGGGATGGGGATGCACAGAAGGAGAGAGAACGGAGGGAGAGGAGGGAAGGTAGGGAGAAACTAGACGAGGAGAAGAGGGTTGAGAGGGAACGAACGAGGAAATTGGAAAGGGAGAGGAAAGAGGAAGAGAGAATCGAGGGAGAGAGACAGAGGGAAGAGGAAAGGGTCAAGTTTGAGCAAGAGGAGGAGGCGAAGAGATTGAAAGAGGTCGAGGAAGAAGAGAGGAGGAGAGAACAAGTCGAGAGGGAGGAAGAACGATTGAGGAAAGTTAGAGAGGAGGCTTTGGAAGAGGAAGCAAAGAAACAAAAGAAGGAGGAGGAGGACCAAGCAGAAGCTAGAGCGAAAGAGATGGAGAAGGAGAAGGAACGAGAGCTACTAATCAAACCAGAGGAAACGGATCAACAAACTTCATTGAACGCAACGGATTCGAATAGCAACAACGTAGAGGGAGACGTTGAAATGTCGGACGCTCAAACTCAACTCCCTCCTATACAAACTACCACAAACACGATCGGTCAACTCGAACTACAACTTCCACCTGCTCAACCTGAAGTCCTCCCGACTCTCCCTCCCGCTTCCCCTTCAGCGATCGATCCTTCTCTCTCCTCCTCCTCCACTGAACCTTCTCAACAACCTATCCAATCCACCTCCTCTTCAGATCCTCAACCACTATCAGTCCCTCCCTCATCAGAGCAACCTTCAGCTCCTGAACCTACCCCCTCCGCACCCTCAAATGAGCCCTCAACCCCTTCCCTCCCCTTGGCGACGGATCAAGTTGACGCAACCCTCTCGACAGCCCCTAGTCGTGCTGCTTCACAACAACCTCTAGAAGCCACTTCGGAGCAGTCCAACTCGATCATTGAAGGAACGATGGAACTCGACCCATCAACTCAAGGAGTGATTGAGCAACCCGAAACTCCCGTGATTGATCAAGAAGAACCTACAGTTGAAGAACCTGAAGCCGAAGTGGAAGTGGAAGCTGAAATTGAAATTGAAGAACCTCGACGAAGGTCCGGTCGAAACACTGCTAGAACCGCTCTTGGTTCTCGATTAGATGCTCTTGGAGGAGGAGGAGGAGGAGGAGGAGGAACGATTTCAACAGGAATTTCATATTCACCCGATCCTTACTCACACGGAGCGATCACTCCTCACCTCCAACAACAAGGAGAAGAATCCGAACTTGAACCCACCATTGCTCAACCTCAACCTCTCGCTCGAGGACCAGTAGAAGAGGAACAAGAGGAAGAAGAAGAAGAATCACCTTTGGTACCGATCGAGGATTTACCAGAGTACGCTTCGAGATTGGTTGACCCGGAGAGTTATGTCAGGAGTTTGTTCGTTAGTGATAAAGAGGTAGAATTGGAGAAATGCGTGAGTGGTCCGAATGGGATTAGTGGGACGGGGATCATGGAGAGTTTGAGTTCGAACGAACAAGAAGCACTCGTACATGATTGCCTCACGTAGGCTCATCTTTCTTCTTTATTTTCTTGCATTTGCGTGAGCTGATGAAGGATAAGGGAGTGTACAGTGATCTACATAGGTTCTTGAGTGATACGATCGAGTACCGAGCTCGGTTGAGTGAGATCAGGGATGGGGTGCTCGAAGTAGAGAGGAGGAGGAAAGGAATGTGGAAAGTCGTGAGAACTGTCGCGTTGGATTGGTTGGAAGAAGAAGCGGCGGGTGGAAACACTACTGCTGGTCAAGGTCCTAATGCGGGGAGTAATGGAGCGGTACAAGGAGTGTATGAGGAGTATTGAGGAGGGAGTGATATGAGAGGAGACTTTCAGTTTTTGTTGTAAACTTCAGTTTCTGATTCCAGAGCCTTCACACGCTTGAGTTCGCCCTCTGCAGCCCTAAGACACCGCGAGACAAGGTTGACGTTGCTAAGGCTCGGGCGCGCCACAGAGAAGGTGACTTTGAGAGATGAGTTGCGGGAAACAACGTCTGGATCTAAGAGGGTTTGTGAAACCATAAAATTCGACTCTTACCTTTCAAAGTCGCGAGGCTATCGATACTGGAGTGACAAGCGCGTATAGTGTAGTGGAAACGAATGGCAAGGGTTGGGTTACAACAGCAAAAGATATAAAAAGCAAACTAAGAAAAAGTCGTCCAAAGATTGAGTGTCGGTACAGAAGACTAAACGAGATACAAGGTGGTGAAATCAAGGCAGAAGAGAGAGATGAGACGTTCCAGCGTTTCTTTTCTATCTCCGTTCAATCCAATGACATTCGGAATTGCTGCCGTCTTGAATCATTCCCTGGACTCATCGGGTATTCCTCCATCCCTTCGTACATTCCACTCGCCGGTGAATTCGTATAACTCCCTGTTCCACCCGTCTTGAGATCGACTTGAGAGGTTGAAGTTAAAGCTTGACGAGTCACTGTACGATGCGAAGAACTATTCGAATTAGCTCAACGAGTCAACTCGTGTGTGATCCTTCGCAACGCACTGTGATATTTGAGACCTCGACCAAAGTTGTGGAAACAGATCAGAGCTGACACGCTCGTCCACAAAAGAGCGGCGAGGGAGAAAGCGGCGAATACTGTCAAACTCTTGAAGACTAGTTTGTAATCCGTTTCTCGATCTCGAGAGATGATGAATAGCTGTGGGTTACACGTCGACATGAGCTGTAGTCTTGTGACCGGATCATAGCGAGATGTTGCTCACCTTGTAAACGAAATAAGCGCAACCCAAAGCACAACCCGCTCCGAAAACGTAGAATGTCCCTCGATGTTCCCGCTTGATCGCATGGTAGCCGATAATGAGAATGATGAGAGTGACAGGTAGTGCGGCGATTGTAAGCCATCGCTGTGAAGTCGAGAATGTCAAGCTCGAATGGTCAAAGCGAGAAGAGCCAAAGACGCACCTCGGCACTCGTTTGTGTAGGTACGAGGAAGACCAGTTGAAGCGAGAAAGCGATAAAGAAGAAGTAATCTGTGGAGCTCCGAGCCCGTCAGACCTGCTGTACGTCTGAGAGGCTGCGCAAGACCTACCGAACTTGAGCATGCAAAGATAGACCTGGAACCACAAAAAGCATCTCTTTATCCGTCTATCCGCTCCAATCCGCTTGAACACTGACCATCCGAACTCTTTGTCTACAATCATGCAAACGGGGTCAACGGAGAACCGTAGATGAAGGCAGAGGAACTGAACTCACAGATCGGGAAAATTGTGGCACAATAGATCACTTCCGTCAAGCTAATCATTCCGGGGATGAACCACACGAGGATCTTGAGCACTGGGCCATTGATGAGATCCCGAATCTCGTGGATTTGGATTGCGGCATAGACGACGAAAAGAGTGTTGAATATGAGGAGCGCCATTACTTGAATCGTATTCTTTGCGACTAGCGCATCGAAAGCCAATACGAGTTGGACGACGTGAGCTAGCACGAATCTACGAGTTAGTCACGAGGCAATGGTCAGTACACTGAGTCGAATGAACGAGAGAGAGACGATATTGTGCGAGTGGTCGAATGCTTCCTTTGCCTCCTCGTTTCCGTCGCCCTAGCACTCCTCCTTCCCCTCCTTCATCCGCCATCGTCAGAAACTATCGATGACTCTTCATCGCTCCCACCAACCCCTCAAACCCGCTTCGAATGAGCAATACCGAAACTTACAAAGCCAAATAAACTGGTAAAACACTCTTCTCATTCCTCTGTAAAACGGTTTGCCAAAGTTTTTCCTCGAACGAGTTGAGCAGTACTCCGACGATGGCAGAGTCGACCACAGTTTGTATCAGGGTCGAATAAAGGAAAGCGCGAGTTGCCCAAGTAGTCGGTATCAGTGGCCGTAGTCGAGAAGGGGAGAAGAAGCCCATCTACGGGAGAGTACTTTGTGGTATAGGAGAGTATGTCGAGTGCTGGCTGTATGTGGAGAGAGAGATTTGTTGCCGAGAGGGTTGAAAGGAGTGTGCAGAGTTTGAAGAGCTGGAGCCGTTCTTGGAGTAGTTGCAAGTCGTGTATATATCTTGTGTTAACTGCCCAGCAGTGTATTGAAGGTGAAACGAGTGGAAGTGAAAGAGGTTGAAGGAAAGGAAGCCAAGAAGAGGAGGAAGCAAGTTCGCGATTCGACGAGAAATTTTGTCCGAACTGGAGGTCTTGCAAATACGAGCGACATTCAGGAGACCTCAAAAAGTCTTTTGAGAGCGCGACAACGAGCTGAGGTGCTGCCGTCGTCGAATTGCAGAACGAGTCTGTGCGAAAAGTTCGGAAGTTGTCATCGGAAGCTTGCAAGCGACCACTTCTAGGGAGCGTCGAGATAATAGAGCAGCGAAGTACAAGAATGCAAAAGAAGGATTGGGATTTGCGAGACTTCTATACAACATCTGAAAACCGATTTACGAACAACATCTCATTCAACTAGTCGATTCCAACGATCCCGATCAGCTTGAAGCATTCGCTAATGCCATCCAGCCTCTACCGTATGCCGAAGCAACCGTTGCGAACGAATCCTCACTCTCGGCAACCTCGGACAGGAATAGATCGTGTCGTCCTGCGAGTTGTTCATTGTTCTTGCGAATCTCTCGTACGACTCCATGCGTTCGAGCACAATTGGGGCACTGTGATTCGTTCTCCCCGAGGCAACTATAACGGGGTAAAAGCGTGATCAGTAATGTACGAAGGAGAGTAGAGGGATGAGAGCCAAACTGACCGTTGATGGTAAGAGTGTCTACACATGAAGTGAACACCGGGTAGATCAAGTTGACCGCCACAAGCTGAGCATCGAGTAACTTGGAAGATTCGGGGTACGTTCGGGTCGGACAGTTCTTGAATCTCTTTTTGCTTCTTCGCAGATTCAGTTCGATATGAAGTTATGAGTGCTTGATCCTGCATCACGAGATTCAGGTCAGTCAATCTGCCTGGGGAGTATAGCGGTGAACTATCGACTTACAGAATCGATCTCCTGTTTCTCAGCCATCAATTGCTTCTTCAAAAATTCCCGCACTAATCCGATACTTGCTGTTCCGTTCTTACTCAAGATCTCGATGACCTCGACTGGTGGCATGATTTTACGCTCATCGACTTCGTCGAGTATCGCGAGAATGTCGGTTTGGTGATGCGAGAGGAGGGAAGAGGTCGTTGTGAGGTAGGAAAGGACGGTTCGATATAGTGAAGGTTGAGAGGGGCCATAGCGACGCAGAGAGGAAACAATACGATTGGAGTAGAGGGTGTTCGAAGGTGAAGCGGTCGAAGTGTCGATCCAATCTGAGAAGCGTGAAAGATGTCAGTCGAATTCACGAAGCAAGGGGAGAGAAGCGACTCACATCGAACGATATCTTCGTACATCCCTAGTAGCTCGTAGATAAGGACAAAGCCATCGACAAATTCCTTGGTCGTGCATACGAGCAATGCCTGAGTTTCATCGTAAGGTACCGTTTCCCGACTCTTCAAAACTTTAATCGCTTTTGACTGAAGTTGGGCTCGTTCCTGCTCGTCAACTCCCGTCATGCCTTCTTTGGCAGGGAGAGGTGAGACGTAGAGCTCGAGAAGAGTGTTCCAGACTGCCTGCTCGTCTCGCGTGTCGGCATCACCGTATTCGAAAGCTCCAAGGTTTCGTGGAGTCGGAAGAGGATCGTCGACTCCACTCAAGTTCTTCGGTACCTTGATCGAGTCGAGTGATTTGCCGTATCGTCGAGATCCGACTTGCTCGAGGAAAGAGATGAATTCGCGAGGATGGTCCACGAAGTGAGCGAAGAATTGACGAGGTGAAGGAAGGGGTTCTGCCGGTTCAGGAGAGGCGACACGAGATGGAGACGCTTCGGTGACGCGAGTAGATGGGATTGAGCCCGAGGTGGTGTAGTCTAGTACTTCGTACCCTCCTCCTCCTCCTCCAGATCGTTTCTTCTCCTTCGAATCGAGGGTATCCGATCCATTAGTACGACTCGAAGAAGAGTCTCCATCAGCGTGTTTGGTTGCTCCACAACAGATCTCGACCAAGACTTTCGTAGTCTCCCTCGGTTCCCACTTCAACAGGACTCCTCCCCATCTTTTCATGCTTCTCTCCGCTTCCTCCCTTTCTTCTGCCTTACTACTCTTCGCGAGATCTCCGACATACACCAATGCCCCGAGAAAGTCTGAAGTATCTTCGATTGATATCCGTAGGTATTCTGAATGAAGTCGATATCGTTGAGCGAGCCAAATAGCATGCGAGAAATAGGAAGCTTGTCGAAGGACACGGATAGCGGTTTCGAGATCGAAGGGAGGAGCGTCGACTTCTTCCCCATTTGTGTTGCGTCGAGTTGGAGAGGAGGAGCGAGAAGAAGAATGGATGAATCGGGACAAAGCTTCGTCGTCGGCGAGTTTCGTGTAACAATTGAGGAGGAGAGTCGTTATATCGCTGTTTGCTAGCTTGCGAGAATGGAGTTCTTGTAGGTAAGAAGTGAGATGAGTGAGTCGTTGAGCGTCGAGGAACTGTGAAGTTCAGGGTCAGACAAGCTCGATCTCTCGGAGAGTTGAAAGGGGTTCTCACTTTTCGGATAACATAACTCGCTTGAACCGTTCCGACAGTCTTGAGATAACAGCTCATCGCACCTTCGTAGTCTCCCTTTCCATACAGATGATCACCGTATCTGCAGGAGTTTCGGGTCAGTACCGACGCGGGCAAGTAGGCAGACTCGAAAGACTCACTTTCGGTAGATGTCGCCAACTTCACTTTCACCTAATCCGCGACTCTTTGCCAGGCTGATTGCGAGGGTGTACAGACTTCGTTGGTATAGCGTAATGAGCGAGTTTTGGAGGGGTTGTTCGGTGAGTCGATACAGCTGTGAAGCAGAGAATGCGTCAAGTTCGATACCACTGTCAAGATTCGGAAACAGAACTCACTTGTCCTGAATCAGTCAACACCCAGATAGCGTTCCAAGCTTCGACAATCTGACGAATCCCAGCTCCTTCTGACGATCCCCCGTCGCCAAATGCAGCAGTGAAAGCTACAAACTTATTCTCCGGGTCGAAGATAGTTACCTTCGAGACCTGTTCATCTTGAGTGACCGCAGGAGATCCGATTCTTGGAGAACCGTTCATTCCGGTATTCGATCGAGAAGCGTGTTGTCGTATCGTTGCAGATTGAGAAGCGATTGTCGATCGTTGAGGAGGAGTGACGATAGCAAGATATGGCGTCGGAAGTGAGCGAGATGGCGTTTCTGAGGGTGAGGCAGAGCTTATTGGCATAGCTTGAATCGCAAAGATCGCAGATTTTGCACCTATCAAAGGAAACGATAAGCTGATGGAAGCGGGGGAGCGAACAAAGCACTCACCTTCATACGCCCAGCAACCTTCCCGCCCTTCACTCCCGTAGACATAGATCGCTTCTTCTCTCGCGACTACCATTCTTTCTGCCGTTTCTCCATCTTCTCCAATTCCTCTCCCTAAACCCAATCGCATAATCTTCGCGCATCCAACAGCAGCACCGAGATCATCGAGGACCGTAGGTGTCGTTGCTTTGTGTCGAGATGAACCATGTGAGGGAGGAAGAGGAAGAGCGAGAATTTCCGAGGTGGTGAGAATGAAGAGGGTGGGAGTTCCAGAAGAAGATGCGTCGGCTATTCCAATATTCGTGATCGGTTCTTTGTTACCTTCTGATAGTATCCTGAGCTTGCCCATTCCTCCGACGGTGAATTGAGGATTCCGATCCCTTGACTTGCTCGTTCCAGCCGCCCCATTCTCCGTCGCTCGAGCTGCTACACCCAAGTCTCCTAGACTCGCTTCAATCAATTCGTCAACTCGTTTCCACCCCACGACATTGCCATCTGTCAATCCGACGACGATGTGAGAAAGCGAAGGAGAAACGGCGAGGGAAGAAACGGGTGAAGGGCGATTTGCAGTTGGGGAGATGGCGGTCTGACGGAGGAGAGTAAGCTCAGGAGATGACGAGGCTGATGAAGTAGAGGGGTCGGAAGGGGGAGAGGGAAGGGTAAGGAGCCAAACTTTGAGGAGAGGAAAAGGAGTCGAAGAATCGTCCTAAACATTCGGCAGAGCGTGAGCTCACACTGGATCAGAGTATCAGAGCAACGTAATGAACTTACTCCAACAGTTACTACGATGATTCTCCCTTTCTTGCGATCCCATAAACTCGTTTCGATGTATCCGACTCTTCCCCCTTCGTAAGCTCTCCAAGTCTTCTCGACTGCCCATTCTTCATTCAACCAGTTCATACTACCCTCTAGATCCGCCAGTAATACAATGCCATCTCCTAATGTCGGGTTCGAGTGAATGGTCGAGATGAGATGTGACTGTTGAACGATCTCTGGCGAATCTTTCGATGAAGTAGCGCCTGTCGGATATTGAGTAGATCCAAAGAAGTTGAATTGTCTCCACTGTCAGTCCTTGAGAGTGGTCAGTCGCTTTGATTCCCCTTTGAAAGATGTGAAACGAGGTGGGGAGGTCAACTCACAGCAGGAGCTGCTAGCGCTGCATTCGCCGCTCCAGTAGACCTATTGGGAGCTCTGGAGGCCATCAAGCAAGCGTTTCGCTGATAGTAGGTGAATGGGAAAGGACAAGTCGCTCAGTTCGCTTCTTTCTCCTTTCCACTTCACTCGCTTGCTTCGAAACGTCAACTACTGTTACTCAAGAGCTCGTGACCAAGTGGAAGAGTGCTCTAGAACGGCCAGGAAGCTTTCAATGGAGACTGCAGCTGTGAGTCGACCACTTTTCCTCATTCAACTCGATTTGTTTCATTCGCTGAGCCTCTACTCCCTTGAGACAGATCACGGTCAGATGGAAGATCGACGATATCAAGAAGAAGATGGAAGAGAGCTCGGTGGTCAAGGTGCGCGATCGGATGAACCCATCCCTTTTCGATTTCCCTCACGTTCTTCCAACGACAGTCTCCCTACTTTGACGGTCGACAATGGTACATATCGATCAGATTTGGTGTAGTCAGCTGACTTCGTGTCCGTCATGCTGTGCGTTAACTGACTAGTCTCTCGTTAGGCTCGAAACGGCGATAGCGACTCGGAGCAAAAATTCTGTTCTATCAACCTCTGCGCCTTGCCGAATGAAGCTGAATCCGAGGCTGGAACTGGTCGCTGGAAGAGGAGCATTCACTTCACGTGCAAGGTGCGTTGACTCGTGAGACGCCAGGTACACCGAACTGACACAGCTTCACCCGCCGCAGATGGAGACCCTCGAAGGGAAACTGATCAAAGGTGATCTCGCTGATTTTGATCTCCCTGGACTGAACTGACATACTCTCATATCGCCTTGTGTGGAACAGGAACTACGAAAGACCGTCCGAAGCCGGTACTTTACCACGAAGACGCTTCCTCTTGGGGCTGGCGGAACTTCGAAACTCACGAAGTCATCCTTCGCGAGACCAGCAATTCAGCCGGAATTGTTGTGGAATTCTCGGTCTATCGGGAAACTTCGCTTCGCAACCCAGATGTCTATCCGACGAAGGCACTCTCCAGGTCACTCTCCAGGTCCCTCGACGCATTGTTCGAAGACTCGACGACGGACGTGGTCTTCAAGATACGACAAGACGCCGTGGCAGAGTCGGAACGATATCTTTTTGCTCACAAGCGAGTTCTCGAAGCTCAATCCACCTACTTTGCGAAACGTGCGTTCTTCTTGGGACTCCCTCGCGAGGGTAAAAGCTGATCTTGCTGTCTGATTCTGTCTCAGTCTTCGGTTCCGGATTCTCTGAGTCGACCAGGGTCATTAGCTATGCCGAATTACGCGACCAGAAACAGGAGAAGCAAGACGACGACGACGACAACGACGACGATCCAACGGAATGGCTCCCAAGTCACGACATTAGTAATGATGTCGAGTCTGACATCGGTAGAGCTGTTGAACCTTCGGACGCCGGTGTAGGCGGATCGAGCGAAGCAGCTCCCGCCCGGTCGTCCGATCGCACTCGCACAGACGACTCAGGAGTAGCAACGACCGTCGAAACACCGAGTATCGACAACAAAGCAGTAGGTGGCGACGCGCAGATGTCTCCCAGCGAGCCCGCAGTGGAAAAGAGACTACAAGAGCGTAACTTGCGAGAGGTCATCGTTGTTGATGCTGGGTGAGTCTTTCGTCAGTCCTTTTTCGCGAATCCGCTGACGCTCGTTCCGGCTCAAAAGTTGGACTACCTTCCGAGCTCTCATCTACTGGATATACACTCAACGACTGTTCGTAACCGAATTATCCTCAAATTATCTCGTCTATCTTTCTTCTCTCGCCTCGGAACTACAAAGCTCAGCAAACCAAGATGATTGCACTACCCCAACCCCGACATCACCGGTCACTATTCCCTCTCGTCGCGCCTGGCTCTTGAGTCAAGCTGAAAAAGGTGGTCGATTCTCGCCCGTGCCTGGTACCATTGAACCTGCCACTCCTCACGCTCTATATCGCCTTGCCGACAAACTCGATATCTCCGATGTGAAAGAAGGAGCAAAGTCTGTGATCATCAACGGGTTCACGGTCGAAAATGTAGGTCGAAGCCGTTTTGCTTTTTCCTCCGTCTTGACTCGTTTTTTGACTCGTTCCTTTCATAGATCTTGTACGAGCTCATCTCTACCTTTTCCTATCACTACTCAGAAATGCAAGATGCCGCTCTCGCCTTCGCACTCGAGAATTGGGTTCGCTTGAGCCTCCTCCTTTCTTGAGTTTAACCCTTGTTTCGCTCAAGCTGACCCATTACCTCTGACATCTGCCTATCTACTAGGAACAAGTCAAACTCACTCCCGCATTCAAAAAAGTCGTCTCAGGATCATGCATGGGAAGGATCGAAGGAGCTTCGGAAATCTGGATGAAGTTGTTAGGAAAATTGACTGTTGGTTCGAGCACTGTTCCTCAGAAGCGAGCTGCACGTAGCTCATAATGTACACTACTGGAAACGCTGGTCGTTCATTTACTGCTCTACTTTGCGAGAGGCCTCAGTGCGAGACTCGTTTCGCAATTTCGATTTTGCTCGCCTTTCTGCTCAGCCGAATTCTTCTAGTTCGATTTCGAACGGTTCGTACCTCGCCTAACGAAAGAAGCGAAAAAGAACAGCGTTTGACAAAAGTCGTTTCCGGGAAATTTCGAAAGGTGCTGTTTTCTTCGAGCACCTTCACCCAACTTTCGACAACATACCGCTGCCATTCCGACATGGTACCGGTGAATGATTACCACACAGGTCATCCTCGACTCGCCCAACTAAGTCACTCTTCCACTTCCAATTCACTTTCTTCCCTCCAAAATTCACCTTCGACTTCTCGCTCAACTCGCAACTTGGGAGCTATAGGAGGACGTTCTGGACCAGGCTACTCACCCTATGCAAGGCGTGTATCTCGTGCAGCAGCAGCAGCTAGAGAGGAGGAAGAGTTCGAAGACGATGCAACAATTCGAGGAGAAGGAGAAAGTGAAGTGGGAGACTCACCAGTACAACAGAGGAGTGGGTTATTTGGTCGAGTAAAGAGTTTACCTGGGAAAGCATTAGGGTGGTTGACTCGTAGCTCGAGTAGCAAGACACTCTCAAGTTCGACTTCTCTCGCCGACGTCAGGGCTGCAGTTGAGGAGGAACAAGCTAAAGAGCAAGGGAATGGAAATGGTAGAGGGATGCAAAGGAGTCAAACGGCAAACAACTTGGCTAGAGCTGCAGATTCCCCTTCGGCACCTTCAGCACTTCCTTCTCGCCTTCGAAGCCGTCAACTACAAAAAGATTCTTTACCTTCTTCCTCTTCCATGTCAGCACTCTCTTCCATCGGATCACCTTTCGCTCCTTCAGGTCTCCGCTCTTCCCATTCGACCTTGAACCTCGCTTCCGCCTCGACAAACGGATCCGGCGTTCCCTCTTTCTTGACAACTTCGAACCTCTCTCGTCATTCCCGTGCCGTCTCTCCTGCACTCTCCTCCGCATCTTACGCACACTCTCGACGATCTCCCTCTCCCATGCGAAATGGACTTGCTGGTAGCATGTCTGCTTTCAATCTCGCCCAACCTCGTTCCCCAACTTCAGCTTTCGGTGGAGCTCACGACACAACGACTCTCGGCAATGCAGCTATGACAAGTGGCTCGAATCCTTTCGGTCTCACGTCTCGATCTCCCTTCGCACCAGGAGGAGGAGGAAGAAGTGGCTCGCAAAGAGCTGTCTCTGTCGCAGGTTCCCATCGATCTAGCTCTACTCGACCCGAAGGTCACGCTCTCTTCCCTTACACCTCGACCATTCCTCGTGGCGCATCTCCCAGCATCGCAGGAAGTCAATCGATGCGAGAAGGACTCTCAAGTTTCGCTTCAGCTCCTTCACCTCACCCTACTTCGGCACCCTCGACTGCTCAAAAGCGACCCTATGCTCGCGTAGGATCTCCTCTCAACCCTCGAGTACCTTTCTCGCCACCAGAAGGAGAAGGATCTCAGACTGGAGGAGCTGAGAGAGCGAGGAAAAAGCAGATGGTTTGGGATCCTGCGAGAGGTTTAGTTAGTCGAGAACGATTGGACATGGAGAAAGAAAGGTTCGTCCAATCTGTCATTCGAGATTCTGAAGGCGAAGCTAATCCCGTTTTCCTTTTCCGCAGAGATGCACCTCCTCTGCCAAAGAACGAAGCTGAACGTATCCTTGAAGTTCTGGAAGGGATGGGTCGCACTCCACTAGGTGAAGCCAAGAGAGGAGCTGCTCGAGTACGTCGTCCTCGTTTCGCTTTTTGCAAACTTTCCGAACTTTGTTCTGATTATCTCGTTCGTGCAGCCAAAGAAGATCAGTGTTCCAGCTCCCGTATCCCCGGGCGACAACTCCCGACTTGCTCGATCATCAAACGGACCTTCAGCAGCTCCCTACGCTGCTCGTCAAGCTCCCTCAAACTCTGCTGCCTCCTCCGGAAAAGGTCTTCAATCGGTTCTTCGTGCTCGGGAAGAACGCCGTCGAGCTTTGGTGGAGCAAGAGCGGGAAGAGAGGGAGAGGGAACGAAAGGAAAAGGAGGAAAGGGATCGGAGAAGAGACGAGAGAAGGAGAGAATTGGAACGATTAGAGCGGGAAGCAGATGAGGAAGATGAGCTCGAGAGCGTTATGAGTCAGGATTACGATGACGAAGAAGATCGACCAAGGAGGAGGACTAGGAGCTCTGCAGCTGCTCCAAAATCGAAGAAACTCGAGCCACCAACTCCTCGACGATCAACTCGTGCTTCAGCTCGCAACGCTAAATCTCCTTCGCCTCTCCCAACTCCGAAGAAGAAGGGCAAGTCGAAGCGTGTCCAGCAAGACGATGAAGAGGAGATGAAGGATGCAGAACTTGAACCTCCTTCGACTCGCCAAAAACGCACCATTTCGAAATCTCCCGCTCCTCCATCCGAGGCGTCTGAGCGAATGCATTCAGGATCACCGCCTCCCCCTCCCAAAATCGTCTTCCCTCCTCCTGCCGTTCCCTCAGCTTCGACAAATCCTACTCAGCGATCTTCTCTTCGTCCCGGCAAGTCTCACTCGTCTCGACAACACACCGCTTCATCGAAGGTCTTCTCGGCTCGCGAGGAGGATCTACCGCCCATCGACGACGACGCTCTTTCGAAGATTCAGATGCCAGCTATGAAGTTCCCAAGCAGCTTCTCGTTCGGTGCACCCGCTCCTTCGAAACCTGCAGAGAGCGGTACGACCTCGCCTCCAGTAGATTCCGAAAAGAAGGAGGAAGGATCGAGTCTTTTGAGTCGACTTTCAGCAGCTCCCGTCCCTTCAACCGACAAGCCTGCTTTCTCTTTCGGTACTTCCGCTCCTTCGACCTCTGTCATCCCTCCTCTCCCTGCGATCTCCTTTGGCGCAGCGAGTTCGAAACCCGCTCCTGCGTCATCTCTCTTCAAACCTACCCCTCCCGCTGCCGATCTCTTCGCACCTAAACCTTCCGCTCCCTCAACCTCTCCTTCAAGTGGATTCTCTTTCGCGACTCCTTCGACCTCGACCCCCGCTGTTCCCAAAGCAACTCTCCCTGCACCTTCGGACGGAGCCAAGCCAAACTTCTTCGGATCGATCATCGCCGAGAAGAAAGAAGAGACTCCTAAAGCTGCGCCCCTCCCTTCTTTCACTTTCGGTTCAACTTCGTCGACTCCCGCTATCAATTCGACCGAGGGGCCGTCGGAAACTGAGAAGGAAAAGAAAGACGTCCCAGCCTCGAACCCATTCGCAGCTTTCGGCAAACCCGTTAGCGAGATCATCAAGGAGAGTAACGAAGGAAAGACGGGTACAGAGGAGAGTTCACCTGTAGAGAAGAAGGATGAAGTGGCCAAGCCTATGTTCTCGTTTGGAGCAGCTGCAACCGCTAAACCCGCCGAGGTGAGTATTTCCTTGACTTTCAAGTTCACGACTTTCAACATGCTGATCTCAAGTGTTTGCCAATTGTTACAGAAGACTGAATCAGCACCTGCTGCATCTCCGTTCGCTTTCAAGCCAACTCCTTCGACTTCTGCCTCGTCTGCCCCCTCTTTCTCTTTCGGAGCTTCGAAACCAGTCGACGAAACGACGAAACCTGCGTCAACTTCCTCGTTCTCCTTCGGTTCAACTCCTTCCGTTCCTCCTACAACTTCGACTGCTAAAGCAACTTTCACCTTCGGAACAACTCCAGCGACCCCGACTGCAGAAGAGAAAGCCTCGACTCCGATTCCTTCTGCTCCTCCTTCACCCTTTGGCGCTCTCGCTCCTCCAGGACCTGCTTCCGTAGCGGGAACCGACGATGCGGATGGCGACAGTGGAATGGAGGACGAAGCTGAACCCGCTTCATCGACGTCGAAACCAAACACTGCTTCACCAGCTCCCTTCTCTTTCGGTTCAGCCGCTCCCTCTTCTACTTCGACCGGTCTCTTCGGAGCACCTCCTTCGAGTAGCTCGACCACGACTGGATTCACTTTCGGATCGAGTGCCCCATCGGGAGACAAGAAGGAATCAGCTCCATCGCCATTCGGAGCACCCTCGACCACTTCTACCAATTCTCTATTCGGTGGCGCATCCTCATCTTCAGCCGCGAAACCTTTCACCTTTGGCTCCCCATCACCATCTCCTGCCCCTCAATCTCCCGCCGCCGCTGCTCCCTCGACAACGTCGTTCTCTTTCGGTCAACCTACGACTTCCGCAGCTCCCGCCTCTTCGCCTTTCACCTTTGGAGCGACAGCCCCTTCGAATCCTTCTCCATTTGGTAACCCATCTTCGAGACCCGCCTCTCCAGCCCCAGCATCAACAGGATTCTCCTTCGGTGCCGCTTCTTCGAATCCTCCAGCTTCTCCCTCGGCCCCCTTCGCATTCGGTTCGCAACCCGCATCGAATAACTCTACTTCCTCCGCAATGGGTCAGACACTGTCAGCACCGGGAACAAATGGAGCAGCTTCACCGTTCGGAGCACCCTCGACCTCATCCTTCGCTTTCGGGAACTCGGCGTCTCAACCCGTTTCTCCCTCTGCCAGCACCTCGACTTCATCGTTCAATTTCGGAGGACCTCAAGCTGCTCCACCATCCTTCTCGTTTGGTGCATCGACGAGTGGAGCCGCCCCTCCGGCATCTCCCTTCGGAGCTCCTTCAAACGCTGCCCCTGCCGCCGGAGGATTCTCTTTCGGAGCTCCTACTGGATCCGGTGCAACGACCCCTACAGGTGGAGGACTGTTCAATCTCGGCAGCGGAGGAGAAGATGCGGCAGGGAAATCAGGTCGACCGATTAGGCCTCTCAGGCGGAGAAAGTGAAATCGGTTAGGTTAGGTTAGTTCGCGTTCTTGTTATAGGTAAAGTATTCCTCATTGTTCATCCCCCTCGTTTCTTTAACACTACTTTATATATCCCTCTCTCCAATCTCTCTCTCTGTTTCTGTCAAATTCGTCGGTTTCGATTTCGCAACCAAAAAAAGAAAATTCTGCAAAGAGACAATCTCGTTGGTATCCTCTTCTTCGTCGCGTCTCCGAGAGAGGGGTGAGAATGGATAGTATTCGCGGAGATCGAGATCGAAGTGCTTACGATGCGAAGTGCACCTCGTGCAAAAATCCAATTCTTTCTCTCTTCACTTCACTATCGATGCCTTCACCTCACGACGCAGATCAAGAGACTACACCTCTGATCCGAACAGACTCGGCAGGATCAACTCCTCAAGAGAGGCCAAGTTACCTGAGTTACCTTCATGATAATTCATTTCTAGGTTTCGGCGCCGTTTTCGCTCAAGTAGGGTTGCTATTGTCACATGTGGTCCTATGGAAGGTAATCAAGGAGAATCCCTCAGGTGAGGCTCCTCCCATCTCTCGATCTTGACATTCAGAGCTGACAAAGCCTCTCTTGCTGTGGGGCATCAGGTCTATTCACTTATCACCCAGTCTTCCAATCTGTAGCAGTGTTACTATTCATTGAGGGTGAGCAAGCAATTTCTGTTGATTCGAGCGGAAACGTTCAGCTAATCAGAATCTTCGCAATGCATTTCAAGGGATTATCCTCTTGCAACCGCCTCCTAGTAACGCTACTGTCAAGCGAACAGGTCGACAGCTTCATCAAACATTTCAAGGTATAGCGACCCTCTTGATCATCACTGGCGCCATCTTTATCATCAACAACAAGGCTTCGCACGGAGGTGAGTTCCGATTTCTTGCTCTCTCGTCTGAGATTTGCGAAAGAGGCCTTGATTGCTTCAAGATAGACTCATACTGAGCCAACGTATTGATACCTAGCGCCTCACTTCACGACGTGGCATGCAAAGATCGGCCTCATCGTCAGTTTGAGATCTTCTTCATTTGCTTTGTTGTTAATCCAGCTCACCCCCTCTCTAAACTACAGACATTGTCCTTCATCATTCTACAAGCCACTTTTGGGGCAGTAGCAGTATTCGCTCCTTCGCTTCTCGGAGGAGAGGGAAGAGCGAAGAGTCTTTACAAGTATCACCGGTTCGTTTTCTCTCCCTCCTCTTTCGAGCTACATCTCACCTCATGGCCCATTCTTACAGACTCTCGGGATATCTTGCCCTTGCCCTCCTCGTCGCGACACCAATTCTCGCCCTTTGGAGTGACTGGTTCGTCGGCCATTCTTCGCAACACGAGAGGAATCTTGTCGCTGTCGGTTACGCGATGGCCGCCATCGGTGCTATCACTCGTATCGAGTATGTTGATCTCTGTTATTCTAATTACTGTCGTCGAGAATGAGACTTATAAGCATTGTGAATGAAAATGCAGAACGAGCAAACTTGGCATTCGCAGGCGATCGTCCTAAAGCGACACTCGTTTCGCATATCGGTCTTTCGCCTGACACCACATACCTTAGCATGTGAACCACCTGTTGTAGCTATCTTCATGAAACTGTTCAAGCATGAGTCTTCCGCAAAGGAAAACTCGAATCTTCTCGACTTTTGTCTTTTATGCGAAGCGTCTCAAGGTTTCACGCTCGCTACAGTCGTTCCCAATTCTGATCGTCTCAAATTTCGGGTCCTGCTGCGCGAGCTCTTCATACAGAACTTTTGAAGTTTGCGAAACGCTTCTGCCCTACTTGACGAATCTGAACGAAGTGTCGCTTTTTCCTTCACCAATTACTACCACAAATCAAGACCTCGACCGAGTGTATTCGATGACAAGATAGCTCTACCAGCACTATAGCGATCTACCCATTCCTCCATCACCCTCATCACCTTTTACCTCTTTCTCCAACCGAATTTCATCGTCTACCCTCCCTCTCACAATGACGACACCGACTGAGCTCTCAGAAGCCCATCTACAGGATCATGAAATGATCTCTGCAGCTCTTGCGGCATCTACACTCTCTCCCGAGCCGTCCTCGTCGACTCTTCCTCCTTTCTTGACGTCGGCTGCTAAAGCACCTCAACACGAATCGGAGGATGCTACAGACAACTCGGAAGCTCCATCACCTACCCCACATTCTCCTGACCTCCTCACTACTCCTAGAACCGATTCATCTCGACCACTGTCATCTCCTCCTCCAAATCTCCCAAACCTTCCAACTTCTTCCCACGACCAAGATCTGCCAGGACGTAAAGTCGAGTTATTACAGAGACAACCAGCTCGGAATCTAGAGAAGCCGAGAGGTAGCGTAACTTTCGGAGAAGGAGTGAATACGGGAAGTGAGGAATTTGGGCATTCCGCAGACGGACTAGCGGGACAGAGGGACGCATTAGAGGGAGAGGACCGTTCAGATATGGCTCAGGGAGGAACCGCTGAAGGACAAGAGGAGGAGGATTTGCTCGACCCAGTTTTACGAGCAGCGTTAAATCATCATCGAGACCGCTTCCTCCTCTTGCGAGCTGAAGTCGAGATGGAGAGGTTCTTGGGCAATCCTTCGTACGTTCTTCTCACTCTCAAAGGATATGTTGGTTCCGCTGAGTCCGTCGAAATGATTCAGAATGACCCGACTTCCTCTCGCTCCTCCTTACTTCCAACCTGCGCTCAATTCCTATCAGCGACTCCTGGTGCATCGCTTAGCCGACACCTTTGGTATTACTCGAGAGGTTGAAGCGGCTCCACCGACAATCTGGAACGCTGGAGCGATCAATCCTGCGACAGGTCAACCTCAAGGAGTCGTCGTTCTTGTCAAAGGCGAGAATACTCGACTGTGAGTCAATGCGTTACTACTATACATGGCGAACCTGCTAATCCTCCTTGTTCGTAACAGTCCTCCCGCGAAACTCGCGACCTATGCACCAGCTCCCGAAGTTCCCGCTGCAATTCCGTCTTCGATCGCAATTCCTTCTCCATCTTCGACCCCTTCTATCGCTTCCTCCCCAATCACTTCTGCTCCACCTTCTGCATCGACCTCATCCCTTCCGAACCTTATTGATCCCTCGACCGCTTCGTCTCAACCGCCAACCACTCCTCAGATCCTTAAGATTCTGCCTCGATCAAGCGCATCTCGCACGGCTTCTTCCGCTTCTTCATCTATCGGCACGGACGACGACCCTGCGACCTCCTCGAGCGCACCACCCAGCGCAAAGGGCAAGAATCGGAAGGAGCTGACGTTGGAAGAACGAGAAGCGGCTTACAAAGAAGCGAGGGAACGAATTTTTAGTCAGCCGGAACAGGAAAGGGCTGCACAAGTAGCTCCTAGCTCGAGTAGTGTAGCGAGTGAAGATGTTGGTTCGAGGTTGGCATCAGTTGGAGCAGGAATCACTCGACCCAGTTCTGCAGGTTCGACATTCTCGCGGAGTAGTGCAGCTTTGTCAGTCGCTGGAGGAAGACCGAGTCCTTCTGTGGTGAGCGAGTCGGGATCGAGTATGTGGAGTGGCCATCATGGAGGAATTTATGGAGGAGGATCACAATTGATGCCTTCACTCCGACCTTCTGCTCCGAGTTTCGATCCGAGCATGCATGGCGGTTGGACTCCCGAATACGCAAACTACTCGCAAGATCCATCATGGCAGCAGCAACAGTATCCGAATCAACCAAATTATTCTCCTCATCCTCCGATTCAAGTCACGGCTCCACCTTCTCACTCTCCTTATGCCGCTTCCTCTCCTTCCTACGCTTCTTCCTCTACATCCTCGTTCTCTGGTCCGATTCCACCTCCCGCTTTCCCCCCTTCACAGCAATATCAACCCGTCGACGCATGGGGTCGAGCGATTCCTCCCTCTCTCCCTTCTCCTTCCTTATCGAACAGTTCGGGAAGCTCGATGCAACAACCTCTACATCATCATCATCACGCCTCGTCCTCCTCGACCACGACTAGCGAACGTAGCACGAGTGCAAGTTCAGGCTACTTAATGCGATTTGCCGACACTGGAGCGGTTGTCACCCCTGGAGGTACGGTTACCGCTGGACACCCTTCCTTCCCTTCCCCATCTTCCTCGATGATTGTCGGACCCCCTTCGACTGCGAGAAGTGTCAGCTCTTTCAGTTCAAACAGTCAACAGAGTAGCCACAATTCGGGAGGGACTTCGAGAACGGCAGCCACTTCAAGTGCGGCTGGAACAGGGAGTCGAACGGGGAAGAGTGGAAGTACTGGCTCTCAAGTGAGGAGAACGAGTGGATCGTTGGCAAGTTCAGTTTCGTCGGCGAGATCATCTGGGGAGAGGAAAGTTTCGTTGACGGGAGTGAGTGATGCTGGATCGGGATCATCGGGAGAAGTGAAGAAGAGAGATAGACAGACTACGATTGTGGGAAGGGAAAGTGAATCGCCTGAAGTAGAGAAGGAGGAAGAAGAACCGACAGAATCGCAAAGTCGGACGCTTGCCTCGTCGACATCGCTACATCCTAGTCTACCCGCTAAGCCTGTATGGGTCGCCACGAAACCTCCTCGAGCTCGAACACCACCTCCTCCTCCTCCCGTTCCTTCCTCGACTGCTGAACACTCGTCCAAAGCAACTCCACCTCCATCTTTCCCTCCTTCCTCTGGAACACCTACCGCTTCTTACGCCTCCCCCGGTGGACCTCCCACACTGAACCATCCTTATCAGCTGCAACAGCAACAACCTCCGACACAGCCCTCTTACGCTTCCTATCCCATTTCGACAAATTCGCAACCACCTTTCTACCCTCAACCTCCTCAGTCTTTCTCTCTGGCACCTCCTTCGAATCTGCCTCAACAAGGCCAACAACAGAATTGGAATCGACCGAGCGGAATACACTACCCCGCTGCTCCCTCGTTTTCTCAACCTTCGTCAAACGGGAATTACCCTATCGCAGGAGGAGGTTATCCGATCGTCATGCCTCCCTCAAACTGGACCTACGCACATCCTTCAATGCCTCCAGCCCCTCCGATTCCTCCTCAGCAGCAGCAGCAGCCATCAAGCGGAGGTAGATCTCAGGACAACTTGCCGTTCCCAGATATTCGACGTCCACCACCGAAATCAACCCAACTCTTCGATCCGAACCGGCCGAACGCAGGTGGAGGAGGAGGCGGTGGGAATGCAATGAGTATGAGGAGAGGTGGGAGTGGAACGGGTTCTGCGAGATCGAGAGGAGCTATTTTGGAGTAAAAATGCAACTCGACTTTCCCCGAGGTTAACGTCCATATTCTTTCGTGGTCCATTGAGCCGCTGCGAGGGTAGCTCCTGTTGAGGGCTCGGAGCGAGCGTGAAAGACAGACAACGAAAGAGAATAAACTTTCGCGAAACTTGTCGTCTCTCTCACTTTCTCCTTATTCTTCCCTTCAATCGCTTCTCTCCACTGTCATGACTATCAAAGCTGTCATCTTCGATATGTAAGCCTCCTTCTTCAATGAAGCTTCTCTCCCCCTCTTTTTGCTCCCACATTCGGCTATTCTCCGGCTCATCAACCGATCTCGCTGTCGACAGAGGAGGAGTAGTAGTAGGATCACCAGTAGCTGCAATTTCTCGAGCAGAGAAGCTATGGAACCTTCCACCGCATTACTTGAACGCTCTTATCACTGTGAGATTCTTACTCATCATCTCTTGTTTCTATACTTCGCTAACCCTCTCTGAGACTAGGCGTATGGAGATCAAGGTGCTTTCCAACGGCTGGAACGGGGCGAGTTAGTCATTGAAGAATTCTACAAAGCGTTCGGAGAGCAGTTATCGAATGTGGAGAGGGGGAACAAAGCCTATCAAGTCTACTGCAAGAGGGCTGGAATAGGTGAGTCATGCTCTGAGCGTCCTTCACATCGTGGCTAATCCGGCCATGCGTCGACAGATTGTCCGAAACTGCCGCAAAAGCTGAAAATTGACGGAAAAGAGGTGAGATTCTCTTCAAAACACCTCATTCGACCGTTGATTGACGTCTGGTCTGTACATAGCTTTGGTCTCTGATGATGGATCCAGCGACCGAGCCAGATCCTCTCGTCGTGACAGCGATCAATCGATTACGAGGTGAGCTTGCGAAAACCTCTTTGCTTTTCAATCTTGCTTTCGCTGACCCTGAAGCTCATTATACAGCCGCCGACCGCTTCAAGATCGCTGCGCTGACCAATAACTTTGCACCATCCTCTGGAGTACCGGAACGATATCGATCAACCGGTTCTTATTGTCCAATAACGACGGAAGAGCTACGAAAGTCGCTTCGAGCAGCTGCAGCTGATTCGGACGCGAAGGGTGCGGGTGATAACCTGCTCAAGAGTATGTTCGATGAGTATATCGAAAGCTGTGTCGAAGGTCTACGGTGAGTTCGACGATTCTTTTCGCTTCTCATGGTCGTTTGTTCGAGGCTGACTCGTTCGTCGTACTACTCAAAGGAAACCTGATCCCAAGTTCTTTCAACTCGCGATTGATAAGCTAGGCGTCAAGGCAGAAGAGGCAGTCTTCCTCGACGATATTGGACACAATTTGTCGACTGCTCAGAAACTCGGGATTCGAACGATTCGTGAGTCTCTCCAAATCTGCGCTCTCGACTTTGGCCACTGAGTCGTATTCTCTATGAGCAGGCGTCGTACATGGTAGATCAGAAGAGGCAGTGAAGGAACTAGAGAAAGTCGTTGGATTAGACTTGTTTGAGAAGAAATCGAAATTGTGAAATACCTGCTGTCTCCGTCTCGGTCCTTCGAGTACCCCACGACGCTTCCGAATGATCATCGAGATACTCTGGTTGTGCTTGCAAAGTTGGCTAGCCGTATCGTCAATGCGGAACGCAAGAGCTGCGAGAGCTCGGCAACGGTCGAAGTGAAGTTCAGGCGACGAAGAAAGCAGCTTGGAACGTCAGCCAAAGCTTGTCTTTGAGCCCGGGAGTAGCCGTAGCCCGTTTGAGAGACGTTGGAAACGAAAGAAGATAGTTCCTTGATCGAAACCCGATGCAGCGAGAATCAATTGACGAGAAGTCAAAGGGGTCCCCGATCTAGTCTTTCTAAATCCTGACTGAAAATCATCGTCGAGCAAAGAGTCGATGAGAGAGAGATGGGTTGCTTTGAGAGGCGGAGTGAATTGGAGGAAATGCAGGATTGCGAGTCATTCGGCAAGAGCGATATCTGCATTGCTGCCTTGGAGAGCGATGACAGTAGAGCTACATGAGCGTAGCTTGAGGCTGAGGAAGAACCAGCAGAAGCTACTACTACTTCCGACCTATCTAGAGCAATCGACGAACTTCAGTAGCCTTCGCATCGATTGAAATCACTGATGAAACCCAGGGATGAAGCATTGAGTGTTTGCCCCTGCTAGTAGGCGAAACAGAGATAGATAAAGGTGAGTTCGCCTCTTGCTGTATTTTGGAAGGTGAGAAAAGAGCAGGGAGGTTGGAAATGTCGGTACGAGAGCTTGGAGGCTGGCGAAGAGTTCTTGTGAAGACGAGGTGCTTATCCTAAGAGTACCTGGTGAGGGTAGATTGATGAGGGGCCGAGGGGAGTCAAGGGGTTGATGAGAAGCCAGCAAATGGAAATCGATTGGGGAAGAGGAGCAAGAGATTGGCGGTTAAAGATGCTGGCTGATGCGAGGCTTGCATGCTGGGAGTAGGCAGTTTGAGCTGATAGATGGATACTGTGAGTGATCGAGCCAGAACAAGTGAGTGTATTGGACAAGAAAGGGAGGAAAAGGAAACTTCTCCTTTACAATCCTACCAAAACAAGGTCTTTCCCATCACTGATACCCACACCTTCGACTGTTATGAACCCTTTATCGTCTAAGGAGAGCTCAAGTAAAGATGACCGCCAGAGTCCTTCGGGAGACGACGCTTTTCCAACACCACCATCTTCTAATGTCTCCCTGGCCTCTCCAGCTGAATCGCCTTTCCCGCTATCTCCCGCCTACAACGAGCAGCACAGCACCCCAACCACTCCTTCTCCTATCAACCAACCTCTCCCGCCGAACTCGAATCAGTCTTCACTGCAAACCTCGACTGAATCTCCCAAACCTCCTACTTCCCTCGGTACGTTTCCTCCTTATGTCTGTTCGATCCGACTTGAGGCTGATTCAAACCAATTACAGCTGCACTGATCGCTGAAAGGTGGAGTCAAGCGACCTCGGATGAGAAGAGGCGATACCTTGAGAAACAAGAAGAATCGAAAGGCGCCTGAGCGGAGAAGGGGAAGAGGGACTGTCGAAGACGCCTGAGGTGGATGGAGCCAGCACGAGCTGAGATGAGATGTGCTGGAGGTGGAAGTGTGAGTACCGAGGTAGGTCGGTAGGTGAAAGTGCGAAAAACGAATCGAGGGAGGGGAACATGGCAAGACTCGACGAACGAACTCTCCGACCGCCTTGTTCTTTCCACTATACACCCTGTGACATCCCTCGAACTTATTACCTCTCCCTCTCTTCTCGCACTTCAAGATTTACACCGTCTCATCACTCGATTCTTCCCAACATTCTCCCCTATTCCCCGTTCAGCGCTTTCTATAACTTCGCATCACCCACAGCACCCACCCAGCAATATCAAGTGCGGTCTATGGGCTTCTTCAAGCCGTTTGCGGTGTTTTTGGACGGAGAATGGATGCATTAGATGAAACTGAATTGGGTTTGAAAAGGGCGGAAGTGGTACAGCTGAGGGTCTGAGATAGCTTGCGTGCTGTAATAGAGTCATTAGACTATGACTTTCGGGATCACAAGGGTAACGGTTGAGAGTGGGTCGTCGGCTCGGGGAACGAGAGGGCAAGTCGAATCCGCTCGCGATGCAAGTAAGCGAACCAGACCCGCTACTTCACGCTTCCGACGAGTCGGGTTGTAGCCATGACTAGCCGATCGCAGCGGAAAGCGCAACGCGTATTCAAGGCTCGAGAAATCGAGAAAGCTTCGGATTTCTAGGTCTCGCTTGCATTTCATTTCATTTCAGCAGACTCCCTACTCTCTTACTAGCCAACTGACATTGACCTAACGATAATACAGCTACTTCAGCGTCTTCGATGTGTACAGCGAAGCTATATTATCTTCTCTCGTTCCGCCGGTCCTGCTTCCGATGCATCCTGAGACTCATCATCGGGCTTCTTCCTCCTGGCAATGACCTCTGCCGTGACTGCAACCATGTCATGAAGCTCGTCAAACATGAATCTTTTGAGCTCGAGAGCTTCGGGAGTTCCCGTGCAGCCGAGAAGGGAGAGATGTTGCGAGAGGGAAGATGACGATGGTGTGACGAGGTGACCAATTTCTGGCAGGGTGCCTCGGTCTTTGTAGATACGAGCAAGAATTGCTATGTGCGAGGTGTATCGATGAAAGGCTTCGTTGACCCAAGGAGGCTGAGTGAAGTTTCCGGTTTGAGCGATTCTTCTCGATTGAACGTGTGCGATCCAGTCGAAAGGATGCTTTGCGATCAGCGCACGATCTTCTAGAATCGGGAGTTTTGCGATTCCTTGTCTAGCGCAGTAAACCAATGCTCGAGTCGCGAGAAGTTCGCGCAGATCACTCGGCGCAAGGAGTGGATGCGTTTCCGACTCTTGCAGTTGTTTCAGGTAGGCCTGCGCATCTCAAAGGATCCACTAAATTAGCGCTCATGCAAATTCCCGAGAGCCGAAAGGTGAAATATAGCGAACCGTTACAACAGTCTCATCCGAAATTCCGAATCGCCAAAGTCCTTCGGGAATTCGCTTGTTCTCCTTCAATAGTTCCATCCAAGTTCCGGTGCCTCCTTCAGCGACAAAGAAGGGTTTGTGAAGCAGAGTCTGGTATTCCTCGATTTCTTCCGATGAAAGTGCTGGAACGCGAAAGGGCGAAGAACGAATACCGCACACTTGCTTGTGAAGGAACCAGACCTGTTCTGATACCTGATTATCTCACGAACTTCTCTCTGATCTGAGGAAGGACTGAAACGACTCACGAGCCTCTGATGTTCCGTCGAACAGAAGTAGATGTAATCGGTTCCATTCGCCAGACAAGCGGAGCATCGTGTGTAACAGGGTGTCTTGCCGCAGACGATGCATTGACCGGAAGCACTTGATGAAGTATCTGAAGACATGGATGGAATCGAGAATGCAACGAGCGGGAGGGGGGAACGATTCGAGGGGAGGAAGACTGTGCACATGAAGCCCATTCTGATCAGCTGGATACCAGGAGGGATCAAAGAGAGGCTCACTCACATTGGGAGAGCTATGAAAGCGCCTACGTATTCCCAGTGATGGAGAAAAGGGGAAAACTAGATCGAGAGGAGTAAACAAAGGGAAGGGAGACCGTTGGTTCGTGTGTAAGGGTGTTCTCGACTGTGCTATACCTTGAAGAGACGCTCTTGAGCTACTTGAAGCTATTGAACGAGGTCGAAACAGAGCGAGTGAAGTGTCAAGAAGAGAGAGCAATTCTACTCGATCTCTACCGATGACCTCTCCAATTGGAGAACCTTCTACTTCACTCATGACATCAACAGGATATCCACGATCAGCTGCAGCTCCCTCACTCGAATCAAGCGATGTCTTGGAGACGAGAAGCGTTAGTTAGTTCCCTCCCTCTCCTCTCGAGGATCTTGCTCACCCTCTCCAACGCGTAGGTTCAATTGGAATGGAAAGTTAGCAATCTCAAGCAGCTCTTTGACTCTACAAAGGGAGAGATCAAATCGAAATGCGTCAAGGTGAGTCCCTTCCCTCCTTCCCTCTTTCCCTCCTTCTCGATGTGGGGGTCAACTGAAAGCGCGTTCTTCTCCTCGTAGTCTCCGTTATTCGACAACTCCCGATGGCAGATATTCTTGTATCCGAATAGCGGACATGAACAATACGTTTCGCTTTACTTGTCAGCGGAACCGACGGAATTCGAAAAGGAGAGAAGTTTGAACGAAGGTGCATTGTATGATCCACCGAAGGTTGGAAGGGATGGGAAAGAGAAGGAGAAAGAGAAAGATAAGGCACCTTGGAGAAGGGATGGGCATTACAAGTTCACTTTCGAGGTGAGGAGTCGATTTTCACGTTCTAGCTTTACTGAGTGAAGCTGACCTAGCTAAGTTACACAGGCGAGAGACCTCAATCGAAGATTGACATTCAAGCAGATGGAGGCGGACAACCATTCGTTCTCGTCGAAAGAGCGAAATTGGGGTACGCAGAAACCTCTGATTCCTTGCTGCAGACCTAACATCGCCATGTTACAGGCTATCAATCATTCTGGAGACGCTCCGAGGCATACTACAATAACCCTGCAACTCGATCGGCCGACGGTTTCCTTATCATCTGCACTATCACATCCTCTCCATCTCTTCCCGCGATTTCTGCTCCTCCTCACCTCTCAATCCCGAAAGACCTCGTCACTTCCTTCGCATCACTCTTCGATGATCCAGAGTACTGCGATATCGTGTTCCGTATTCGACCTGAAGATGAGGAAGGAAGAAGGATTGGGAGGGAGAAGAGACTTTACGCTGCGAAAAAGATCATAGCTGGTCGAAGTGAATACTTTCAAGCTAGTGAGCACATCTTCAGACATCCATCTACTATATATTGTTGCTGATGTTCGATAGCTTTGCGCCCACAGTGTTTAACTCGGGATTCAACGAGTCTACCGCAAGAATCTCTAGCTCACCAACAAGAACGTCTAGTCCGTACGACGAGCTCAACGACCACGACAGCGAGCTCGAGTACACATCAGACGAGGAAGGAGAAGATGGAGGAATCGATGAAGACGATGATTCTGCAGTCGATGAAACGGAAACAGAATCAGAATCAGAAGATGGGATGGGAATCGTTCACCCTTCCTCTAGCACGCCTCGACCTTCTTCCACTCTACCTGCCACTACCTCCGCCGATCTCTCTACTTCTTCAGCAATTGCTCCCAGCCCAATTGTCGTCGCCCCATCGACCCCTCGCTCTCGAACTTCTTCAGCCGCCATCTCGTACGACGGAGATCAAGTCGAACCCTTCGTCGAAAGTGCAGCTCCGTCAGTCACTGGAGATCTTTCGGAACTATCAGCAGGTGAGACAAGCGAGGTCGAATCTTCTCAGCAAACGAGCACACCTCCCCCCCTCTCGCCATCAAGGAGGAATGAACCTCGTTTCGTCGATGCGAGAAGTGCACCTCCTTCTCCAGCTCGTCTCAGAGGATTCTCGATGAGTCAGATCGAGCCTCCGTCGAAAGTAGCCAACAAACGAGAACAGAAGAAGAAGGAAAATGACAGACCGAGATCTGAAGTGATCGTTGCTGATGCATCGTAGGCCTTTGAGCTTCTGTTCCAATCATGGTTGACTTACTGATTGGGTGATGAGCTGTTGACTTACAGGTACTCTACGTTCCGAGCATTACTTTACTACCTCTACACCAATCAAATCAGGTTCGTCGTCTTGCTTTCCTCGCTCAACTTCGAATTGCGGTCTAAGCTCCCTTCTCTGCGTAGCTTCACTCCACTTGCCTCGACTTTCTACGCAGCGAAAGATCGCGCCTTTGCCACAAACATCCCCTTCACCTATACTTCTCGCAAAGCTTTCATCCTCGCCCACTCTCCGCATCATTCAAGAACGGGTGATGGTGTCGGACCCGCTTCGGCGAAAGCACTGTATCGATTGGCAGACAAGATGGGTTTGGTCGAATTGAAAGAATTGGCTTTTAAGCATATCGTGTCAAGTTTGACACCTCAGAATGTAAGTCTTTACTCTCAAGTCGGTCGGGAGTTTGTAGCTGACGTTGAGGGAGGATCTCTAGGTCGTTTACGAGGCATTCGGCTCTTTCTCACTGAGGTTCGACGAGATCAAAAGAGTCGAAGTTGCATTCCTTCTTCAACACTGGGTGAGCTATTTTCTTCTCTCTCACGTGCAACTCTCACTGATAGTTTCCCCCTCGTCTGTACAGAACGAAGTCCGTTGTTCACCCTCAATGTCGAAAGTCTTCACCTACCTTCGCACGAATCGATTCCCAGGGTTCGAAGAAGTATGGTTATCCCTCCTTGAGAACCTCGAATATCGACCACCGACGAAGAAAGAAGCTGTTGAGGAAGGGGAGTGAGCGCGATAGCTTGTCGTTGTACAGTTGCGAAGAGCAAAAAGTAGTTTTGCGAAATAAGATGAATTGTTGTTTGTAACTTTGTGAACGCGTTTCCTATTCGTTGAGAGTGTATTGGAGCTCTTCAGATCTGTCCCAGGACGACAGCGAGACTCGTAAGAAAATCGAACTTTGAAAATTCGACGCGAGAGATGGTTGCTTCTTGCTCCCTCCTTCACTTCACTCACCTCTCAGATCAATCCCAGAGACAGCGATCCACTTTTGCACACCAACACACGGCCTATAAAACGCTCCTCTAGCTACAAACGCGACTTTCTCCTCGTCTTCCTCTCATCTTGAAACCTCCCGAACTCGAAGGTGGACAATGGCTGGAGACGCCAAGTTTGTAGTCACACCTCATGCTGATGGTATAGCACGTTTGACATTCTCTCCAGATGGATCGTACGTCTTCCTCCCTCACCTTTCTTTGGGTTGAAAGAGGCTAACGCGACTCTTTGTAGCTACCTGTACACGACTGGAGCAGAAGGATTCATGCGAATCTTTGATGCACGAACATCTGCACCTTCTGAAGTAGATCCTTTGTTGTGTGATTACCATGAAGATCCAGTTTTATCCGTTTCTGCCTCCGTAAGCTCTCCTCCATCTCTATCTTTCGCGCCGGAGGATGATACTGACCATTTCGGAGACGATAGAACGAGTACTGGTGCTCTTCATCAGAATCTGGACAAGTTGTACTTTTCAAAGCGGGTTCGAAAGATTTGGAAAACGATTTCAAGCTGGTTACGAGGTTCTCATTTCCTGCTAGAAGTGTCAGGTTTGATCCGAGAGGTGGGAAGCGTATCGCCTGTACAGCCGAGTGAGTTCACTTCTTGCGGTAAGGGACTCGAGTTGGGACTGATTGAGTTTTGCTTTTCGCAGCGACGTTATTGTCAAGATTGTGAATGCCGAAGATACGAACAAGGTTCAAATCTTGGCGGGACACAAACAACCAGTCAGAGAAGCATCATGGTCTCCAGATGGGAACCTCCTCGTGAGTGAATGAGAGGTTTGGATTAAAAGCCGAAAGACTGCTAATCAACAAGCTCGTTCTCTCGCAGACCACTTCTTCGACGGATGGTCAAATCAGGGTGTGGAAGCTTGACTCGGGAACCGAACCTACATGTTTACAAGTGCTCGATGGATTGATCAAAGCGGATGAATCAGAGTAAGTCGCAACATCCTACTTTTCTTTTGTTGGAACCTAACGAATCTCTTCTCGCAGATCCGAATACTCCGTCGAAGCTATCTGGCATCCCTCTGGAAAGTTCTTTGCTGTTGCTGCGAAAGATGATGGTGCGTGTTCTGCTTTTGTCGATTTATCGCTATGGATCTGACTAGATTTCGAGAGTCGCAGGTATTTCTCTCATTTCGAGCGAGACCTGGCAGAAGATTGGATCGTTCGCTGGTCACTCTGGAGTGAGTCATCCTCATCGCTGAGTTTCGTGAGAGTTCGTGAGGCTAATGTTCTTTCCGAACCCCTCGCAGCCTGTTTCCGCTCTCGCTTTCTCGCAGAACGGTCGATATCTCGTCAGCACGGGGAGGGATGAGAAAGTGTTGATTTGGGATGTGCAGGACAAGGCGAAAGAGAACAAGTCACCTGTCGCAAAGTGAGTTCCCCTTTCCCTCTTCAGAGACTCGAAAAGCTGATTAATTTGCTCTCCTAACAGAACAACTCACGATCACGGCCTCATCACTTCAATCGCTTTCCACCCTCTACCTGGAGCCAACGCTCTCGCTTTCATCGACAACAAAGGTCAGCTCACCCGATGGAACGATCCAATTCCAGAAGGAAAACCTCCTCCTACCGATCCTGTAGGCACGAAACGAAGTACTGAAATTTCAAACGGAGCGAATGGACGACGAAGAAGAAGTGATTCAGCGTCGACCACTACTTCATCTCGAGCTGGAGGAGAGGATTTGTTCAGAAAAGATCAGGATGAAGATGAGGATGAATTTGATCGGCTCAATACGGCGGATGGGTTCGATGATTGGATTGATGATGATACGAATGAGTTTGGAACGAATCAGAGGAGGGAAGCGGCAGAGGAGGATCGAGGGATGAGAATGCCTAGTGAGTTTGGTGGAGAAAGAGAATTCGCTTCGTTCAAAGGAAAGAAGAAGGCATCTTGTACGTAACTACCTCTCCTATCTCTTTAATGACTTTTGCTAACGAGCTTCTTATACAGCGTACACGTCGACAAGTCTCGTGGCGAAGGGTCAACAACCTTTTCAACCTGGAGCAACTCCGAGTCGAGAAAAGAAACGCTACCTCGGTTCGTTCTGAATCCTCTTCTTTGCTATAGTTCAACTCGCTTACGCTAGGTCTCGCCTTCAGCGTTCAACATGATCGGATACATTCACACGGTCGAACGAGAAGAGTACAACATCATGAGCGTCGATTTCCACGATCGAAGTTCTCACGTTTCGATGCGGTTTGACGACAATATCAAGTACACTGTCGCTGCTCTCGGTAGGTCTTGTCTCCCATATCTCAGTCAGTAGAGGGAGACTAAACCTATTTGATGGCCTCTAGGTGAATTGGGTGCTGTTTTCGCGGCTCCTGGCGTTTCCTCCGAACCTTCGAAGATCCTTTACAAACCTTACGAATCTTGGACGACTCTCTCCGACTGGGAAGCCTCACTACCACCAGGAGAAGACGCTACACTCGTCGCTATTGGAGGAATCGCTCCAGTCTACGGAGAAGACGATGGAAGTCAAGGTTTGACTGGTTCTGGTTCAGTCATTGTCGCCACTGATCGAGGCTTCGTTCGATTCTTTACTGGAGCTGGACTGCAGAAGTACGTCTGGAACGTTGGGGAAGAAATCGTTACGATGGCGGGAGGGAAAGATTGGGCGATTATCGTTCATCGTGCGAACGGAGCTGGAGCTGGACTCGAATACGCTCTGATCGATACCGATAGCTTCGAGGTTGTTCAAACTGGCAAGGTTCCCCTCGCGAAGGGAGTAACGCTCAAATGGATTGGGTTCACGGATGACAACGTGAGTTTCTCCTGATTCACCTCTCTGCGTATTTTAAAAGTACTGACCTGCCCTTCCTCGCACAGATTCCCGTCATGTACGCCTCGGATGGCTTGTTATCTGTTCTCGATCGATCTCGTCGACCTCGTCAAGCTCGATGGCTTCCTGCTCTCGATACTCAGAATCTGGCAAGAAGAGAGAACAAGCAAGAGGATTACTGGCCTGTCGGTGTCAACGACAAAGTTGCTCATGTTATCATCTTGAAGGTGCGTCGAATTGCTGGTCGAGAGCTTGACCAGAAGCTGATCTCGACCTTGCGTTTGATTCACAGGGAGAAGAGAAATACCCTCACTTCCCTACCCCTCTACTCCAAGAACTCGATCTACAATTCCCTCTACTTCGTCTCGACATCGCGCAAGGTCAACTCGAGGAGAAGTAAGTTTAGCTTTGTTCCTGTCTCAAGCGAAACTTCAGCTTAGCCCCTTCTCGTTTTAACAGGCATCTTCGAGAATCAGTCTTCGTCTCTCATCGTCGAGATGGTGCCCCTCCCGACGACTACGTCTTCAAATCGATGCTCGCGAAAGAAGAGCTGCAAATTGACAAACACCTCTTGCAACTTATCCAAACTTACTGCAAAGCCGAACGAGTCGAAGCCGCCCTCGACGCAGTTCTTCTTCTCTCACAACCCGCTTCTCTCAACGCCGCTCTCAAGATCTCCGACTTCTTCGCCCTACCTGCACTATCAGAACGCGTCGAGATCGTTCGAGCAGCAAAAACTGGAGAAGATCCCGACGACGCTCTCTCGAAACGACAAAGCAAATACGCTCACCTCATGGACGACCGAACAATCCCTGATCCTCTCTCTCGCTCAGTCGGTAACGGTAGATCGTCTCGTGGAGGAGCCAGCAGCAGTATGTTCGCTCCGAGTGCCGACGACTTGTTCTCTCCTCGACCTTCTGGTATGTCGTCAGTTTTCGGAAGTGGTCGCAAATCTTCGACACCTCAGGCGTCATCCTCGAAACGACGCAAGTCGATGCCAGCACCGTCGAATCTCGGAGTCGACTCTGGATTTGGAGGAAGTGAAGATGGAGATGTGAATGAATCGATGGATGTCGACGGAGGTTACGCTAGTCAAGACGCTCAAGAACCTTCGTTCCGATCTGATAGTCCAGCTGCTATGGATGAGGAGATGGAGGAAGAGTCGAACGCTCCTCCACCAAAGAAAGGTAAACTTTTCGCTTATTTCGTCCTCGAGATGCATGTTATTGAAACTTTGTCCCCTTTCCCAGCTGTCAATCCTTTCGCGAGAAGAGCGCCTGCTGAGAAGAACGTCGCTCCTGCCGCCAACCCGTTCGCAGGCAAGAAAGGAGGAAATTCGAAGGAGGTCAAGCGAACCGACAGTTTCTTCAACCGAGTTGAGGGTACCGCTCCTGCGAAAGGTGAGTCTACACTCTTCTCGAGCGTCGGAACTTGTGTGCTAATCGCCGATTCCTTCGTTAGCAAAAGGGAAAGGATCTCGAGTATCAAACGGTGCTTCTTCCTCATCATCTTCGAAACCGCAAACAACGACTGTTCCCGGATCGAAGCAAACGACACTCTTCGGTATGGCTCCTGGTGTACCGAAACCATCTGAGAAGAAGGGAAGGAAACGGAAAGCAGTCGATGATGAGGAAGCAGAAGCAGCGGCGAAGACGGTCGACACTTCGAAGAAACGCGATGCTTCAGTCAAGAAACCTGGATCATCACAGGCAGCGGGATTGGGAGCTGCCGCTGCTCGAGAGTTGCCGAGGGAGGGAGATGAGATGGAGGAAACTCAATTCGAGGAGACTCAGGAAACTCAGATCCGAAATGGTAGTCGATTGAATCTCGTCGAGGAGGAGGAAGAGGAGGAACTCGAAGAAACTCAGGTCGAGACTCAAGTTGACGAATCTGTGAGTCTGGTGTATCCCATCGAGCTAATGTGACTAAGTGCTGACCGCTCTCCTCTCGTAGTCTGTCAAGGAGAAAGCTCGGCCGTCAACCTCGAAAGAGAAACTCGCTGCATACGCTTTCAAGAAAGCAGAACCTCCTGTCGCTACTGAACCTACTCCGACTGAATCTCCCGCCGAGCCTACCCCCGCCGCTGATCTTACTCCTTCTGACGCTTAATCTGTAGCTTACTAGCCTTACTTCCGTCGTTCCGTTCTGTATTCTTTGTATGTTCATTCTTAGTAATTCGCAGTTTGATCTCTCATTCCTCCGCTACTCGCTGAATATCGTCGAAGAGCAAGCATGACATTGAGGTATTGACACGAAAGTCGAAAGAGCGAGAGTACGAAAGCAGAATCAAGCGAGATATTATCTTTGTCCTTCACATCGTTCCTTCCTCCTTACGAGCTCGTTCTGCACTCCAGCTCCAATCGAATCCTTCCTCCCTCGCTACAGACTCGAAGACTCGTCAGTCTATTCGGAAACAGGCGCAAAGCAGCAAAAGCTCAACTCACGAACTAGATCTGTCCCCGAATGAATCCCCTCCTTCTCCAAAGCGTACGATGATCCAAACTTGCTCAAACCGAGACTAAACTCGTACAGACCCTTACTAAATTTCTTCTCTTCGCGACAATCGGTCAAATTCGAGTAAACTTGCATCGAAGACCACATCGTTTGACAGTCTCTTGCCTCCCCGTCTCCTTTACACTCGGGTCCAGCATGCAAGTCGATAGCGTAGATCTCACAAGGGGAGCTGACGTCGATCTTAATTTCTTCCGACGGCGCCTCTGCCCAACTTTCAAGGTAAAGTTTCCCTTGCGAGAGCGGTTTCGAGGAGATCGAGGTATTGAATTTCTCGTAGTAGATCATCCAGATCATCCACGAAGAAGTGGCGGTGACTTTGGCTACCGTAGCGAGCGAAGAGATGCTTGGAGTTGAAGTTTCAGGAGAAGTCGAGGGAGCCGGCAGCACGCGATACGAGACCAGGGCGATAGTAAGAGCTCCAATGATGACCATCAGGATGACAATGAAGGCGCTCAGTACTGGGATTGCCTCGCCTGTAAAAAATGAACATTAGCTCATCGAGAACGGTAAGAGACATGACAGAGAAATCCAGACTCTGTTCCTTGTCGTCTTCGCCACGCTCCAACTGGACAGTTCCGTAGTTGGTCTGAGATCTCAAGATGAGCGAGGTGGATACTTGAGGGGGGCGAGACGCTTGAGGAGAAGGTGGGATGGCAGTGTACGAGGGAGGAGGAGAAGGCATGCTGGGGTGCAAGTCAAGTGGAGATTGCTATGAGTAGTATGTAGGATCGAGTTGACACACTTCGAGTATCTGGCTCGACTTGTGGCGACGCAAGCGGATTTGAGAGTGAGAGGTCGGAAAGAGAAAGAGCAAGTTCGGTTTTTCGTGAAGGCTTTGACTGTCAAATGTCTGCTCTCGCTTCTGCAACTGTATGTTGAGATTTAGCAGGAAGACTAGAACCGCTCAGTGCGAGCATCAAACAGAAAAGGATATTTCGCACAAATCAGACTATCGACAAACTTCGTCTTGAAGTACGCAAAGACTGCTGAATTGGAGAGGCAAAGAGAGAATGGAGACTAGCACAAACAAATAGGTATAGAGGTCAACCAAGGAAAGGGTTCAGGAGCTACTTGCGCCAATGCCAATCGAAACCTGCTCCCTCTGTGTCAGATTTCAGCCTGAAGATCAGTCCTATTCCGTAGCGATCTCGTTCTACGGTACTCACCTGAATCTCGAGGCTTCAAAATCTCCGTTCCCTTGTAAATGCCGGTCTTCTGAAGTTCAAATCCGCCTTTCGGATCGATGTCCCCATCAATGATGAGCTCAAACTCTTTCAAGCTTGCTGCTGCCCCCAGGATACAATGGCATACGGCAAGATTGCTAATTGTCGTAAGCTTTGTGAGCATTTGGTTCACGGCCTTGCGATCCGACCCGAAAAGCTCTGCAGCGCGAACTTCGAGATGGATTTCTTCGATCTCACACGGCGAATTGACCTGTATCTGCGCCTTCCTGGGACCGAAACGTGACTTGATATCGATAACTAGCTGACCTCGAGTGACTGGTAACGATACAGCGGGTTCCGACTTGTCCTTGGAATAGGCGAGGCTGAACGAGGATTCGTAAATGTCGCTTCCGACGATGCCGAACTTGGGCACGAAATCTCGGATGCTTATTGAAGGGACGGGAGGAGGAGCTGGTGTCGAAGAGGGCGTTGCCGAACCAGAGTAGAGAACGGCATAGTCAACGTAGAAAATGGCGAGCGAGACGATGAAGAAGATGCGAGAACTCCAGGAGCACGCATTGCGCCGGCGGGAGCCGGAGTCACGACCTGTGAGAAACAGATGAACAGCTAATAGAGTCGATTGGGAGATTGCAAGACTAACACGCCCCGAGCATGTTCTCCTCGTTGACCTTCCTTTGGGCAAACTTCCCGTATCCTCCCACTCCCTTTGCACCCATCCCACTGTTCGATCCAGAGTCCGAGATCAAGCTCTCGGTCTTGACGTACGACGATGTGGAACTTTGAGAGGTTGGAGAAGGGGGAGGCGATTCATTGATAAACGATGACATCTTGCTGGGTCGATGCAATGTTGGATGGGCCAGAACAGGCAAGAGGAACTGTTCTGTGTTGAAGTGAGAGGAAGGGGAGATGAAGGAAGGAGAAAGAGAAAGCGGCAAAAGGAGAGTTTCCTCTCGACAGGAGAACTCCGAAGACTCATCGAAATGAAGATTGAAGCAAGCTACCCTTGCGAGTATCGATGAGATGTGAGAGTCGAAAAAACCTGGTCCGAAGAGTGTCCGTTCCTTCCTCATTATTGGATTCTTCGAATCATCGTTTCGCTTCTCGTCTCCTTTCTTCGCCCTTTGCCTCCCGATCCTTGAGACGTGATGGACATAGGCTGAAATATTGCACATCTGCAATAGCAGCAAACCGTCCAACTTATCTAGCCCTGAAACGAAGATCTCGCAAAGTTGGCAGCTGGTTTCGCTCCTCTTCGAACCGCCGAGATTGGTCGAGAAGCGGCTATGCAGGAGAGCGGCATCAGGATCAACTCCGGACGATGTTCTGTTATCGCGGAAAACCGCAAACGTACCTGCCTTCCTCTGACCCTCTGCCTGCAAAAGGAGATTTCTCTTCTTCTTCTTCTCCCTCTGTTTCTCCTTCTCGGCATCCTCCGGTTCATCTAATCCGAGCAACAGCCTCGTCTCGAGACTCAACCCACCCTTCTTCTGCTTCTTGGGATTTCGCTCTTGATTCGGCTGAGGTGCGGACGAAGCGAGAACCGCAACTTGACGTTTCTTAGAGTATAGTCGCTGGTTCAAGAACTTGGTTGCCGAGGTTTGAGAAGGGTGAGCAGAAGAAGTGAGGGAAGGGCCGATAGAGGAGGAAACGTGTTGGAGAGTGATGTCGCTAAATTGGGTGAGAAGGAGAAAATCGTCAACTCTACTCATTCAACACTCGAAATCAGACGAGCGAGTATAGCTTACCCTACTTGACGTCTACCGCCTTCCTTGACCATTGACTCTCGCTCTGCCTGCTTCATCAATCTCCTTTGTTCCCTCATCATTTCTTGCATATCCTCCTCTCCTCCTCCTTCAGCATCCTTCTCCGCCTGATCATAATGTGCCGCTGCCTCTGCGAACAGATCGTCGTCGAGATATGTCGTCTTCTTTCCCATTTGAGGTGGAGGCACGGGTGCGAATTCCTCCTCTCCATCCTCATTTTCGAAATCATCCTCAGCTTCTTCTCCAAATGCTAATTCCTCCTCATCCTCCTCCTGTTCGACTTGCTTGCCCTTGCCTTTACCCTTTGCCTCTTTCACCTTCTTCTCCCTCAACTTGTTCTTCTCTTTCTTCTCTTTCTTCTCTTGCGCTCGTCTGTAGCAAATCCTGACTTCCGACAATCAGTAGCTGTGAGCGCTGAGATAGTCTTGAGTGGACTAGCGTACCTTTTCTGTTCCTCTAGAGCTTTCTTCTTCTCCTGTTGCAAGTCTTTCTTGACTGTTGAGAGCGTAACCTCCTCGGGCGCATCATCGCTGTCGTTGCCACTCTCATCTGAGTAAGGTTCGTAAGGTGCGCTCATGCTGAATGCTAGGGTGTTTGATGTGGCTGTGGATTGATTTGAAGATCAAAAGTTTTGATGAGCTTGTTGTAAGGGTTGCAGGATGTAGGGCGATGCCGTAGGAAGATGGGAGTATTTCCAAGGTTGTATAGGTCGTCGATGAGATGAATCGGAGTCGAGGGTAGCTGGAAGGTGGAAGAGTAGAAATTCCTCTCCCAAGTCGAAGTCTCGCAATTTTCAACTCAAACGAATTTCGTGTATTTAGTAGTAACAAGGACGAAAGTATGATAGTAGTAGTAGTAGTAGTAACATTAGGGTCGGATCAGAACCATCCCAACCATTTCTTCCTCTCCTCTGGTTTTCCTGCTGCGACTTCAACTGGACTCTCAGTTCCATCCTCCCTACTCGACTCCTCATTCTCCTCCTTCAAAGCCTGTTCGACTGCCTTATCCAGCTTGACTCTCCTCTGTTCTTCCTCCCTCCTCGTAATCTCCGTTTCGTCCCTCGAATCACTTCGTCTCAACCCAGATTCTTCCCTCAACTTTCTTTCCGCCTGTTCTGCATCCTCAAACTTTTCGACGACTCGAGCATCTCGCATGAACTCTTTCTCTTGAGCGGTTGCTGGGGCTTCCTCGAGGGAGAGAGGTTCGAGAGTGAGGTCGGCGACGGGGAGAAGGGCGAACGGGTAGAAAACGAGGAATTGTCGAGGTTCTTTCTTGCTCTCTCGAGTCTCAAGTTCAGGTCTGCGTGATCTCAGAGATAGCATGAGACGATGCGGGTGAAGTGATCGTTGGAAAGGGAGGGAGAGCTTACCCGCCGATGATTCTCAATAAAGGATTGTTCTTCGTTTTGTAAGTCGTCGACTTGAAACCGAGTCGCTTGAATGCTTTCTCAAGAGCCTGTCAGATTGAGAGCGCGTTAGTACGTCATCGCAAGCGATCTAAAAGCTGAACTCGATCTCACCTTGTCAAGCTTCTTGTCGCCAGTCTCGCATCTGATCACCTTTTCTAACTCGTGACCAGTAACATCGACCTCGTCCAACTCTCCCTTCTCCTTCTTCCTCTCCTTCTCAGCCAAGAACTCTTCCTCCGTCTTCTCAATCTCCCTATCTTTCAATTCTGCCATCTTCTCCTTTCCTTTCGCAACTCCAGCTTTCGCCCTCCCGTCAGCAGACGAAGTGATGTATCTCACTACACTCTCTTGCAGATTCCTATCTGACGCTTTAGCTCCCACGGCATTCTTAGCAGCATCCACCAACTTCCCTCGAAATTTGCCAGATCCAGGAATTCGATTCGCTTTCGCCGCGAAACTTGCTGTTGCCGCAATTGATCCAGTGACAGCATTGGCGGTTCCAGATACTGCAGCAGTGGTTCCTCCGACGATTGACGAGCCGAACGACGTGAGCGAGGCTAGTGCGGTCCCGCCAGCTGCCATGGCCACGAAAGGAATGGCGAGGAGGGATGCGAGGGCTACGGAAGGTCCTGACACGGCAAGGATTGGCCAGGTGACAGACCAGGCGCCGTACTCGGATTCAGCGTTAGTGCGAGGACGCACTTCAGCCCAGTACCAGAGGTTGGGCACTCGTCGAGCGAAGGTTTCGCCAGGAAGGAGGACCTGCGGATTGGAAGATAGTGTCAGTAGATATGTCACGAAGATCGTATCAGTAAATTAGCCAGGAGGAGGGGGGAAGCGAAGAGGGAAAAGTGAAGAGGGGGAAGCGAAGAAAGGTAGGACGTGAAAAGTGAAAGAAGGCAACTCACCTCGTACATGAGCGGTCCAACTTGACCCAATGCGACATTGATAGGTACTTGAGTCTCGTTCGTGATCGACCATGCTTGTTTCGTGAGAGATTGTGCAGATAATCGACTGTAATTGGCTTTGCTGGTTTCCGAGAATTGCTTTGTTGCAGTTGCAGCTTGACCGTACTTCTCGTTGAGGGTCGTAGATACGTTATTGAGCGCTGCTTGAGCTTCAGTCGATGTGGGCAAGCGATTGGCGATAGCGTCAGGGAGTTTCTTCGAGAGGAGATCGTAGTTTTTCGTCCAAGCGGCAGGTGTAGCTTCACTAGGGGTTGTCGTGAGCTCTTCCTTGATCTCTGTGGGCTTTTCGTCGGTCATGTTGTCAATTGAAGTGAATGGAAGGATGTCAAGAGGGCTGTGAAATTCGAAATTGATGATGACGATACATCTGGTCATTCTCCACCTCCCTCGACAAGCTCTGGTCAGGCTTAGAGCTGGCTTAGAGCTCTCCATTATATTCCACAATAGCACTGTCAAACCTTCAAGCTTCCAACCAGCTTCTTCGCTCAACTTCGCCTCGTTCAAACGTTCACCTCCCAACTTGAACTTCATCAATATTCTGATCGACCTCTCCAGATATCGATCACACGCAGAGCAACAAAGTAGAGCGTATGCTCGAGGATTAATCCGATGATTGAGAGCTGGTTTGAACGTATAGCGAGGTATGTTCCTTTCACTTGTTTCTCGCTCTGACCGTTCACCAAAACTTCGTGTTGCAGGTCCGAAGGTCGATACAACGAGGCTATCGAGCTCATACTCGCGCGAAAAAACTCGCTTCTGCTTTGCGCTGAGCGATCTTGAAGACTTCGTCGCTTCGCTACTCGTATCTTTCGAATTCTGATCCTCTACGCTCGCTTCACGCAGGACTCGCACGCATAACTCGAGCGAAGTTGATCAAAAGAATGACGGACCCTGTGTGAATGGAGACGTTAGCGACACAGGCATTCTCGTCGGTCGATTCTGCAGCTTTCTTCGGCACTTCTCATTTCCTTGCTTCGAAGACTTGAGACCCTCGCTTCTTTACGCCGGTTGGCAGCAACATGAACTCGCTCCACGTCCGAGTCGGAGTCGAATGCATGAAGAAGGTCCTCCTTTCGGCGCTTTGGACTGTCGCAACGAATTGAAAAGGTTTTCGTTTTTCTCGTCCAGCGTCCACCTGTTCGATTCCGCCCGTGAGCCCGTTGTTCTGCAGTCTGTCCACGGCACTCTAGAGGACTCTTCCGATGCTAATCACACTTCGAGACCCCACGCAGAACTGTTCTTCCGTTGAAGAGTGCCTTTAAAATGGCTGAAACGATCTCTTTCGGCCGTCCTCGTGCAGCTAATCTACGAGAAGTATTAGCCCGCGCCGCTTTCGCCGCAAGGTCGCAAGTTGAGAGACAGGACTAGTGCGTTTATAGAGTTCTTCCTGCCCATCGGTCTAATTTCGCTCTGTGATTTGAGATGCAAAAATAGGCACTTCCCCCAAAAAATCTACTTCGATCACTTCGAAACTTTCGCACGGAATCCAATCTCCGGGTTATATAGAAGATGCGAACCAATCGCAAACGCTCTGAACGTTTTGAGGAAACTCGCGATCAATCTTCGTTTCGACGCGGGGGTATTGAACTTCTCCTCGTCTGATCGTTGGGGCTCCTTCTTCTTCCCTTCCTTATCACTCCTCTCCTCTCTCTCCTCGCCTCCACCTACCTCGAAATCTCTCAGCACCGACTCAGCTCAGCTTCGACCCTCCCTTCTTTCTCTCCTCTACATCCCTTCCCTTCCCTTCCCTTCTACTCTCGCCCTCTTCATTCATCACAATGACCACTCGCTTCCAACCTGAAGCCCTCGACTACGAGAAGACCGACGGAGATGTCGAACACCGCGAAACCGTCGGAGGTGCTCGTTTTGCCGACTCTGCCTCCCTCGCCGCTGCTACTACCCGCGACTCTGAGAAGGGTTCATCGAGGTATGCCTCCTCGATGACCGGTCTTGAACACAAGGAGCACAACAAGGCGGTCGAGAGAAAGCTCGTTCGCAAGATGGGTGAGTCTCGTTCACGCTGTCGTTTCTCGCTATCGATTACTGACAAGCCCTTGGATGATTTAGACTGTGTTATCCTTCCCATGGCCGTCCTTCTCTACCTTTCCGCCTACCTCGATCGTGAGTCCAACTGACTTTGACTCTGTCGTAGCCTCGAGACTGACTTTATCTCTCTCAACGTTAGGTGGTAACCTCGGAAACGCTCGTCTTCGTAAGTTACTCACCACACCTCATCGAATCGCTTCACTAGCTGACTCTCGTCTTCCGCATCTACAGAGGGACTTGAAAAAGGTGTTCTCGATGGCGACGACAAGAAATACTCCATCGCTCTGTCCATGTTCTTCGTCACCTACATTCTCTTCTCAATCCCCGGTACTCTTCTCGCCAAGCAGTTCAACCCCAGTCGCACTATCGCCATCGGAGCGTAAGCCTCTTATTCCACTCAATCTCTTCCTCTTAAGCACTGCTGATCTCTTTCTCCTTTGTCAGTCTCCTCTGGTCCATCGGAGCCACTCTTCAAGCTGCCGCTTTCAACCCTGCTGGTCTTTACGTCTGTCGTCTCGTTGTCGGTCTCGGAGAAGCCATGTTCGGTCAAGCGATGGCTTTCCACCTTTCTCTTTGGTACAAGAAGGACGAACTCGCCAAGCGTGTCGGTCTTTTCATCTCTGCTGGTGCAGTCGCTGGTGCCTTCTCTGGCCTCATCTCCTTCGGCGTGAACCACATCGAGTCCAAGATCGCCCAGTACAAGATCCTCTTCCTCATCGAAGGACTCCCATCTTTCCTCCTCGCCCTTATCGTCTTCTTCTTCCTTCCCTCCCGTCCCGACACGTCCAAGTTCCTCACTGAGGAGGAGCGAGTCATCGCTTGCACTCGAATCAACTCGGACTCTGGAAACTCCCTCGAGGTCAACAAAGGAATCGATTGGAAGGCAGTTCGATACACTCTTACGCACTGGAGGACTTGGGTTATCGCCGTCTCTTACTCTGCTATGAACCTCGGACTGTGAGTTTGTACCCGTTGTCGACTTTTTCTATATCCGGCACTGATTTTTTCGCTCTCCAGTGGATCTGTCTCCGGATTTTTGCCTACAATTGTGAAGGGACTAGGATACACCGACGCGCAGGCTCAGCTATACTCAGTTCCCCCCTGTAAGTCCCATCCCCCCCACCTTCTCAGTGATTTCGAATTACAATACTAATGCATGTGACGAAATGAATAGATGTCGTCGCGCTCGTGTTTATGTTACTCCTCACCTCCTTCTCCGATCGATACCAGACCCGCGGATTTCCGATCGCAACAGTTTTCGCCGTAGGCATCGTGGGCTGGTCTATCCTCCTCGGTGTTGAGCCCCATCACGCTACTGAGTCGATGCTTCGTGCTCGATACTTTGCCGTGTGCTGTGTTGTTACCGCAGGCTACTCTGCTATTCCCCTGATCATGTCGTGGCAAGCATCGAACGTCGCAAACGAATCTCAAAAAGCTGTAAGTAGAACCTCTCCCATCTCGCCCATCCTCCTTCTATACCACCTCCTACCTATTCCTATCACGTATCATCCCCATAGCCCTGTTTCGTCGACGTTCTCGATGAAAAACATTCGAACTGACTCTTTCGCTCTCTACAGGCCGTTCTCGGATCCCTTAACTCTGTTGGCCAATGCCTTTCGGTCCTCGCTGCCTTCTCCTTCCCAAAAGCTTCCGGTCCCAGATACATCAAAGGTACCTGGCTCAACATCGCCTTCCAAACCCTCGGTCTTTTGATCACCCTGGGAATGACCACCTACTACCGACTTGAAAACCGACGACGGGACAAGCGCGATGGAGGTCGACCCGTCAAAGGCTTGCCCATCGAGGGACTCGCTGAGCACTACGACAAGGCCCCAAATTTCCGCTATGTTGCTTAAGATTGTTACCCTCACTTGTTTGCTCTCCTTCTTTTTTGTGTCGATCTAAAAGGGGTCTTATTGTTTATTTGTCTACTGTCTATCTTGTGTATCTTTGTCTCATGGTCATCCACGTCAATTGGTCATTCTACTTCTAACATCGCACGCGAGAGACTCGAAAGCAATGCTGTTTTTAGATCTGTCTGTTCAACCGTCTCTGCAACAAGGGCATCAACAGAATACAAGAGGCATGACGACTGATGTCACTGGTGAGAACGAAGAGGTCTCCGAGCACGGCAAAGCTACAGCTCGACGACAGGGGATCAGCGGGAAAAAGGAACAGCTCGAGCTTGAGGAGAAATGAAGGCTCCCGAGCGTCCGCGTGTGGTCGCAAGACACCTTCCTCTCACCACTTAGCTGCATATTCAGTGACTCAAGAGCTACATGAGCCAAGGGTGCCGGTGAGCGCTATGGTTGCAAAAAAAGGAAAGACGAGGTCTGTGCAAAAAATGAAAGACCTGCAAAAGATGAGTCGTACGGGAATCGAACCCGTCCCGCGAGCTTGGAAGGCTCGCATGATAACCACTTCACCAACGACCCGATGAAAGGCCAGCTTCAATTGCAATCTATATACTATGTTTAAAATTTGCTCGAAGGCAGCGAAATCTCGTAGAACGCATGGTTTGCCAGATATATCTCTGCGCAGTGATGTGATCTTTCGGACACAGATAGGAAAATGCAAGATCATGCGGCTTACGAAATCATTTCGAAATCAATCTCTCCTTTTCCTGACCACCACCTCTCTCTCGGCCGCCGCAAGATGCTACCTCCAGCCTGGTATGCTCCTGGCTGTGAGCGAGTAGTAGACTCGATCAACTGGGACTTCACGCCTTGCTTCGAGCAAACGACATTGGACTCGATCCCTCATCTCATCTTGCTTCTTTCCGGAGGTTACGCGTTCCCTAGATTGTGGAGAAAGTACAAGAGGGGTAGACATGAGACTCTGAGTAGACAGGGCAAAGCAGCATACGGCATCAAACTCGTGAGTTCACCTTTCCTCCACTCTTGAGACCGATTGTCTTCTACCGAGTCTGTCACGAGGATCTGCTGACTCGAAGACACCGTGTATAGGGCCTCATTGCTGCATTAGTGGGCTTACAAGTGGGACAGACGATCACGTTCGCTGTAGAAGCTCATCGGAATGGACGAGGCGGGACTGCCATTTTCAAAGATCCTAGGTTCCCCTTTGCTCTCTTTGGACTGATATCTTATGTGAGTTCTCGTCGAGAAGATCCGCTGTACTTGGAATCGAGCTGACTCAAACTTCTCTCTGCAGCTATTCGCCCATTTCCTCTTGACCGCTTCTCACCCTCTCCTCATTCACTCTTCGACTCCCCTGCTCTTCTGGTCCCTCGCCGCACTCGCCGTCAACACCCTCACTCTCCGAAGCTACCTTATCGCCCCAATCCACCCTCATGCTCTTCAAAGCATCGCTCTCGCTTCATTCATCTTCCTCGTTCTTCGCCTCACTTTCCTCGGATCCTTTTTCTTCATCGAACTTCTCGGCCCTCAAGGATGGCAAGGAATGTCGTGGCGTGACTTTGTGCCTTTCGTCGCACCCGCTGAAGGCAAGATCAAGCTTTCAGAGGTTGGCCCTGCTGGAGATGATGAGCAAAGAGGACCGGATGAATGGGAACAACCTGAATGTCCAAGATTACGAGCAAACATTTTCTCGAGGTTGACGTTCTCATGGATGAGTCCAATGATGTATATGGGAGTGAAGAAGTTTTTGACGGAGGAAGATTTGTGGAGCCTGCCGGTTCGTTTTCTCGCTCTCGCTAAACTCATCTATCGAGCTCATCATAATTTTCGACAGCCCGACGATACCGCGCACGCTCTCGGATCTCGACTCGAACAAGCCTGGCAGGCTCGACGGGACAAAGTCGCCCGCAAGTCCGACATAAAACCGTCTGCTTCGGCTCAAGAACCGACCTACAGCGTCCTTCCCGCTGACGGAAAGGCTGAGGAAGATGCACCAAAGCCTAGTTTGACTGGAGCTCTCGTCAGTTCTTACGGAGGACCCTTTTTCATGGCTGCTGTTTTCAAGGTTCGTATTTTCCCTCAAATCGTCTCACACATACTCTCGCTAACCTCGATACACTTTTCTCAGCTCTTACAAGATTGTCTCGGATTCGTTCAACCTCAACTTCTTCGTCGACTCCTACAATTCGTCTCGACTTACAACACTCCTCAAGGTGAACCCGCTTTCCACGGTTACTTGATCGCCCTGTCCATGTTTGTCTGTGCTGTCTCTCAAACTGTAAGTGCTGGAGTGTTGTGAAATAGCGGGAAAGTTGCTCACCTCGTTCTTGACTCACAGCTCCTTCTCCATTGTTACTTCGCTCGAGTCTTCGAAACTGGAATGCGAGTTCGAGCAGGTCTAGTCTCGCTCATTTACAAGAAAGGTAAGTTCGATTGTAAGCCCTACCAGCGCGTGTATCCCGTACTCACCATGATCCTTTCGTAGCTCTCGTTCTGTCCCCGAGCGAACGAGGAGGTCGTCTCACGGGTGATATCGTGAATCTTCAAAGTACCGATAGTACTCGTCTACAAGATCTCTGCACGTGAGTGATCGACCGCTACGTCTCCTCCCTGCTATAGCTGATAAGAGAATCGACATTTAGGTACGGTCAAATCGCTTGGTCGGGACTTTTCCAGATCACGTTGGCTTTCATCTCGCTCTACAACCTGTTGGGATGGACGATGTTAGTTGGTGTCGCTGTCATGATCGCTTCGATGCCCTTGACGGCGGCTATCGCGAGGTATCAAACCAAGCTTCAAAGGCAACAGATGAAGAACAAGGATCAAAGGACTAGCATCATGAGCGAGATCCTCAACAACATCCGCTCAATCAAGTTGTACGCATGGGAGAACTCGTTTGCTCAACGACTGTTCGACGTTCGTAACAACAAAGAACTCGCAATGCTCAAGAAGATGGGTGAGTTGAGTCTACTTTTCGCCGTTTCGTCGCTCACAATGCTCCCTTTGTTCAGGTTACCTTTCGGCTTCTTCCAATTTCCTCTGGTCGTTCACCCCCTTCGCCGTCGCTTTCTCCTCCTTCGCCATGTTTTCGAAAGTCTCCGGCAAACCTTTAACGAGCGATATCGTGTTCCCTGCTATCACTCTCTTCCAACTTCTCAGTTTCCCTCTCGCCGTCAGTCCTCTTCTCGCAACACCGAACAACGCCGGTTGCTGACTCTCTTGTCTCCCTCCTCCAGGTTTTACCGATGGTCTTCTCGTCACTCGTCGAAGCCTACGTTTCTGTTGGTCGTCTCACCGATTTCCTCGTCGCAAAAGAGCTTCAAGCAGATGCTGTCGATATCGCTATGCCTTCTCGCGATCTCAAACTTGGCGACGAACTCATTTCGGTCCAACAAGGAGACTTTACCTGGCACTCTGTACCTTCATCTCCCGACGCTGTCGTACACGATAACACGCTTCAAGATATCTCGCTGAGCGTCAAGAAAGGAGAGTTGATCGCTGTCGTCGGACGAGTTGGAGCTGGAAAAAGTAGTTTGTTGAGTGCAGTTTTGGGAGAGATGAACAAACTCGATGGACAAGTCAAGGTCAGAGGTACGGTAGCTTACACTGCTCAACAACCTTGGATCATGGGTACGTCTATCTCTTTCTTACTATGCACGCTGTCGCTGATGACTCGCGCGAGATAGGTGGAACCGTCAAAAATAACATCACTTTCGGTTATCGCTACGATCATGAATTCTACCAGCTCGTTCTCGAAGCTTGTGCTCTCAAGGAAGACCTCAAGATCTTACCTGACGGTGACGAGGTAAGTTCCCGTCTCTCGCCTTCACATTTCGAGATTGATCTGACTTCTTCATTTGCAGACTGAAATCGGAGAAAAAGGTGTTTCCGTTTCAGGTGGACAGAAGGCTAGGATTGCCCTCGCTCGAGCTGTTTACGCTCGTGCCGACATCTACCTTCTCGACGACCCGCTCTCCGCCGTCGATGCTCACGTACGTAACGACTGCACTTTCACTCTTTCGATCGATAGCTGAACTCTCAAACTGCAATAGGTCGGACGCCATCTCTTCGATCGAGTTATTGGACCACAAGGTCTATTGAAAGATCGGGCTCGTATCCTCTGCACGAATCAAATCCCTTTCTGCGAACAAGCCGACGAACTCATCTTCCTTCGTCGCGGCGTGATCCTCGAACGAGGTGAGTCGATACCGCTCCATGCTTGTCGACGTCGACTCCGGCTGACACTCCATTTCTTCGCAGGAATCTATTCTTCGGCGATTCAGGGAGATACGGAACTCTCTCGACTCCTCAAGGAATTCGGAAAGAAAGGAGACGACGAAGACACCGATTCTGATACTGCCAACGAGGACAACAGTGGATCTGGGTCCGGAGAAGAGACTCTCGCCGATGTACAGGAAGACGAGTCGAAACTCGAGGCTGAAGATCTTGCCATCAAACTCAAGATGCAACAAAGTGCGTCCCTCATGCGTCAAGCTCAACTCGTCCCAGTTCAAGAGCAGAAACTCGAGACTCTCAAGAACCTGAAGAGGAGTACGAGACCGAAAGAGAAGCGAGAACAAGGTTCAGTCAAATGGTCGATTTACAAGGGTTACGTCGAAGCGAATGGTTATCTCGGAGTGCGTCCGATCTCCTCCACTCGAGACTCATCTTGCTAGTACTGACCGTTTCCGAGTCATCGTTGTAGGTCTTCCTATACTTGTTCACAATTCTCCTTCAACAAGGACTCAACATCGCAAAGGACGTTTGGCTCAAGCAATGGGCTCAACACAACGCTGCGGCTGGCGACAACGGTAACCTCTGGTTCTACCTCGGAATCTACGCTGCTATCGGTACCTCTGCTTCGCTCGCCATGTTTGTCAACGGAGTTCTTCTCTACTCCCTTTGCGTCATTCGAGCTGCGAAGAAGATGCACGACAGAATGTAAGCCTCTCTCACCACTTCCTTCTGTCTGAGCCTCAGCTGATCACTCCGCATCTTTCAGGTTCAACTCGGTTCTTCGATCACCCATGTTGTTCTTCGAAACCACTCCTCTCGGAACAATCCTCAATCGATTCTCACGTGACGTTGATACTATCGACGTCTCGCTGCCTCGAGTTTTCTCCGGATTCTTCAGAACTTTCGCTGGAGTAGTCGGCAAGCTTGCAATCGTCTCTCTCTAATACTTCGAGATGAGCTGATCTGAAGTTCGATTTCTCTAGGTATGGTCGCTGTCATTTCATCTTCGGCACCCGCTTTCCTCCTCATCCTCGTTCCCGTCCTCCTCGTGTACCGCCGAATCCAGACTTATTACCTTGCGACATCTCGAGAACTCAAGCGACTCGATGCTACTACCAAGAGTCCAATCTTCGCCTCGTTCCAGGAGACTCTCGGTGGTGTATCGACCATTCGTGCCTACCGACAGAGTCAACGTTTCATCGCCGAGAACGAAGCTCGACTCGACCGAAATCAAGAAGCTTTCTTCCCTTCGATCAACTGTATGTCTCGCTATTCTCAGTCTGATCGTCTGACTCGAAACTGACTCTTTCACTCCTGTGCAGGCAACCGATGGCTCGCTGTTCGTCTCGAGTTCCTCGGATCGATCATTATTCTTTCGACCGCCGTTCTCGCAGTCACTACTCTCGTTCGAACCAACTCCGTCAACGCTGGAATCGTCGGACTCATGCTCTCATACGCTCTCAGCACGACTCAAACCTTGAACTGGATTGTCCGATCTGCTACCGAAGTCGAGACCAAGTCAGTCCTCGTTTCGCGTCTTGCATCGAACTTGTCATACTCATACTTTACATTTGCAGCATCGTCTCCGTCGAACGTGTTCAAGAATACATTTCACTCACTCCTGAAGCTCCCCTCGAAATCCCCGAGAAGCAACCTTCTCCTGAATGGCCTCAAGCTGGTAGCATCAAGTTCGAGCATGTCGCTGCTCGATACCGTGAGGGATTGGACCTCGTCCTAAAGGATGTTAACTTCGAGATCAAAGCTGGAGAGAAGATTGGAGTTGTCGGAAGGACTGGTGCCGGAAAGAGTTCCCTCACAATGGTCAGTTTCTGCTTCTTACTGTCAGTGACGCTCGAGAGACTGATCGGGTAGCTCGTATAGGTTCTCTACCGAGTTATCGAAGCTGAAAAAGGAACAATCTCCATCGATGGAGTCGACGTCGCAAAGATTGGTCTTCACGACCTTCGTTCTCGCATATCAATCATTCCTCAAGATTCGCAATGTTTCGAAGGATCCCTTCGTGGTGCGTTCTCTTTCTGCAGCAGTATCAATGCGGCCGCGCTGATTTGAACTCCGCCTGTGAAATAGCCAACTTGGATCCTACTGGTAAATCAACAGATGCTGAACTTTGGTCTGCGCTCGAGCAGTGCCGATTGAAGGAGCACGTCGAGGGGATGGGTGAGCAGCTTCTCCTTCTTCACGGGCTGCATGCTCAACACTGATCACTCCATAACGCTTTAGACGGTAAACTTGATGCGAAGATTGACGAAGGTGGATCGAATCTTTCAAGCGGTCAACGTCAACTGATGTGTCTCGGCGTATGTTCAGTTGAACCTACCTTCTCAGAATGACACTCGCTGATGCAGAATGCAAAATGAATGAACAGCGTGCACTCCTCCGAAGAAGCAAGATTCTTGTGCTAGACGAGGCAACTGCTGCTGTAAGTTCAGCTACCTTGCTCTGTTAGATCTGGCACTGATGCTCATTCTCACGCAGGTCGATGTCGAATCGGACAAGGAGATCCAAGCTATCATTCGAAGCGAGTTTGCAGGCGCTACAACGTGAGTTCTTTCGTTACCGAGTACGTCTTGTCACGATCTGACGCTTTGAACGTTACAGCTTCACGATTGCTCATCGAATCAACACCATCATGGACTCTACTCGAATCCTCGTCATGGACAAGGGTCTCGTTGCAGAGTTTGACACTCCTGCCGCTCTTCTTGCGAACAAGACTTCCATCTTCTACTCTCTCGCGCTCGAAGCCGGTCTCGTCAAGAGTGGATCAAACACGCCTAGGAGTGGAAGTCGAACACCTGTGACTCGATCAATGACTCCCGTCAACAAGAAATGATATTTATTTTCTCGTGGTTCTCGTATCAGCTAGATTCTCATTGTTGATAATGCTATTACTTTCTCTATCTCGTAGTCGATCTCGATGAGAGTTACGAAAGCGGATCCGAGTGACTTCTTCAAACTAAATAAAAAGAGTGAAGCTTTTTGGGATCAACCAACAAGTTCAGTCCACTCAGAGACTAGCTAGACATGTNAGATCAACCCAAATCAATCTTGAAGAAACGAGCACGCTCTCCAGCAGTCGCTCCTACAGCAGAGGAAGCTCCAACAACCAAAGGATTAATTCCATCTCAAGAACCGATCAACATCCCATCATCAGAAGATGAGTCACAGGAAGAGGAAGATGAGGAGGACTTCTCAGCTGGAAGTGACGATGACGAGCTAGAGAAAGGAGACGAGGATGATGAAGATGCTATCAGAGATATGCTTGAAGATGGTCAAGAAAGACCTGCAAAGAGTGAGCAGTCCTTTGCTACTTGTAGAAAGTCTTTGTAGTAGCTAACACAGGGACTGTACCGTTCGAATAGAACTCAAGCACACTACCCTTCGACCAACTACCGCCGATGCATTCTCAAACTCCCTTCAACACCTTCTCTCGCTTCCTTCCACTTCTTCCAACCCTGTACCCATCAGAGCCCCTCCTTCAGCCGCAACTCTTCGACTTGAGCGACGTGCAAGAGGTGTCATCCGGGAAACGAAAGCGCAACATCTCTCGAGAGGTCATGTCAGAGACGTTATTGGAGGATGGGCTGCTCGACCACCTCTTCCTTTCAGTCAGTGGGAATCCAAGTCGGCACGAGATTTCGAGAAGGCGCGAAGAGGAGGAAGTTTAGAAGAGGGTGAAACTGGTGCGGAACGAGAAAAGAGGTTGAGGAAATTGGCACAACGTGGTGTCGTGCGATTGTTCAATGCTATCGGAGCAGCACAGGGTGTTACTGGAAAAGACAAGGAGATCGAGGAGCAAGAGGCGAGGAAGAAGGCGGCAGTCAAGCTGAATGCTGGGGAAATCGAAAGTGGAGGAACGGTGAACAGACGACCCAATGTTCTCGGTGGAAGAGGAAAAGGAGAAGCTCGTCAGTCTTTGCTCGTTCTCTGTACCTCGATGTTGATCATAACGGCTAACCCCAAAATCGAACACAGTTACGAATCTTTCGAAGGCGTCTTTCCTCGACCTCATTCGAGCTGGAACAACAGCTGGCCCTGCTACTCCAGCAGTCAAGTAATTGGCCTCACCTTTGCATTGCAAACACTTTGTCGTTCATCGAGGGTTCTTGTTGTCGAAGACCAGCTCACATCTCTGCCTCTTTGGCAAGTTGCGATTGTCCCTTGAGTTCCGACGTTGGTCAATTGGCTTCATCCCGGCTGCTCACTTCTTGCGTCGATGACTCCTTGATCTGTGCCTCCTTCTGATTTCTCCAATATCGCTCCGCCTGGTCGCTCCTCCTCTCGCAACCGTCGAATCTCTCCTCTTCGTTCACGCGTGCGTGCGGTCAACCAAGCGAGCCTACAACACTTCGGCTCGACCGACCGAAACCTTGCAGAGAATTGACTTGGGGCTGACAACCTTCTTTGCGCTTGTTATCTGGCGTCCTTAGCTCGGCAACGAACTAACGAAGCTGCGCTGTAGATCTTCTCTTTCAAGCTTCGGCAGGACAAGTGGGGACCGACAGGGAAGTCCTCTCCCCCTGCCGTACAGAAAAGGTGACGCTTCGTTCAAGGCATTTTCAGCGAAACGGCTCGATTTCAGTTTCTTGGTCGCTTACGAACTCTTTGCTGAGGTACTGTAATTCGTCTCTACGTGCTTGAGTCCCTCTTTCGAAGGCGTGCGAAGCGTGGGCGGTCAAAGAGGGGAATCGCTTACAACTCGCTCCGAATCGGAACTATTCGCAAAAATGTACTTCTGGTTTGACTTGATAGACAGATGGCGCTCTCGGCTCTGTTCGAGTCGAGGAACACCGAAAGTGTATGGAATGCTAGTTGCGAATGTGCCCGAGAATGAGAGTCGTCGATCAGAACTGCAACTGGTTTTTCGCTGACAAAAAGAAGCCCGACGAATCGGTCTGCTACTTTGGGGCTCCAGAGCGGGGGATAAGAGAAGGCTTCTATCAATCTGCTTCTCCGCTTTCGAAGGAGTGTTTCGCTGGCTTCGCAAGAATCCTTCCCGAGAGCAAATTCTCGACGACGACGACGACTCTCGCTTTGTAACGGGCATAGAGTTGAAGCAAGAATAGATAGCCGATCGACCCTCAGTCGAGAATGCGATCAATGAAGGTGAGTTGAAAAACGAAAGTAGGCCTAATCGGGCAACGAAGGGAAATTGAAAATGTCCGATCTTACCTTTGCCCCACAATCCCCGTGACCTCGGGAATTCCTCCACTCTGCAAAACCCTCCGACGTCGTCCTTCCAAAAGAGAACTTTTTTTGTTTGCTTTCCTTCGACTCTCATCTCCTCTCTTTGTCCTATAACCGAAACTCTCAACTTCAACCCTACTACCTCAAACTAGCTCTAGCACATTAACATGTCAGGATTCGACGCTCAACACACCGCAGTCGATGTCGAGAAGGGTGCCCACGGTGCTCACCACAACCACTCGAACGGTTCAGTTGCCAATGGAAACTCTCACTACTCTTCTCAAGAAGGAGGAGCACCTTTGAACTTGCGCAACATCACTCCTGGAGGACACCCTCTCGACCGCGTTAGTTTCTCCTTACCACTTTTAGCCCAATTAGCAGTTAGCTGACTTTTCTTCGGCCCACTTTCAAAGAGTCAACCCGCCTTCCCTACTTACCACAGGCGATTCGCCAACCCTGCTCCTCTCGGACTATGTGGTTTCGCGTTGACTACCTTCATGCTGTGAGTGATATTTGAGATCTTTTGTGGGGTCGAAGAACTTTTTTAGCTGACTTTTGCGCCCTCACTACCTCATTGACAGCTCTCTCATCAACGGTAAGCTTTCATTGACACTTTATGAACGCGAAGCGTGTGCGCCGGCGCAGAGCAGAGACGGAGTCAAGACAGGAGAGGAATGTTGGGATTTTGACGGGACAGTGCACTGACTCCTTTTGTTATCTTCGACAGTCTCTGCTCGAGGTGTAACCGTGCCTAATGTCGTAGTCGGTCCCGCTCTTTTCTACGGTGGATTGGCGCAGCTTTTGGCAGGAAGTGAGTGTTCTTCCCTTTTCGTTACCTTGCCCTGTTTTGCTTCTCTCTGCTTGCGTTCGCTGCTGACGATCTTGCTCTGTACAGTGTGGGAGTTCGCTGTTGGGTAAGCTCTGTGACTTGGTGTCGGAAAGGAATGATCGGCTACTGACTTTTTCTACTTTCTGCCCTCTCCGCGATTGCAGTAACACCTTCGGAGCTACTGCATTCTGTGAGTTAACCTCTATCCGCCTCGAACAAGGTTGAGGGGGATTTTCAGCCTCGACCTCGTTCCCGATTTTCGCGAATTCGCAGGACTGACGCATTTTCCTCTTCTTTAGCTTCTTACGGTGCTTTCTGGCTGTCATACGCGTTCATTGTATCCCCCTGGTCCTCAATCGCTTCGTAAGCTTCTCTTGATCCTAGGCCTTTCTTCTGAATTGCTGTAACTCACGCTTCTCGACTCGTAGTTCGTACGAGGTTGAGGGCATGTTCGCCAACGGTGTAGCGTTCTTCTTGTTTGGATGGGTGAGCGCCATTCATCCTGTACCGAAGCGGGCGTCAAGACTGACAAATTCTGGGTTTTATAGTTTATCTTCACTTTCATCATGCTCCTCGCCTCCCTTCGCTCCTCCATCGCTCTTTCCGGTGTCTTCTTCTTCCTTACCATGTACGTCGACCTCTATCGTGGTCCAGTCAGCCGAAGGCTGACCCTTTTTCTGTTTTTTCAGCACTTTCCTCCTTCTCGGTATCGCTGAACTCGGCGTAGGCAACGCCTCCGCCATCCACACTGCTGGAGGAGCATTTGGCTTAGTCACGGCCGCAATCGCCTGGTGTGAGTTTTGCGAACCAATTCAAAGGGGGGGAGACTCGAGACGAGTCTTTACCCGAAAAACCTCTTCTCCCTCGTTCTTGACCAAGTTTAGCTGACACTGTCTCCTTTCTTGCGTGTGATAGATGTCGCGGCTGCTAACTTGATGTGAGTTTGATTCCGCTGCGTCGTAGTAGCAAGTAGAGATCCCTGTACTGACCAAAATTTCTCAATTCGTCTCCTCTCACAGCACTCCCGACACTTCCTACATTGTCCTACCCGTGGGTGA